>OHAC01002597.1_pt1 | contig 14104 bp, 10 predicted proteins | sample 1577051 | NCBI WGS metagenome assembly OHAC01 (sample SAMEA3541499, study PRJEB24748) | human gut metagenome | biome: human gut; feature: human-associated habitat; material: faeces | place: China | collected 2012 | reverse complement strand
CAGGTCTCCAGGAGGAGAAAGAGGATCTGGAGGAGGTAGTTGACTTCCTGAAATCCCCTCAGAAGTATACGAAGGTAGGTGCCAGGATCCCGAAGGGAGTGATCCTTGTGGGCCCTCCGGGAACAGGTAAAACTCTTCTCGCGAAGGCAGTTGCAGGAGAGGCCGGAGTTCCGTTTTTCTCCATTTCAGGATCCGATTTCGTGGAGATGTTTGTTGGTGTCGGTGCTTCCCGTGTACGAGATCTTTTTGAAGAGGGCAAGCGTCATGCACCGTGCATCATCTTTATTGATGAGATCGATGCGGTAGCCCGTCAGAGGGGAACCGGTATGGGCGGCGGCCACGATGAGAGAGAACAGACACTGAACCAGCTTCTTGTAGAGATGGATGGTTTTGGAGTAAATGAAGGAATCATCGTAATGGCAGCGACCAACCGTGTGGATATTCTGGATCCTGCGATCCTCCGTCCGGGACGATTTGACCGTAAAGTCGGTGTGGGACGCCCGGATGTCAAGGGCAGAGAAGAGATCCTTATGGTCCATGCCAAGGACAAACCGCTGGGAGATGATGTGGATCTTCGCCAGATCGCCCAGACAACCGCAGGATTTACAGGCGCAGATCTGGAGAACCTTCTTAACGAAGCTGCCATTGATGCTGCAAAAGAGGGTCGTCCTTATATCATGCAGAAGGATATCAAGAAAGCATTCATCAAGGTTGGGATCGGTGCAGAAAAGAAGAGCAAGGTCATCTCTGATAAAGAGAAAAAGATCACAGCTTATCATGAAGCAGGCCATGCAATCCTGTTCCATGTACTTCCTCATATGGATCCGGTATACACCATTTCCATTATTCCTACGGGAATGGGAGCTGCCGGCTACACCATGCCGCTGCCGGATAATGATGAGATGTTTAATACAAAGAACAAAATGCTGGAGGATATCACCACGCTTCTTGGCGGACGTGTGGCTGAGGAGATCATCTTCGGAGATATCACCACCGGTGCCTCCAATGATATCAAACGTGCCACAGAGACTGCACGCTCTATGGTAATGAAATACGGCATGTCTGAAAAAATCGGTCTGATCGCTTACGGCAACGATGACGATGAGGTATTTATCGGCCGTGATCTGGCACATACCAGAGGCTACAGTGAGGAAGTGGCAAGAGAGATTGATGGGGAGATTTCCCGTATCATCCGTGAGTGCCATGAGAATGCAGAGAGCATCATCCGTGAGAATATCGGCGTTCTTCACAGCTGTGCGGCCCTTCTTCTCGAGAAGGAAAAGATACATCGTGAAGAGTTCGAAGCACTTTTTACAACAGAAAAAGAAGAGGTTGCAAAAACAAACGAATAAAATGCACAAAAAAATATATTGAATTTTGTGAACTTTGTGCACACTTTTTGGTGGACACATGGTACTATAAATACCGTAAAAACCCCCCAATACATTATATAGTTTTTGCTACACCCCATAAGAAGAAATACCTTCTCCAAAAAAGGCAGCCTAACCAGCTGTCTTTTTTACTGTAAAAAAATATAAAAAGATATGAGTGGGAAGATAAGAAAAACAAAGGCAGGAATGCTTGCAGGATATAAAAAATTACGCTAATATACTAAATATGAGTGCTAAAAACGGAGCGAGGAAAATAGAATGTTACATGAAAGCATGGAGACTACAAAAAAAATGCAGTATATACTCAATATGAGTCCGGTATTAAATAAAGACGCAATGTTCAGTGACGGAACCGAATATTACCGGACACCGGTGGAGCCTGATGTGGGCGATACGGTTACGATCCGTTTCAGGACACAGCGTAATAATGTGGACAATGTCTGTCTTGTGCATGACGGAGAATATCTGGAAATGAAACATGAGAAGACATCGGGAAGCTTTGATTACTATACTGCACAGGTTGTAATGGGAACCGATATCCTGCGGTATTATTTTGAGATCCATTCAGGTCTTGTTACCTGTTATTATGATACCAATGGTGTCAGTACCAGACATGAAGAACGGACTGAGTTTGAGATCTATCCGGATTATCATGTGCCGGAGTGGCTGAAAGGTGCGGTAATGTACCAGATCTATGTAGATCGGTTTTATAACGGAGATCCTTTTAATGATGTGGAGACAGCAGAATACTCTTATATTGGAGATATTTCTGTGAAAGTAGATGACTGGGAAAAAATACCTGCAGTAATGGGGGTCAGGGAATTTTACGGCGGTGATCTCCAGGGCGTGATGGATAAGCTTGATTATCTGCAGCAGCTGGGCGTGGACGTGATCTATCTGAATCCGGTTTTTGTTTCACCCAGCAATCATAAATATGACTGTCAGGATTATGACCATATCGATCCCCATATCGGGAAGATCGTGGAGGACTGTGACGGCCTTTTAAGCCCGGGAGACAGGGATAACAGCCATGCGGCCAAGTATATCTGCCGTGTGACGGATAAACGCAACTTGGAGGCCAGCAACAAGCTGTTTCAGGAGCTTGTTGAGGAAATCCACAGGAGAGGAATGAAAGTGATCCTGGATGGTGTGTTCAACCACTGCGGATCCTTCAATAAATGGATGGACAGGGAGCGGATCTATGAAAATCAGGAAGGTTATGAGAAAGGTGCTTATGTTTCAGCAGACAGCCCTTACCGTTCTTTCTTTTGTTTCAAGAATCAGAATTTGTGGCCGTACAATCCTTCCTATGAGGGATGGTGGACCCATGATACTCTGCCCAAGCTGAATTACGAGGAGTCGGAGGAGCTTTGTAAAACAATCCTTGAAGTAGGAAAGAAGTGGGTTTCCCCGCCTTACAATGTAGATGGATGGAGATTGGATGTTGCAGCAGATCTGGGGCACAGCAATGAATTTAACCACCGTTTCTGGAAAGAGTTCCGCAAAGTAGTGCGGGAAGCGAATCCGGAAGCAGTGATCCTGGCTGAGCATTATGGAAATCCGGAGAGCTGGCTGCTTGGAGATGAGTGGGATACTGTGATGAACTACGATGCTTTTATGGAGCCTGTAACCTGGTTTCTAACCGGGATGGAGAAGCACAGTGATGAGTACAGAGAAGATCTCTACGGCAACAGTGAGGCCTTTATCGGGGCTATGAAGCATCACATGCGTTCCCTTCATATGGGAGCTCTTTACGGGGCTATGAATGAGCTTTCCAATCACGATCATTCCAGGTTCCTCACAAGAACGAACCACAGGGTAGGAAGACTTTCCTACGCAGGAGCTGAGGCAGCATCTGCAAACATCAATCCTGCGATCATGAGAGAGGCTGTTGTGATCCAGATGACCTGGCCTGGCGCGCCAACCGTATATTACGGAGACGAGGCTGGTGTCTGCGGATTTACAGATCCGGACAACCGGAGGACATACCCCTGGGGAAAAGAAGATCTTGAAATGCTTGATTTCCACAAGCGGATGATTTGTATACACAAGGCATATCCGCTCCTTTCAAAAGGATCCCTGGAATTTTTGTGGAATGATTATCAGGGCTTAAGCTATGGACGTTTTTCTGATGATGAGCAGATTATAGTGATCCTGAATAATCAGGAATATGAGAGGGACGTGCGTGTGACAGCCTGGAAAACAGGTGTAAGCCGTAAAGGTGCTGCAGCTTTCCAGAGAATCATGCTTTCCTCTAAAAACGGCTATACAGAAGAGGCAGAAGAATATATTGCAGAAGCAGGAATCCTTCAGGTACGAATGCCTGCATACGGAGTCATGGTGCTTTATCATGGAGCTAAAGATAAATATAAATAATACACAAGATCAGACAGCTGTCCTGGAAATAATGGCAGATATCTGATGGGCCGGAAAGGAGAAATTTAAAAATGACAATTGAACAGTGCTATAATGCCATCGAAAGCAATTACGAAGAGGTACTTGGACGTTTTGCAGGAAATAAGATGCTGGTTGAGAAATTTGCTCGGAAATTTCTGGACGATCCAAGCTATCAGTTACTGAAAGATGCTCTGGGAAAACAGGATTATGAAGAGGCATTCCGTGCAGCTCACACCTTAAAAGGTGTATGTGCAAATCTTGGCTTCACACAGCTTTTCAAAGTTTCAAGCGATATCACAGAGGAGCTGCGAAACGGAAATCCGGATGTGTCCAGGCTTCCGGAGCTGCTTGGAAAGGTAGCTGCTGAATATAAGAAAACAGTGGATGCAATCAACAGTGTAAATGAATGAAAATGACGTGGCCGAATCAGACTGACAGGAAGTTATTCGGTGCAGCAGTGTATCGTGAATATGAATAATAAAAAATCTGCCGGACACTTCCGTAATGGAATCCGGCAGATATAAAAAGCCGGTCTGGTAATTTCCCGGAAAAGGGAAAGCCAGACCGTTTTTTTATTCTTCTGTTACATGCTCTAGACCCTGATTCATGATGGTTGCCACATGGCTGTCTGCCAGGGAGTAAAAAATTGTTTTTCCGTCTCTGCGGAACTTGACCAGTGACATCTGCTTCAGTACACGGAGCTGATGGGAAATCGCACTCTGGGTCATGGAAAGTCTGTCTGCGATATCCTGGACGCAGAGCTCTTCAACAGAAAGTGCGTACAGGATGCGGATTCTTGTCGGGTCTCCGAAAACCTTAAAAAGATCCGCAAGTCTGTAGAGTGTATCATCGTTGATCGGGTAATCTATATGTGGTTTCTTCATTTGCGCATCCTCCAAAATATTAACTTCTATTGTAGCTGAAAAAACCGCACCGGTCAAATTTTTATTTTTTATACAGGATACGAATGGAATTCAGCACGCAGATCATGGCAACGCCGGTGTCCGCAAATACAGCCATCCACATGTTTGCGTGTCCTGCAAGACCAAGGATCATAACTGCGATCTTGATCACAAGAGCAAATACTACGTTCTGCCATGCAATGCGGTTGGTGTTCTTTGCAATGGAAACGGACTGAGGGATCGCATCTACGTTGGAATTCATAAATACGGCGTCAGCAGCTTCGATAGCGGCATCAGCACCGCTTCCCATAGCAGCTCCTACATCAGCACCTGCAAGTACAGGAGCATCGTTGATTCCGTCACCGACAAACATTACAGTTCCATGTTCCTGACGGATCTTCTTTAATGCGTTCAGCTTATCTTCAGGAAGAAGTTTTGCATAGATCTCGTCAATTCCGGCTTCTTTTCCAACAGCCTGAGCACTGTCCTCAGAGTCGCCGGTAAGCATAACTGTGTGAAGATTAAGTTTCTTGAGAGAAGCGATGGCATCTTTTGCGTCCGGTTTGATGGTATCGGAAATTAACATATATCCGGCGAATTTTCCGTTTACAGCCATGAATACTTCAGATCCGTAAGCTGCTTCGTGAAGTTCTCCGATTGCAACACCGAATTTGTCCATCAGCTTGCGGTTTCCGCAGAGGACTTTGCCTTCTGGCATCTGGGCAGAAATTCCATGGCCGGAGATCTCTTCAAGGGAAAGGGGCTTTTCAAGGCTTATTCCGCGCTCTTTTGCGGCAGCTACGATACTGTTTGCGATTGGGTGAGTAGAGTTCTGCTCGCAGCCTGCGCACATGGCAAGAAGCTGCTCTTCACTGTATTCTCCGGTTGTAACAACTTTCTGGAGCTGGAAGTTACCTTCTGTGATAGTACCTGTCTTATCCATAACGACTGCACCAAGGTGGCTTAATCCTTCAATAGAAAGGCCGCCTTTGAACAGGATTCCTTTTTTGGAACCAGCACCGATTCCTGAGAAGAAAGCAAGCGGGATACTAAGTACAAGAGCACATGGGCAGCTCATTACCAGGAAGGTGATCGCTGTGTAGATCCAGTAGTGCCAGTTTCCGATTACAAGGGAAGGAATCAGTGCTGTTGCAACAGCGATTCCTACAACACAAGGGGTGTATACTTTTGCAAAACGTGTGATAAAACGGTCGATCTTCGGTTTGCTTGCTGCTGCATTTTCTACAGAATCCAGGATACGTGTTACCATGGATTCTCCGAGTGGTTTTTCCACACGGATCTTTAACTGACCGGAGGTATTTACACATCCGGAAGTGATCTCGTCACCTTCGTTTACAGCAACTGGTACAGGCTCACCTGTGATCGGTGATGTGTCGATGCGGCTGCTTCCCTCGATGATCACACCGTCAAGAGGAATACGGTCACCAGGACGAACCAGGAGAACATCTCCAACCTGAGCATCTTCAGATGGAATTACCTGAACATCATCGCCGGCAACAAGGTTTACAACTTCCGGACGGAGGTCAACTGCGTCCATGATCTGACCGCGGCTTCGCTCAACAGCTTTTTCTTCGAAAAGCTCGCCAATTCGGTAGAAGAGCATAACGCCTACGGCCTCAGCAGAATCATTGATAGCAAAAGCGGCAAGTGTTGCAATACTCATCAGGAAGTTTTCATCAAAAATCTGTCCGTGTGAGATGTTTTTGGCTGCTTTTACAACAATCACACCGCCAAGTGCAAGGTATGCGATCACGAATACCGGAAGAGTGGCAGTATCTGAAAATCCTTTATGTTCCATGATCTCACCGGCAACAAAGAGGATCGCACCGATGATAATGCAGATCGTGTCGATCTTTTCTTTGGAAAAAGTTCTCTTTGTACTGGCTGCGTGAGTTTCGGATGTAGCTGCCTGTGCCTTTGGTCTCGGATCTTTTTCTTTTACTATAACTTCGGATTCGATGGAAGTACAGATCCTGCGGATCTGATCCAGGTAACGGTCCGGATTCTTTGCAGTTACACGAAGCTGCCTGGTTGCAAAAGTAATGGTAGCTTCGGAGATGCCGTCAAGGTCGGCAATCTGTTCTTCCATTTTTGAAGCACAGTGAGCGCAGCCCAAGTTCTCAAGAAGGTAGATCCTGGTTGTTACGTCAGCAGAAGCAGAAGGCTTCGGATTTCTCGGAACAACTTTAACTTCGGACTCAATAGAGGTGCAGATCTTACGGATCTGCGGAAGCAGAGCATCTGGATCTGCTGCATTGAGACGAAGCTGTTTGGTAGCGAAAGTGATGGTTGCACTTTCTACGCCGTCAAGATGCTGGATCTGTTCTTCCATCTTGGAAGCACAGTGAGCACAGCCAAGGTTCTCCAGGATGTAGACACGCTTCGCAGATGCTGTGCTGTGGGGGTGGTGATGGCCATGTTCGTGCTCATGATCCTCGCAGCCACAAGCACAGTGCTCGTTGTCATGGTCATGATGGTGATGATGTTCGTGCTCGCGCTCATGATCCTCACAGCCACAACCGCAATGTTCATCGTCATGGTCATGGTGGTGGTGATGTTCATGTTCATGATCCTCACAGCCACAGCCGCAGTGCTCATCGTTGTGTTCATGGTGGTGATGTTCTTCATGCGCATGTTCTACATGGTCATGTACATCATGATGGTCGTGACCGCATCCGCAGGAATCTGAGGAAGTCTTCTCTAATATCTCTTTCATATGAATTCTCCTTGCTGATTATTTATATGAATATATGAATTAATGTTCATATGACTATTTAATCATATATAAAATCCTTTGTCAATAGATTTTCAAAAAACGGATCAGAGAAAAGTAAAATTTATTGCAAAAGAAATATAGAAAATATTAATATATTCTGAAAAAATATTCTATTTTATTATTTTTATTTAACATGTTATACTTTCAACAAGTAAAGAAAGAAAGGAAGGTAGCAACATGTACAGTATCGACTTAAACAGTGACATGGGTGAGAGCTTTGGCGCATATAAGCTTGGCGGAGATGAAGAGATCATCAAATATGTCACAACAGCAAATGTAGCATGTGGCTGGCATGCAGGTGATCCGATGGTAATGGATAAGGTAGTCCGCATGGCAAAGGAACGTGGCGTTATGGTTGGAGCCCATCCTGGATATCCTGATCTTCTTGGCTTTGGACGTAGAAAGATGGTTCTCTCTCATGATGAAGTTAAGAATTACGTCAGATATCAGATCGGAGCACTGGCTGCATTTACCAAGAGCTACGGAATGAAGCTTCAGCATGTCGCTCCTCATGGAGCAATGGGAAATGCCTGCCAGTATGATGAGGACATTTCCACAGCGATCTGCGAGGCAATCTGTGAGTATGACAAGGATCTGATCGTTTACTACTGTGCAGGAGCAGTTCTTGGTGATATCGCTGAGAGCAAGGGACTTCGTACAGCATCTGAGATTTTTGCAGACCGTGCATACATGGATGATCTTTCTCTTGTACCGAGAAAGATGGAGGGATCCATGATCACAGATGAGAATGTTGCCATCGAAAGATGCGTGAAGATGATTAAAGAAGGAAAAGTCACATCCATCAACGGAAAAGAGCTTGACATCAAAGGCGACACACTCTGTGTACACGGAGACGGACCGAAAGCACTTGCTTTTGTACAGAAGATCCGTGAGAAATTCACAGAAGAGGGTATTGAGATTAAACATTTATAAAAACTAAATAAAGTACATTCATATGAGAGATAGAATGCCGGATAAATCAAAGGAGATTTAAAACAAGGGATTACTGCGATGATTTGTCCGGCTCTTTTTATATGAAAATATGTACTTTTTTAGGATAGGAAAGGAAAGGGTGGAAACTATGGCAAAAGAGAAAAAACAGAACAACATAGTAAGAAACATGATGATCGCTCTGGTCGGCGGTCTGGTCGTAGGACTTGGATTCATGTTTCTGAAGCAGCAGATGTCTGAGGGGACATGGAACGTGATCAATGCACTTCTGTTCCAGGATATCACAGCAGATCAGGGATTTCATTCCATCGGTCTCTTCTATATTATCGGACAGCTGTTCATGAGAGGATTACAGATGGCGATCGTACCGCTGGTACTTGTATCCTTAAGCCTTGCAATGTGCAGTATCTCCAGCTCTTCCAAGCTGGGAAGAATCGCAGGACGTACGCTTCTTGGCTTCTTCTGCTTCTATGTAGTAGGCGCATGCATCGCAGGTATCGTTGCATTTGCAATGAAATCCGCAGGCTTCTTCAATGTTAAGCTTCCGGCAGAGGCAGTTACAGAGGCTGCAACACTGGATCAGTTTAATCCGCTTGCAACAATCGTAACAGCAGTTCCGTCCAACATCGGAACCGCATTCAGCAGCAACAACAGCATTCTTGCAGTTGTAGTAGTAGCGATCGTTCTCGGACTTTGCATGAATGCACTTGGTGACAAGGTGGATCCTCTGAAAAAAGTTCTTGAAAATTTCAGTGATATCATCAACCTGTATCTTACATTCCTGATCAACAAGGTTGGCCCTGTTGCAATCTTCTGCCTGATCTCCCGTACATTCGCCATATACGGAGCAGAGTATCTGGCACCTGCAGCAGCTTACATTGTAGGCGCAATGCTGACACTGTTTGTACTTGTAGTTACGATTTATCCGATCGGTATCGGCCTTACAACAGGCTTAAGCCCGATGAAATTCCTTAAAAAGATCGCAAAGGTTGGTGTATTCGGATTCTCCACAAACTCTTCCGCAGCATGCCTTCCGCTGAACACCAGAACATGTATTGATGAGCTTGGATGCTCTCAGGAGATCACAAGCTTTGTACTTCCTACAGGTATGACCATCAACATGAACGGAACAACAGTTATGCATATGTTTGCAGTAACCTTTATTGCAACAGCATCCGGAATTGACATCACACCTGCAAACCTGATCACAGTTGCATTCCTTTCCATCTGTGCAGCAATGGGCTGCCCGGCTATTCCGATCGCAGGCACAACTCTGATCGTAACCATCCTTTCCGGTATGGGCTGGACATCTGACCTTTGCATGATCGCATATGCACTTGTTGTAGCAATCAACCGTCCGGTTGAGATGGCACTTCTTCCGCTTAACGTAATCGGTGATGCAACAGTCAACGTTATCGTTAACAAGAAAGAGAATGAGCTTGACGTAAACAAATATAATGCGTAAGTAAATATAAAAAGTATTAATATTATACATACAAATTATTAAATTGACTTAATATTACTACGATGATACCATTTAAGCGTATAGTTGAAACATCAGCTATACGCTTAAATACTAAATGGACATGAATGCTCAGCTGTGCAGGTGATTTGCCCATCTGCACAGATACAGTCCGGAATTTCCAGAGTAAAAAAGCGGGACATCCGCAGAAAAATAAAAGGGTTCAGGAGGAAATGAATATGGAGTACAAGACAGCGAAAAGAATGGAATGCCTTCCGTTTTCCGGTATCCGTGCAGTAATGGAAAAAGCAAACAAAATGCAGCAGGCAGGAGAGAAGATCATTCACTTGGAGATCGGCCGTCCGGATTTTGATACACCGGAGAAAATCAAAAAGGCAGCAAACGAGAGCCTTGCAGCAGGACATGTATTTTACACATCCAATTACGGTATCCCGAAACTGAGAGAAGCTATTGCAAAATGGGAGAACGAGAACCATGGTACAGATTATGAAGCATCTGAAGTTCTTGTAACAGTAGGTGTTGGTGAGGCAACTTTCGCATCCATGGACGCTTTCCTGGATCCTGGCGATGAGATCCTTGTTCCTAACCCGGTATGGCTGAACTACATCCATGTTCCGTCAGCACTTGGAGCAGTACCTGTAACATACAGCCTGAAAGAAGAGAACGATTATCAGATCGACTTTGAGGAGATGGAGTCCAGGATCACAGACAAGACTAAGATGATCGTTGTTGTAAACCCAAGCAACCCGACAGGTGGTGTTTTTTCCAGAGAGACACTTGAGAAATTAAGCGAGATCGCTATCAGACATGATCTTCTTGTGATCGCAGATGAGATCTACAGCCAGCTTGTATACGATGGAACAGAGCATGTAAGTATTGCATCTCTTCCGGGAATGAAAGAGCGTACTATCACATTAGGAGGATTCTCAAAAGCTTACTCCATGACAGGATGGAGACTTGGATATCTGTGTGCACCAGTTGGAATCATCCAGGCCTGCGTACGTGTTCATCAGTATACAGTTACCTGCGCATCTTCCTTTGTACAGGAAGCAGCGATCACAGCTTTAACTGATTGTGCAGATGATGTTGAGGCAATGAGAAAAGAGTATCAGAGAAGAAAAGATTATGTGGTAAAAGCTTTGAACGAGATTGATGGAATCAGCTGCAACAACCCACATGGTGCTTTTTATATCTTCGTAAATATCAAGAGCCTTGGAATGACTTCAATGGAGGTTGCCGAGTATCTTCTTGATAATGCAAAGATCGCCCTGGTACCTGGATCTGCATTCGGTTCCGAGGGAGAAGGATATTTAAGAATCTCTTATGCATGCAGCTATGAGGAGCTTCAGGAAGCATGCGCGAGAATCAAAAAAGCAGTGGAAGAGCTGAAAAACAAATAATCAGATAAAAAAATATCCACCGCTTTTTGTGGCGAAAAGCGGTGGATGAATCATTCTGGTATATAATATAAGAAGAAATGGTAAAGCAGAGAATGTTCCTGTGACAGATTTATGCTTGCCGTTTTTTTATTTCTGACGTTCCCATACCTGACCGATGGGGAAAGAAGGAGTGGATTCTGCGAGGAAGTCTTCCAGCGCATTTTCGAAGAATTCCACAGCCCGTTTACTGGTGGATTTTGGATATTTATGTTTGATTTTATAGCAGACACGGTTTGGCGGTGTGTTTTTCAGCTCACTGATAAAAAGAGGCCGGTAATGAGAAAGCTCCAGGATCACAGACTGTGGTGCGACCATCCAGTTTCCCGGTTTTTTCCAGAGACGGTCCAAAAGTGTGATGGTATCTGCTGCAATGTGAGGTCTGGATGCGGAGGAAAGCCAGCGGTCATGCCAGATCTGATAGTTGTCGTCCCAGCTTAAAAACAGCTCCAGGGATGGATCCAGCTCATCGGTATGTATTGCCGGAGCAGAAATGGCTGGCTGATCTGATTGTACCAGATAAAGCTTTTCTTCAAAGATTTTCTCTGTTATGATATTCTTGTAATGCAATTTGTGGTAGACAAATCCGATATCAATGCTGTGTTCTCCAAGAAGTCCGTAGAGCTCTGATGAGTGGTGGGATTCAATGTTCAGATCCAGCTTGGTCTGCTCATTTAAGATCCTGTCATACAGAGGTGCGAAGACAGCAACATTCAGACTGTCTGTACAGCCGATGGTAAGCAGCAGGGAATCCTGGTTGCGCTGCAGTTCCATGGTTTCTTTCCAGAGGGACATCCATCGTTCCGCAAGAATGATGAAATCGGTTCCCTTGGCAGTCAGTTCCACCTGCTTGTGGCCTTTCTGACGGATCACAAGGGGAAAACCCAGTTCGTTCTCCAGAGATGTGAGCCGGTGGCTGACAGTAGGCTGGGAAAGAAAAAGAAGATCCGCTGTACGGGTGATGCTTTTTGTGTTTACGATGGTGAGAAAGGTTTCAATTTCAGCAAGATTCATATGATCAGCTCCTTTTCTTTGGTACAATCTATCAGGAATAAAGTAAGTTTCAAAACAATATAAAAATTATTTATATTATACAGAGAAATTATTCGTTATTCAATGGTAAACTTGTGTGATATGATAAATGCAGATAAAACAAGACACTGTTACCAAGTGATCAGTAATCAGAAGAAGAGAGGTTTTCATATGTCATTAGGATGTAGAATCAGACGAAACTTTGAAAGACCGTCAAAAGAATTAGTAGAAGCATTCCGTGGTATCCCGGTAGCAAATATTGATGATAACTGTGGCAGAATCGCTGCTGTAGATTCCAGCATTTTCCCACTGAACCCGAAGGCAAGACTTCTGGGAACAGCTTTCACAGTAAACGCACCGGCAGGAGATAACCTTCTGTTCCACAAAGCTCTGGATATGGCTCAGCCAGGAGACGTTATCGTTCTTGCAAACAAAGGAAGCATGAGCAGAGCACTTTGCGGTGAGATCATGAGCAATTATGCGAAATCCAGAGGAATCGCAGGAATCATTATCGACGGATGTGTTCGCGACAGCTACACATTAAGCCAGATGGATTTCCCGGTATATGCAAAAGGCATCACACCTAACGGACCATACAAGAACGGCCCGGGAGAGATGAACTTCCCGGTATCCTTCGCAGGAATCGTAATCAATCCTGGTGATATCATCGTCGGAGACTCTGATGGACTTCTGGCGATCAAGCCGGATGAGCATACAGCTGAGCTTGCTGAGATTGCAAGAAACTATCATGCAGGTGAGGAGAAACAGCTTGAGGGAATCCTGACACGTGGCGAGTGGCCGCGTCCATGGGTTGACGAAGCTCTTAAAAAAGTCGGATTTGAATTTGTAGACTAACCGAATAAAAGATACATGCAGGAAGGTCTGTCACCACGTATGACGGGCCTTTTTGTCAAATTAAGAACGGAGGTAAGCTTAAATGGATGTGAAGTTCCTGATTGCAGGAGACAGAGCAGTTTCCGTTGAATTCGGCAGCGTGATCAGTCTTGAGGTCAATGCAAAAGTCCGTGCGCTGGACGAAAAATTAAAAGAATCTCCTGTTGAAGGTATGGTGGAAACAGTTCCTACCTACTGTGCACTGATCGTGCATTACCGCCCGGAGGTGATCCGTTATTCCAGACTGGTGGAAGAACTGGAGAAGAGAATTGCAGATATGCATGAGGTTTCCACAACAACGAAGAAGGTTGTAAAAGAGATCCCGGTTTATTATGGCGGTGAGACCGGACCGGATCTGGAGTACTGTGCAGAGCTTGAGAATACTACAACAGAGGAAATTATCCGTAAGCATTCTCAGCACGAATATTATGTATACATGCTTGGGTTTGCACCGGGACATCCGTATATGGCCCGATTTGAGGAGCCCTTTAGCTTTAAGAGAAGAACCTCTCCGAGGGTAAAGATCCCTGCAAGATCCATTGTTGTCCAGCTGGCTCTGTCTGATTTTATTCCTTTTGAGCAGCCGTGTGGATGGAATATCATCGGAAGTACACCTCTTGATATCTGTAATTTTGCAAAGGAGGATCCGTTCCTTGTACGTGCCGGTGACTGGGTAAAGCATGTACCTGTCACAAAAACGGAGTATGATCAGATCCGAAGAGACGTGGAAAACGGTACCTATAAAGTGAAAACCTATACGCCACAGGATAACGGTTAAGAACGGAGGTCATGATATGGGAATTACAGTTGAAAACGGCGGG
>OHAC01002593.1_pt1 | contig 14112 bp, 11 predicted proteins | sample 1577051 | NCBI WGS metagenome assembly OHAC01 (sample SAMEA3541499, study PRJEB24748) | human gut metagenome | biome: human gut; feature: human-associated habitat; material: faeces | place: China | collected 2012 | reverse complement strand
TCTCCTGCTCTCTGATTTTATCTCCGATTTTTTCGTACATTTCCTCCAGCTTATGATTCAGGATTTCCAGCTTTTCATTGTTTGCCCTGATTTTTTCACCATTGTAATAAATTTCTGATACATTAACTGCCACTGTCTGCAGATATCCTGCACAATCCGGCTCCTGCAGACTATATTCCTGAAACATCCAGACGGAACCATCAGGAAAATAAAACACATTACTGTCTTTGCTCAATCTGCAAAGACCTTCCGATTCAGGTTCCCCACTCATTGCTTTCCTTAATACCTCATAATCCTGCAAATAAGAACCTGTCATAATTCTGCTCAGTTCCTGCATCTTGGTATTACGCAAAACAATCCTTCCAAGAGGATCCGAAAAACAGACCCCACAGGGAACATCATTCACAGCCTCGTTCACAGACCAGTAAGACAGAGAATGATGATATCTGCGTCTCTCGCTCCGGATTGCCCAGCAAAGATAAAGCAATAATCCTATAACCACCGTCATTAAAACACTGACCGGATAACCCTGAAGCATTGGCTGATAGGAACTTTCTCCCAGGCAATATCTGTGATCATTCATCAGAGCACCCATGAACATAAAAGAAACAACAAAGACAGCCACTGCCGTTACGATTTTCCTTTTCCCGGAAAAGCAGGTGATTCTTACCAGCAGGAGGATTAATTCCAGAATCATGCAGATTTCAAGAAGAATCATCAGAACATTCTGTATTGCCATACTACATTCCACAAAACTGATCATCTTCCGCCTCTCTTTCTGAAGACGATACAACTAATAAACCATTCGTTTTCATCTTCCTGCTGCACTTTTAATTCCGGCCTTTCCGATATGAATCCACGCAGATCCACCTCTGATACAATATGAACTGAAACCCGCAAGGCATCATCAATCTGCGACACACGGTAAAAAACAGACTGCATGGTATCAACCAATCGTTCCACAAGCCATTCAAAGATGTCATAGCATTTTAGTATATCATCTGCATTCAGCCGCACATCCACATTTTCCACGTAGTAAGCAGCCCGAATCTTGCATAATTTTAAGCTGTCACAGGATTCTGCCAGGCTTTGTCTGAGATCTTCCATTGTAAGCAAATTTCCATCTGATGCATATTGTGTCAGCACCAGATTCTTTTTCCGCTTCAAATACGTACCAACAACTACAATTTTACCGAGAATCCGATCATATTGTTCCCTTGATTCTGTCCGTTCCAGTTCATCCATAAACTGCGACAGCAATTCCAGCTGACCGGCAGTCTGATTCTGTATCATATTTAACAGACGGTTCTGTTCTTCTGTCTTTCTCCGCTCAGCCTCTTTCTGATAAGCTTTCTGTAACAGACGGTTTCTGGCAGTCAGTTCCTCCTGCTGTTCCCGAATATCCTGATACTGATCCAACAGTACCGAAATATCCTCTGACCAAAACAAATGTCCTCCCCTTATAGGAATATGGTTGATCCGGATTCCCTGTTCCTGTACTGATGATCTGTCTATTATGATTCTACGCAGTTCAGGCGACAGCTCGGGAAAATCACCGGAATGATAATAGCGCTGAAAAGAATGATCTGTAATCTCTGCATCCAGTCCTCCGGAAGTCTGGAATAATTCAAAATATCGATTATTGGTCTGTATCAATCCACATAATATACAACCCTGAAAAATTGCCGCCATTAAAAGACAGCACACTGCCGTCATATCCCCTGCAATGATTTTGATGAAAGGCAGGCGGAGTATATTTCCGATATTCCACCCCAGAAGCAATATTCCCGGAATCACTGGCAGCCAGAACTGTTTCTTTCCCGGAATTCTGCTTTTTCTGATCAGAATGATTTCCATCCCTGTCAGACAGATCAAGATCCATCCCTGAATCACTATAAAAACAATACCATAGCTGTAATCTTTATCCGAAAATGGGGGCTGTTTGGAAAAACGAAATACCAGCTGATGCAAATCATTTGTAAAAACACTTACGATCAATATCGCTGCAACGGTCAGCAAAATTATAATCTTTCTGACCGTTTTCTCTTCCTCCTTTTCGCCCAAAAACATTGCTGCTGCCAAACCCAGAACCGGAATCAGAATCATGGGAATATAATATAGATACCAGCAGATATGTTCTCCAAGAGGATCATGAAAAATATGAAATTTTACTGTCCGCACAAAGAACCAGAATACCATCAGACAGCCAATTGCAGTCAGGCATCTGCGCGTTTTTTTATGTACTACATGTCTTCTCAGATAAATCACCCAGGCACAGTACATTCCCAGATAAATACAGCTACGACACTGATCTGCCAGATTTCTCATAAAAACATTTTCCGTTCTCACCTGCCTGCAGAAATAAGCCAGCAACACACTTATCAGAATCACTCCATATGACAGAGTCCTCTTTTTACTGTATGTCATGAAAGTTCCTCTCTTACCGGAGCGGGTTTGAAAAATGCTTTACGCAAGATATGCGTCACAATTTGCAGGAATGATTTTTCAAACACACCCAACCTATTTTTGTAATAATTATACTATAAAGTACCATTTTATCATATAGTTTTCAGAAAAATCATCTATTTTCAGAGTTTTTATCACAAACAGAGTGAACAATCCTGTCCACTCTGTTTCCCATTGCTTAAAACGGTCTTGGCTGACCACAGTATTCACAAAACTTTCCGGTATTCTCTGCACCGCACTGGCATTTCCACGAACTGTTATTCTGTTGCATTCCTCCGGTCATGTTCGTTTCTGACATTCCCGTCTGCTGCATTCCTCCGTTCATGTTCATTCCGGGCATTCCGGGCTGCATTCCTCCGTTCATGTTCATTCCCGGCATCCCAGACTGCATTTCTCCATTCATATTCATTCCCGGCATTCCGGACTGCATTCCTCCGGTCATGTTCATTCCTGACATTCCGGACTGCATCCCGGCTGCATTTGATGTCAGTGCCGCAATAATCTGATATGCGGTCTGCTCCACTTCCATCAGTTCTCTTCTTTTGTCACTGCTTATGGAAAAAGTATTCAGGCGAAAATCCATATCATCAAACCACTGAGTTCTCACTTTAATACGCATGGTATAATCAAATTCATATTTATATACCGGTGGCTGATAACTTACATTTTCTCCATCCTTTGTATATGTTTCCTCATGCTGCTGTTGATCTACATCAACTCTGCACTGTACAATGGCTGATAAAGGAACTATGTCCGGGTTTTCATTGACATCCAGTTTCCGCGCAACAGTAAAATTCCCCTTATTATCATCAATAAAAACATTGTAATTTCTGGTATTGATCTGACGGGTTATACAAAAATCCATTACGGCTTTTTTGTTTTTTTCACGATATTCCAGTTGACGTTTGATATCCTCTACCGTACTGTGCCGCCGGTCTTCAAACCATGGTGATAATTTTTTTGCACAATCCTTACACAGATTTCCGTCATCCAGTTTTCTGTTTCCCAATAAACCTATTTTCTCTCCGCAGATATCACAGATCTTCTTATCAAATAAACCCATACCCTATCCTCCTTCTTTTTATAGTTGTGTTTTTGTTTATCTACATTATGCGTGAATGCTTCAATATTTGCACTAGCACCTCTGACAGTAACTGAATTCATCTCCGCATCAATGGAAGGATCTCAGGATTGTAACAATGCCACTAAGTACAATATTTTAATCTGGCAGGCTCCTTTCCAGACAGAGTCTCCCCGAGGATGTCAAGTCATTGCTACAAACTTTTTGACCTTTTTTCCTTCGATTTTTCCCATAAAATCGTTGTTTGGAACGGAGGACGTTATATTGTTGTCACAAAATCAGTGGGTAGGATGTAACGTCATTGCTACATTTATACAGCAACAATGTCGCATTATTACCACTATAGCCAACCTATCAAATCAAGCTTAGCGAAACTTAAATCATACCCAATACGGAATATATTTTTTATACCTTGGTGCTGTATCCACACCATTTCTTCTCCAGAACATAAAAACCCCCTTCTCTATTGGATTTTCCAATATCCTTTTCTGTCAGATCCTATTCTGACGATTTTTTTACTTTCTTTTAACACTTTTATAAGACGACTAACCTTTCTCGTACTTATACCCATCTGTTCTGCCATTTGCTTTGCTGTGATAGAAGCATTTTCCTCTAATATTTTCAGAATCTTCATTAGTTCCAAATTATCATCGCCAATTTCATTGCCATTGGCAATGATTGCATTGTCTTTTGGCAGTGAAAATGGAAATTCAACTTTTATAAAATGTTCTGATATATGAAAAATATTTTTAGAGTACGTTACATTATTGCTACAAATTTAGGTAAGTGCTTTTCCACTCCACCTCCACCCGTCCGTCGTCATACACATATATCCCATCCACATACTTTTCAAGCATCTCTTCTATCAGTTTCTCATACCCCAGAAACTCCATCATCTGTTCCACCGGAATATTCTTCTTCAGCAGGATTTCCTTCTCGCCGCTGATCAGTTCTTCCAGTTCTTTCTTTCGTCTTTGCAGACGTTCCCTTTCTTCCTCTAGCTGCTTCTTTTCACTCAAGAACTCATCCCGGCTCATCTGCCCTTCATGGTACTTCTCATAGTTCTGTTGGTTCTGAGCCTTGATCTGCTCCTGTCGTCTTCCGCAGTCAGCACATTCTGCCTTATATGCTGTAATGTTATCTTCATGCTGTTTTCTCATGGATTGCTGCATCTGTTCCTGGCTGATATTCTGGCGTAAGTATGCCTTTATTTCTTCCAGAACCATATGCTCCAGTATTTTGTCATCCGCTTTTCCGGCAAAGCACCCAGTATCTTCTTTTCCCTGGCTATATGCACAACTATACAGGATATGCCCATGTACTCGGTTGCTTCCGGTCAGATTTCTTCTGCAATTTCCGCATTTCAAATATCCACTTAACAAAGTGGTGTCCTTATTGAATTTACTCTTTTTGTTATACCTGATCTGCAGGGACTGTGCTTTCTCAAAGATTTCTTTTGATACGATTGGTTCATGGTGATTTTCCAATATCTTCCATTCACTTCGTGGCACAGAAACTTCTTTTCCTGTGCCGGGATCTGGGATTTTGGTTTTTCCATAGACCATACAGCCGATATAGTTCTTATCATTCAGAATCTTTCGCACCATATCACTTGTCCATTGCAAGCCTCTCGAAGATGCTTTCTTACTGTCTGATTTCTGTCTCCTGCTCATAGACTGCAATGGTGTAAGAACGCCTTCTTCGTTAAATAGCCTGCAAATATCCAGCTTTGAATACCGCTGATTCGTCAATTCAAATACTCTGCGGATAATCTCCGCTTCTCCTTCCACAATCAACAGTTTTTTTTTGTTCTCTGGATTTATCCGGTAGCCATAAGGTGCAGAGCCACAGCAATACTCCCCATTACTTCTTTTTGTGCTGACTGCCGATTTCACCTTAACGGACTGATCTTTCACATAAAAATCTGCTATCAGACCTTTAAACTGTACTTCAATGTCCGAACATTTTCCTTTATAATCCTTAGAATCATAATGATCGGAAACAGAGATAAACCTTATTCCCAAAAATGGGAAAATCTGCTCCAGATACGTTCCCATTTCAATATAGTCTCTGGAAAAACGTGAAAAATCTTTTACAACAATACACTGTACCTGCTCATTTCTTGCCAATTCCAAGACCTGTTGTATTCCCGGCCGTTCCATACTGGAACCAGAATAGCCATCATCATAAAACTCCTGAAAAGGCAGTTCAGCCAGCTCCGGAATATGAGAAATATAATCTTTCACCAATTTTCTCTGGTTGATGATACTGTTACTTTCCCCAGCAGAGCCATCCTCCAACGAAAGACGATAATATCCGATCAGCATTTTCTGATCATTCATGTTCTATCGCCCCCTTAAATCGAAAATTGATTTCCAGTCTGCCATCACCATACAGGTACATACTTTCAATCAGTGCTTTCGCAAGCTCCGCATTGATTTTTGTTGTCCCTTCCAGATCCAGAAGATTTCGTAAAAATCTGGTTTCTTCCTTTTGCTGTTTCTGCAATCTTCGGATCATTTGTTCCAGTGTCTCTTTTCTTTCTTCACAGAATATTTTCCAGTTGTTACGCTCCTCACGCATTTCCATATAAGTTTCTCTGGAAAGTTTTTCATCCTTATATTGCATAAATGTCTGAGCAAGTTTTTCGGAGCGTTGTTCCACCTCTGCATCCAGCTTTTTGATTTCATTCTGAATTTCCAGAATCTTAGCCGAAAATATATCATTACTCATTGCCGACATATCTTTTTTCTTAAATCCTGCTAATTGCATTTGTCTGGTCAGTTCTGAGCAAACGATTTTCTGTACCGTATTTTCTGAAATAGATTTATGACTGCATTTTCTTTCATCACGGTACTGAGCCGCATTGCAAAAGTAAAACACACTGCCTCTTGATCTCCTTGTACACATTTTCCGCTTACAGTCACCGCAATAAAACACATTGTAAAAAGCTCTTTCATCATCTTCCCATCCTACTACTGTGCTTCTGGCTTCTTGTGCCACTTTTAACCGGATCTGTACTTTTTCAAACAGTTCTCTGCTGATAATCGGTTCATGAGCATTGGGAGTAACAATCCACTGACTTTCATCCAGCACATCACACCCTTTTTCACCTTTTACAAACCTGGATTCGTATTTTCGCTGTACCAGATCTCCATAATAGTTATGCCTGTTCAGTACTGCACGAACAGAGGAATTTCCCCACTGGTGCAGAGTTTCACCTTCCTGCCAGTACACATGATGATAATGATTATAATCAGAAATCCGGTGTACACTATCCTCAAACAATCCGTCTATAATCTGCTGAATCTCCTTACCGGAAGCATATTCCGCAAATATCCGCTGCACAATCTTTGCAGATTCCGGCTCTTTGACCAGTTTATAGATTCCATTTATCTTCTCACAGCAATATCCATACGGAGCTGTTGCTCCAACATACTCCCCATTTTTCTGTGCTGTTCGCTTTGCTGCCCGTTCCTTTGCGGAAATGTCCTTTGCATAGGCATCATTTACCAGATTCTTGATATTCATGGATAATTCCTGATTTTTCGCATTCGGTGCAAATGAATCATAGTGGTCACATACAGAAATAAAAGGCAATATCTTTTCCAGATAATTTCCTGTTTCTATATAATTCCTGCCAAATCTGGAAAAATCTTTTACAAGAATACAGTTTACTTTTCCTGCTCTGACATCATCCATCATTCGTTCAAATCCGGCTCTCTCAAAATTAGTTCCGGTTTTTCCCAGATCAGAATAAATATCATACACAACCAGTTCATACTCTTTATTTGCTTCCGCATTGTGCCTGTCAACAAACTCTTTGATTAGCGTCACCTGCGTTTCGATAGATTCTGACTTTCTTTCGTCTGTATCTACGGATAATCTGGCATAAATCGCAGCCATACACACTGGAATCTGATAACTTTTCTTTTCTGTCCTTTTCTCATATCTTCTTGCTGTCCTTGCCACTTATCCCACCTCTTTTCTGTACTCATCCTGATGTTCTGTATAAAATCTTTTTATGACTTTCATTTTTTCAATCACATCCTGATAACGAATCCGGATTTTAATCTGCTTGTTCTCATAAATGTAGATTTTATCTACCGTCAGTGCCAATAAAGTACGATCCAGCTCTTTGATTTCCAGAGATTTCTTCCAGTCTTCTAACTGAACTTTTGCAGAAACACCACCTTCAAACATCTGCTTTACCAGTTTTTTCTGATGTTCTATCATCTGATCCAGTTCTTCACACTTTTTACCGTAACTTTCACGAAACTCATCAAACTCCTCTTTGGTAATCATCCCAGATTTCAAATCATCCGCTAGAGATACTTTTATGCTGTAACATTTGTTGTATTCTTCCTGCAATTTTGCGATCTGTGTATCATAACTGATTACCTGGTCGTAGCTGACTTCCATTTGCTGAAGTTCTTCCATGATCATCTCATAATCTACAAAAAGTGCTGTATACATCTGGATTTCTTTCAAGACAATTTTTTTCAGCACTTCCTCCGGTATGCTGTGTCTGGTGCAGTCTCCGCCTTTGTTCTTCGTCTGACAGATATAAAAAGCCTTTTCTTTTCCTTTATATCGGTTCACTCTGCGTATCATCGGTACTCCACAATCTCCGCAGAAGATAAAGCCTGCAAAAAAACTGGCACTGTCTAATGTCTTTGATGCTCTGCCATCATATTGGAGCAGTTTCTGTACTACATCAAAATCACTCTGCTTGATGATTGCCGGATGTGTATTTTTTACTTTCACCCATTCTGACTCTGGTTTATCCAGACGTTTCTTCACCTTATAGCTGATTCGTTCCTGCTTTCCCTGAACCATATTGCCGATATACACTTCATTGGTCAGAATCCTTTTAATCTGTACTGCTGACCACTTTGGTGTATCTGTCCCCTGAAATCCGGCATTATAATTTTCGCCGTTTGCAATCTTGTATTCTTTTGGAGATTGTACATGACGCATATTCAATTTTTCAGCAATCGCACCGAAACTGAATCCTTCAATCTTCCAGACAAATATTTTTCTTACAATATCTGCGGCATAATCATCAATCACAAGGCAGTTCTTATTTTCCGGATCTTTGCAATAACCATATGGTGCAAATGCCCCGATAAACTCTCCTTTTTCCCGTTTGATTTTCTGGTGGCTGCGTACTTTACCGGAGATGTCCCGGCAATAACTTTCATTTACAAAATTTTTAATCGGAACCACAAATGACTTCTCTGAAAAATCTGCTGTTTTACTGTCAAACTGATCCGTCACAGAAATAAAACGCACATTTAAAGCCGGGTAGGTCTTTTCGATCCATCGCCCGGCTTCTATATATTCTCTTCCGAATCTAGACAAGTCTTTTACAATTACACAATTTACTCGTCCAGCTTCTATATCAGTTGTCATTCGCTTGAACTCAGGTCTGTCAAAATTTCCACCTGAATATCCATCATCCACATATATATCAAAGATCTGAATGTCCGGCTGGCTTTTTACAAAGCTCCGAAGCAGCTCTCTCTGATTTGCAATACTGTTGCTCTCTGTCTTCTCACTGCCATCATCCATATCGTCTCTGGACAGTCGAAGATACAATGCAGCATCGTATATATCTGGTGTGTTCTTTTGCATTTGTTCCATTTTACATCGCTCCTAACTTGCTTAATTCCATCGAGTAGAAGTCAGAAACCATGTATCACTTTCATTTTCCCTGACTTCACATTAACATAACATCTGTGTCTTCGCAAAATTTTTTTCATCTTTCATCTACTATATCAACTCCGTTGTTACAGTTCACAGAAAACTGCGAACTGTAACATTCGCAGCTCTCATTTAAAGTTTTGCTACGCAAAAGGAGCGCTGCTCACACCTGAATCATGTTCTTGCGCACCTGAACAGCAAGTGTTCAGTTACTGAGCGATCAATAGCACTCTATCCGCTTTTTGAGATAATCACTGAGTGCATCCGTTGCCTCCAGCTCCCTGGTCATTTGCACAACCACCACATAGCCTTCATTCATATGAGCATATGGCTGATCACCGGATTTATCCAGAAATGTTTCCACCTTTTCAGAAATCGTTCTGTCCATATCCGGAGTTAATTCTTCAATATCTTTTAACTGTTCCAGATCAACACTGGAATCTAACACTGACTGATTCACCATAATACTCACCTCTTTTCCAACATATTCCTGATAGAAGTCGTCCTATCACTTCAATTTTCTCAAACTCATCACCTTGCCTTTCTTACCTGTTTTCCTAATGTTTCTTTTGGTATGTGGTTTAATTACGGGATTCTCAATAATTTTCTGAAAGAATGGACTCTTAGAAAAGAAGAACTGAAATCTGGTAAAATTACCAGAGATGAGTATTTTGAATGGAAAATCAACTGGCCGCAGACTTGTGATGATTGTGGAAAACGTGAACCGTCAAAGCAATGGCGATGCTCAAACGAATAGAATTTAGCGAAACTTAAATTTATTATATTTTTTCTCTTTAAGTAATGGAAAAGGCACTGAAAATCCAATATTTCTACGGTTTTCAGTGCCTTTTTTGCATTGTCCATTCAGAAAAATTAATTGCCCAAATAGAAATATATAAACAACCCTATAGGTTCTCTCTTGCCAGACATATTTCTTTCAGCGCCTCCCCAATATCTCCATCTACCCCGATCGACTTTCCGGCAATTTCTGAAGGAATATAGACTTCTCCTTTATTGAAGGTGATATAAACTGCTTCAGGTTCAGAAGCAGCAAGGCTCATGAAAGGCTCTTTGATCATACGGTTTCGCCATCCCACGCCCAATTCCAGGATCGCTAGTCTTTTACCATGATATTTCTTAATAAAGTTCTGATAGTCTTGCATTTTCTTTTGGAACTGTTCGGTCTGAAAGAATGCATTGCTGTTTGCCATATTGACCGTAACTGGCCCTCCACAGCAGGAACAGCAGGGGACCAGTTCTGAGGGGATCTGTCCGTTTTTTTCAGCTTTCGCCATTTTGAGAATTTCATTCTGGTTTTCGTAAGGATCTGTTCCGCATCCATTCTGGCACCGGGACTGGGTGAGACGGCCTTCCATCTCAAAGACCTTATCCCTGTCAAATCCTGCAGGCACGAAATGGTCCTCGCCATTGGAGGTCACAATAAAATAATCTTTGGAACCAACCAGACGATACAGATCCTCCATTACAGGACCGGGCTGTTCCAGATAACATTTCCGGCTGATCAGTCTGCTGAAAAATGCCCATTTAGATTCTTCTGTAGGATACTGAAAGAATAATCCCTGCAGTATGTTTCTGATCCCGTATCTGCTGCGGAAATCTCCGAAATCTTTCTGAAACCAGTGATCATCTGCAAAAATATTGTATCCTTCCGAAATAGAAAATCCGTTACTGGCGCCGATGAGAAGAGCGTCTGCTTCCTGGATAGCTTTATAAATATTTCTGAAGTTTTCTTCCATAATGTTATTTCTCCTTTTCCAACTGTGTCCGAAGTTCTTTTAATATATCTGCCAGATTGCCTTGCAGGTAAAGACTTCTCCCTTTTAAATGTTCCGGAGCAGAAGAGGCTTCCTGGTTCAGACAGACGTAAAACACCTGGCTGTTACGGGCCGTCATGTCCCAGAAAGGCAGTCTGATCACCCCCGGTGTCATCTCTCTAATCTTTTCCGGCAAGTACAGCCTTAAGAGCCAGATATGGCTGACCTGTAGGCAGATGCCACATACTGTAAATATATTTTGTATAGTAGGCCCATTGCTGTTCCAGGGAAGAGTAGCAGTAATAGACTCCGGCAAAAGGAGAAGTAAAATGATAGTAGTCTTTGAATTCTCCCAGATGTGTTTCTAGTGCAGGAGCCCAGTGGTAATGGTTAAATCCCGCAGCACTGGATAGTCCGGAACCTACGCCTACTACCACTGCATCAGCATCTGTGATCAGCCGGACAAGGGATTCTATGTCCTTGTGACTATGCTTCTCCATGCTCCTTGTTTTCCTCTTTCTTTACCCTCACTGCCTCCTGCAGCACCAGGGCAATGTCTTCTTTGATAGCCAGCCCCTTCTGTTCTATTTCTCCAGGAAGAAGGGCGTCCTTTGGATTAATGGTAATGTAAAACGCCTTAGGCAGGGAGTATGTGAGATTCCAGAAAGGTTCCTGGATAAACATAGGGGTCATTCGTCCTACGCCCAACTCCAGAAAAAGGATCTTCTTCTCTTTATTCTTTTCCAGAAATTCGTTGATCTTCCGGTATTCGTCTCTATACTTGGCACCTTCCAGGAATGTATATCCCCGTACCCAGGGCTCCATCTGGGCTCCGCATTTTGGACAGCGGGGGATCATTTTGACGGGGATACACAGATTCTCGTCAATAGCTGCATTCATGGCATAGACCATATCCTTGTTGTAATAAATCTGGTCATGACATCGGCGGCTGCACTGATAATAGCGGGAATCACCCTGGATGGCGCTTAATTTTTCTTCGGACACCACACGGGTAAACTGGAAGTCCTGATTGGTGGTCATAATATGATAGTTTTTACCCTCAAGGAGTTCCATGAGATCGTAGTAAGGCTGTCCTGTAGGACACTCATATTCCATATAACCCATACGTGCAAGAAATGCCCAGTGAGCTTCCGGGGAAGGATAATGATAGTAAAATCCGTTAAAGGCTCCGGTAAATCCATATTTTTTATGGAAATCCCCCAGATATTTCTGAAATATCGCATCATTCTGATAGAAAAAATTATAGCCACAGGAAGCGGACATGCCGGCTGCTGCTCCTACCAGAATGGCTTCAGCAGAATTAAGTTTATCTAATAAGGTCCGGGCATTTTTTTGATATGCATTTTCAAAAACAATATTTTTCATTGGCTGCATTGTTAACTTTCCTTTCTTGTGTTGTTATTATTAAAATTACATCAAATTATACCATGTTAAAATATAAATTACAAGAAGAAAAAGAGCATCTGACCAGTGCCCAGATTGCAAAAAGTGTAAAAACAAATCCTGCCTATATCCGGCAGCTGATGGCCGCGCTGAAAAATGCAAGCCTTATCTCCAATATCCAAGGCCAGGCAAACGCCTGTCTTACCAAACCTGCGGATGAAATTACTATGCTGGATATATACCGGGCAGTGGAGGGAGAAAAGCCTTTGCTTCATCTTGATATTGATACCAACCCAGAGTGTGGAGTATACTGATAATAATAAAGAGACTGTAACATTCATGGAAAACTATGAGTTGTTTCAGTCTCTTGAGGCACCTCTTTTACATCTCAACTTATTCAATCATTTTTTGCGCCGCCCTGTATTTTCCGATCCCCGTACTTCTTCATGATAGAAATAGTCCACGATTACAGGATGGCCTGGCTCTGCGCGGCCATAAGGCAGTTCGTTGTCTACAAAAGGACAGTCGTATTTTTGGGACATCTGTGCTGCCTGGTTTTCCAATGCCCGAAAATAACTTCGATCTCCTTTGCGATAGATTTCATCATACAGGGTAACAAGGTGGGGATAACATTTCTGAATATAATCCAGAATCTCCTGTTTGAAACCACCGCGGAGATTTAGATTTTCTAACCATACCAGGTCACACTGATCTTTCACACGTTCAAAAATCTTTTCAAAGTCTGTGATGCCCGGAAATACTGGGGAAATGAAACAAACCGTACGTATTCCGGCTTCGTATACCTGCTTCATTGCCTCAAGTCTGCGGCTGATACTAACAGCTTGATCCATGTCTGCCTGAAATTTTTCATCTAATGTGTTGATCGACCATGAGACAGTGACTTTTCCCATTTCTTTTAGCAAGTCAATATCCCGGAGTACAAGATCCGATTTCGTACAGATAAGGATTTCTGCACCGCTATTTTTTAACTGTTCTAAAATCCTGCGGGTATTTCTTATCTCCTTTTCCTGGGGCAGATACCCATCTGTCACGGAACCAATCACTACCCGTTGGCCTTTATATTTTCTCGGGTTTTTAATTGCCGGCCAGTGTTTTATATCCAGAAATGTTCCCCACGATTCGGTATGCCCGGTGAACCGTTTCATAAAAGAGGCATAGCAGTATTTGCAGCCGTGGGTACATCCTACATAAGGATTGACAGAATATCCCCCTACCGGAAGACTGGATTTAGTCATGATATTTTTTGTTTCTACATCCCGGATCAGAAGATCCTTTTCCATTATTTTTTCCATGCGTTCTGTTACTCCAAAACCCGGATAAATGCAGAGGGCAGATCCTGGATCATTTGATTATCTCCCATAACGGGAAGTAGATCCTCTTTCATAAACACCGGTTTTGAATCATCTACAATCAGAACTTTTTGTCTTTTATTCATATTTTTTTACCTTTATCCTTGTTGATTTTATGATGTTCCAAATCATATCCGGTTGCATCATTTTAATGCCAGTTTCTAACATCTTGCTATTTTCTTCTATTCAGCCTTCCCCTCTGGGAAAATAATTTTAAACACAAAGAAAAAAATCACCATGGAAACTCCACCTGTAATAATTGTCACAAGCATGTTATAGACTGCCGGTGCCACATATGCAGATGCAACTG
>OHAC01002592.1_pt1 | contig 14115 bp, 10 predicted proteins | sample 1577051 | NCBI WGS metagenome assembly OHAC01 (sample SAMEA3541499, study PRJEB24748) | human gut metagenome | biome: human gut; feature: human-associated habitat; material: faeces | place: China | collected 2012 | reverse complement strand
GGGATAAACGCTGAAGGCATCTAAGCGTGAAGCCCCCCTCAAGATGAGATATCCCATCCGAAAGGAGTAAACCCCCTTGAAGACGACGAGGTTGATAGGGCAGAGGTGGAAGTGTGGTAACACATGGAGCTGACTGCTACTAATAGGGTGAGGGCTTGACCAACAAGCTTGGTTATGATATAATTGCTTAGTCAACATGTATGTGGTTTTGAAGATACGATATATCTTCTAATAATCCTCCTTAGCTCAGTCGGTAGAGCATGCGGCTGTTAACCGCAGTGTCGTTGGTTCGAGTCCAACAGGGGGAGTTTTTTATTGCCCGAAAATGCGTATCGAGAAAATTTCTTCGATGCGTTTTTTTATTCTTTTCATTAAAAAAACCATTCTTTTATCAGAAGTGATTCAAGAATGGTTTTTTCTTTTCTATATTATTCGTTTTAATCTCGTTCGATTTAAATCTCTTTTCCTTTTGTTGCAATCACATGTACCACAAATGGAACGAACAAAGTAATAAATGCTGCATATCCAAGATATGCATATCCTTAAAAGCACACAATCCACCTTGTCTCTAATTTATACGCAAAATGCCACAGAAAATCAACTGTTATCTTCCGCATTCTCTGTCATGGGAATCCATATGCAGATGCGGGTGCCGCTGCCGGGTACACTCTCAATAACCAGCCCATGGGACTCGCCGTAGCGAATCTTCAGGCGGCGGTTCACATTCCTGAGACCGATGGAGTCCTGGGCTTCCATAATCAGTTCTTCATCCTCCCCAAGGATTTCATCGATTTTGCTCTGTTCCATTCCTACCCCATTATCACTGACACAGATCCGTACCCGGTCCTTCACCTTCTGAACATCTAGGACCACAACACCCTGTTCGATGTTTTCCACTCCATGAATAATGGCATTTTCCACCAACGGCTGAATCACCAGCTTTGGCAGCCGAAATCCCATCAGCTCCTCCGGCGACTGTACAATGAATGTAATCCGGTCGCCATAGCGCAATTTCTGAATCGTCAGATAATGACGGATATGCTCCAGCTCTGCCTTCAGATCCGTCATAGCCGTGCCTTTGATCGTATAGCGCATCATCTGACTCAGAGACACGGCTATATCTGCCACCTCTGTCACTCCCTTATCCCGGGAAATCCAGGCCACCATATCCAGGGTATTATAAAGGAAATGGGGATTAATCTGCATCCGCAGTGCTTCCAGTTCCGCCTTCTGCCGCAGCATATTGGCATTGTAGACACGATCCACCAGATCATTAATATTATAAACCATCATATTGAAATGCTGGGACAACTCTCCAATCTCATCATTGGCACGCACAGCGCAGATCACATTGAAATCACCCTCTCCGAAACGCTGCATGGCCTCCTGCAGATTCTCAATACGCTCCGTAAACCGGGAGACAATATAAAAAATCAAAAGAGAAATCCCAAAGAGCACCAGCACACAGAACACACCGAGTACCACCCGGAGATCGCGAAGCACACCCAGATAGCTTATCCGCGGAATCAGAGAAACCATGTACCAGTCAGCGGAGTTCATTTTCTCAATATACACATAGCTATCGATCCCGGCAACATTCGTCCGCAGCAGATCATTCCCCGTCATATCATCGGAAATCAAATCCTTGAGTTCCCCGGAAACCTGGCTCACCTCGTCACCGGTGCTTATGATGACATTCATGGTGCTGTCCACGATCAGACTCTTCCCTTCACGGATAAAGGACATATTTTCCACATGGCTGCTAAAATCATCGGCCGGTATCTGCAGCATCAAAAAACCCAGAACACTCATATCCTTTTTGCTGTTAATCTGCGCCCCCACCTGCATGAAACGGCCGGAATCATCCAGTCCCAGCCAGACGGCCCTGCCGCCGCCGTCATAAATGAACTGGCGCCGGTCCCTGTTCCAGATGACACCACCGCCGGATTTTTCCCAGATCTCCGAATGCCCGCGGTCCGATTCCAGATAAACATTCGTAATGGAATCCGTCCACAGAATATTGGCATAAACCGTATTGCGCAGGCTGTTTTGCATTGCGACCTGTTCCGCTATCGTATACTGATGGTGATCCACACCATAAAGAAAATCCTGGATTGTATCCTCCGACTGAATGCTCAAAATGACCGTATTGATCTGTTTCATGGTCAGTTCCAGACTGCCGATGGATTCCCGTCCCATATTACGGATATATTCCTGGGTCTGCTGTTCATACATCCGGTTGAAATACCAGTAATAGGAAAAGGTCAGTATCAGAGCCAGAAAGAGGCTGACGCCGATAAATGCCGCCAGATATTTATATTTTAATTTTCCCCGAAACTTCCGCTTGTGGATTCTTCTCATACATTTTCCTTCTTCATTTTCTGCCGGTACTGCTTTGGCGAACATCCGTAATATTTTTTAAACATCGTGCTGAAATACCGCTGGTCAGGAACTCCCACGGTCTCGGCAATCTTGCCCAGCTTCCAGTTGGTTTCCTCCAGAAAGCGGACAGCCTCCGACATCCGTTTATTGGTCAATATCTCCAGAAATGTAAAGCCTGTCTCTTTTTTCAGCATCCGGTTAATATAAATCGCATTGAAATTAAAGGTCTGGGAGAGTGTGTTTAAGGATAAATTTTCCATATAATGCTGCTCAATAAAACGGTTGATCTCCCGCACATTGATCTTCCCCTCGCTGTCCGGCTCTTTCTCCCGCATTTCGCGGGCCTCTCTTTCCAGAACTGCCATATGAACTGATGGCAGTTGACAAGCCTCCGTTTCCTGACGAATCTGAAGTGTTGCCCTGCGGCATGTCTCCAGAATTTCTTCAGGAGATGCCGGTTTCAAAATATAATCAAAAGCGCCCATGTGTAATGCGCGCTTTGCATAGGCAAAATCTTCATAACCACTTAAAAAGATAATTTTGCATTTTTTATTCTGGGCCAAAACCCGTTCCGCCATATCAAGCCCATTCACAATCGGCATACGGATATCGGCCAACACCAGATCCGGGATATGCAAAGAAGCCAAATCAATGGCTTCTTTCCCGTTATTGGCTACCGCACACACGGTAATCCCAATCTTCTCCCAGTCAAGAGAAGAGATACCCCGACGGATCAATGGTTCATCATCAGCAATCAGAAGCTTGTAGGTATTCATAAATCCATTATCCTTTCACAGCGCCTGCTGTCATACCTTCCATTACTTTATCATGAAGAATCAGATATACCACAATCGTAGGAATAACTGTCATAACGACTGCTGCCAGCATACCGGCATAATCCGTAGAATCCAAATCCGCAAACTGGGTCAGAATAACCGGAAGCGGCATCTTATTCATTGAAGTAAGGAAAATCTGCGGGAACAAAAGATCGTTCCATATAGTAATAAAGTTAATTACCGAGACCGTCGCAATCGAAGGCTTCGCAATCGGCAATATTATTTTACCATATCCTTTCAAAATTGTACAGCCGTCTACCGTGAAAGCTTCTTCTAATTCTTTCGGAATCGTGGAAAAAAATCCCGTAAGAATATAAATGGTAATCGGAAACGCAAACACCGTATGAGCAATAATAACGGAAATCCAGGAATCCAGAAGGTGCATCCGATTAAACATGGAAAACATCGGCACAATGGCTGCATAAGCCGGAATACTCATACCCATGGCAAAGAGAGTGTTTACCGGCTTACAGAGTTTAAAATGCAATCGGGCAATCCCATAAGAAACCATCGCCCCCAAAAACACGGTAATAAATACGGCAACGACCGTAATCACTACAGAACTGATGTAGCTGTGAACAATATCTGCTTTAGATATTGCACTGATATAATTTACAAGTCCCAGAGATTTAGGAAGCCCCCATGTATTCGTATACAGTTCCTGGTTGCTTTTAAAGGAACCGAGGATCAGCCAGACCATCGGATACAGACACATCACAGCGAAGACGGCCATTAACAAAAAGGCAATTCCCCGTAAGATTCTTCTTTTTACTGTCATCTCTCCACCTCCTAGTATTCCATTTGCTCAACACGAATCAGATGATTCACCAACCAGATAACTGCCGCACACAAAACGAGAAGTACAACACCGATGGCACTGGCATAGCCAAACTTCAGCGTACGGAAGCCCTGATAATACATATAGGTTGCCATAACCTCGCTTGCATGGTTTGGTCCTCCTTTGGTCATGGACCAGATCAGATCGAAATATTTCAGGGAACCGGTGATGATCAAAACTACATCAATACGAATCACGTGCTTAATCAGCGGCAGAGTGATTTTCGTAAACTGCTGCCACATGGATGCGCCGTCAATACGGGCCGATTCGTACAATTCTCCCGGAATGGAGCGCATAGCAGCCAACTGAATGACCATATGATAACCTACAAATTTCCACATAACCACCAGAATCATAGCAAACATAACCGTTTTTTCCTCATTGAGCCATGAATGTTTAAACTGAGGCATATGTAACAGATCCAATAAGGCGTTTACGAGACCAAATTCGGAGTTATAAATCATCTTGAACATAATACCGACGCCTGCTCCGCATATAACCGAAGGAAGGAAAAAAACGGACTGGAAAAATTTACTTCCCCTGATTTTCGTAAAAATGAAATTTCCGAACACCAGTGCCAGAGGCAGATGGGCGATCAACGAGCCTACAACCAGCATGGCGTTATTTTTTAATGCTTTCAAAAAGAATTGATCGTTAAACAGATTCATGTAATTGCGAAGTCCGACAAAGTTTTTCGTTCCCATCAGATCAGTCTGAAACAGACTGATATATACATTATATATAATGGGAATCAGGACAAATACCGCAAACAGAATCAGTGACGGCAAAATAAAGATTGCCACGGTCTTTTTATTACTCAGTACTTTATTCATACGCAATCTCCTCTACAAAAGATAGCGCTGCCCGAAAGCAGCACTATTCCATACGTTACCCATTAGTTTTTCGCGTTGTCAATAGCAAACTGCTGCAAGTTATCCATTGCCTCCTGTGGAGAGGTTCCTCCAAGAATCGCTACGGACGCGTTGTTAAATTCTCCGCCTTCACCTGCTCCATAGATACGGTCAAGCCACGGAGTATACAGAGTCATCTCGTCAAATCTTTCACGGGCGCGCAGCGTCATAGGATCCAGACTGTCGGTATTTACTTCCAGATTGGTTACGGATACCTGGCTGTTGTCCGTCAGATCCTGCTGGTAATCCAGGCTAAGGGAAAGCTGCTTGAGGAACGCCGCGGCAGCTTCCGGATTCTCCGCCTGGCTGCTGATCGCATAGGTCAATCCGATGGAACCGACATTTACACCTGCATTTGCGGGATCATCGGTCGGAAGGATGAAGAAATCAATCTGGTCAGGAGCAACCGAGTCAGCGATTAACTTATTTACGCCGGAAGTGATCATCGGTATCATAGCCACATCTTTATTATTGAAACGCTCGAATCCTTCACTGGGATCCATTCCCAGAGAACCTTTCATCAGGTAGCCCTTGTCGTTCATTTCCACGAAGGTCTCGTTGTTCCATTCCACTTCATCACTGACCATATAATCATAGAAATCAGCGCCGCCGATGACGTTGCACATCTGCTGCAGGAGCATTCCGCCATACCATGCCTCACCGCATGGGCAGCAGAATGCCTGGATTCCCGCATCGGTCAGTTTCTGGCAGGTATCCAGAAATTCCTGATACGTAGTCGGTACGGCAGCACCGGCCTCATCCAGCAAGTCCTTATTATAAGCCACCACACAAATCTGTCTGGCATTGGGAATCGCATAAATCTTATCATCGTAGGTTAGAGGTCCGAATACGCTTTTGTCAGGAAATACGCTGTTCCACTCTTCATCCTCATTTAAAATGTCACCTACCGGATATACTTTACCGCCTTCCACAAAGGGCTGCAGATATCCCGCCTCCCAGGTATAGAAGATATCCGGCTGGGAATTGGAAGCCATCAGTGTCGTCAGTTTTGTCTTATAGTTATCATTGGAATAGCACTCCAGCTGAATTTCCACATTGTATTCATTGTCAGCATTGAATTTGTCTATTTCCTTCTGAAGAGCCTCAGCAAACACATCGTTGGTACCGCCATTTAAAGTTGTCATGTTCATGACTACTTTATCGCCGGAATCACCGGATCCGCCTTTGGAACCTCCGTCACTGGAACTACAGCCGCCAACTATGGACAATACCATTACACTTGTTAATGCTAATGCTACTTTTCTTTTCATCTTTTTGTTCTCCCTTCTCTTTTAGACTTCCAGAATCAGGACTCCGTATGCATCCAATTTATATGCACCGGATTCCTTCTCATCTGTCAATGCATTGCGCATCTCTTTTTTTAGTTCAAGCTCCACCGTATCTCCGGTGTAATTCAAAACAAAGAGATATGCTTTTCCATCACCCTCACGGATGGAAATTTCACAGCAGGGCGGTACTTCTGCCAGATCTTTGATTAGGCTTTCCACGCCGAGAGCCTTCAAAAGCTCTTTGACAGTCTCACAGTCGAAAGCCGCTCCGAAATACCATGCCTGACCTTTCCCATACTGATTCTTCACGATAGCCGGTGTACCCTTATAGAAGTCTTCACTATATACTGCCACAGTCTCACAGGTATCGGCAACCGGAGTCAACAAATCATGGAAAACCGGCATATACAATTTTTTATCACCCAAAGACGCGTACGCATAAGGCGATTCGGCATTCAAAGCCGTAAAATCCCGGATTTCCATACCAAACAAATCTGTCATACCAATCGGCATAATATCCATCGGGCATCTGCCGTTTCTGTCTTTGTATCCCGTTCTTGCTCCGGCGATCAGGATTCCGCCGCCCTTCACATATTCCTTCATACATTCTGCCAGGTCCGGATCCATGATCGTCATATGCGGTGCGAATACTACTTCATACGCTTTCAGGTCAGCCGCCCGCAGATTAGGCGATACCGTTACATAATTGAACGGAACATGGGATTCCTGCAAAGCCTGAAACAATCCCGCATTGGAATACTTTCTCAGAGGGCCATGCCATACGTCTGTCTCGCCATCCCACTCATTATCATAATCATAAAGGATCGCTACTTTTGCCTGATAAGTCTTTCCGGCCAGATCACTAAGCTTTTCAAATTCCCTGCCAATATCTGTAATCTCCTGCAGTCTACGGTTATCCTGATTGTCATAATTTAGAATGCCGTGCCAGTAGATTTCTGTACCGAAGGTACAGGTCCTCCAACGGAAATAGCTGATATAATCCGCTCCATTGGCAACCGACTGGTAGGTCCACAGACGAATCTGTCCCGGTTTCGGAGTAGGCATAAGCTGTCTGTTATACCAGCCGCCCGGTCCGGACTGCTGCTCCATAATGCCGAACTCATTTCCAACCCCACGGATCCTTGCCAGTTGCATACTCCATTTACGGTCTTTGAGACGGTTTCCTCCTTCATCGGATAATCCGAACATAGGATAGCTGTCATAGGTCAAAAAGTCCAATGCTTCATCATGCAGCCTGTTATAATTGACATGCGGAAACAGCCCCTGGGTAGTCACGAACACATTCTTCGGAAGGTGTTTTTTCAGGATGTCGTAATGCAGTTTGCAGTAAGAAATGCAGCTTTCTGAATAAAACCGCAGGGAATCCAGTTTCAAATGAGGATTCGACGTATTGTGCGGCGTATGTCTCGGCAGATAAATCTGAGACCAATCGGTATACGTCTGATTCCAGAATACGGTTCCCCACGCTTCGTTCAATTTATTCAGGGTTCCGTATTTTTCTTTCAGGAACACGCGAAATGCTACGCTGTCTGCCTCGGAAAAGAACTCTCCAATCTGACAGTTCAGTTCATTATCAATCTGCCATCCCACAATACATCTGCGATTTGCGTAATGCTGTGCCAGTTCTTCCACAATAATCCGGGTCTTTTCAAGGTAAACCGGCGCATTATAATTATAATGACGTCTGCAGCCGTGATAGAAAATATGTCCATCCTGGTCAGCCTGTAATACTTCCGGATATTTCTGAGTCAGCCATGCAGGAGGAGTCGCGGTGGGAGTACAGAAAATGACTTTCATGTCCGTCTGTTCTACCACGTCCAGAAAGCGGTCAAAAAAATCGAAAGTAAATACACCCTCTTCATTTTCAAACTTATTCCACGCAAACTCCGCAATACGAATCGTGCCAATCCCCGCCTTCAGCATCCGCTGCAGGTCATTCAACCATAAAGACTCATCCCAGTGTTCGGGATAATAACAAGTACCCATAGCAAGCCGATTGAAATATTTCATGACGGTTACCTCCTTTTATCTTCTTAATTATTTTGTAACTAAATTATAAAAAAAATTTTGATTTGTCGAAACACAAAAACAAAACCAAAAATGTTTAAAAAAGAAACCAGCTTTTTCTTGAGAAAACCGATTTCTTCTTTACAGCTATGCGCAGTCTTTTATAATATTTTATCATCCGGTTCTACATAAACGGCAGGGAGTTGATGAAGCATACGTTCCAGCAGAACAATATCACCTATAGCCACTTTGACAATTCCTTTACGGATACTGTAATAAACAAGCTCGGGCAGGGCTGCTACTGGCGCGTAAATCAGTGCGAGTTCGCAACCGATATCATGTTTAAGGAACGTTCTTCTTAGAGGATATTTATCCCTCTCTGGTTGACCATACATTCTACCCATTACCACGTTACTTCAAAGGGAGACGGATTATGGGAGCCCTTGGATTGTTAACAGTGCCTGACCCTTTCTCCCCCTTTTACTTTTTCACTGCAACGCTTTAAACAGTCATATAAAATATAGCATTGTACTTCTAAAATGTTGAGGTTTTCTGGCATTTTCGACAAAAAAATCTCTTCGATTCCATTTTTTTTATTCAATCGAAGAGATTTCTTTTATTTATCGCTTATGCCTCTTTCAGTTCTTTTACAATTTCCTCTTTTAAGATTGTTCTACCTGCCTTTTGCATCACAGTCATACACAATAAAATATTTATGACTAAAATACCAACAAACACATACCACGAAAGAAATGCGTTCGGATGCAGATACCGATAAACATGAACCATAAAATAATATAGAATTTTTTGTACGACCAGATAAAGCATACTCACCACCAATGCGGAATACACTCCATATCGGACGCCCTCTCTTAAGAGCATTTTTTGAAATCCGGCATCTGTAATTCCCATTGCCCTTAAAATTCCAAATTCACGTTTTCTTGCTAAAACAAGATACTGCATACTGTTTATAATATGCAATAAGCTAATTGCCATAAGAACCGCAGAAATTCCATAATAAAAGAACATTTTCTGTGCCAGGTATAAATTCTGCGCTTCAATTTGCTGACTGTAATCTTTTACGATACACTGATTAACATCTGCTGTTATTTCTCTTAGTTTCTTTGAAATCTGGCTGGTATCTGCATTTTTATCTACAGAAATACTAACCGTTTTATCATCCGAAATTCCAAAATTTTTTTCCATCTGTTCCTTTGTCATAATGATATCAACAGCCGTTTCTCCGTCATCTCCGATAAAAGTTTCTACTTTTGCAAGCGGTCTGCTGACAACAGCAGAAACTTTCAGAGTTTCCTGCTGATACCATTCTTCTTCTCCTAAGAATTTCAAAGCTTCTTCTGGAACAGAAAGATTCTTTACTGTTTTTAATTGAATTTCATCTCCTGCCAAAATGTCGATTCCATCATAATTTCCCTGACCATCTACCAGAGTTTTCAAAATCACAAGATTTTTCTCTTTCATCTCATCTGCATCAATTGTTCCTTCCAATAGATACGGTTTTAAATCTGCTATCATTTCATCATCATATCCATAAATGTTCACTTTTAAATGATAGCTATCCTCACCTGTACGCACTGCGATTCCATTGTATTTTTCTTTTAATGTCTCATCCGGCGGATTACTTTCATCCTCTGCAATATCTGCAAAATAAGATGTCCAAAGAAGTTTTCCATTCTCTAATGGCAGTTCTCCCAATAAATACGAAACTGGATGCACTTCTTCGATTCCAGAAATCTTTTTTATCTCTTTAATTTTTTGTGCTGGAATGACATCCGATAACTGTTCCGACTGTTCACAAAGCTGAATATCTGAACCAAGACCATCATCTGCCTTAAATGTCAGTTCATTATTTTTTCTGGTATTTTCTGTCACATAAGATGCTCCAAGAAAAATTACACTTCCAAGAGATAGTGACAATAAAATTCCAATCAATGTTTCTTTTCGTCCAAACATGAATTTTTTGGTCAAAATTTTGGTCAGATTCTGATGTCTTAAACTATAAATCTTTCGATTTTTATGTTTGGAAACATTACTGCTCATCATCTGATGAATCGTCTGTTTTTCCATTTGTTTCATTAAAACAGTACAAATCTGCCAAATAACCAGAATCAAAAAAAGGAAACTCCAAAACAAAATCATTTTATTGACGCAATAAGCTCCTGCTTTCGGAAGATTAGAAACTGCCTGTTCCTTTGCCTGCTCCGCCGTTATACTGTGATACATCTGATTTTGCACAATAAAAATTCTTCCGATTTTTCTATAAATTACCCATGCTGTCAGATTTCCCAGAATACAGCCTATCGGATATGCACTTAACGTTACGATTCCAAGCTCTATTTCCAAAAGTCTCCGATTTTGACTTTCTGACATTCCCAAGGTCTGCATCATACTATATTGTGCCATCCTTTTTACTACAGAAATCTGAAACAGACTGTAAATAATAAATGCACCAAAGACTGCAAACACCATCAAAACTACATGTTCGGCTAAAGCTCCTGTTTCATTTAACTTTCCCCAGATGTACGGCAGACCCGCTTCTTTATGAGTGATTCCTGTTTTTATCACTTCTAAAAACTGTGTCGGATTTCCACCTCCTACATAAGAGGCAATCCCATTATTTATGGTAACATTTTTAGTTTGGATTTTAAATCTGTTACAAAATGCTTCCATCTGTCGATATATTTTATGATTTTCTGCGAATTTCAAATAAAGAAAACTGCCATTTGTTCCATAATCCAGTTCTTTACTTACAAAAATCTGACTTCCATCATTTTGACTCTTTGCTAATTGTTCTGGTGCTTCTGATAAAATTCCAGATAAAATAAAAAATTTCCCATCCAAAACCACTGTTGTTCCCAATGTTTCCGATATGCCTAAGTTTAAAAGCATCTGTTTATCCATTGCTACTTCATTTTGTTTTTTCGGATAAGAGCCCTCCTGTAGTTTCCGTCCTATCATTTCCAAATACTCATCATTGGCATAAACAAGCTGAATGGAAAATGGTTTTTCCAGTACTTTTCGTATGATTTCGATTCCGGTTTTTTCGAGTTTATATCCTTTTCCATCTGAATTTTCTTCAAATTTTTTCATCCAGTTTTCATCATATCGAAGATTGTAATGCCAGTCTCCATAGTCTTTTCTTGCCTGTTCTAATGCCGTGTGAGTTCCACTTTCAAACAAACTTCCCATTCCTGTAAGCAGTGCCAAAGCAAGTATCATTCCAATCCACAGGGTCATCGTCTGTTTTTTATAATACTTCAAATAAGAAACGGCCAGATGAATCATAACTCTCATAAAACTTCACCTGCTTTCTCAGGTAGCAGACAGCCATCTTCAATATGTAAAATCCTGTCACAGTTCCTTGCAAGGCTTTCATTATGTGTTACCATCAAAATGGTCTGATGATAATTTCTACAGCTGTTTTTCAAAAGCCCCATCACTTCTACTGTTGTCCTGGAATCTAAATTTCCAGTCGGCTCATCGGCTAAAAGAATCGCCGGTTTGTTTGCAAGGGCTCTTGCCAAAGCAGTTCTTTGCTGCTGACCTCCAGATAACTCATTTGGAAATCGTTTTCTTTTTTCCCATAAACCTAAATCTTTTAATAACTGCTCGATATACGCGTGGTCGATATAATTTCCTCTATCCAGTGTCACTGGAAGCGCCACATTATCGTACACATTCAAAACCGGCATTAAACTATAATTTTGAAATACAAATCCAATGTTTCTTCTCCGAAAAATCGTCAGTTCTTTCTTTTTTAAATGTGCAATATTATGACCTCGAATGATAATTTCACCCTTTGTCGGTACATCCAGACCACCAATTAAATTCAAAAGCGTACTTTTTCCAGAACCAGAAGTTCCAACAATCGCAATAAATTCCCCCTGCCTGACTGAAAACGAAACATTTTTTAAAGCCTGCACTGCATTTTCCTTTAAGCCATATTGTTTTTCTATCTGTCTTACCTGCAATACTTCCATATATTTGTACTCCTTTTTCTATACTCTTTGCATCTTTCAAAATACAGCATAGCAGGTAAATCTTTCATCTTGCTTACAAACTCTCCTCTAATTTCTGACAGTTTTGTAAGAAAACCGAAAAACTGCTTCCCTTTCCATATTCCGAAGCAACCGTCAGATATCCATTTTCCTGTTCTAATATCAACCGGCAAAGATACAGCCCGATTCCTGAACCCTCTTTTTGTTCCACTTCCTTGCTTCGATAAAATCTTTTAAAAATCTCTGTCTGTTCTGCTTTTTTTATGCCGATTCCCTGGTCTGTTATTCTGATTTCTGTGAAAAGTTCTAATGGATAAACTTCTATCTTTATCTGAGTCTGTTCCTTTGAATATTTGACTGCATTTTCCAAAATATTATTAAGTACTTCCATTGTCCACTTTCGATTATGATACAGCAACGTATCTTTAAATGAATCTGTCACAATCAAAATCTGCTTTTGTTCTGCTTTTTCGTAAACAGTATTTACCGCTCCCAGTATCGTATCACGGATTCCCTGAGGTTCTATTTCAAATTGAATTGCTCCCTGTTCCAAACGTACCATTTTAAATAGCGACTGTAAAATCCATTCTATCTTATTTAACTGGACCTGCATCTTCCTTAAAAACCGCCCTCTCTGTTCTTTCGGCAGTTCTTCTTCCAGCAATTCTCTATACATCATCACATTACTAAGCGGAGTCTTTAACTGATGAGACAAATTAGAAATTAAACTTTTTATCTGGTCTTTTTCTGTCTTTGCCGAATCAACTTCCAATTCTATCTTTTCCTGAATCCTCTTTGCTTTTCCTGCAAACGCCGACAGTTCTCCTTCCTCTAAATCCGAAATTTCTATTTTTCTCTGTTCTAAAATATCATCCATTATCTGATTTATTTTATAATAGATTTTTCGATACTTATATTTTTCAACAATCAACCAGATAACAGCTATTACTGTAATGATTGCCAGTACCACTACTATTTCTGTCATATTTTTTTAATCCTTCCAAATATAGCCGATTCCATGTACCGTTTTAATTCTCTGAGGATTTTTGGAATCTTCCTCTATCTTTGTCCGCAGTCTTCGGATATTGACAAACAGTGTGTTTTCATCCACAAACTGCCCTTTGCTGTCCCAGACATAAGCTAAAATCTGCTCTTTTGATAAAACCATTCCTGAATTCTCCATCAGATAGACAAGTATTTGATATTCTATTTTACTACATTCTATTGAAACTCCGTTCTTTAGAACTTTGCAGGTTCTTTTATCTACTTCTATCCCCGATGAAATTAATTTCATCTGAGGTTCTTTCTTTCCAATCAATTTTTTTATTCTCGCTTTTAATACCGCCAGAGAAAATGGTTTTGACATGAAATCATCCATTCCCAATTCCAGCGCTTTTACCTCATCCATTTCTGTATCACGCGCTGTGAGCATTAAAATTGGAATCTCCTCTTTTTGTTTTATTTTCGTGCATAAATCAAATCCACTTCCATCTGGAAGATTACAATCTAGTAGGATTAAATCTATTTTTTCAGACTGTAAAAATTCCATACTCTGCTTGATTGTAGAAGCCGTCAAAATCTCATATTTTTCTAATTTTAATGAAAAAGCCAGGCCTTCCTGTAGATTCTTGTCATCTTCGATAATCAATATTTTTTTCATTGAAATAAATGCCTTTCTTCATCTGTCTTAAATTTTTTTCATATACGCAAAAAAAGTCCTAAAACAAATCGTTTCAGAACTTCTTAATCAGAGGCGCCAACCAGATTCGAACTGGTGATAGAGGTGTTGCAGACCTTTGCCTTACCACTTGG
>OHAC01002588.1_pt1 | contig 14132 bp, 14 predicted proteins | sample 1577051 | NCBI WGS metagenome assembly OHAC01 (sample SAMEA3541499, study PRJEB24748) | human gut metagenome | biome: human gut; feature: human-associated habitat; material: faeces | place: China | collected 2012 | reverse complement strand
GGCGGCCGGCACCCGCGCCGATGCACTGGCCGCAACCGAGCCGTCCGCCCGGACACGCAGATTGATGTTGCGCACCCGCCGCCGCGTCAGCGTGTAGGTGATGCCGCCCGCCGCGCGCTGCTGTACCTGCTGTGTAGCCAAGCCCCCGCCCCCTTGTCAGAAATATATATGCAATATTGTACACGCATTTACGGGAAAGTGCAACACCCCTGACTATGCGCTTTACCGTCAAAGGGTTTCTTATTTTTGTAAAACGCAATTGCCGTAAGCATAGGTTTATGCTATGATAATTATAAAATATTGTGCTATAATGTTGACAAATGACCTAAAATAAAAGAAAGGGTGCTTATTATGAGAAAAAGCCGCGTTCTTTTTTACACTGTTTCTGCCGCACTGCTGTTATCTCTGACGGCTTGCGGAGTGACGATTACAGCGGTACACCTGCCCGATGAAGTACAGGTTAATGTGGGTGCAACTGCTGAGACTGCCGCTACTTATGAAAGTAAACAAGAAGCTGACGCCGCCGCCCAACAAGCTGCTGCAGATAGAATCAACTGGACATGGGAAGTAGCTGACAACACCATTGCCACGGTAGACAGCAGCGGCGTGATTACGGGTGTCAAGGGTGGCAGTACGCTTGTTACTGTCACTTCCGCAGATGGCAAGTTTACTGCAAACTGCCCCGTCACGGTCAGCCAGCCGCTGCAAGGGATTGCGCTCAGCAATATAGACTTGGTTATCAACCGCACAGATAATGCCGATATTAACTGCACTTTGACCCCTGCCGACACCACTGACACAGACATTGTCTTTGAAATCGCCGACAACAGCATAGCCAAGCTGAACGGCAGCAAGGTCGTTGCAGTGGGCAATGGTACAACGACACTGACGGCGGCTTGCGGCAAAATTAAAGCAAACGCACAAATTACCGTGACTACTGCTCCGACAGAGATTCAACTTGACAGCACCGAGGGCGTGCTGACCGTGGGCAACACCCATACAATTCAAGCTACCCTGCTGCCAGAAACGACCACTGACACAGACCTTGTATGGAGTGTATGTAATGAAAGTATAGCTACTGTTGATGAACATGGCACAGTCACAGCACAAGGCCCCGGCAACTGCGTTGTTACCGCAGCTACCCCGGACGGTGCTTTGAAAGCGACCTATTCGCTGACTGTAAAAGCAAAGCAAACGGTAAAAGCAGCTTCTAACACCAGTACAACTACACCGAGTTACACTGCACCGTCCGCTCCTTCCACGCCCACTTATGTGCCTGAACCTGCACCGGCACCTGCTCCTGCTCCCGCTGAACCTTCTCAGCCGAGCGGCGGAAATAACAACTCGAACGACCCGCTTGGTGGACTCAATCCAAATGACTATTGGGTAAGTCCGGACCAGACTGACTGGACGCAGGACAATTCCAATGGCAGTAAGGACGACGGAATTGGGACAGATATTTTTGACTAATTGTTTTTAATGCAATTAGTCGGCCTCGTTTTAACTAGGGGACGGGTTCCTGTTTCACTTTTCTTTTTTTCTATAACCACGGGGTCGGCTTCGCCGATCCCGTGATTTTTTCTTTTTTGTTTTCCTCTTACTCTCTATAAAATAAAAGCCCTCACTTGCCTTTTGCAGCAAAGTGAGGTAAAATTGAGGTACGCGATAATAAAAAAAATAAAAAATTCCTGATTTCTGACGATTATTCGTCAAAAAATCAGAGACCTGTTTTGGTGACCCTCCCATCCATCTCCCGCGCCCTAAAAACAGTCCGCAGGACTGTTTTTGCCCCGCGGGACGCGAACGCGGGGTTGCGACTTGCGGTTACCGCATCAGGCTGCGCCCCTTGGGCGGGGCTTGCCTTCTGCGACCGCTGCGCCTGCTTCGGCTTCCTGTTTCCGCCGCAGGCGGCGGTCGCCTCCGCAGCAGGCTGTTCGATTCCCGTACGGGTCACCATTTACGCCCGACACCTGTTGAAAAGTAAATATAAAGAAAAAAGCACTACCTCAAATGAAGTAGTGCTTTTTGGTGACCCGTACGGGAATCGAACTTCTATCATTCTACAAATATCCTTTAATGCAATACGTACTAACGATAATTTTATCACTGGTATGGATTTCATTAAAGGGTATTTTTATATCTGTGTGGTACAAAGTGTGGTACTCTTCATATAAAAAGTGTGGTACAGCACCTGCTTGCAAGAATAAATAAAAAAGTTGGTGATACCCCTCTTGCCAGTACGTGCGAACTGAATATCATGATAATAAAGCCACCTACTGAAAATTACTCAAAGGAGATTATTATCATGAAAGGCAAATATTTGAATTTGCGGTCCGAAATCATCCGCGCAGGCTTTACCTGCTACAATGTCGCGGAGGCCATCGGCATTTCCCCGCAAGCATTGTCGCAGAAGATGAACGGATATTCGCTCTTTTCGGCAGAGGAAATCGCACGCATCGGAAGGTTGTTGAATATCAATAAGGACGATTACTACACTATTTTCATCGAGCCAGTCACATAAAATGGCCGGCTCTAAGGAGTCCGCATGTATACCACACAAAGTAAAATGATTTCTCGCGCAATCTGGGTTGAGAAAAAGCACGTTTGGAAAATCAACCTCCAAAAGAACGGTGTCCGAAAGTCTTTTTATTCAAGCGTCCCGGGTGACAAAGGCCGAAAGATCTGCGCCCAAAATGCAACCTCGTGGTTGTCTGGAGCTTGCCCATTTAGCGTCAGCGAACGTACAACGGTTGATACCGTGTTTGAGCGCTACCTCCAAGATAAGGCACTCGAAACCACAAACATCTACACCATCCGCAACAGGTATAACAACCACATTAAACCTATAATTGGCAAAGTCCCGGTTATGCTACTAACTAAGCAGGATTTAAAGCGAGTTATCTATACCGCATACAGAAAGCACAATCTTAGTCAAAAAAGTCTTAAAAATATACGCGGCGATTTATCTGGATTCTGTAATTATTTGGACTGTGCCGATATCCGGAACGATTTGCGTACATCAAACATTAAAATTCCCTCAAACGCCAAAAAAGGTCAAAAGCAAGCACTTGACGTTTCTTCGCTTAACATCTTATTCACCGAATCTCAGGTGCCTTATAATGGTACGATTTGTCAAGACAGCTTAATCTATGCATATCGATTCCAAGTCGTTACAGGGTTACGTCCTGGTGAATTGATGGGCCTTGAGTGGGGCGATATTGACAATGATTATATACATATACGCCGTGCCATCAATGCTAAAGGCATCACTACAAATGGGAAGAACGAATTTGCCGCACGCGACTTCCCGCAGACTCGATATACACGTATGCTTTTAGAAAGTCAACAAGTCTATCGAGTCACTCCGTTAGACCCTCATGAGAGGGTCTTTGGAAGCACTGGTCAACTATGCTACCGTAAACGCTGGGGGATCTATTGCAGGTATAACGGTATCCCTTATATTACGCCGTATGAGCTGCGACATACCTTTAGCTCAATCTACAAAAATCACTTTAGCAACTGGGTTTACGAGGAGTTAGTTGGTCATACACATCCTGGTGTTAATGGTGTCTATATGCACCCGATGGATGGAGACATGGACGGCGTTCCTGCTCTGCTTGACAGCTTGCTTGATGAAAGACTTTCATTAGGTAGAGCAAAGCGGATGCTCTTATCTAACGGCCAAACCAAATAAAAAAGCACTTTATAAAGACGAGCTTCATTCAAGAAATTTGTAATGAAGTTCGTCTTTTCTTTATTGTCCACCCTTGCGAACTGAGTAGAATTATAAGCACAGGGAGCGAACAAGCAAGATACATCCTCTCGGTTGTCATATTGCTTTACGTTTCCTCCATCAGAAAAGGGAGGTGACAGAAATGTCGTTTGGTTCTATCAACAGCAGTGCTCGACACACTTGCTTTTGGTTGCATCTATCCGGCACCATTCCTTAGTTACCAATGGCGAGGACAGTACTTCGGAAACAACATAACGATAATGCCAAGGAGGAAATAACCATGAAAATCATTGGTTATAGACGCAGTGACTTTGTCACGAAAGAAGGCCGTCCCGTCACCGGCTGCCGCATCTACCTCGCAACGGAGATTGCCTCCCAGAACGGGGAGGGCGTCTTCGTCAGGGATATGTATCTCTCTGACGCTAAGATGGCCGAACTTAAAATCAACCTTCATGACCTGATGGGACGCGAAGTGAAGATTTTCTACAACGAGTACCGTAAGCCTGAGAACATTGTGGTGCTCGACTAAGGTTTCCAAGCACACTGTAGGACGCGTTAGCGGCCTCACCTCAAAAATGGGGCTTGTCTCATTTTTGAGGTAAACCAATCAACACCCATACAGCACCTTGAAAATTTTATAACGACAAGCGTACGCTATGGACTTAAAGCCGCCACACAGGTATGGAGCTAGTATTACCTCCATACCTGTGTGTACAGTCCATAAAGCCTATAACTATAAGCTTTAAAGCGTACACAGCGGCTTTGTGTCCGTAGTGTACTGGGTACACTATATGGCAAAAGGTTACGCGACACGCCGTTACCAGCTGACAATCAACAATCCACAAGAGCATGGCTATGATCATAATGTTATCAAGGCTGCTCTTGAAAAAGGAGCCAAGCTCCTTTATTGGTGCATGGCTGATGAAGTGGGGCAAGAGGAAACCTATCACATACACTTATTTTTAGTATATGAAAATCCTGTAATGTTCACAACCCTAAAGAACAAGTTTCCTACTGCGCACATCGAAGTGCCTCAATGGGGAAAAAATTCCGAAAACTATGCTTACATCCGTAAAGAGGGTGCTAAGTATAACAAGGATGCAAACGGTCACTACAAGTATACCGACTCCAAGGGAAAAGTACATGAAGGGATAAACTACTCTGACACGTTTGAAGAAAGTGGCAGTTTACCCCCTGACAGCAAGCAGGGCGACCGTAACGACTTACGGACTCTGTATGCACTGATTGCATCCGGGGCAGACAATGCGCAAATTCTGGGTGAGCACCCGGAATACCTGCGAGATATCTCCCACATTGACCGGACAAGGCAGACCATCCTGGAGGAGAAATACCGCAATGTATTTCGCCAGATGACAGTCACCTATATCTTTGGCCCTACTGGCACAGGAAAAACTAGGTCGGTAAAAGAAGGATGCGGATACTCAAACTGCTACGCGGTGTCTGACTATCACCATCCTTTTGATGGCTACCGGGGGCAGAAAGTGATGCTCTTCGATGAGTTCCACAGTAGCTTGCCCCTTAATAGCATGCTGCAATACCTGGATGGCTATCCTTTGGAATTACCCTGTAGGTATGCTAACAAGCAGGCTTGCTACACGGAAGCATACATCATTTCCAACTTGCCGTTGGAGAAGCAGTATGTTTCCGAGCAGCACGAAAAGCCGGAGGCTTGGGACGCGCTCTTGCGGCGCATCAACTGCGTTCGGGTTTTTGACCTCGACGGCAGTCACAAGGACTATACGGTTCACGAGTATTTTCACCCTTGCACCACACCGACATTTGAGCAAATAGAGATTGATGATTGTCCGTTCTAGCGGATGAAAGCTGTGCTATCAGGCTATACGGGCATTTATTTTGAAAGGAGATTTAATCATGCGTAATGATTCTGATCGCCTGCAATGGCAGACGGAAAAAAATTATATCATGAATACGTTCCACAATGGGCTTAGACGTATTCAAACCGATTCAAAGACCGCACAGCAATATGTGCTGCTGTGCCTCGCACTCGCAGTTGCCGCCCTGATTATGGTTTCGGGCGGCTCTGGCGAGGACGTGATTTCGGTAGTATTTAGACCGTTCGTTAATTTTATTCGGGTAATTGCATGGCTGGCAGAGTGCCTTGGCGTCATTTACCTCTTTGGTTATATCCCCCACAGTTGGTCATATTACGACGATTTTTCGCGTGCTGGTATCTGCAACCAGGCGCATGAAGCACCACTGCTAGTTAAGGCCAACAGGGATGGTAATATTCAACAGCTTACTTTCAGCCTTAAAGGCTGCCCGCTCGAATACTGGGAAGACAATCGGACAACAATCGAATCCGCACTTAATGTGACCGTCCTCTCTATCACTCAGGGCAGCAACAACCAGCTCTTTGACCTTCGTGTTGTTGCCGGGTGCAACCTTATGGGGCGGCTAATCCCGTGGGCAGATACATATATGGACGATAGCGACACAAAAATCGTCTTGGGCATCAATGCGGCAGGCATTCCCGTTAGCATTGATTTTAGCCAGCTGCCTCATTGGCTTTTGGCTGCTGCCACCGGCATGGGTAAGACGCAGTTGGCACTGTTGATTCTCTACCAGCTGTCGCAAAAAGGCTACGACATCTACCTCGCCGATTATAAAGGTGTGGACTTCGGCCCCGAATATCGTAAGACGGGGCATTATGCAGATGATGATGCTGCCCTTGAGCAGATGCTTGACAGTGTTGTACATGAGCTTAACCATCGCCGTACAGAGTTTTCTATCGCTGGCTGTGCAAATCTTGAGGAATATGTCCAGACGACCGGAGAAGAACTGCATCGAATCGTCGTTATCCTGGATGAAACCTCGATGATTCTCGATACAACTGGACGTGATAAAGATGGCAAGGCAGTAGTTGCCTCGATTACGAACAAGCTCCTCGCCATTGGCCGTCTGGGCCGTGCGCTCGGTATTCATCTGCTTGTGGCAACTCAGCGCCCCGACGTAGGGTCTGTTCCGGGTAGTCTTAAAGCACAGCTTGACGGTCGTATTTGCGGCCACACTGCCGATGCACAGAGTTCCATTGTTATCTTGGATGACGGCAGTGCCGCAAAGCTCCCTGCTATTCCCGGACGCTTCATCATCCGCAATGGCAGTGGGTCGGACGAAATTATTCAGGCTTACTACTATCACCAGTGACCAAGGAGTCGACTATGAAAAATCCACCTCTACAACAGGGCCATGACGGCCCGCGGGCACCACCGTTGCGTCCTTATCAGGCTGACACCCTTCAGCGTATGAAATCCTACGAGGGAAATGCCGCCCTGTGCGTTATCGCAACCGGCCTTGGCAAGACACGAATTTTTGCTGAGTACATCCGCTGTGATGTACTGGAAAATGACCACCACATACTGATTTTATCTCACCGGGAAGAACTCGTGATACAGCCGTTGGAATACCTCAAAGGCCTTCCCTGCGGCATCGAGCAGGGAACCACACATGCACACGGGGAACCCATCATCAGCGCTTCGGTGCAAAGCCTTGTGGGGCGGCTCGACAAGTACAACCCCTACAGTATCGATACCATCATCATCGACGAGGCCCACCACAGTGCTGCACCGACCTACCGCAAAATTTTTGAGTACTTCAAAAATGCCGTTCGTTTTGGCTTCACTGCAACCGCAATCCGCGGTGATGGTGTCGGCCTGGATGTGGCTTTTGACGACATTTTGTGCGAGTATAACACCCTATACGGCATTGAGCACGGGTATCTTAGTCCTATAGAAGCTTGTCAGGTTAATCTCAAGTATGACTTGGGGACAGTGCAGTACCGTGAGGATACTGGCGATTATGATGCCGCAGATATAGCACGCGTTATGTCTGGCACAGCAGCGGGTATCGCGGAGGCCTACACCTCAAACGCACGTGGGCAGACCATCATTTTCGCACCATCCATTGAAGAGGGCAAAAATGTGACAGCACTGCTCAATTCCCAGCATGGTGCCAGTACCGCGGCCTTTATCGATGGCACTACTCAAAATAGAGGACGTCTGTTGGAGGCCTACCGTTTGGGCCTAATTAAAGTACTTGTCTGCTATGCTGTCCTGACGGAAGGTGTTGACCTGCCGATGACAGAAACCGTTCTGCTGGCCCGCCCGGTTGCCACAACCAATGTCGGCCTGTATGCGCAGATGGTAGGTCGCGGCCTGCGGTTGCATCCGGGAAAAAGTGCCTGCAAGATTATTGATTGCGTGGGCATTTCCAGGATGCCGATATGCACGGCAGCAACGCTAATCGGCGAGGAACCGCTAGCTCCCAAACCTAAAAAGGAGCAGGTGGAAAAGTTGCCGGAGGAAACCGAACCGATAAAGGTACTTACAGGTGCGGACATTCCCGATACCTGGATACAAAATCAGAAGGAGGTAGACGTTATGGCACTTGGCGAAGGTGTTACCACCCATGATGTCGCATGGATTACACTCAAGGATGGCGGCTATATACTGCCTATCCCGACCGTAACCTACCGCATCAGCAAACCGCTGACTAACGGCATGGTGTACCTGCGGAAAAATAAAGCGTGCTCCAAGAGTGCGGTGCCATTACAATTTGCATTAGACTATGTGTATCAGGACTTGAAACAGAAGCATGCTAAATATCAACATATCTGGGACAAAAAGCAGCGCTATAAGTGGGATAGACAACCCATCACCAATGAGCAAATTGCCCTTATCCACAAGCTGGCCCCGGATTACAAAATTGACACCCATAAAATGACACGAGGGGATGCCTCGCGGGCGATACAACTGCTGACCTACAAGCCGGAAGAATGGACGCCCCAAACGACACCCTCGGAGGTGCAGGACGATGCCAAGAAAAGCCCGTAAACTTTCGTCCTGCGGCGTGTATCACATCATGATCCGTGGAATTAACCGCATGACCATCTTTAATGATGATGCCGACAATCTGAACTTTTTACATATTCTCGATTTTTGCGCAGATGAAAATTTTATCATCATGGCATACTGCCTGATGGGCAACCATCTGCATCTGCTCGCGAAGGATTGTAACGATTCCTTGCAACACATGATGAAGGCCATCGGGGTACGGTACGTTGCCTACTACAACCGCCGCTACCAGCGGACAGGCCCGCTCTTCCAGGGCCGTTACAAATCCCAGCCTGTCACAACCAAAGGCTACTTCCTGCGGGTACTGCGCTATATCCACCGCAACCCGGTCGCTGCCGGAATGGTGCAGGATATGCAGGACTACCCGTGGAGCAGCTACATTGACTACTTTGCTAGTCGAAAAAAGCCGTTATGTCATGTAGACACAAGCTACGCGCTTGCACTGCATGATTTAGATTGGCTGCGGCACTACCACCAGCAGCCAGAATTAAATGCCCGCGGCATTCTGGAGGATTCTCCGCTGCCTGCCTTTACGGATGCTGAGCTTTGTGACTTTGTACGTGCAACGGCAGGCATGGAATGCCACGAAATCCAGCTTTACCCCGAATCCACCGCAACCCCGCTGCTGCGCCGTCTGGTAACACAAGAGGGCGTCAGCATTACACAACTCTCACGGCTTACAGGGATGGCACGCGGAGACATCCGCCGCCGTCTGCTGTGAGCGGTGATACAACTCTCAAAGGAGAAATCCCATGAAGAAAGAAAGCTTTATTTACAGCACTCTCACGATTGGCGGTTCGAAGGAACAGGTCAATGAAGTAATGAAGTACATCTGCGATGACATCTATGACATTGGGAGCATTGATTTGAATAAAATCTGTGCTGTGCCGGTACACCTGAACATTGGCCCCGATGATGAAGTTTCTTGCGGCGAAAAGCTTTACCGCCATTATCTTGATTTAGTTCTTTACCCTACAGAAGAGGAAGAAGAAAATTTTCTTGCTGTTCTTAACCGTGCAGATCAGCGCCGATTCCTTTTGGGAAAAATGGCTGTGCTGAACCGGAAGGAATACGGCTATCCTACTTATACCGGCTGGTGCACGGAACACTGGGGTACAGACGAAAACGTGATATCTTTTGAAGAATGTAATGAAAATAGCATTGCATTTCTCACCCATAGCGCACCTGCAAGTGAGGCTATTCATACGCTCTCAATTCTTTTTCCTAAAGTAAAACTTACTTTCGCGTGGGAGGAAAACAAGGTCGCCCTTATGGACGATGAAGTAGTTTTACATTATGAAGTATATCGTTACGGGGAGCTGGCAGAATCCAAATCTGCCATTGCCGGAAAGACCCACTGGCAATATAACGGCAGCTTAAAAAAACCGTTGTACTGCACGCCCCAAGAAGATAATGATTATGGGGAAATCCCTAAAGGAATTTCTGCGGAGGATTTTGAGGAACCGGACGCTATGCCTTTCTAACCCTGCCTCGTTTGAAAAGTAAACATCAAAAGGACGACAGCCTTTATTGGCTCTCGTCCTCTTTTTGTTGTCTAGTCTCAATATTGTCAAATAAAGGGCTGTCCCAAAAAGTTTTAAATGGGATTCCTAACCCCACACATATCCGTGCAACTATTTCAGTTGAAGTATTTTTAGTGGTAGCATAAGGCTTGACAGTCTTTTTAAGGACAGATGGTGCAATGCCGGAACGCTCAGCCAGCTTGTTGACACTGTAGCCGCGCTCGTCTGCAAGCTCCAAAATGCGCAGCTTAATTGCCTCCTGTAGTAGCATTTGCCCTCACCACCGTGTACAATAAAGTATATTTATTGTACCGATTTGCTAAGGGAAAAATCGTCTACCTGGAGACGATTTGAATCTTGCTCTTACGTGCTGATGTGCTATAATATAAAAGGAAGGTGATAAATGGATGCAAAAACTATCCCACACCGCACCGTACATAGCCTATGCTGTGGCAACTGCTGGGATGGCTGTGCTGCTACTCCTTGGCAGCTCGCCGGGAGCAATAGTTGCCCGCAGTTACCGGGCGTATAATGGGCGCGCTGTTCCCGGCTACACAGAATATACGTACCGGGATGTTAATCTGTCCTTCTCGGTGCCGCTATCACCTGTGACCGCGGTGGAAGCACGCGCGAAAAAAGACGGTTATATCTTGTTTGCCTATCCGCGCTGTCCCTACTGTCGCAACCTGCTCCCTGTGCTTGCCGCTGTTGCTACAAGTGAAGGGGTCACGATGGACTACTGCCAGGTAGACCTATATCGGGATATATACACCTACAACTCGGATACTGCCGCACCAGTGCAAACCAGACCAGCGGGGGAAGGCTACACCGAACTGCTAACCTGGCTGGATGACTACCTGGCCGAGTACACCGTCTCCGACCCGGAGAAAAATGAAATTGATGTCGGGGAGAAGCGTATCGGTGCACCGACCATCATCAAGGTGGAAGATGGCAAGCCCGTGTCAAAATGGCAACTATCGGATGCTACAATATTTGTAGGCGGATACCCGGAAAACAAATACGCAGTCTGGGACAATTCCATACAGGAAGGAGTTGCAGATTCCTTGCGGGAGTATCTGGAAACTGCGTGATGTATCGGGGACGGTGAGTCGCGCAGCGATCTCCCCCGTCCCCGATTTAAAAGAATCCAAAGCCGCCACTTATCAATAGAGTGGCGGCGGCAAAATTAAAAAGTAGCCTCGGCGCTAGATGCCGAGAAGGAGTGTTTTTATGAAAAAGAATATCGTATTGGCAGTTATTGCGACTGCGGCTATGGCGCTCAGCCTGGTAGGATGCGGCGTTAAGGTCACGAACATCTCGGTTCCGGATGCTGCGACCCTCGAGAAGGGCGAGAGCATCACGCTGCCGGTGAATTTCGGGACGGAGGATGCGCCCGCAGAGACGCCTGTCATCGCAACCGGTGAGTCTGCTACGGCGGAAACTGCCGCGCAGGATGAAAAGATTGCTAAGGCGGCTGAGAAGCTGACACTCGCGTGGACTTCTTCCGATGAGAGTGTTGCTACTGTCGATGAGACCGGCACCGTTACAGCAGTCGCAGCCGGTGAGGCTGAAATTACCGCCACGGTCAAGGATACCGAGATGCAGGATGTCTGCGTTATCACCGTCAAGGTGTCTGCGAAAGAGTTGAAGGTTCCCGACACTCTGGATGTCAAACTCAACGACACGGACGAAACCGCAATCGAAGCGAAATGCGAGCCGAAAGATGCGTCCAACATCTCGTTTGATTTTGCTTCCAGCGATGAGGAAGTCGCCACCGTCGATAAGGACGGCAAGGTGAAGGTCCTCAAAGCAGGCGAGTGCGACATCACTACTACCCTCCTGCAGGATGGCGAAAAGGTCACCGAGAAGACGACTCATGTGAAAGCGTTTTATGAGGTTGAAAACATCACGCTCGATTCCAACGAAGGCAAACTGACGGTCGGTAACTCTCACACCATTAAGGCAACTGTTGCCCCCGAAGAGGTCGCTGCCAAAACCACCATCGAGTGGTCGTCCAGCAACGAGAAGGTTGCTACCGTTGATTCCAATGGGAAGGTAACTGCTGTTTCCTCCGGGAATGCAACCATCACGGCGACTGCCGGTGAGGAGAGCGCCAACTACGAAGTGACGGTTGAACAGCCGAAGAAGGTCACGACCAGCAACAAGACCTATACCAAGAACGGTTCCAGCAACAGTTCTGCTGTGACGCCTTCCAACCCGGCACCTGTTGCGCCGATTACGCCGTCTGCTCCCGCTACGCCGTCCGCTCCCGTTACGCCGGTACAGCCCAGTAATCCGGAGCCTGCTGCTCCGGCTCCTGCGCAGCCTGACCCGGCACCGGCACAGCCTAGTAACCCTGAACCGGCGCAGCCGAGCAATCCCGAGCCTGCACAGCCGTCTCAGCCGAGCGGTGGAGACTCCAACACCGACTGGTGGGGCACAGTGATTCCCGGTGAGGCTGATAAGAGTTGCCCTCCGGAAGATGTAGGCATCCTTTGCTAATGGCTTTTTGAAAAATAGTAAATTATAAGCAACCGGCAACTCGTAGAAGAAACACTCTTCTACGAGTTTGTTTTTTGAAAAGCAGTGTCTATTATTATAATAAGGTAGGAGTTAGCAAATGAAAAAGAGAGGAAAAAATGGGGACGGTTCCTAAATTGAGAAGTTGACATCAAAACCTCAAAAACGGGGACGGCGCAGTCGTTTTAACGACCTGCACCGTCCTCTTTTTGTAAAAGCATTCGCTCGTAGAAACGTAGAAAAGAACCGGTGAGGTAACAGCTTGTTACCCCACCACGAATAAAGTTGACTCGTTTTGAATAGTAGACATCAAAATGGAGTAAGGCCGCTTGCGGCCCGAATTTTGCAGCAAAAAGCCGGGAGCTTTCACTCCCGGTTCTCTTTATTGTGCGGTCATCATCATGTCGCAGTCGGCACATTTTATGCGCACAACCTTTGTCCCTCGCACGCTGTTGTGACAGCAGGGGCAAACATACTTGATGCTGTGGCTGTTGGGGTTACTTCCTGTCGGCTTGCCCGTGGCGTCCCCTGCGCCCTTGCCACGCGGGGCGTAGAAATCTTCAATGCGGTTCATGCTGATGTCCTGCCAGTCTTGTTCCAAAATGAACTCACACAGCGCGTCGGTCGGCTCGGTGATGCTCCATCCAACGCGCGGGTCGTAACTGATTTTCAAATCGCGGGCCTCGGCGGCCTCCTTAAATTTTTTGTTATGGTATGCGCCGCCTCTGCTGCAATCCTGTATGCCGTTTTGAAGGTTCCACAAGTGTACACACTCGTGGAGGGTGGTCGCCACCACGTTTTCTATGGGCCGTGCAAGCGTCCCAGCGCCGATGTTAAGCTCATGGCGGGTTGTGTCTCCTCTCTGCCATGCCTTGGCTACGGTGACGTGTCCGTAGGCTCTGGGCGTGCTCTGTATCGTGATGATAGGCTCCTCCAACTCACCGTTGAAATACTTTACATTCAACGCGCGGAAAATTTTCTCCAAGTAACCAGCCGTCCGGGAAGTCTTAACAGTCTCTTTCATTTTCGTGTCCTCACTTTCGTTTTCCCAATCTTTGCCCGTGTTATCCCACCGGGATAAGGGGTTGCGGGTTGTTCCGCGATTAGCGGACAAAAGTGAGGTTGGATAGTTGTCAAGGTGACTGTGGAATACCGCAGCCATAATTTTAAAAAGCGAGGATATGCCGCAAAAGCTCCTTTACAATTTTCCAATCCACGCTTTTATAATTTTTAAGGGAACAACAAAAAACAGGATTGCCACGGCTATAATTTACTCCGCGGCAATCCTGTTCCCATGTTACAGGGCTTGCGTTTATTTTAAAAGTGTGGTACGATTGTGGTACTTGCAAAAAGGGTAATAAAAAAGCTCCTAATTTTCAACGCATCATCGAAGAAAATTAGAAGCTTAGTTTGGTGACCCGTACGGGAATCGAACCCATGTTACAGCCGTGAAAGGGCCGTGTC
>OHAC01002586.1_pt1 | contig 14137 bp, 10 predicted proteins | sample 1577051 | NCBI WGS metagenome assembly OHAC01 (sample SAMEA3541499, study PRJEB24748) | human gut metagenome | biome: human gut; feature: human-associated habitat; material: faeces | place: China | collected 2012 | reverse complement strand
TATCTGAATATCAGCACCAGCTATTTCAGTACGATTTTTAAAGACGAGACAGGCGAGACATTTACCGAAGTCCTGATTCGGACCAGAATGGAAAAAGCAAAAGAACTGCTGGAAAATACAACCTTAAAGAACTATGAGATCGCAGAAAAAGTCGGATTTTCTGATCCACATTATTTCGGAATCTCATTTAAGAAAATGACCGGATGCACACCTACGGAATATGCAAGGGAGAAGCGTAGATGAAAAATAAAAATCTGTCGGCGAGATTTATTGGAAAATTCAGCAGTATCCAGAGCGTTATCTTTGCAACTGTTGCAGTCCTGGTCCTGAGTGCGGTTGTGATCGTTACCGGTGTTTCCATGAAATTTACCAATACATCTATTTTTGAAAATTCATCGGAATATACGCATACGATCATCCAGCAGATGAATCAGAATATCGATTCTTATATCGATTATATGGAAAATATTGCTTATCTGATATCCTGCAATGAAGATGTGCAGGATTACCTTTTTGATGAAAAAATCGATAACGAGGGAAGATACCGTATTTTAAATCAGCTCCAGACAATCCTGGACAGCCGGAGTGATATCCGAAATGTCGGAATTATCAGTAAAAGCGGCAGAATGCTGATCAACCACGGAAAGAAATCAGTAAACAGCGACCTGGATCTGAATACACAGGAGTGGTACACGCAGGCACTTGACAGTCCGGAGGGACCGATGCTCACTTCCTCTCATGTACAGCATATCATCAGTGGGGAACGTCCGTGGGTGATCACATTGAGCCGTGGGATCCGTGACCGCGAGGGCAGCGGCGAAAAAGAAGGAGTGTTCTTTATCGATCTGAATTACAGTGCGATCAGCGGCCTGTGCGATCAGAGCACAGTGGGAACCAAGGGATATGCCTTTATCATGGATGCGAAGGGAAATATTGTTTATCATCCGCAGCAGCAGCAGCTTTATAATGAACTGCAGACCGAAAATATCGACCTGATTGTGAATTCAAAAGAAGATACGGTGCGTACCGGAAAGGGAAACAGAGGAAAGCTGTATTCCATTTCCAGATCTAATAAAACAGGATGGACTGTTGTGGGCTGCATGAGCGTCAGTGAGCTCCTGCGCAAAAGCAATCAGGCACAGAGCATTTATGTGCTTATTTCCGCATTTCTGATGATCGTGGCGCTGCTTTTTTCCAGCTTTCTGGCTAAGAGTCTTACTTATCCCCTTCAGCGTCTCAGGGATTCCATGTCCAGGGTACAGGAGGGGCATTTTGACGGAGCGGATGTGGAGATTGATTCGGAGAATGAGATCGGAAGTCTGACGAAATCTTTTAATGTGATGACACATCGGATACAGGATCTGATGGAACAGAATGTGAAGGAACAGGAAGCAAAGAGAAAAAGTGAGCTGAAGGCTCTTCAGTCTCAGATTAATCCGCATTTTCTCTATAATACTCTGGATTCGATCATCTGGATGGCAGAAGGCAGAAAATACGAGGAGGTTGTTCTGATGACAGCATCTCTGGCACGTCTTTTGCGGCAGAGTATCAGCAATGAGGATGAAGTGGTTCCTCTTGCAAGGGAAGTGGAGTATGCAAAGGGGTATCTTACGATCCAGAAGATGCGTTACAAGGACAAGCTGGAATTTGAGATCAATGTAGAACCTTCTATATTAAATATCCCGCTGATCAAGCTGGTTCTCCAGCCGATCATTGAAAATGCCATATATCATGGCCTGAAATATAAAGAGAGCAAGGGGCTTTTGCAGGTAAAAGGGTTTAAGAAGGATGGGAATGCAGTTCTTCAGGTGATCGACAACGGAGTAGGTATGGATGAGGAAACACTGGCACATATTTATGATAAGCATAAGGTGAATTATCATTCCAATGGTGTGGGTGTTTATAATGTGCAGAAACGTCTGCAGCTTTATTATGGAGAAAGTTACGGGATCACCTATGAAAGTGAAAAAGGTGTCGGAACAACTGCCACGATCACTATTCCGGGAATGCAGGAGGAATCAATATGAAAAAACACAGAAAACTTCTGACATTTGGAGTAGTCATCTGCCTTGCAGCAGGACTTGTGGCCGGAATCTTCTATTATAAACAGGCAGAGGAAGAGAGAAATTTATCACTGATCTATATTCCGAAGGTTGTGGACGGTACCAATGATTTCTGGACTTCCCTGATCCAGGGAGCGGAGATGGCTGCAAAAGAATATAATGCAGATATCCGTGTATGGGCACCTGAGGAAGAGAATGATGTGGATGGTCAGAATAAGCTGCTCAAAAGGGCGATAGAAGAAAAACCGGATGCGATCCTGATCTCTCCATCCAGCTTCACTGAGTCGGACCAGCTTTTGAAGAGGGCAAAGGAACAGGGAATACATATTGCATTTATTGATTCCTATACCCAGGAAGCTGTCCAGGATCTCACTGTTGCGACAGATAATCTGGAAGCAGGGCAGCTTCTTGGCAGATTTGCAAAGGAGCTTGTGGGGGAGGATGACCAGATCGCGATCGTTTCACATGTAAAAGGCGTATCTACGGCAGTTGAAAGAGAAAAAGGATTCCGTACAGGACTTGGCAGTCTGAAGGAGAATATCGTAGATGTGGTATACTGCGATTCTCAGTATGACAAGTCCTATGAGCTCACAAAAGAATTGATGAAAAAATATCCGGATCTCAAGATGATCGCGGGAATGAATGAATATTCCTCTGTAGGTGCTGCAAGGGCAGTTAAAGCGGCAAAAGCAGAGAACAGGATCAGGGTAGTGGGAGTAGACAGCTCACAGGAGGCTGTTCAGCTGATGGAACACGGAGTATTCCAGGGGATCGTTGTGCAGAAGGCATTTAAGATGGGGTATGTAGGTGTTAGGGAAACCATTAAGATGCTGCGTGGCGAGGAATATAAAAAGAATGTTAATTCCGGATGTCAGCTGGTAACCCCAGATAATATGTATACCAGTGAGATCGAAAAACTGCTTTTTCCGTTTAATACGTTAAAAACACATGGCGATCTTACACCGTAAATAGTTGTAAATGCACAAAGAAAAAGGTTAAATATTTACCGTACAGTAAATATTTAACCTTTTTTTGCAAGATATTCTATTACAATTATTGACTTTTGACGGTATTATAATAACCAAGAAAACACAAGATACGTGCAAAACGTGAGGAGGGTAAAAATTGGAAAACTTAAAACAAAATCCAATCGTTAAGAAGCTCGGATTGAACAGAATACTTCTTGTCTGTGTTCTGATTCTCATGTTCCTGGTTTTTAAAGTAGTTCTTGGAAACAAGTTTCCGGCTGTTGATAGTATCAGATCTACTTTGAACTATGTGTACTTCCTGGGCTTTTTGTCACTTGGCGTTACATTCGTAATCGCTACAGGAGGAATTGATTTCTCCATCGGACCTGTAATGTTCTGCTGTGCACTGGTATCCGGTTACTGCATGACATCCTACAAGGTTCCGTGTGCAGTTGCCATGATCCTTTGCATTCTGATCGGTCTCTGCTTTGGTATTTTCAATGGCTGGATGGTTTCTTACATGTCAGTACCACCATTCATTATTTCCATGGCATCCATGAACATTGCAAAAGGTATTGCTTCTGTATTCACAAAAACACAGTCAGTAAGCTGGCCGGCAGCCAGTGAGGCAAACGGCTGGTTCCGTAATATCGTTTCCGTAAACGGTTTCCCTGTAGGAATCATTATCTTCCTGGGAATGGCAGTTATCTGCGGTATCGTTCTTTACAACACAAAACAAGGACGTTACATCCTCTGCCTTGGTTCCAACAAAGAGGCTGTCCGTCTTTCCGGTGTTAACACAAAGAAATGGGAAATGCTTGCTTATGTGATCTGCGGATTCCTGGTAGGTATTGCAGCACTCTTCTTTGTAGCTACATACACAACTGTTCAGCCTGGCTATGGCGATCAGTACAACAACGAGGCTATTGCAGGCTGCGTTATGGGTGGTACATCCATGGTTGGTGGACTTGCTTCCATCGGCGGTACTGTAATCGGCGTATTCATCATCTCTCTTCTTCAGCAGGGCATCATGGCATTTGGTCTTGGTAAAGGACAGCAGATGATCATCACAGGTATCATTGTTATCGTTGCAGTTTATATCGACGTTTCTGCAAGACGCAGAAAGAACTGATCTTAGAGGGAGGATGCGACAATGGGTGAAGTTATTTTAACTATGAAGGACATTGATAAGTCCTTTCCTGGAGTTCATGCTCTGGATCACGTTAATTTCGAAGTGAAACGCGGCGAAGTACATGCTCTTATGGGAGAAAACGGTGCCGGAAAGTCTACATTGATGAAAGTTCTTACCGGTATTTATCAGAAAGATTCAGGATCCATTACCTATAAAGGAAAGGAAACTGAATTCCATAACACAAGAGAAGCGCAGGATGCAGGTGTTGTAATCGTGCATCAGGAGCTGAACATGGTAGGTGATCTTACCGTAGCTCAGAATATTTTTATCGGACGTGAACCAAAGAAAGGGTTCAGCATTGATGATAAGAAAATGATCGAAGATTCCAAAAAACTCTTTCAGGAACTGAACATTGAAATCAATCCAAAAGAAAAGATGAACAATCTTACCGTCGGAAAACAGCAGATGTGTGAGATCGCAAAGGCTATTTCCCACAAAGCAGAGGTTATTATCTTTGATGAGCCGTCAGCAGCACTGACAGAGAAAGAGATTGCAGACTTATTCGAGATTATCCGTGATCTTCGTAAGAAAGGTCTTGGAATCGTTTATATTTCCCACCGTATGGATGAGATCAAAACGATCACTGACAGAGTAACAGTCATGCGAGATGGTGGTTATGTAGGAACGCTGATCACAGCAGACAGTACAAAAGAAGACATCATCAACATGATGGTTGGACGTGTCATTTATGAAGATCCTAAGGAACACAGCATGGTTGCACCGGATGCACCTGTTGTTCTTAAGGTAGAGAACCTGAATGCAGGTAAGATGGTTCAGAATGTAAGCTTTGAACTTCGCAAAGGTGAGATTCTTGGTTTCTCAGGACTGATGGGAGCCGGACGTACTGAGACAGCAAGAGCACTGTTTGGTGCTGACCCGAAACAGAGTGGAAAGATCTTTATAAGGGGAAAAGACGGACAGCTTCGCGAGGTAACTATCAACAGTCCTCAGGATGCAGTTAAATATGGTATTGGTTATCTGTCAGAGGACAGAAGAAGATATGGTTGTGTCGTACAGAAATCTGTAACAGAGAATACTACGCTGGCAACCATGGAAGAATTTACCAGTGGTATCTTCATTAATAAATCAAAAGAAAAAGAGGTTTCAGAGAAATACGTTAAAGAGCTGGCAACCAAAACTCCAAACTGCGAGCAGCTGGTAGTCAATCTTTCCGGTGGTAATCAGCAGAAGGTCGTTATCGCAAAATGGCTGACACGAGACAGTGAGATTCTTATTTTTGATGAGCCGACCAGAGGTATTGATGTTGGTGCCAAGAATGAAATTTACAAGTTAATGAACAGACTGGCTGCAGAAGGTAAATCTATTATCATGATTTCTTCTGAAATGACAGAAGTTCTCCGTATGAGTGACCGTATTATCGTTATGTGCGAAGGTAAGATTACAGGAAATATTGATATTTCCGAAGCTACTCAGGAACACATTATGAACAAGGCAACACGGAATATCGATTAAGGAGGAAAGTCATGACTAAGAAGAAAAAAAGTATTTTAAGTGATCAGAGATTTATTGTATTACTGGTTATTATTGTACTGTTTGCAATTTTCTCCTTTAAGAGCAGGGAGTTCAGACAGTATACCACAATCCTGAGTATGCTGGATTTCTCATACTATGATCTTCTGATGGCAATCGGTGTTACATTCCCTCTTATTACAGGAGGTGTAGACCTGTCAATCGGAACTGGTATGGTATGTTACGCATTGATCGCAGGATCTCTGGTAAGAAATAATAATCTTCCGGTTGTACTTGCAATGTTACTTTGCATTGTACTTGGAATTATTGTAGGAGCAGCAAATGGTGTGCTGATCGGTATTATGAATCTGCCGCCATTCCTTGCAACACTTTGTACATGTATGATTACCCGAGGTGCAGGATCCCTGTGCAGTGCCACTCCCTGGCCGGGACTTACACAGGAGGGCGGATGGTTCCATTCAATCTTTAAGATTACAGTTGGAACAGGAAGAAGTGCTTCCCGTTATCCTATCGGTTTCTTATGGATGATCATTCTGGTTCTGTTAATGGAATATGTTCTGAATCATACAAAATTCGGTCGTTATACGATCGCGATCGGTTCCAACAAAGAAGCAGCAGCTCTTTCTGGAATCAATGTTAAATTCTATCATGTTATGGTATATGTAGTATGCGGACTTTTCACAGGTCTTGCAGCTATCGCATATGCGGCAGTTACGCCAACTGTACAGCCTGGTACCGGTGCAGGACTTGAGATGGATGCCATCGGTGGTGTATTCGTAGGTGGTGTTGCAGCAACAGGTGGTTATGGATCAGTAATCGGTACATTGGCCGGTATCTTCGTTATCATGCTTCTGAAGACCGGTCTTCCATATATCGGACTGCAGGCAAACTGGCAGCAGATCATTACCGGTGCGGTTCTTATCATCGCAGTACTGATCGATATCATGAAAGAAAAGAAAGCAGCAGCAAAATAATTTTCAAAACTGAATAAAAAAAATGCATCTTACGACAGATGCAAAACAGCAGGATATGAAACAACGGAGGGCTTCCAGGGGATGTTCGGCGACAGTATTGTCATATGTGTATTTTGGGGAAGGCGGAACGAGAGAGGAAGTCTCCGGGGTATCATTTATAAAAAACTATATTAAATTGTATATTTAAAAGGAGGAAATTTTAAATGAAAGCAAAAAAAGTGATCGCATTAGTTATGTGTGCAGCAATGGTAGCAGGAATGTCCGCATCAAGCGTTATGGCAGCCGATATGCCGGAACAGTTCAAAGATCTGAAAGCTAATGAAGCTTATGATTTCCCGATGATGGTTAAATCTTTCCAGTCTACATACTGGGATGCAGCTCAGGAAGGTATGAAGAAAGCTGCTGATGAACTTGGTGTTACATACAAAGCACAGGGACCAAACAGTGAATCTGATATCGCTGACCAGGTTAACATGATCAACACAGCAATCGCTGCAAAGCCGGCCGGATTAGGTCTTGCTGCATGTGATACATCTTCTGTTCTTGATGCACTTCAGGAATGTGCTGACAAAGGAATCCCGGTAGTAACATTTGATACAGGTATCGCTGATGCTCCGGAAGGATCTGTAGTATGTGAAGTTTGTACAGATAACACACAGGCTGGTTCTGTTGCAGCTGAAAACATGTATAATTCAATCAAAGATGTTATAGCTAATGCAGATGGACAGGTTATCATCGGTGAAGTTAACCAGGATGCCACAGCTCAGAACATCCAGCAGCGTGGTGGCGGATTCATTGACAAAATGATCGAACTTATTCAGGCTGACGGAAAAACAGTTGCAGTTAAAGGTAACGAGTTCTATGTAAACGCAGCTAAAGGTGCAGATGCAAAAGAAGCAGACGCAGACGTTGTTATCCAGGTCGCTGTTCCTGCACAGACAACTGTAGAGCTTTGCTCAACAGAGGCTCAGGCAATCCTTTCTCAGGAAAACTGCATCGCTATCTTCGGTTCCAACCAGACAGCAGCAGAAGGTGTTCTTGCAGCTAACGCTAACCTGAACGTTCTTGGTTCTGACGCAGGAGCAGGCGATGTTATCGGTGTTGGTTTCGATGCTGGTTCTATCATTAAAGCCGCTGTACAGGATGGAACATTCATCGGTGCTGTTACACAGTCTCCTCTGATGATGGGTTACTATGCAATCTACGCTCTGACAGCAGCAGCTAACGGACAGGAACTTGAAGATGTTCCTACAGATGGATACTGGTATGATTCCACAAACATGGACAGCGAAGAAATCGCTCCTAACCTTTATGACTAATCGATAAGTAAATATCGAGAGGAAATGAATCCTTAGAATTAAGTATTAATTATTAATACAAATACAGACGCCGCACTGCCGTATGGCAAGTGCGGCGTTGTTGTTCAAACAATAAAACAATGATTGGAAATGATGATTTTATTAAGTTGTAAAGATACTTATTTCGACGATAGATTTCAAAATAGCAAATAAGGACACTTTTTCAGACAAACAAGGTTCTTATTTTGGGGAGTAAGTTGAGATAAAATAAAATCATCAGATATGAAGAGCGTATAAATTCATATATTGAGGAGGTTTTGCAATGGCAGCATATTATTTAGCAGTAGATATCGGAGCATCCAGCGGACGTCACATCATTGGACATATGGAAAACGGAAAAATGGTTCTGGAAGAAATTTATCGTTTTGAGAATGGAATGGTAAAGAAAGACGGAGAACTCTGCTGGGAATTTGACCGTCTTTTCAAAGAGGTAGTAAATGGTCTGAAGAAATGTAAAGAAATCGGCAAGATTCCGGTAAGTATGGGCGTGGACACATGGGGCGTTGACTTCGTACTTCTGGACAAAAATGACAATGTTCTTGGAAATACAGTAGGATATCGTGACCACCGTACAGAGGGAATGGATAAAGAAGTTTATAAGGCAATTTCCCTGAAAGATCTCTATGCAAGAACAGGTATCCAGAAAGCTGATTATAATACGATCTATCAGCTGATGGCAGTGAAAAAGAAACATCCGGAATATCTGGAACAGGCGGAGACACTTCTTCATGTGCCGGATTATTTCCATTTCCTTCTTACAGGACAGAAAACCTGTGAGTACACAGAAGCTACGACAGGACAGCTTGTAAGCCCGATCACTAAGGACTGGGATTATGAACTGATCGATATGCTCGGTTATCCGAGAAAAATGTTCCAGAAGCTGATTATGCCCGGAACAGGCATCGGACATCTGTCAGATAAGATCAGGGAAGAAGTGGGCTTTGATCTGGAAGTAGTTGCACCTGCAACACATGATACAGGATCCGCTGTACTGGCAGTTCCTGCAAATGATGATGACTTTATTTACATCAGTTCAGGAACATGGTCACTGATGGGAATTGAGAGAAAAGAAGCTGACTGCTCTGAGAAGAGCTGTGAGATGAACTTCACAAATGAAGGCGGTTATGCAGGCCGTTTCCGTTACCTGAAGAATATCATGGGACTCTGGATGATCCAGTCTGTGCGTCATGAAGTAAATGATGCATACAGCTTTGCAGAAATCTGCGCAATGGCAGAGGAAGCAAAGGATTTCCCGTCAAGAGTAGACGCAAATGATGAGTGTTTCCTTTCTCCTGACAATATGACAGAGGAAGTTAAGGATTACTGCCGCAGAACAGGACAGAAGGTTCCGGAAACTCTGGGAGAGATTGCAACAGTTATCTACACAAGTCTTGCGGAATGCTATGCAAAGACAGCAAAAGAGCTGGAAGAGATGACAGGCAGGACTTACAGCCGTATTCATATCGTGGGCGGAGGTTCCAACGCAGGATATCTCAATGAGCTGACTGCAAAGGCAACAAAGAAAGAAATCCATGCAGGTCCAGGAGAGGCAACTGCAATCGGAAATATCACAGCACAGATGCTGAAAGCAGAAGAGTTTAAAACCATTGAAGAGGCTCGTACTATCATTCATGAATCCTTTGGTGTAAAAGTTTATAAATAATAAAAGGGGAACAGGGCATTGGCTCTGTTCCTTTTGTGTCTGCGATAATAAGAAAAAAATTTCAACCGGGAGGTTTTAATTTTATATATCTGAGAAGGTTGTCTGAAAAAAATGAATCGTATATAATGAGGTTAAAAGGTGTTTGGAAAATCATTCGTTACTGTGAACGGAGTGAACAGTAACGTTTGGCTGTGAGAAAGGAGTCAACGGCGAGGGAATATGTTGACTATCATGGGGTTTCAAAGTATAATGATGGCTGGTGAATTGGGCGGAAATACAGGGTGATTCATCAGAGGTAAGTGATTGATTTTAATAGATAAAGGCAGGTTATATATGAATACAATTAGTGTGGAAGAGCTGGAGAAGATTGATTCTTCTAAGATTACGATCGTGGATGTGCGGCCGGCGGATCAGTACAGCAGGGGATCTTTTCCGGGGGCAGTGAATATTCCGCTGGATGAGTTTGAGGAAAGAATGGAGTCTGTGGACAGAGAGAAGATGGTGTATGTTCTCTGCCATACGGGGGACAGAAGCCGGGACTGTGTGGAGAAGCTGAGTGATGCAGGGTATGAGGCTGTGAATATTGAAGGTGGATATCGTGCGTATCTGAGACTTTCTCTGAGCCGTTTTATGGAGAATGATGCTAAGGATCAGAAGGAACTGAAGACGAAGGAGATTGAGCACAGTATTATCAAGACGTTCAGAAAGACAGTCTGGAGACCGTTTACCAAGGCTTTGAATGAGTATCAGCTGATCCAGGAGGGGGATAAGATTGCTGTCTGTATTTCAGGTGGTAAGGACTCTATGCTGATGGCGAAGCTGCTTCAGGAGCTGAAGCGTCATGGGAAGATTCATTTTGAACTGGTGTTTCTGGTAATGAATCCGGGCTATAATGCGGATAACTGGAAGATTATTCAGGATAATGCAGAGCTTCTGGGAATTCCTCTTACGGTTTTTGAAAGTGATATTTTTGATACAGTGGCAGAAATTGAGAATAATCCCTGTTACCTGTGTGCGAGAATGAGACGTGGTTATCTGTATTCTCATGCCAAGGAGCTGGGATGTAATAAGATTGCGCTGGGACATCATTTTGATGATGTGATCGAGACAATCCTCATGGGTATGCTGTACAGTGGTAAGGTGGAGACTATGATGCCGAAGCTGCACAGTCAGAATTTTGAGGGAATGGAACTGATCCGTCCCATGTATCTGATTAAGGAATCTGCGATCAAGGCATGGAGAGATACCAATGGGTTGCACTTCATTCAGTGTGCATGCCGTTTCACCGAGAACTGTGTAAGCTGTGGGGGCGGACGTGGTTCCAAGCGTGATGAGATGAAAGAGTTGGTTGCACAGTTTAGAAATACAAGTAGTGTGATCGAGACGAATATCTTTAACAGTGTGCGGGATATTAATCTTCGTACTGTTATGGGATATCATAAAGATGGAGAATATTATAATTTCCTGGATGACTATGATCAGCGTGGAAATAAGGGCGTTGATAAGGAAAAAGAATGATAACAGCAAAATCTTCATTTGTGGAAGGGAAATACACTGCTCAGTATTATAGCGGGAACGGCTGTCTATATGTTTCTGGTGCAGGTGGTGTTCTAAAAGGAGGGATTCATGACCTTACAGGAGATTCTTGAAAGTGTAAAAAGTGGTTCTGTATCTGTAGAAGAGGCAGAGAGAATCCTTAAGAAAGAAAGTTATGAAGAAATGGGATATGCGAAGCTGGATACAAGCCGCAAGGCAAGAACCGGTTTCGCAGAAGTAATCTACTGCAGTAATAAGGCAGATGAACATCTTCTGAATATTTTTGAAAGATTATACAGAGAAGACGGTGAGGTATTCGGAACCAGAGCTTCCCAACATCAGTATGAACTGGTGAAGGAGAAGTTTCCGGAAGTGGAATATGATCCGATCTCACGCATCTTAAAGGTTGAAAAGAAAGATAAGAAGCGTATTGGTAAGATCGCCGTGTGTTCAGCAGGAACTGCAGATATTCCGGTTGCTGAGGAAGCTGCACAGACAGCGGAATATTTTGGTACAAATGTTGAACGTATTTATGATGTGGGAGTCAGCGGAATGCATCGTTTATTCTCCAGACTGGAGACGATCCAGAGTGCGAACTGTGTAATTGCAGTTGCGGGAATGGAGGGAGCTCTTGCCAGTGTGATGGGCGGTCTGGTGAGCAGACCGGTGATCGCAGTACCGACATCTGTGGGTTATGGTGCAAGTATGCATGGTCTTTCGGCACTTCTTACCATGATCAATTCCTGTGCGAATGGGATTGCTGTGGTGAATATTGATAACGGCTACGGTGCCGGCTATCTGGCAACGCAGATCAACCGTCTGGCAGCAGGTACAGATGAGAAAGGAAATTGATTATGGGAAAAACATTATATCTGGAATGTTATTCAGGGATAAGTGGTGATATGACGGTTGCGGCTCTTCTTGATCTGGGAGCTGACCGCTCAGTGCTGGACAGGGTGCTGAGAAGCCTTCCGATATCAGGATTTGAGACAAAGATCAGCAGAGTTGTAAAGTCCGGAATAGATGCATGTGATTTTGATGTTGTGCTGGATAAAGATCATGAAAATCATGACCATGATATGGAATATCTGCATGGACATCATCATGAAGGTCATGAGCGCAATCACGCCCATGGCACAGGAACAGCGCAAGACCATCACCATCACGAACACCGTGGAATAAAAGAAATTACCTATATTATAGAGCATAGTGCAATGACTGAGAATGCAAAGAAGATTGCATTGCGTATATTTGAAATTCTTGCAGAGGCAGAGAGTAAAGCACACAATGTGCCTGTGGATCAGGTGCATTTTCATGAGGTGGGAGCAGTGGACTCTATTGTGGATATTGTGTCTGTGGCAGTCTGCCTGGATAATCTGGATGTTACAGAGGTGATCGTTCCTGTTCTCTGCGAGGGACGTGGAACTGTCCGTTGTCAGCATGGCATCCTGCCAATCCCGGTTCCGGCAGTTGCAAATATAGTAAGTGCCAATCATTTACATCTGAAAATGACAGAGGTAGAAGGTGAACTTGTAACGCCTACAGGTGCGGCGATAGTGGCAGCAGTGAAAACAAAAGATAAACTTCCGGAAACATTTGAAATCCAGAAGATTGGAATCGGTGCAGGTAAACGTCAGTATGAATGCCCGGGAATCCTAAGGGCAATGATTATCTCACAGAGCGCAGAAATAGATGAAGAAAAGGCTCAGACAGAAGAATTCAAAAACCCGGAAATCGGAAATAATCCGAAAGCTGAAAATCAGGAAACCAAAGATACGATTATCAAGATGGAGACAAACATTGATGACTGCAGTGGAGAAGTTCTGGGATTTGTCATGGAACGTCTGATGAAAGCCGGTGCTAGAGATGTGCATTATGTGCCTGTTTTTATGAAAAAGAACAGACCTGCATGGGTTCTGAATGTGATCTGTAAGGAAGAAGATATGGAAACGCTTCAGAATATTATTTTTGAAGAGACTACTACGATTGGAATTCGTTATAGCAGAATGGAACGTACGATTCTTCCCAGAGAAACGAGAACCCTTCCGACTCCATGGGGAGAAGTTCAGGTAAAGGTATGCACTTTGAATGGAAAAGAGCAGCTTTATCCGGAATATGAGAGCGTTGCACAGTTGAGCAGAGAAAAAGAGATCCCGTTTACAGAAATTTACCGTTATATTGTTTTGGCAAATAAAGACAAAGAATAACTTTCATATATGAACCCTTTGGTTTCCCTGAGAGTACTCCACGCGAAATCAAAGGGTACTTTTGTCTTGAAGTAGAGTTGTAAGAGCTGTATACTGCATGTAGTATGAAAGGAGAAAAGAAATGTTTTGCATTGGCATTTGCGATGATGATGAAGGACTCTGCGGGGAACTGGAAAAAATGCTTTATGATTATGGAAAAGAGAATAAACTTCAGATGAATATTGATATCTGGTATCAGGGAGAAAGCCTGTGCCGGTTCTTGAGAGAAAACAAGAAGATTCTTGATGTGTTATTTCTGGATATAGAATTACTGACAACAAATGGAATTGAAGTGGGACGTTTTATAAGAGAAGAACAGGAAAACATGGAAACTGCAATTGTTTACATTTCAGCGAACAGCAGTTATGCGATGGATTTATTCCGTGTACAGCCTACAGATTTTCTGATCAAACCTTTAGACAAAATAAAAGTTGGGAATGTCATGAACAGGATTCAGAAAATTTCGGAAGTCAGAAAAGGTATTTTCGAGTACTTTGGCAGTGGATATTATTTCAAGGTGCTGTATAAAGATATTCTGTATTTCAGCAGTCAGAATAAAAAAGTGCATCTGGTTTTAAAAGACGGACAGAAAGAATTTAATGGCAAACTGAAAGAAATAGCAAAGAAAATTCCGGGAAATTTCATT
>OHAC01002581.1_pt1 | contig 14159 bp, 15 predicted proteins | sample 1577051 | NCBI WGS metagenome assembly OHAC01 (sample SAMEA3541499, study PRJEB24748) | human gut metagenome | biome: human gut; feature: human-associated habitat; material: faeces | place: China | collected 2012 | reverse complement strand
GGAACACTCGGTGAAACAGATGCACCTGCCAATATGATCGGAGCGCTTGGGCGCTATACCGTAGATGAAGCTGCAGAAGGCGGCATCACAAACCATTATTTTCAGGGAAAGGAGGATGCAATCCACTATCTGTCCGCTTCCAGCACGGAGGCTTCCTTGCGCAGCACAACGCTGGAAGATGTTTTTCTGGAAAAGATCGGGCAGCAGCTGGAACGCAGATCATAATGGGAATTATAACCGTACTATGGGAAAAATGGGTAGAATTCCGCCGCGATTTCTATAAGATCACATTAGCCGCCATGATCGCACCTCTTCTTTATATTCTGGTGTTCGGCTTAGGCATCCAGACGATGTCGCATGGCCAGTCCTATCTGAACTTCCTGATCCCCGGCGTTGTTGCACTGACCACAATGAACGGAAGCTTCAATGCGATCGCACAGAATTTAAACGTCCAGCGCCTGTATGAGAAGGCGTTTGACCAGGTCATGATCTCGCCTACCCCGCTATGGCAATTCATTGCAGGACAGATCATCGGCGGAAGCCTGCGTGGTCTTTATGCGGGAATGGTCATCATTCTTCTGGTCCTTCCGATCGGAACGGGATTATGCTTTAATGGCTGGTCGTTCCTGTTTATGTTTTTAAATGGGGCGGTGTTTTCCACCATTGGAGTTGTGGTTTCTTTCTACGCCAAAAACCACGCGGATGTCCCGCGCTTTTCCAACTATGTCATTATGCCGATGGCATACCTTTGCAATACCTTTTTCTCGGCACAGAATATGCCTGACGGGATCCGCCAGGTGATCGAATATCTGCCATTGTCGCAGACCAGTGCTGCACTGCGCTGCATTGCCAACCATGAACCGTTTTCTTATCAGGGCATCGGCATTTTGCTTCTGTATCTGGTATGCTTTTCCTGTGCAGCATCCTGGTTTCTGTATAAAAAGAAAAACCTGTAATATAAAAAGGAGCCGTTTCTTATGAAATCGATACCGATACACCAAATGTTCCGGAAAGCAGTTCTCATTCCTCTGTTTTCTATTGCATTTTTGTCTGGCACCCCTTATGCCACAGCGGCTCAGACATCACTTTCACCCAAAGCAGAGCTTGCAGACGGAGAATATGCCATTGAGCTGAGCATGACAGGAGGAAGCGGAAAAGCATCCGTTCAGAGCCCGGCACTACTCACGGTGGCAGATGGAACTGCTTACCTCTCCATCACCTGGAGCAGCCCAAACTACGATTATATGATCGTAAATGAACAGAAAATCTTAAACGACAGCAAAGAGGGGACGAATTCACATTTTACAATTCCAGTTCCGGATCTCACCAGAGAACTGGATGTCATTGCTGACACACTGGCTATGGGCACGCCATATGAGATTCCGTATCAGCTACAGCTTTATCCAGATTCCATAAAATCAAAAAGCACCCTCCCGCAGGAAGGTGCCAAACGTGTTTTACTTACAGCCGCCGCTATGATCGTCGGTGGCGGCATCCTGAATCATGTGGTTCAGGAGCGCCGGAAGCAGGACTATACCGGGAAACGGCGTTAAACTGTTAAGTTACTCATAAGTAAAGTAGCGGTATCCTTACTCCCAAACCAGAAATAGGAACATCGCTACAGCTGCTTTACTGCCTGTAAAAGATCCGCAGCTGCTTTTTGCGGTTCTTTTGCTTTCATGATCGCGGATACAACCGCAATTCCGTCTGCCCCGCTTCCGGTCAGAATTCCCATGTTCTCCAGATTCAGCCCGCCGATCGCTACTACCGGAATCGGAACTGCCTTACAGATATCCGACAAGGTCGAAACTGCAGTCAGCACGGTCGTTACCTTGGTTGTGGTCGGGTAGATTGCCCCGACACCAAGGTAATCTGCGCCATCCTCATAAGCTTTCTTTGCTGCTTCTACTGTTTTTGCGGTTGCACCAACAATTTTATCCGGTCCAAGTAAGCGACGTACCTCAGCGACAGGCAGGTCAGAGGCTCCTACATGGACACCTGCTGCACCACATGCCATAGCCACATCGGCACGGTCATCGATGATCAGCGGAATATGATAACGGTCTGTAATCGCACGAAGCTTGCAGGCTTTTTCCAGATAATCCCGCCCGCCGGTATTCTTCTCGCGAAGCTGCACCTTCTGCTTCATCAGGATATAATCCTGCTTTTCCAGATAGTCACGCCCTCCTGTATTTTTTTCTCGAAGCTGCACCAGTGTTACGCCGCCCTTGCAGGCCTCTTCCACCATATATAAGAGAGATTCCTCTGTATGATAGGTACTGTCTGTCACAAGATACAGACTCAGATCCAGATTTTTTGTCATAAGGTTTGCCTCTTTTCTGTTTTCTCTGTTTTCTTTTTAATGATTTTTCCAAGAACCGCATTCTACAGTTTCCTGTGAAAATCAAAACGCATGCTGTCGTATTCTTGCTTCTGACAGAAGCTGATCTTCCCCCAGAGCATAAATTTCATCGAGCAGGTTTACCTGAAAGCTTCCGGGCCCGCGGGAAGTCCCGGAAGCATGTTCCCCGGCAATTCCCATGGTAGCTGCTGCAAGAAGTGCTGCTGTTGTTCCAGTCCCGGCAGGATTTCCTGTATTTCTGGAAGAACCATTGTCCTGAGAGCCAGCCATTTTGATGTCTTTGCTCTCACGATTTTCCCGGACCACGGATTTTCTGCTATTTCCTGGAAGATAAGCCGCTGTAAGTGCGCCTACCATACAGCCGGTACCCGTGATCCCAGATAGGCTGGCATTTCCATTTGAAACAAGAAATACATCCTGGCTATCTGCGATCAGGTCCTGCTTTCCGGTTGCCATAACTGTACAGCCAAGGTGAAACGCAAGTGTCCTCGCTGTACGGCAATACCAGTCCTCGTTTGCATCGGAAAGTGCATCCTGGACTCCTGCATCTATTCCGGTCCCGTGAAAAGGAAGCTCTGCAACAGCCAGAATCTCAGAAATATTCCCCTTGATCACAGAAAATACTCCGTTTTCCAGCAATTGCTTCGCGTAATCACGGCGAAGGCTGCTGCAGGTAACCCCGACTAGATCTAACAGTACTGGAATATGGCGCTGGTTTGCTTCTGTAAGCGAAGCTTTCATGGATTCCATCCGTGCATCCGTGATATTTCCAAGATTCAGCATCAGCGCAGAAGAAACCGCCGTAATCTCTCTTACTTCTGCCGGATGCTCTGCCATGATCGGTCTTCCCCCTGCCGCCAGTATGATATTGGCACAGTCATGGATAGAAATCGGATTGGTAATGCAATGGATCAGAGGTGCCGTTTCTTTAATATACCTTCGAATCTCCAGCATGCCCTGCAGCTGCATGGACTGTTTCAGTTTTCTTTCTTCCGTTTCTGTCATAAACCTTTGCTCCCAGACTCTCTTGAAATTTTGCCAGCATTCCGGTCTGGCTCAATGCCTTCAGGAATACATAAGCTGCGATGCCTCCCATGATCGTTGCGGAAATAAACATCGGGGTATAATAGAAGGCGTTCAGACCATCGCGTCCCATAATAAACGCCATGACCGGATAAGATACCAGGGATCCAATGATTCCGGTACCAAAAATTTCACCAAATACGGCACAGATGATTTTTCCCTTCGATGCACGGTAAAATACACCAGATAAAAACGCTCCAAATACCGCACCCGTCAATGCTAACGGCGGAATGCCCATAAACATCATACGGATCACACCGATCATACAGGCGCAGAGAAGGGAATACCACGGTCCCATAAATACAGAACAGGTAATATTGATCAGATGCGCAGTCGGGCACATTCCCTCAATCCGTAAGATCGGTGAAATTACGACTCCGATTGCTACCATCATAGCTAAAAATACCATGCGAAACGTTTTCATTCTTTGTTTTTCCATTTGTTTGTCCTCCTGTTTTTTCCAGAATCCTGCCGCCAGAGCCAGATTCCAAAGAAACAGGTCAGATAGCGGCAGGTAGTGTACGGTATGACTCACGTTCTGCATCATTATGCGAAATGTGAATAAGACAGTATACTAATTCTTGTTCGGTCGAAGTTTACTTACTTCCTCTCACTCCGAAAACACGGATTCCCATCGCTATATAAACTCCTTCTGCCAGACTGCAGGGCGCTCCCCCTCCAGTCTACTTTTCCTGCAAAATATGATTCTGTTCCTGTTCATGCGTTGCACAAACACACTTTCAGGATTTCCAGCTGACAGAGACATCTCCCCTGCATCTGGAGCTTTTGCAGTACATCCGGATACTAGTTTCTATAATCATTATATTTCATAGGACGCACTTTCCTATGAAACAAAAAAATGCGCCTTCAGGAAATTGCCCGAAGACGCACACTTCTATTCCTTGCTTCCCTCCGTTGGCATTACCCAAATCAGGTACGGTCGAAGATCGATCTTCCTCTCAGCCTGTCTCACAGACTCCCGCGCTTTTTCTCTTTTAACGTAAGTAAGAATAACACAGAGACTTGACTCTGTCAACTGTATTGTCGTTATGTTACCGTTGTGTCACCATTGTGTTACTGTTCACAGGTAGGGATTTTCTGAACTGAAAATCCCGTATAGTACAGTTATAGTTTATAGCTTCCGGATACCGTTCAGCGTCAAAAACATGGTTGTTAATTCTGCACATGGAAATGCCATCCATACCCCATTCATGCCAAATACAGCAGAAAGGAGGAAAGCAAACGCAAGGATTGCAACAAACCCACGGGATACAGAAGCTGCAAACGCCCAGCGTGCTGACTCTACGGCACTTAGGATATTGGTTCCGACAATATTAACTCCGGCAAACAAAAAACCGGTAAAATAAATCTTTAATCCCTGTCTTGCAAGAGCTGCCAGCTCTGCACTTTGTTCCTGGTTAAAAATTCCAGCCATCGGTTCTGACCAGAGCTGTACGGTCACAATAAGCAAGCAGGCGACACATAAAGCTGTTTTAATTGCAAGACGGATCACGGTTCTCAGGCTTTCTTTATCGCCAAGTCCATAGAAACGGCTGAGCAGCGGCTGGGAGCCCTGCGCGATTCCATTGAATAATGCAACTGCCACAAGCGAGAAATTTGCAACGACTCCATACGCTGCAACCCCGATATTACCCGAAAGCCGGAGAATGATGGTATTAAATGCCATTGTGATGACACCGGAGGATATTTCCCCTACAAAGGCAGAGATACCAACCTGACAGGAAAAGAGCAGCTTCCGGACAGACAAACGTACCGGCTTGAAGCGGATCGTATTTCTGCTGCTACGGAAATGTCTGAAGCAGATAAGAATACTGATAACCGGTGATAATGCGGTTGCAAGTGCCGCTCCCGGCATAGACATTCCCAAAGGAAACATCAGCACATAGTCAAATACGATATTAAACAGATTGCTTGCAAGTGTTGCATACATTGCGATGGATGGATCTCCATCATTGCGAACAAATGCACTGATAATATGATTCCACATAAAAAACGGGGCAAACATCAGAAATATGCGGGTATACATGATTCCGGTCGATACAATCTGTGCATTGCCTCCAAGAAGGTGGATGATCTGTCCCGGGAAAAAGGCTCCTGCCAAAACAAACAGGACACTGATCACTGCTGCCCATGACAGTGCATGAAAGAAATAGCCTTCCGCTTCTTTCATTCCTTTATTACGCTCAACCGTAAAACGGATTGCAGAGCCGACTCCGATCATTGCGCCTACCGCAAAGATCAGATTGTAAAGGGGTAATACCAGATTCAATGCCGTGATACCATTCGCACCGACAGCCTTAGCAATAAAGAATGTGTCGGCCAGAATGTAAAGGGACATACCGAGCATGCCTAACATATTCTGGGAAACATAGCGGATAAACTGTCTTTTGATATTCATGCTAAGCTTCCCCGCCTTCTGTATGATGGTTTCCAAGCTGCCAGAATGCCACTGCACTGGCAGCAGCTACATTCAGGGAATCTACGCCATGGGACATTGGAATCCGGATGGTGTGATCGCAGTCGGCAATGGTTTCTTTTGCGAGGCCATCGCCCTCGGTTCCAAGAACGATTGCAAGCTTCTCCTCTGCCTGGACACAAGGATCATCAATGCGGACTGAGCGGTCTGTAAGAGCCATGGCAGCTGTTTTAAAGCCCAGATCCCGCAAAAGCTCCATAGCCGGGTGCGGCCAGGCACTGTCGTGCTTAAGTACCGTCCACGGGATCTGGAACACCGTTCCCATGCTGACCCTCACGGATCTTCTGTACAAAGGATCGCTGCAGCCAGAAGTAAGCAAGACTGCATCCATATTCAGCGCTGCCGCCGAACGGAATATAGCTCCCACATTGGTCGGGTTTACTACATTTTCGAGAACAGCGATCCGTCTGGCCTTCGCACAGATCTGCTCAATAGATGGCAGTTGTTTGCGGCGCATGGCACAAAGCAGACCGCGTGTCAAAGAGAAACCTGTGATCTGTTTTAAAAGCTCCATGGGAGCTACATAGACTGGGACCTCTCCACATCTGGCCAGTATTTCTGCAGCTGCTCCCTTTAATTCCCGCTCTTCGGCAAGGATGGAGACTGGCTGGGATCCGGCATCCAGAGCACGGCCGATTACGATCGGGCTTTCTGCAATAAAAAGACCAGCCTCTGGTTCATAATAATGGAATAGCTGGTTTTCCGATAAGCTGGAGTATACCTCAAGCTCCGGACTGGAAAGATCTGTTATAGGAACGATATGATCGTGTAACATAGGGAATTTCCTCACTTGGTTATATTGGATAAAAAACAGATTTTATTATAACCAAAGCAGGATTCATATGCAAGCTATTCAGAAAAATACACGACCGTCAGGTATTCACCGGAATGGATCTGTTCGGATTTCAGACCATTCATGCGCTTTAATTCTTCTACATATTCTGCCTTGGTATAAGGACTTCCCTGACAGTATTGGCCTGCAAGGTCCCAGAGGCTGTCTCCCTGGCGGATCTGTACACTTGTGTAATAACGCTTCAGCTCAGGTATTGCCTTTTCTTCTGCCCGCGCATTTAACAGTGTATGTCCCAGAAAACCGGAACAAAATGCCAGGATCATAAGTAAAATAACCGTAAGATTCCGTAAACTGCGCTTCATTGTTCTTTTGCTTCTCATAAGTGATTCCCCCTGTCCGGAATAATTGTGAACGTACGTTTGCTATGTTGCTATTATAGAATCCGAACATGCGTTTGTCAATACGTTTTCGCAAAAATTCCCGAACAAAAGTTTGCTTTTTTGGCTAAGCTGTGCTACTATATCCTTAGAAAGAATTTTTCAGAATACACCCGCAAGGAGGGAACATTATGGCACAGGGTAAAATTACCGCAAAACAACAGGAAATCTTAACATATATCAAAGAATGCATCTTAAAAAAAGGCTATCCGCCTGCAGTACGTGAAATTTGTGAAGCAGTCAACTTAAAGTCCACCTCTTCCGTCCATTCCCACCTGGAATCCCTGGAGGCAAACGGATATATCCGCAAGGACCCGACCAAGCCGCGCGCGATCGAGATCCTGGATGACGAGTTTGCATTAAACCGCCGCGAGGTGGTGCAGGTTCCTATGATCGGCACAGTTGCTGCCGGTGAGCCGATCCTGGCACAGGAACATATTGAAGATTATTTCCCGATCCCGGCCGAAATGCTCCCAAACAAGGATACTTTCATGCTGAGGGTCAAGGGCGAGAGTATGGTCAATGCAGGTATTTTTAATGGGGACCAGGTCATCGTTGAGCAGACCAATACTGCAGAAAACGGGGAAATCGTTGTTGCACTCGTCGACGATTCCGCTACTGTCAAACGTTTTTACAAGGAAGACGGGCATTACCGCCTGCAGCCGGAGAATGACACCATGGAGCCGATCATCGTTGACCATGTGGAAATCCTCGGCAAGGTCATCGGACTTTTCCGTATGATGGCATAAAATACCATAAAAAAAGATACGCCTTAGCACATTTCTGTGACAAGGCGTATTTTTTTATCATATTGTTGCTGAAAACCTCGTCCGGCGACAGCCCGGCAGGGTTGTTTATGCCAGAACCAGGCATCAGAGCGGAACTGTTACCATAGAAAGCAGCGTCGATAACACTACGCATTTTGTTGCAAAGATCTCATCCTTTTGGTACTTTGCCGCAAGGACCGCAGTCGTACCTCTGCCAGGATCGTTCCTACCAGTGCCATAGCCAGAAAGGTATTCGCACCTGCTATATTTTTGATCGTCAGGCTGAAAAAACCTGGAAGCGAGATCTGGAATACCATGACCAACATGCCGAGAACAAAGTTTGGAATGCAAGGCATCGGCCAAAGTTCACCAAATGTTCACCATTTTACGGAAAACTTAATAAAAAATCAATGGCTTTTTCCCTGGCTTTGTAGTAAACTCTTGTTTGTTGGTTCACGAGAGATGATTGTTACTGTTTGCGCAAACGCACAGATAACAGCATAGAACCACAAAGAAAGATCAGAGGAGTGATATATTATGAAAAAGGCATTATTAATTACTGCAATCGCAGCAGTTTCTATCAGTGCAGCAGCTTGCTCCAGCAAAAAAGCAACGGAAACCACAGCAGCACCGGCAGAAACCACAGCAACAGAAACCACAACCGAGGCTGAGACCGACGAGGATTATACCAGCGGTATCATCACAGCGATCGACGGCGATGTCCTTACCGTAAAAGACGATTACAACGACGAAGAGAAGAAATACGATATTTCCGGCGCAGAGGTTACCAATGAATTCCCGCTTTCCGAGGGTGACTGGGTAGACATCACCTTCCCGGCCGGCAGCACAGACGATCCGGTTCCGGCTATCGCACTCGAGGTTACCTCATCCATGTTAGAGCAGACCACAGATCCAGTTGCAGAAGGTACCATCAAAGACGTTGCTTCTGACAGCATGACCCTGGAGGTAACCGGTGAGGAATATAAGGTTCTGACCGGCAACGCATATGTTGTTGCAAAGGACGGCATCAAGGCTGACGAAACCGTAGAAGTAACCTATCTCGGCGATCTGGACGATGAGCCTCTGGCGATCAAAATCGTTTCCGAAGACCAGAAGGATTCTGATGAGGCTAAGATCAATGCCTTTGTAGGTAAAGTTGCGCAGATCGGTGAAGATGGTGATCATATCGTTCTGGAAGCACAGACCGGTGACTTTTTCACATTCGTTTCTGGCGATACCGATTTCAGCCAGTACGCTGAGGGCGATACCCTTCAGATCCAGTACGATGGCTCCATCAATGACAAAGAGATCCAGATTGTAAAGATCACCAAAAAATAATAGCTTTCATTTAAAAAAATAGGGAAGAACAGGCCCGTGTAAGCTAACAGTAATAGCTCACACGGGCCATATTCATTCTATTATATGCTGTTAAATATCGTAGCCGATCATGCGGATATAATCTTTGATCAGTGCTACCACCTGTTCAAGCTCCAGCTTACTTGCATTGATCGGAAGATCGTAGTTCGTCAGATCCTCCCACTCTTTTCCGGTAAAATACTTGTGGTAAGCCCTGCGCTGTTTGGTGATCTTGTTTAATTTATTAAGCGCTTCTTTGCTGTCTGTAATACCATCGGTTTCCTGAGTTCTCCGGACACAGGTTTCTGTGTCTGCGTATACAAAAATCTTTACCAGATCTTCTTTTCCAGCGGTCTCCAGAATATAATCCGCGCAACGGCCAACAATCACACAGGACTGCGCAGCCGCCAGCTCACGGATAACCTCCGACTGGAAACGGAACAGATTGTCCGGTGAGGTGACATCCCCCTCTTTCTTTGGTTCTTCAAAAATACCGGTAGGCAGATGCAGGTTTCCAACGATCTTCCTGAGAAGGTTATTTCCTGCTTTTTCATCTGCAAGACGGAAATAGCGCTCTCCTACTGCACTTTTTTCGGCTGTCATACTTAAAATTTCGTCATCATAAAACGGAATGTTCAATTCCTCAGCAAGCTTTTTTCCAACAATACGGCCGCCGCTTCCATACTGGCGCTCGATCGTGATCACCAATTTACTTTTATCCATAAGAAATCCTCCCTCTAAGGATTATTTTTTTCTGCTGTCTGCGCAACGCGTAAACAGTAACTTGTTTTTATATCCACTATGTTCAGTATATCACAAAACCACTCTTGTGCCAAACTTTTTTACACTCTGCCGACCCAAATTCATTTTTTCTGATAATATTAAATGTTTTTCTTCAGATTTCAACAGTTTAAATACACGTAAACCTAATGTTAAAAACTGATAAGGGCTTCTTTATATAGGCCATAACTTATTAAGTATTTGCCTTTTTGCTATGTTTCACCTATAATGAGAAACGTAACAACTAAGTAGTGTTCTGAGATCCAATACAGCTTCTGTTTCAAAACGATGGCTTTTATCCGATTTCTGCCAAATGATCGTGAATTCATTGCCATACGGGTGAAATACGGAGCTTTATTGGCATATAAAAATAAAACATAATAAGGGGATTTTTATGGAAGAAGTAAACCTGCAGGAAATGCTGGCGGCCAGGGAACGCCGCTGCTATCTGCAAGCCCAGCTGTTACAGCAATATAAAAGGAGCCTGATCAGCTTTACCTTAAACATACCTGGCCCCATCAAAGTGCTTCCAGGTGTTCCAGAAGCCTTTGCCCTGGGGTGCAGCCGGATTGAGGCACTGTTAAAGGATCGTCTTGTTTTGATCCAGCATATGGAAACCATAAAAGAGAAAACCGGCTATGAGGCATTCTACAATGTCGATGCAAATCCCGATTTTGTAAAGGAGCTCATGGTTTCCTTAGAAGATCAGGACCGCATTGGACGCCTGTTCGATATTGACGTACTCCGTCCCGATGCATGCAAGGTTTCCAGGGAGGACCTTGGCTTTTCTCCCAGAACGTGCCTACTGTGCGGACAGCCTGCCCATGTATGCAGCCGCAGCCGCAGCCATAGCGTAGCAGAGCTGACAGCGGAAATTTCGCAGATTCTGAACAAACTTTAAAGATTTCAAACTATCCTGTATTGCGGAGGTACTGGTATTTATGATTGCTTCTATTTTTTCTGAGGAATGCGCCTATTCGCTCATGGCGGAGGTAGGCGCTACCCCGAAGCCTGGTCTGGTAGACCGCCACGACAGCGGTGCACACACCGATATGAACTATGACACCTTTGCTGCCAGCACAAAGGCAATTGTCCCATATCTGACCCGGATGTTTGAGTTTGGCCATGGGTGGAGCTCCAAGGATTTTAATGCCCTGTTTGAGCAGATCCGCCCAGTAGGCGTAGAGGCAGAAAAGGCTATGTTTCAGGCAACAGACGGCGTTAACACCCACAAGGGTATGATTTTTTCCATGGGAACGATCGCGGCAGCAGCCGGGCTCTTCTATAACCGGCACAACCGCTTTGATGCTGAAAAGATCCTTATGCTTGCCGGATACATCTGCTACGATGCTATGCGAAAGGATTTCCAGAAAATAGACCGGAAAAACCCGAAAACCAACGGTGAGCTTTTGTACCTGCGTTATAGCACAAAGGGGATCCGTGGGGAAGCACAGAAAGGCTTTCCTTCTGTCCGCACCATTTCCCTTCCAAAGCTCCGTGCTTCCTTTTCTTCCGGACAGACAGAAAATGAAGCTTATCTGAATACGCTCCTTACCCTGATGGCTAACGTCGACGATACCAACGTATTAAGCCGGACCAACCCCGTGGTCCAGGGCTATGTCAAGACTGCCGCTGCACAGTTCTTAAAGCTGGGCGGTGCCTCCACCAGCCAGGGAATGGATGCCTTAAAGAAATTAAATAAGAAATTCATCCAGATGAATGTCAGCCCAGGCGGATGCGCCGATCTGCTTGCCGTTACCATTCTTTTATACCGGCTGGAACAGCGAAACCCGCAGCCTGGGGCATGACATGCATTCTTTCAATACCTTCTACAATAATTCTTTGTAGAGCCGCAGTACATTTCCATGAAAAACTGCTTCGATCTCTCCGGTTGTAAAGCCACTCCGGCTCATGGTGTCTGCCAGAAGCTGCATTCCTGAGCAGTCCTTCATTTCTGTCGGGGTATCGATTCCATCGAAATCAGAACCAAGCCCAATACATCCGATACCGCCAACCTGTTTCATATGTTTCATATGCGCCACCATGTCGCTGCACAGACTGTGCAGCGGCATTTTTTGTACTGCATCCCGGGAAGAGACCAATGGTGTGTCCGCTGATTCGTCTTGTCTGTCTTTTAGAAATGATGCGTAATAGTTGATTCCTGCCACGCCACCGCGCTCTGCCAGTGCCCGGATCATTTCATCGGTTAAATTTCTCGGATGATGTGCCAGTACCCGTGCATTGGAATGGCTTGCAACAAATGGCTTTTTTGTGTAACGGAATACATCCCAGATTCCGGCATCATTTAAATGGGAAATATCGATGATCATTCCGATCCGTTCCATTTCCTGAACGAATGCAATTCCGGTTTCCGTTAAACCGTGTACCGTGTCCGGCACTGGTCTGGCCGGGGATGCGCTCTCATCCTTTCCATTCGGAAATCCCAGCTCATTTGGGAAATTCCAGGTAATCGTCATCATTCTGGCACCCAGACGGTAAAAATCGCGCAGACACGCCAGGTCACCTTTACAGATCCCGCCCTCTTCCAGCGTCAGCATGGCAGACATTCTGCCCTGCCTCCGGTTTTCTTCAATGTCATTCCAGCTTTTCACAATGCCGATCTGGTCTTCATAACGCCCAAGCTCCGTGTAAAAAAAATCTACCAGCTTCATTGCATAATGAAACGGATCCTGTTCTCTTCCAAGATGCACAAACATGGCAAAATTCTGCAGGAAATAGTCTCCTTTTTTCATTTTATTTAGGTCGATGTGAAGCTGGTTATCGAAAATAGATCCTGCTTCTCCACGCTCCCTGGCTTTAAAAAGCTCAGAGATCGTATCACAGTGCATATCCACTACCTTCATGGACGTTTCGTCCTCCCTCTAAAAACAGGAGACCGGCTTTCCCACCGGTCTCTTTTCTTTTTCATATTATAATGTTTCCGCACGTTCTTCAATATTGCGTTTAAAATTGATCACCTCATGCTGATAATCCGTGTTCATAAAACAGGATGTGATCATGAAATCCGCTGTAGCTTTGTTGACAGCCATGGGAATATCATAAACCTGCGCGATACGCATCAGGGCTTTTACATCCGGATCGTGAGGCTGGGCTGTTAATGGATCGGAAAAGAATACCACAAAATCGATGACGCCTTCCACGATCTTCGCGCCGATCTGCTGGTCACCGCCCAGAGGGCCGCTGTTGTAGCCTTTTACCGTAAGCCCTGTCTGATCCGTGATCATGCGGGCGGTCGTGCCGGTTCCATACAGATTATGCTTTTCCAGCTCGTCCTTATGCTCTTTGCACCATGCGATCAGCTTTGGTTTTTCATTGTCGTGAGCGATCAGTGCAATGTTCTTTTTGCTGCCAATAGTAAATGTAATGTATTCCTGAGACATATAACAGATCCTCCTTATTGCTGCCATCCACCCTTGTGTGAATGACAACCATATTTCTCCTCTGCGGATTAGCTAAAAGGTATCACATATTTGAAAAACATACAAGTGAAATTTTTGTAAAATCTTATCGTATCATCTTATTCCTTTTCCGATCTATTTTCCGGATCCGGCAATGTGTTTCCGGAAATAGCTTCGCTTTCGGAAACAGGATTTTGTAAAGAATCGATCAGTGCCCAGATTTCATCCCGTCCCTGTTTCGTTTCCGCAGAGAACGGGATCAGGATATCTTCTTTGGCGAGACCAAGTCCCTCGCGCACCATCTTCACATGCTTCTGGATCTGGCTGCGCTTTAATTTATCAAGCTTTGTTGCGATGATGACTGGCTTATAGCCATTGGAAACGATCCAGTCGTACATCATCTTGTCATTCGCAGATGGATCATGCCGGATATCGATTAAAAGGAAAATGCATTTGAGCATCTTCGATTTCTTTAAATACCGTTCGATCATCTTGCCCCATTTTGCTTTTACCTCAACAGATACCTTTGCGTAGCCATAGCCCGGCAGATCAACAAAGTACAAGCTGTCATTGACATTATAGAAATTGATCGTCTGCGTCTTTCCAGGCTGTGAGGAAGTCCTCGCCAACGCACGGCGATTTAACAGACCATTGATTAGGGAAGA
>OHAC01002578.1_pt1 | contig 14164 bp, 10 predicted proteins | sample 1577051 | NCBI WGS metagenome assembly OHAC01 (sample SAMEA3541499, study PRJEB24748) | human gut metagenome | biome: human gut; feature: human-associated habitat; material: faeces | place: China | collected 2012 | reverse complement strand
ATTCGTACCTTCTAATGCCTTCTTATCCCATTCTACGACTATCTTTTGTCCCCGCTGCTGATGGCGGCATCCGTAAAACCAGAAAACAACGGAACACAGAAGTAAAAGAAGTAATATTATAATTTTTTTGTAAGTACGGAATAAATCATTAATCATACTTCATTCCTCGTATCTTTTCTGTTATTTTCCGGCTTTTGGTGCATGAGCCTGCACGACCGGAAGCTCAATCTGAAATCTGGTTCCGGATTCATCACTTGTTGCCCATATTTCTCCCTCATGAAGATTCACAATGTTTTTGGCTATCGCAAGTCCAAGCCCGGTTCCGCCTGTTTTTAAGGATCTTGAATTCTCTACTCTGTAAAACTTATCAAAAATCTTATCCAGATCTTCTGCCGGAATAATCTTTCCGTAATTAACGATCGCTACAAATGCCATCTTATCTTTTAGCCCGGTATGCACTTCTACAAGCTTTCCATCTACTCCATACTTAATCGCATTTGAAATCAGATTACCGATTGCTCTTGCAAGAAGCTCGCCGTTTCCCTCGATATTAAGCGCCCCTTCATAAAAGTCTGTGCGGCACTCTAACTTGTGGTCCATAAAGCTTGGATAAAATTCATCTACTAACTGCGGAACAAAGAGATTCAGATCAAGAATCTCTTTCTTTATCTTTACTTTATTCTTATCGTATCTTGTATAATCAAATAAATCTTTTACAAGTGTCTCTAACTGCTTTGCTTTCGATGATACGATTCCAAGATATTTCTGCTTTTGTTCTTCCGTAAGAAAGCCTCCTTGTGTAAGGAGATCAAGATAACCAAGTATCGATGTAAGCGGTGTCCTAAGATCATGTGCCACATTGGTAATCAGTTCATCTTTCGTCTTCTCTACCGCTTTCTGGGATTCCATCGTTTCATACAGGTTCTGCCGCATCTCATTAATCGAAGCAGCGATTTCTGAGAACTCATCCTCTCCCTGTACAGGAATCTCTTCCATCAGATCTCCCGACTTCATCCGCTCTACGCCACTGATAATCTCCCTGACATACATAACGAACTTATTCGATATCAAAATAAAATAAATAACCAGAAGCAATATGGTAAATATTACGATCACCCAGGCATCAAGCGCTACAGACTGTGACATCGTAAATGTTCCTAAACTCATCTTTCCCTGCCCGGATGCTCCCCACACTTTCTTATATTCGCCAGCGATGATCTCCGTCTCATACAAATAGATTCCCATGAATATGAGGCCTTCCGTTGCAATTGTTGCAAGAAGACTTAAAAACATGTACATGATCATCTTAAAACGAAAGCTTTTAAATCGCTTAACCTTCAATTTTATAGCCTACCCCCCATACTGTTTTTAAAATCTTCGGACTTCTGGAATTATCTTCAATCTTCTCACGCAATCTTCGTATATGAACCATTACCGTATTATTCACTTCATAAACTTTCTCGTTCCATACCTTTTCAAAAATCTCATCTGTACTGAATACTCTGTCTCGATTCGATGCTAACAAATATAAAATATCGAATTCAATCGGTGTCAGTGCAATTTCCTTTCCGTTCTTTTTCACTACGTGCGCTGCCTTATTGATCGTAAGATCCTGAATCTCGATCTCATCCTTTCCGGCCGCTTCCTGCTCTTCTCCTAACTGTATTGTCGTATAGCGCTTCATCTGCGACTTTACTCTTGCAAGAAGCTCTAACGGATGAAATGGCTTCGTAAGGTAATCATCTGCCCCCGTACCAAAGCCAACAATCTTATCCATATCTTCCGCCTTAGCTGATAAAATAAGAATCGGAATATTACTGGTCTTTCTAATCTCACGACACACTTCTAACCCGTCAATTCCCGGCATCATAATATCAAGAATAAGCATACGAACCTCCGGATGCTGCTTCAGCGTTTCTAAACACTGTTCCCCATCCGATGCCTTTAATACCTGATATCCATCATTCACCAGATAAATCTCCACAAGATCCGCAATCTCTTTATCATCATCTACTACGAGAATACTAGCATTCTTTTCCATACATTTGCCCTTCCTTTATGTTTTTATTAAAATTCTGCATAACATTGAATGGTTACATTTTACCATAAAACTACTCTAAAAGTCCTTACAAACTTCTTACCTTGACATTTTTGACCTTATTTGCTAGAATGATGAGCGATGCTTTGCATCTTATATTTGTTTGTAAGAGTCGGATAAATGATCGCTTCCCTTCGTTACCGAAAGGTCTGGGAAGAGGAAAGTCCGGGCTTCACAGGGCAGGGTGCCGGATAACGTCCGGTGGAGGTGACTCCAAAGATAGTGCAACAGAGATATACCGCTGGCTTATGCCAGTAAGGGTGGAAAGGCGGGGTAAGAGCCCACCGATTCTCTGGTAACAGAGAATGCCATGTAAACCTCACCCGAAGCAAGACCGAATGTAAAACGATAATCTGGCCCGGATTGTTTTCAGGTGGGTCGCTAGAGGCTGCTGGCAACAGCAGAAGTAGACAGATGATCATTCACGACATAACCCGGCTTATCGTCCGGCTCTTTTTAACAAGTAAATTTCACAGACTATGATGCGCGCAGCTTTTAGTTCTGTATAACGAAAAAGATTTTTTTATATAACATGAATCGTGCCTGTTGAAAAACATCTGCCGAAATATCTCTTCGGATTCGGACAAAAAACGTGTCCGCCCCGATAGAGATATTTCGGCAGATGTTTTTCAAATGTCAGATTCATTGTTATATAAAAAATTCTTTTTCTTTTGTAGGCTATGTGCTGCGCTTCACTATTTTTTATGTCAAAACTTTAAGTGTTATTAAAAAGAGACGAGTGCGACTTGGAATTTTATATGAAATACTCTTCTTTTCTCGTAGACTTTGTGCTCCACTCTGTTAATTTAATACATGATGGTATTAATTTGGAAAACACTGTATAAAAGAGCCTGTGGGCGGGAAATGAAATCTTCGGAACCCTCCCCTTTTCTCCCCCCTAAAATCTGAAATAGAAATCCTCCGAGAATTCTTTTTGCAGGTTGCCAACGAACAGACCCCCGAAAACTTTTTAGATACCAGATGTAATGTCGGAGCAAGCAAAAATGCGGTGACGCATTTTCTGCGCGGCGATTATCTTTACATCTGGTATCTAAAAAGTTTTCGAGGGTCGTCTCCCTGGCCAACTCCAAAAGATTTCAAAATCCCCTATTTCAGATTCTGAATCTCTAATGGATCATAAGTTGTCATCTGGTATACATAGTAGTTAAGCCAGTTCGTATACAGCGTATTGGCATGGCATCTCCATGACTTTACCGGTCCTAATTCCGGCTTATCATCTTTGTAATAACGTTTTGGGAACGGAACATTATCCATTCCTTTTGCCAGATCTCTCTTATACTCCCCGTCAAGTGTCATAACATCGTATTCAGGATGTCCGGTTACAAAAATCTGTCGTCCTTCTTTTGCTATAATAATAAAAGGACCTGCTTCTTCGGAATCTGCCAGAATCGTCAGTTCCGGATTCTTCTCCACATCTTCTCTGACAATCCTGGAATGTCTGGAATGTGGTGCATTAAATACATCATCAAATCCCCGGACAAGAGGAGTCTTTCTGTGAATTGTACGATGTTCAAAAATTCCAAATATCTTTTCATCTAACAGTTCCTTACGCACACCATAATGATAGTAAAGACCTGCCTGCGCTGCCCAGCAGATGTGGAAGGTTGAAGTGACATGTGTTTTAGACCACTCCATAATTTCCACTAATTCCGGCCAGTAATCTACTTCTTCAAAATCCAGTGTCTCTACAGGTGCTCCTGTAATAAGTAATCCATCAAAATACTGCTGTTTGATTTCAGGAAAAATCGTATAAAAAGTTTCCATATGGGTTCTGGATTCATTCTGCGCATTATGTGTTTCTGTTTTTAAAAAGGTAATGTCAACCTGTAACGGTGTATTCGAAAGACTCCGTAACAGTTGAAGCTCTGTTTCCTGCTTTGTAGGCATCAGATTCATGATAATAATTTTTAATGGACGGATATCCTGTTTTAAAGAACGTTCATAATCCATTACGAAAATATTTTCATGTTCCAGTATTTTTTTTGCCGGCAAATCAGTATTTATTCTGATTGGCATATATTTTCATCTCTTTTCTATTATTGTTTCAACCCGTTGCTGTCGCTAAGTCTCTTTTTTGTAAAACATTCTATTGTTATTTCATCATTTTTAATCTTTATTGATTATTGTCAATCATCGAAAGAAATTCTTCTTCTGTGATCACAGGTATTCCCAGTTCTTTCGCTTTCTTATTCTTACTTGAAGAAGACATCGTATCGTTATTGATAAGATAATCTGTCTTTTTAGAAACAGAACCTGTCACTTTGCCTCCAAGGCTTTCGATCTTCTCTTTTAGTTCCTTTCGGTTTGCGAAGTGCTCTACCGTTCCGGTAATAACAAATGTCTTGTCTAAAAGGCTCTGTGCCGCTTCTCCTTCTGCTGATATATTCTCCACTTCAAAATGTAAATATGGGAGCAGCTTTTCAAGGAGCTTCTGGTTATGGATATTATCAAAGTAATCTCTTACACTTGCCGCGATCACTCCTCCGATTCCATCGATCTGTGTCATCTCTTCTACGGATGCTCCTCGGAGATTCTCTAACGAATTGCCAAAATGACGGCATAAAAGCTTCGCATTTGAACTTCCAACGTTAAGAATTCCGATTCCATAAACAAAACGGAATAACTGTGTCTCTCTTGACTTTTCAATAGACTGTATCAGATTATTATACGACTTCTCACCAAATCCGTCCATAGCAATAATCTGCTCTTTATATTGTTCTAAAGTGTACAGGTCATTCAATTCAGACAAAAATCCCTGCTCGATCATTTTCATCAACGTTGCTTCTGACAATCCTTCAATATCCATCGCATCACGACTCACATAATGAGAAAAGAGCTTTACTTTCTTTGCGCTACAATACGGATTCACACAGTATAACGTCTTCACATCATTCTCAATCCGCACTTCTGTCGCACCACCACAGGCAGGACAATGGGCAATCGGACTGCATGTTCCACTTCTCGTCAGATTCTCAGCGATCTGAGGAATGATCATATTTGCCTTATAAACTTTGATATGATCATTCTCTCCAAGCTCCAGTCCTTCCATAATGCTGATATTATGAAGGCTCGCGCGACTGACTGTCGTTCCCTCAAGTTCCACCGGTTCAAAAACAGCAATCGGGTTAATAAGCCCTGTTCTTGACGGACTCCACTCAATGTGTAAAAGCTTTGTCTCTGCCTCCTCATCTGCCCATTTAAACGCAATAGCATTACGAGGAAACTTTGCCGTTCTTCCAAGAGAATTCCCGTAAGCAATATCATCATAAATAAGAACCAGTCCATCTGAAGGGAAATCATTTTCTACGATTTTTTCTGAAAACTGCTGAACTTCTCCGATAATATTTTCTCTTGTCACTCTCTTATACGGTACAATTTCAAAGCCGAGATCCTGTACCCAGAGCATATTGCTTTCAACAGAATTCTCCAGCTCTCTTCCTTCTGCTTTTACAAGTGCAAATGCAAAGAAAAATACATTTCTTCTGGCTGTCACTTCATTATTCAGCTGTCTTACAGAACCACTGCACAGATTACGTGGATTCTTGTAACGCGCATCCACATCTTCAATCCCTTCATTAATCTTTCGGAAATCCGAATACTTAATTACTGCCTCACCACGAAGAACGACCTCTCCTGCAAACGGAATCTTTGCCGGAAGATTTTTAAATACTCTGGCATTATTTGTGATAACCTCACCCACAACACCATTCCCCCTTGTTACTGCCTTCTGCAAAATACCGTCACGATACGTAAGCACAACCGTAAGACCATCCATTTTCCAGGAAAGAAGCCCTTCCCTTTCACCTAACCAGTCTCGTAATGCTTCCGGACTCTTTGTCTTATCTAAAGACAGCATCGGACTCTCATGTGTTTCTTTTTCGAGTTCACTAAGTACTTCGTAGCCGACATTCTGTGTCGGAGACTGGCTCATAACAATACCTGTCTCTTTCTCTAATGCCTGCAGTTCATCATATAATTCATCGTATTCTTTATTGGAAAATACTTCCCGGTCTTCCTGATAGTACGCTCTAGAAGCCTTATTCAATACTTCTACAAGTTCTTTCATTCTTGCCTGCTTATCCATGATAAACTCCTCCCGGTTTTCTTCCGGCAAGCTTTTCAAGCTTAGAAAGCTCCTCGCCGGTAATTTCCCGATACTTTCCTGTCGGAAGATCTCCCAGATGAATATTCATAATACGGAGACGCTTTAATTCTCTTACTCTGTAACCACAAGCCTCACACATACGACGAATCTGGCGATTCATTCCCTGTGTAAGAATAATACGAAATGTATACACACCTGTCTTTTTTACTTTACATGGGCGGGTGACTGTATCAAGAATCTCCACTCCCGCACTCATCTGCTTTAAAAAGGCATTCGTCACCGGACGATTGATCGTCACTTCATATTCTTTCTCGTGATAATTTCTCGCCTTTAAAATCTCATTCATTAACTCCCCATCGTTCGTCATTAAAATAAGACCTTCGGAATCCTTATCCAATCTTCCTACCGGATAAACTCTCTCCGGATACTTCAAAAAATCAACGATATTATCTCTTTCTCTCTTCTCCGTAGTACAGACAATTCCCTTTGGCTTATTCACAGCCAGAACGATCTGCTTACGGCTTATCGAAATGCACTTACCATCAACACGAACTTCCTGTCCTGCATGAACCTTCTGCCCTAACTGTGCCGGCTCTCCATCAATCAAAATACGGCCCTGCTCCACATAGCGGTCTGCCTGTCTTCTAGAACACACACCTGCATCACTTAGAAACTTATTCAGGCGCATCGGCTCCCCTGTAGAAATCTTTTCTTTAAAATCCTGATTCTTTCTTCCTGTATCCGTCATTACTTATCAAACTTTCCATTCGCTTTATTCTGAAACTTCTCTGCATCTACAATGAATCTCTCATGCGTTCCCTTACCGATCACACCTGCAGGATCCTTCACTTCCACTGCAAAAGTCAGCTTCTTTCTATCAATCTCTGTAAGTGTCACTTCACAACTTACTTCACAGCCAATCGGACTGGCAGAAACATGATCTACGTTTAAATTCGTACCAACCGTTGTCATTCCCTCATCAAGATGCCCATCTAATAAAGCAACTGCTGTCTTTTCCACTAATAATAACATCGCAGGAGTTCCGTATACTAAAAGACTTCCGCTTCCTAATGTCTTAGCCGCATTCTCTACTGTTACTTTCTCCGTTTTTATCATTTTCATTCCTGTATCTAAAGCCATTTTAAAACCTCCCAAATTTTCATTGTTTTATTTCTAATGCTGTATTAGTATACCAGAAAAGAGAAAATTTTTCCATTAAAATTACTATTTTATTCATTGGAGAAATAGACGAAAATAAAAAAGGCAGCCTATAGCCAATGTAAAGATATCACTGCGTAGAAAATGCCTGACCGGCATTTTTACTTGCTCTCACATTACATTGGCTATAGGCTGCCTTTTTTATTTTCTGCTTGCTGGCTCCAGAAGAAATGAATGCAATAGTTTTTGAGGAGAGAAGGGGGAGAGGTCAGGAGTCTGCTACTTACTCTCTTCGCTATGCTGAACCTTTTTTCAAGTTTCACTGATGATAAGATGATACTGCAATTTATCGCTGTACATGATACATTTATCATTATATTGTCGCAATACATCTTTTTTATCAATGCGTGTCATACGTTGCATGATGCACATCTCGCATCAAGAATACCGAGACATTCTTGAATTAGATTGTATTCATTCCTTCTGGAGCCAACACACAGAAAAAAGAAATAATACCATATCCCAGATGCGGCTTCGGAGCGTGTTTAAGATGCGAACGAGCATTTTAAACACAGCGACTACAGAGCAGATGGGATATGGTATTATTTCTTTTTTCGTCTGTTTTCCTCTAATGAATCAAATAGTTAATTTCTTCTTTTTCCGGCATTGATTTTAATGCTCCTTTTTTTGTTGTTACAAGTGCGGCAGCAGCATTACTGATCTTTAACATTTCTGCAAGTTCTGTTTCGGAGAGGTTTTGTAAGTCATGTTCTAAGATATAGTTTAATGCACTGCCGCAGAAAGTATCTCCGGCACCTGTTGTTTCTATGGTATCAACTTCAAATCCGGCCTGCTCTACTTTTTGCCCTTTACAATAAGCCCGGCTTCCGTCTGCTCCCATTGTAAGGAGTATGAGCGGAATATTATATTTATCTATCAGGTACTGTATTCCTTCATCGTAATCTTCTTTGCCAGAGACAAATTGAATTTCGTTGTCGGATATTTTTAAAATATCGCAGTTGGCAAATCCATATTCCATCTGCTTTCTGGCAAGTTCTAATGACTCCCATAATGGTGGGCGAAGGTTGGGGTCAAAGGAGATAAGACAGCCATTTTCTTTTGCTGTTTTTACTGCCTTTTTGGTAGCTTCCCGCACGCCTTCTGCCGTCATTGATAACGTGCCAAAATGGAATATTTTTGATTGTTTTATTGTTTCTTCGTTTACTTCTGCGGCTGTAAGCATCATGTCAGCTCCAGGATTTCGATAAAAAGAAAAGTCTCTGTCCCCATTTTTAAAAGTATGTACAAATGCTAAGGTCGTATTTACCTGATTATCAAATATGAGATTGGAAGCATGAATTCCGGTTTCTTCGATCGTTTCTTTTAACATTTTTCCGAACTGATCATTTCCTACTTTTCCGATGAATGCTGTTTTTTTCTCCATTTTCTGAAGAAATGCAAGTACATTACATGGTGCACCGCCCGGACAGGCTTCAAATAATGGATTGCCCTGTTCGCTCTGCCCATTCATAGTAAAGTCTACAAGCAGTTCGCCTAACGCTGTCACATCTATCGTTTTCTTATTTTCTTCCATCTTTCTTTTTACCTTTCCTTCCAATACTGTCTAGATACTATACTTCTTCGTGATGGTGAACAATAAAACTTCCCAGCTCATATCCTGTTACACTTCCCGTATTTTCTTTTGAGAGGAAAGTAACTTTCTGTTTTAAATTCTCGCTATAAACACGAGTTGTCATAACTGTTTCTCCATCATTAATAAAAATTTCTATTGCAGAAGTATCTGAGAAGATTGTGAGATTTCTCAACTTCTCTACCTTCGCAGTTCTCTCTTTTCTTCCCCGTCCACTTTTGCCCATATTTAAACGGAGAATCCCTTCTTCCAGAGATAGAATAACATCTTCTCGAAGCTGCAGCTTCATCGAGCGACTTTGCTGCCCACGTTCTTTTTCTATTATTTCTACTATTTCTACTTTTTCTACTTTCTCTGCTTTTTCTTCAAAATCTATATGAAGCTCAAAGCAGCTATCTTCCGGCTCCCACTGCGTAAATTCCGACAACGCACAATGGAATTCATTTTTACGTAATTCCTGCATTTCTTTTAATGGCTTCTGCAGCAGCTTTCCGTCTTTAAAAGAAAGTTCTCTTGGCATAGTGAGAGCATGAATCCAGTCATAGGAAACGGTAGCATCATTGTCATATTCTGCATCCGGAATTCCCATCCATCCAATTAAAATACGTCTGCCCTGTTCATCTTGAAATGTCTGTGTCGCATAAATGTCAAATCCTTTATCAAATTCAACAAATGTTCCGAACTCATATTTTTTATTTACTAAGTCAAAGTTCACCGGAAAATATCCACATTGGTACACATTTTGATAATCATATCCTTTCTGCTCTACTCCTTGTGGGCAGCAGGTCATGATCTGCTGTCCATCGATTTCAAACAGGTCTGGACATTCCCACATATAACCAAATGTTTTTTCCGGATAAATGGTATCATACCACTTCCAGTTTTTTAAATCTGCTGACTGGAAAAGAAGTGCACAGCCTCTGTCTTTTTCATCTCGTCCGCCCTGAATCATGTAGTACGTTCCGTCTTTTTCGTAGACTTTTGGATCTCTTACATGCTTTGACATATTGGAAGGATAATCATCGTTTGTCATTACCATTTCCTTATATGTGATATGTTTTCCATCCGGACTGAAAAGATGCATCGTATTCTGCTCTCTTCCATTCATGATGTAATCATATTCTTTGTCATAAAGCTTTACATTTCCCGTATAAAAGAAGTGAATCCCATCTTCTTTTACAATGGCAGAACCACTGTATACGCCATCTCTGTCCCATTTAGTATCTGGAAAGAGGAATGGTTCCTCCTCCTCGTAATGAATCCAGTCCTGCGTTGTATAGTGTCCCCAAAGCTTCGTTCCCCAGCCTGCAAGAAACGGGGTGTATTGAAAATAAATATGATTTATTCCATGAAACTGACACAGTCCATTTGGGTCATTCATCCAGCCTGTCGGTGGCATCATGTGAAAATGCAATCGGTTCTTATCACGTTTTACATTTTCCCGCATATTTTTATGTTTGGGATATTCTTCTAAATATATCTCTTTATTCATTCATTCACCTATCTGTTTCTTTCAAGAATACCTCGGCATTCTTGCTGTGAGATGTGCGTCATGCAATCCTGCCTGAGGCTATATCAGATATGGGAATCATCTCACATCTGACTCATTTATTTTTCAATTTCAGCAATGACTCTGTCTGCCGGAATCTGCTCGTTAATTTTAAGCACATTTCCTGTCGGAACTTCTGTAAAGACTACTAGAATTTCGGAAGAATATCCTTTGGATTCTACCAATTCTTTATCAAACTTCACAAGCATATCTCCTGCTGCCACCTGCTGACCTTCTTTTACAAAGACTTCAAAGCCTTCTCCCTTCATATTTACGGTATCAATTCCGCAATGAATAAGAATTACTGTTCCATCTTCTGTCTCAAGTCCTACGGCATGACCTGTAGGATATACGAGTTTTACCTTTGCATTACAAGGTGACATCACAAATCCATTTTCCGGAAAAACAACTACACCATCGCCTAAGATTTTTTTAGAAAATGTCTGGTCAGAAGATTCTGAAATAGGCTTTACTTCACCTTCTGCCGGTGCATAGAAAATACTTTCCACAACATCTTTTGCTTCTGCTTTTTTTCCGTCATCTGTGCTGTTTGTTTCTTCCTCAATAGTTTCTGCCTTATTTACTGTTGTCCACATTTTTCCGATTATCGCTGTAGCAACAAACCCGATAGCAAGTGCAATAACATGTGCAACGATATAATTAATGTATCCATGATTTGCAGGGTTTGCGATTGCCATTCCCGGAAGTGCTGTCGTACCGAAACCAAGTGCAGTTAATTTTGAGAAATATACATATACGCCAGCAGCAGCTCCACCGATACATCCTCCAATCAGAGGGAAACGATAACGAAGGTTTACACCAAAGATTGCCGGCTCACTGATACCAAATAATGTGGAAGCAAAACTTGGAATACAAATTTCTCTTGCCTTAACATTCTTCCAGTTTAATGCAAGATAGCCCAGAACAGCGCCACCCTGTCCCATAAGCGCAACTGACATCAATGGATTTAAGAAGTTTGTTCCTGTAGCAGCGATAAGCTGTGCCTCTACCGCTCCAATAATATGATGAAGTCCTGTGATAACGACAATCTGCTGAATTCCGGCAAATAATGCATAACCAAATGCGCCAAGATGGTTTGTACTCCATACAAGACCATCTGTGATTCCATTAGAAAGAATTCTTCCTACAGGACCTACGATCGTAAATAATAAAACGGTTGAAATAAATACGGTAAGCATTGGTGCAACTAATAACTTTACAACATCAGGAATCTTACGATTAAAGAAATTATCAAGTTTTGCTACTACCCATCCCATCATGAGTGCGATAATAATTCCACCCTGGAAACCTACCATTTCAATCTTTAATCCAAATAAACGGATGATTTCCGGATCAACAGCTCCCTGCGCTGCCTGATAAGCATTTGCAAGGGAAGAATCAAGCATAATTGCTCCTACTACCATACCAAGAACAGGATTACCACCAAATCTCTTTACAGCAGAATAGCAGACTGCCATTGGCAGGATTGCAAAAATACCAGTCGCTGCAAGACTGACTAATCGGTTAATCGCATATAAGGTATCATGTGTCTTTACAACTTCCATTCCACCTAAAACACTTGTAATTCCCATAAGAAGGGCTGCGGCAAGAAGTGCCGGCATAATTCCAATAAATACATCAGAAAGTGACTTAATAACTGCCTGTACCGGATTCTGTTTCTTATTACTCTGCTCCTTCAGATCACCTAATGACATATTCTGCGTATGCGTGTACTCTGCAAAAACATCATACACATCATTTACAACACCTGCTCCAAAAATCAACTGGAGCTGATTTCCTGCAATAAATGCACCTTTTACTTTATGAATCTCTTCTAATTTTTCAATATTCGCAAGGCTGTTATCCTGTAACACAATGCGAAGTCTTGTCGCGCAATGTGCTGTTCCCTGAATATTTTCCATTCCGCCAATACACGCAACTATCTGTTTTGATATTTCCAGATATTCATTCCTATTTATCATTTTTACTCTCCTCATTTTTATTTTGGAACCGGTTCTGTTTTCGTGTTTCATTATATCACCTTAATCTTTCATGTCAACATTAAATTATCTATTTTTTCATTTTCGGAACCGGTACCAAAAAATCGCCTTAAAATTTGTTCAATATGCACAATCTTTTTTTACGATTTCTAATAAACTCTTTCCAATATGAAGGTTGATTTTATTTTCCTAACTAAAATCAACCTTCCAAAAATAAAACAATCTATATTTGTGCCCTCGAAACAATGGTTTGATGCAAGCACCTAAGCAAACACTCAACCTGCTGTAACTAAAGTCACAAATATAGATTTTTCATTTATAGATTATTTATTTATAGATTTATTTATTCTGTGAAAGTTTCTCCCTTGCCTACAGCAAAGGAAAACTTCATCTCACACTCTTTCGTTCAATAAATTCATAGGGATTAACCTGTATCGTACTAACCGGCTTTTGCTGTATCATCTGAAGCATTGTTTCTGCACTGCTTTCCCCCCAATTTCTCCAGTCAAACTTCACTGTAGTTAACGGTGGCCGCATTAATTCTCCAGTTTCGTAATCACCAAATCCAACAACAGAGACCTCATCCGGTATTGCAATCTCTTTTTCATATAAAACTTTATAAGCTCCCTGTGCAATTCTGTCCGTCGCACAGATAAGAGCAGCCGGTTTCTTTAATTTTTCTGTAAGTTTCTCTACATTATGGACCGCATCTTCATAAAAAAAGCTTGTCTCGATCACTTCTGTTGGTTCCTTTCCACAGGAAAAAAGTCCATCAATCACACCTCTTTGGCGTTCGCCTCCTACTGCCGGATCCTCTTTAGAAACCCATAACAGATAAACTTCTTCAAAATCTCTTTTTCCAATATATTCTCCAATTTTATATCCGGCATTATAATCATCATTTATAATTGAATTCGCTCCCGGAAAACGTTGTCCAAGAAACAAAATAGGAATCTGCAGTTTTTCTACAACTTCCTCATATTCCTTCGTACTGCCAGTCGCAAGAACCATAATCCCATCTACATTCATATTTTTTAATCGCTCAATATTTTCTCGTGTAGCATTACCTCCATACCAAATAAAATCTAATAAATTTATATCTGTCCCTTTCATCGCAGTAAGTAATTTATCTTTTACTTTACTTAAACTAATTTCACCGCCAATTACAATAGCCGTTTTACCATAATTACTGCAGATTTGAGGTACTCTCTTATATACATCTTCACCAATACTATAACTTGGTAAATATACTTGCTGACTCATTTTACTCCCTCTAATCTTAAATATTTTTTATAAAAAAAGTCTTTCTGCTTAAACAGAAAGACTTTTTAGTTTACTTATTAAATTCTATTTTTATGAATTATTTTCCTTCTAAAATGCTACCTAAAGAATTTAAAAAATCGCCTTCAAAAGTTTCAAAACTACCTTCATCACATTTTTGAGCTAAACTTGGATTTATTGGAAGTGTAGCTGTATGTTTTATACCATATTTATTAGCTTCTTCTTCAACTTTTGATTTACCAAAAATATAATGTTTTTCATTGCAATTAGGGCAAACAAAATAAGACATATTTTCTACAAT
>OHAC01002565.1_pt1 | contig 14205 bp, 7 predicted proteins | sample 1577051 | NCBI WGS metagenome assembly OHAC01 (sample SAMEA3541499, study PRJEB24748) | human gut metagenome | biome: human gut; feature: human-associated habitat; material: faeces | place: China | collected 2012 | reverse complement strand
AGCCTTCCAAGCTGGATACGTGGGTTCGATTCCCATCACCCGCTTTTTTTGTTGCCCGAAATAAAAAGATGCCAGGGTCAAAAAAATTTGCCCCTGGCATCCTGCATGTTAAGAAGACGCTCCGCCTATCCCTCAATCACGTTCCTGATCGCATCATAAAGTTCATCATAGCTCTCAAATGCCGGCAATCCCGGGTATTCTGCTTTGATCGCATCGGTACTTCTGAATAAAAAGCCTGCTTTGCTTGCCTGGATCATGCCAAGGTCGTTATGGCTGTCGCCGCTTGCGATCGTATCGTAGCCGATGGACTGCAGAGCTTTGACAGTTGTGTATTTGGATTTTTCGCAGCGCATTTTGAAATCAACGATTTCTCCGTCATCAGCAACAACAAGTGAGTTGCAGAAAATAGTCGGGTAGCCGAGTTTTTTCATCAGCGGACCTGCAAACTGAGAGAAAGTATCGCTGATAATGATAACCTGTGTCAGTTCTTTTAATTTATCCAGAAATTCTTTTGCTCCAGGGAGCGGATCGATTTTTGAAATGGTTTCCTGGATCTCTTTCAGTCCCAGATTATGTTCTTTCAAAATATTAAGACGATACTTCATCAGTTTATCGTAGTCTGGTTCATCTCTGGTGGTTTTCTTTAATTCCGGGATGCCTGTTTCTTCTGCAAAAGCAATCCAGATTTCAGGTACCAGTACACCCTCCAGGTCTAAGCATACAATTTCCATTATGTCCTCCATTCTGATACAGTGATAACGCTGTATCGCTTCAAATATATTTTCCTGTCTATTATAGTCGAAAACAAAAAAAACTACCACTGTAAATTTTAAAAACAGACAATAATTTGTAAAAATTACCAATATAAGCGTTGATTTTTATATGTAAGTCAGATTATAATAAATATAAAAAACAAGGGAGGGCAACACGATGAAGAAAACAGCATTCTTACTGGTACTGGCACTTCTGCTGCAGATCCTGCTCCCGCCTTCTATGGCAGGAAATGTCTATGCGGCATCTACAGAAGAGGTTGCACAGACACAGGCGGCAGACGGCGATCAGCTGAAAAGTCTGTATGACACGTATTATTTGGGAGCTTGCAAAAAAACAGGTGATTACGATCATCTGTGGGATGGATATGAGGTAAAACTGTATCTGAAAACATCCGATGATTCTCTGCAGGGCCAGGAGGCGGATGCATTTAAAGCAACGATTGGCGGGAAAGAATATGCGGTCGGCGAGGTAGCACAGGATTATACTTTATATGGCAAAGATGATTATGACTATTATGAAATTTCCGTTCCGATTTTGGATGATGTGAGCGGAACAAAAGAGGTTTCACTGACCTATCCGGGCAAATCCGGCAGCAAAACCGTTGGCGGTCTGAGTATCACACTGAAAAAGGAAGATTATTTTACAACAAAGGGTTCAAAAGAAGTCGAAGTTGAAAATACAAAAAATCCGATCTACACTTCCAGCATCACAGGAAATGCACAGGTGACTGCTTACTGGGTTTCTGCATTCTGCGGAAAAGAAGATCAGACGATCAAGAAATCTTATCTTGTTAATGCAGACGGAAAAGACAGCAAACAGTATGGTCTGAATACAAAAATTATGCAGATTTATCAGGATACAGATTCCGGAAGAGTGCAGGATGACCGTTATCCGGCAAAGAAAATGCCATTTGATGAAAACGGAGGCAGTGATGTTTACAACACGCAGTATACTTACGGAATCATGGCAGGTTTCCAGAACGGAGCGATCATTGAAGAGGCAATTCCGAACGGAACTTATAATATGGTTCTTGAGACAGAAAGCGGTTGTAAAACAGTGATCAAGAATGCAGTGATTTCCACCGACAAGCCGATCATTCTTGGCATGATGGATTCGGAAGCTTCACAGGGAAATGCTTCCAATGAATCCAATTTATATGGTAATGACAAAGAAATCCATACAGACAAACATGGAAATTATGTGGCAGCTTATGTATATGGCTTAAATCTGAATGATGAAGTTGCAAAATATGTAAAACCGTACTTTGCAGAGAGAAGTTATGATTTTACCGATGGAAATGTAAGTTATAATGATACGATTGTTGGAACTTACAGCAAAGAAAATGGTTATGAAGTAGCCAATGACGGTATTTTTTATGTGATCAATACAAAATCTGGCGAAAAGAGATTTCTCTGTTCCCTTGATCTGTCTGAGTACGAAGCAAAATATGGTACGGGATCTGTTGTCATCGCAAATGAAAACCTGGCAAAAGGTCTCAATATCAGCTTCCAGAGACCGGTTTTATATGCACGCCAGCTGGATGCTTTCTCTCAGACAAACTGTGTCTATATTGCAGATGATATTGCAAATGCCGGAGATACGGTAAGCGTGACTGTCAAAGCGGATGATAATGAGAATCGTAAGGAACTGAACTGCAAGGTGCAGGAGGATGCTTCCGGCGTGAAAAAGCAGAAGTATTTTGAGGTTACAAGAGCAGATATAGAAAGTCTTGGAAGTGAAAACGGATATTTTTCCATTACAGAAATTTCGGTCAATGGCAAAACTTATGAGGCTCCTGGAACAAAGAATCTAAATGGTCTGTTTCCGGTTTATGTGGACATGGAGTATCAGCCGGGAAATCAGACAGGCAGCACTTCCAACGGTGTATTTTATGTTGGAAACTACACGAAAGATCAGGATGTTGTTCTGGAGTTCCATCATAAAAATGAGATCCGGACGGTATTAGAGATCTCAATCCCGAAAGGAACCCAGAAGTATCTGCTAACAGCAGAAGATATGAAGTCTCTGACAGAAGGAGAAGAATACAGCTATTGTATCCGTCAGGCGGGGGATCGCCATACGGTTCTGCTTCGAAGTAAGCAGAGAGTCGAAGAAGGTTTTGAAGCGGCAGGTATTTCTATGACGGGATATCCGGCGACACCATCAACGACTGTAACGCTGGAATATGGTGACAGCACTGAGAAATTGTTCTATTGTGTGATGACAGAGCAGAATTTCCAGAGTAAATATGATTATCAGACAGAACTGGTACCGGATAATCAGTGGATCGCCTATGCAGGTGCCTTTACGCCGTTCGCAGGAATGACAAAATCCGGTACGATGATGATTCTGACAAAAGTAGTCAATGCAGCCGGAACAAAAGCAAAATATGCATATTATGATGTGGAAGTTCGGGCAGGTGCAGGAAATGATCAGGATGATGATCATAAAGACGATAACGGAGATAAGGGAAACAGCAACGGCACAAATGGTGGAAACCAGGGCAACAACGGGAACCAGAATACAAACAATGGAAACCAGAACACGGACGGAACGCTTGCAGTCGGTACGGTAAAAGAAGTAAAGGGACAGAAATATAAAGTACTGTCCGCATCTACGGTGGCATTTGTCGGAGTGATCAACGGCAAAACGAAAAAAGTCAATATTCCAAAGACGGTTCAGATCAATAAGAAAACTTACAAAGTTGTACAGATTGCAAAAAATGCCCTCAAAGGAAGCGATGTACAGACTGTTGTGATCGGAGCGAACGTTACCGCAATCCAGGATCAGGCATTTGCCGGATGCAAGAAACTGAAAAAGGTAACCGTCGGAGCGAATGTGAAAAGCATCGGAAAAGCAGCGTTTAAGGACTGCAAAAACCTGAAAAACATTACCGTAAAAAGCACGAAACTGAAGACCGTCAAAGCAAAGGCACTCAAGGGCATTAACAAAAAAGCGACGATCAAGGTTCCGGCAAAGAAACTCAAAAATTACCAGAAACTGTTCCGCAAAAAAGGACAGAGCAGTTCGGTAAAAATTAAAAAATAATAACAGGATCGTAACGGTTTTGCACAGGGCGAAGCCGTTACGGAGGATTTTATATGGCACAGCAAAATTCAAAGAAAAAGACAAAAAATCAAATACAATGGAAGAGCAGTCCATATAAAAGAACGAAAGAAGAGGCAGCTGTTTTTACAGTGCTTCTTCTTTCTGCATTTTTGTATGGAGGATTTTATGAATTTTCCGGAGCGATGCTTGCGGCAGTGCTTGGTATACTGCTTATCGTTTGCCGCGTAAAATATTCGTTTCAGATCAAAGGGAAAAAACAGCTGGCAGTGTTGCTGTCTGTGTTTTTATGGTTCGGTATTACCTGTTTTTATGCAATCGATCGGGCAATGGCTTTTGTGGGCGTGATCAAAATGCTGCCACTGCCTCTTGGCTATCTGTTTTTCATGCAGTTTTCGGATGAAACCAGACAGAAAGCAACAGGCTATATCGCACACATCGGCTGCTTTATGGTACTGGCCGGGATTCTGGCACTGCCATTTTCGGCTCTGAAAGAGCAGCTCTGGCAGGCCGGGCGTCTTGGCGGATTTTTCCAGTATTCTAATACCTGTGCACTCTATCTGCTGGCAGGATTGGTTGTGATCTGCAATCGATGGATCGAAAACAAAAGCAGAGAACAGGAATCGGGCATCAAAAGAGACAAAATGCAGATTCTGGAAGGAATTGTACTTTTGGCAGGATTGCTTCTGACTGGGAGCCGCGGCGTGATGCTTCTGTTTTTCGGATATCTGATCTGGTTTATCCGGTATCTGTCGTCACAAAAAGCAAAGAAATACGGGATTTTTTGCATTGTCGCTGTGTTTGCACTACTTGCAGTTGTTATGGTTGTGACAAACGGGGCAGGTGAGCAGAATATCGGCAGGATTTTCACAGTGTTCCGCTATTCCAGTACCTGGAAAGGACGTATTCTTTATGATCTGGATGCATTAAAAATGATCGCAAAGTATCCGTTTGGAATGGGTTACCATGGCTATGCTTATGTTCAAGGACGGATGCAGACCGGAGTTTATAAGACGCTCTTTGTGCATAACGACTGGTTACAGGCTGCGTTGGATCTGGGTATTCTTCCGGCTGTTCTGTTTGCGGCTGTGATGCTGCGTCAGCTCTTAAAAGGCAGTCAGAGCAGTATGCAGAAACAGATTTTGCTTCTTATCATGCTGCATATGCTGGTTGATTTTGATCTGCAGTTTACTGCGATCGGGCTTTTGGGACTTCTGTGTCTGGATTACGGTAAAGCAGAGGGTAGTTTAAAGAAAAAGACAAAAATCGAAGACTGTATTTTTCTGACAGTTATAAGTGTGGGCTGTATTTATTTCTGCATACCGTTTCTGCTCGATCATGCCGGAGAATCCAGGAAGGCACTGAGCTTTTATGCTGCTTATACGCCGGCACAGCTTACAGTGATGGAAGGAAGCCGGAGTGCCGAAGAAGCAGCCCTGGCTGCGGAACAGATCCTGACGCACAACACACATCTGGCAGAAGTTTATCAATATCTGGCTTATAGTGCACTGGAAAAAGAAGATTATGAAGAAAGTTTTGTCAATATGGAAAAAGCCATTTCCTGTGATATTTATGCGAAAGAATTATATGACGAGTACGAAGAAATCTTAAGTCAGGCAGAAAAAGTGCAGGGCAGTGATCAAAGCAGGCGGCGTGCCTGGATCCAGAATAAAAAACGGGAAGTGTTAAAGAAGAGCAGCAGCCTCGCATATGAATTAAATGACAGACCTCAGTTTTAAATTCAAGTTGTCCTGGCTGCCAAAGAGGATTATAATATCTGATAAGAAAAGATGCCATGGCAGGAAGAATTCCGGCTTCTGGTATCTGAGAAAGGATCAGGAGGCAGAAAATCATGCGTGCATATGAAAGATTGTTGGAATATGTCAAAGTAAAAACACCGAGCAGCGAAGAAAGTATGGAGACACCGAGCAGTTCCTGCCAGTTTGAACTGGCGGAGCGGCTTGTAGAAGAAATGAAAGAACTTGGCATAGAAAATGCCGCTGTTGACGGAAAATGTTATGTCTATGGTACGATTCCGGCAACGGAAGGTTATGAGAACAATCCATCTCTTGGATTTATCGCCCATATGGACACCGTTTCAGAATTTACGGAAAATCCGATCCATCCGGTTCTTCATGAAAATTACGACGGACAGAATCTTGTTTTTGATGAAGGCGGCAGAGTTTTAGATACCGTACTTTTTCCACATCTGAAAAATCTGAAGGGACGTACGCTGATCACGTCAGACGGAACGACGATCCTCGGAGCAGATGACAAAGCAGGTATTGCAGAAATTATGACGATGGCAGAATACGTTCTGCGAAGTGATGTGCCGCATGGGAAGATCTGTCTTGCATTTACGCCGGACGAAGAGATTGGCAGAGGGGCAGATCATTTTGATGTAGAGGGATTTGCAGCAGATTTTGCCTATACGGTTGACGGCGGTGCGGAAGGCGAGATCGAATACGAAAATTTCAATGCCTGCGAAGCTGTTTTTAAGATTCAGGGGGTCAACGTGCATCCGGGCAGTGCCAAAGGCATCATGGTCAATGCAGGAGCTGTCGGATGTGAGATCCAGATGATGCTGCCTCAGGAAGAGACACCGGAACAGACCGAAGGGTACGAAGGATTTTATCATCTGATCAAAATCAGCGGAAGCTGCGAAAGGGCAGAACTTATCTACATTGTGCGTGACCACGATGCGGACAAGTTTGCACAGAAACAGCAGAAACTGAAAGAAATCGCAGATGCCATGAATCAGAAATATGGTGAGGGAACGGTTGATCTTCAGATCAAAGAACAATATCGAAACATGGCAGAAAAGATCCGTCCATGTTTTCATCTGATCGAAAATGCAAAAAAAGCATGTGAACAGGTGGGAGTCGTGCCGAAGGTGCAGCCGATCCGCGGTGGTACAGATGGTGCAAGACTGAGTTTTATGGGATTGCCTTGTCCGAATCTGGGAACCGGCGGCTATGCTTTTCACGGACCGTATGAACACATTACGGCAGAAGGTATGGATAAAAGCACTGCAATTTTGGTGGAACTTATAAAACAATACAGCAGATAAACAGTTAAAGAAATAACATATGATGGATGTAAGAGAAAAAGAAAAAGAAAAGAGAAAGTGTTTCTGGAAATACCTGATATTTCTGGCTTTGAGTGTCTGTCTGCTGCTTGGCAGCGGCAGACAGACTTTTGCAGGACAGTCAGGTGACGGAAACAGAGAAACAATAAAAGCAGGTTTTTTTGCGTTTGAAGGTTACCATATGACAGCGGAGGATGGAACACGCAGCGGATATGGCTATGATTTCCTGCGCATGGCATCCCGGTTTATGGATGTCAGGTTCGAGTATGTCGGATATGATAAAAGCTGGTCAGATATGCAGAAGATGCTGGAAGACGGTGAGATCGATCTGCTGACTTCCGCAGAGAAAACATCGGAAAGGGAAGAAAAGTTTGATTTTTCTGAGCCGATCGGAATCAGCTATGGTTCTTTGAATGTCCGGGCAGACAACATGAATATTATTTCCAGCGATTACCGGACTTATCAGGATATTATGGTTGGCATGCTGGAAGGAAGCAGCAGAAATACACAGTTTAAAAAACTTGCGGAAGAAAAAGGATTCACCTATCGCAGCAAAATTTATGATTCCATGGAGAAACTGGAAGAAGATCTGCAGGCGGGAAAACTGGATGCGATCGTTACCAGTTCTATCCGTGCCATCCGCAATGAGCGGATTCTTGAAAAATTTAATGAATCTGATTTTTACGTTATCGTAAAAAAAGGCAACACGGCACTTCTGGAAAAAATCAATTATGCGATCGATCAGTTAAATACAACAGAAAATGACTGGACACAAAAACTCTCATATAAGTATTTTGCAATCGAAAATGATGCGGAACTGACCTTTACAGAGAGGGAAAAGGAACTGATCCGGGGCAGTATGCATCATCAGATAAAAAACTGGTTGCATGCTGCAGCATCGACCGCGAGCCATATTCTTATGAAAAAAACGGAGAACTGAAAGGAATTCTGCCGGATATTTTTGCCCTGATCATGAAGGAGGCCGGACTTTCGTATGAGGTACGTGTTCCGGAAAACAGGGAAGAATATCTTTCCTGGCGGGGGAACCCGGAGATTGATCTGTTCATGGATGCACGCATCTCTTCTGAGTCGCAGTTGGAAGAGATGGATTTGTCAGTTACTGATTCTTATATAGAACTTAAGCTGGCAAGAGTGACCAGGAAAGATTTTCAGGGAGATATTAAAACAGTAGCACGTGCTTCTTATCAGGGAGAAGAGGGAATAGAAGATGATCTGACAAAAGGGGTAAAGGTGCTTGATTATCCGGACAGGACGGCGGCCCTGGAAGCAGTACGCGATGGAAAGGCAGATGCCGCTTACGTATATTTTTATACCGCACAGGAATATGTCAATCAGGACGAAACAGGGAGTCTTGCTTATACGGTTCTGAATGAACCGTCTTATGCGTATCAGATTGTGATCAGCAGTCAGATCAGCCATGAACTGAGCGGTATTTTGACGAAATGTATTCATACATTGCCAAAAGAAGAAGTGGAACGCATTATTTCGGAGCATACCAGTTATAAAGCACAAAATATCAGTCTGGAAAGGTATATGAGTATGCATCCAAGATTTGTGCTTGGACTGTGTGTGCTTCTGTTTGGAGGATGTTATGTGATCACGATTCTTTGTCTTAAACTGCGCGAAAAGAAAAGAAGATATCAGAACGCAGAGAAAGAAACGCTGGCAATGGAAGGACTGCTTCAGAAAGTGTATGCTGCCAACATCAGTAAAAGCCGTTTTCTGTTTAATATGTCACATGATATCCGGACGCCAATGAATGCGATCATTGGTTTTACCGATCTTGCTCTGAAAGCAGATGGGGATGTTATTCAGCAGAAAAAATATCTGACCAAAATTTCCATAGCAAGCAGGCATTTGCTGGCACTGATCAATGATATTCTGGAAATGAGCCGCATTGAAAGTGGCAAAGTCCTGCTGAAGGAAACAAAATGTAATATTTCCCAGATTTTCGGGGGACTGAATACTATCATGGCAGGTCAGGTTCAGGAAAAAGGGCAGAAGCTGCAGATTATCTTCTGTGAAATTCAGAACGAAGAGATCTGGTGCGATGAGCTGAGACTGAAGCAGGTGCTGATCAACCTTGTAGGAAATGCAAACAAATTTACTCCGGAGGGCGGAGAGATTACCATTACGGTCTGTCAGACAGAAAAAGAACACAATGGTGTGGCAGGCTACCGGATACTGGTGAAAGATAATGGAGTCGGCATGACGGAAAGTTTTCTGAAAAGAATATACGAACCATTTGAGCGGGAAGAAACATCGACTGTCAGCGGAATTACCGGAACCGGTCTGGGACTCAGCATCACAAAATCGATCGTGGATCTGTTTGGCGGAAGCATGGAGATTCGTTCAAAGAAAAATCAGGGTACAGAAGTGATCCTGGATCTGAGCCTTAAGCTGAAGCCGCCGAAAGAAGAAAATGACCTGCCAGAAGAGAATGTGATAGTGGAACAGGACAGTGAACAACTGGAGTTCTCAGGAAAAAGAGTACTTCTGGCAGAAGATAACGATCTGAACTGTGAGATTGCAGAAGAACTGCTGAGCCAGAAAGGAATCTGTGTAGAGGTAGCCGAAAATGGCGCAGAAGCAGTGGAAAAAGTCAAAAATTCAGAGCCGGGATATTATGAAGTAATACTGATGGATATTCAGATGCCGGTGATGGATGGCTATGAGGCGACCAGGCAGATCCGCAGTCTGGAGGATGCAGCACTTGCAAAGATTCCGATCATCGCACTTTCTGCCAATGCATTTGAAGAAGACCGCAGGGCTTCCAGAGAAGCAGGAATGGACGGACATCTGGCAAAACCGATTGAAACCGCCAAATTGTTTGCTGTTTTGAAAGAAATTATTAAAAAAGAATAAATTTTTCTTGCAGAGGCTCTTCAGGTATGCTAAAATAAAAACACGTTGTGTCGAAGAAAGTCACAGCGTACTCTGGAGAGTCTCATAGAACGGGCGCCGAAGGTGTACGGCAGCAGAGATGCTGCTTATCTCTCAGGCAAAAGGACAGAGAAAAGTCTAAATATGTTCTACTCTTTGGAGGGCTGATTGCAGGATCAGCTCTTTTGTTGTTTCCGGACAATCCAAAGAATCCGTCAGTGACAGTATCAGGCAGCCGAAAGAAACGGTCACATACAGATTCAAAGAGTACATTCCGGCAGCAGCAGCCAATAAATTATCAGGATTGGAGAGAGAGTAATGTTCGAAGCAGTAAATAATTTTTTGCAGCACGTTGATGATCTGGTATGGGGTGTCCCGCTGATCGTAGCAATTCTTTTGACTGGTATTTATCTTACCATCCGTCTGAAAGGTATCCAGATCACAAAACTTCCAAAAGCACTCAGGTACATGTTTGAAAATGAAGAGAGCGGCCACGGAGAAGTCACAAGTTTCGGAGCACTGTGTACCGCACTTTCCGCTACTATCGGTACCGGAAACATTGTCGGCGTGGCAACCGCGATCGTAGCCGGAGGACCGGGAGCGTTATTCTGGATGGAAATTGCAGCCCTGTTTGGTATGGCAACGAAATATTCCGAAGGTCTTCTTGCCATCAAATACCGTACAACCGACAAACATGGCCATATCCTTGGAGGTCCGTTTTACTATATCGAAAACGGTATGGGCAAAAAATGGACCTGGCTGGCAAAGCTTTTTGCATTTTTCGGAATGGGGGTAGGCCTGTTTGGTATCGGAACCTTTACACAGGTAAATGGTATCACCAGTGCCGTCGGTAACTTCTTTGATCCGAACGCACAGAATGTGATCCATCTGCTGGGAAGAGATTATACGCTTGCAGTTGTGATCTCAGGATTGATCCTGACTGTCTGTGTTGGTCTGGTTGTTATCGGAGGATTGAAACGTATTGCAAAAGTATCTGAGATCATTGTGCCGTTCATGGCAGTTATATACATTGCGATTTCTTTGCTGCTTCTGATCTTAAACGCTAATAAAATCCCGGCAGCGATCGTAGAGATTGTATCCAGTGCCTTTGGTATGCGTGCAGCAGCCGGCGGAGCACTTGGAGCGATCATTGTGGCAATGCAGAAAGGTATCGCAAGAGGTATCTTCTCAAACGAGGCAGGACTTGGTAGTGCCCCGATCGCAGCAGCAGCCGCTCAGACAAAAGAACCGGCACGTCAGGGACTGGTTACCATGACCGGTACCTTTATCGATACGATCGTTGTATGTACCATGACCGGACTTTCCATCGTGCTCACTGGTTCTTGGAACATCGGACTGGAAGGTGTGGCAGTTACCACCAACGCATTCCAGCAGGGACTTCCGTTTGCACCGCAGATCAGTGCATTTCTGCTGATGATGTGTCTGGTATTCTTTGCATTTACTACCATCCTCGGATGGGACTACTACAGTGAGAGATGTCTGGCATATCTTTCCGGCAGCAACAAAACAGCCCTGAAGATCTTCCGCTGGCTGTACATAGCAGCAGTCTTTATCGGACCGTACTTTACCGTATCCGCAGTATGGGTGATCGCCGATATCTTCAACGCACTGATGGCGATTCCGAACCTGATCGCACTGCTCTCCCTGAGCGGAGTGGTTGTAGCAGAGACGCAGAGCTATCTGAAACGAATGAATCTGACAAGAGTGAAATAACAAAAACAGTATCTTAAAAATGCAGCAAATAAACCGCTGTGGTCATCAGAAAGAAGTTTCTGGTGGCTGCGGCGGTTTTGCTTTGACAAGAAAAAATGTAAAATGAAAGCATATAGAGGTCAGAAAAAATATTTAAAATATGCTTAAATAGATCATAAAAATGCACTATACTATTTACAGAAGGATGGTGAGATAATGATTCGATTTGCCATGGATAATCTTTTACAATGATTTCGTGTTATAAAATGATGTAACGGGATACAATCGTGTGGTTGGTAAGCTGCTTATGATTTATGGAGTGATTTTGATTGCATTGGGACTGCCATTGTGTTCAGAACAGAATTCTCCATTTATCTTACTGTCAGTATTGGGAGTAATGATAGAAACGGTAGTAATCATGGCGATTTATAGTTTGTGCGTTGAAAGGAAGTATAAAGAACAATAGATAAATCGGTATTTGTGGAGAGATTTCCTGAGTTTTCCTTATTTTACAGGCTTTTTAGCCCCTTAGATAGTGAAATGATATGTATTTTCCCTTATTTTTACCCTTGTGAGGAATCCGCAAGGGAAATAAGGGAAATTTTTATTTAAGCGTTGCTCGCTACTTTATCAAGAAGTCTTGCGGAATCCCGCTTTGCTTTTCTTGTTGAGTGAGCGTAAATGTTCATTGTGGTACTGACATCGGAATGTCCTAACAGTTCCTGTACATCTTTCGGAGCAGCTCCATTCGAGAGCAGGTTGCTGGTGTAGGTATGTCGTAACTGGTGAAAGTGAAAATCTTCAAATCCTTCCAGCTTTTTTGATACTGACCTGCAAGCAATGCCGAGTGTACTCGGCAGTTCCAGACTGCCATCCGGTCTGAGGCAGACAAAGGATATTTCTTTATAATCTGCCGGGACTTCCTGTGTTCCGTCAAGGTGATAGTATTCATAATACACCCTGTTTTTCACATGCACCTCTTTGTAGTAGTTGCGGTGGTAAAGTTCCCCGTACTGCATCCGGCTTTTCAGTTGTTCCCGTCTTGCTGCTTTCAATATTTCAGTCAGCGTATCTCCAAAATCAACAATCCTTACTTTCTTTCGCTTGGTCGTTCCAATCACATTTTTATGCTTTGCACCGTCGTAACGGATACTTCTTTTAATGGTCAGGCATTGATCTTCAAGGTTGATGTCCTGCCATGTAAGACCACAGGTTTCACCGATGCGAAGTCCTGCATAATATGCAATCTGAATCGGCAGGATCGCAGGTGGATTTTTCTTTTCCAGATACTTGATAAGTTGCTCATAATCCTCATGTGAAATCGGCTGTGTGCCATCTTCGACTTCATCATCGGAAAAGAGGTCAACTTCCTCTGCCTGTTTTTTCAGCTTAATATACTGCATCGGATTGAAACTGATTAACTGTTTTGGAAATACTGCAAAACGGAATGACTGCTGTAACACTGCGGAAAAAGAATGGATATAATCTTTGCTGTATCCCTTTCTTACTTTCCCGTCTGGAAACTCACCACCGAATGTAAGCAGATCAAGAAATGCCTGTAAATGTTCGGCAGTAACTGTTTTCAGTTTACGGTCTGCAATCGGGTGTTTCTTAGTGCAACGGATTGCACTGAGATAATTTTCCACTGTGCCATTACTGAGTGTTCCGGTTTTCAGTTCTTCTTCTGCCCACATGTCCAGAAGTTCACCTACGGTAAGGTTATCTGCTTTTGCAACAAATTTCTTATCTTCGTAATCTTCCAGTGCCTTGCGGAGAAGTTTTTCTGTCTCACTTTTGCTTTCGGTTCCGGCATATTCTTTCTGAACCATTTTGCCGCTTGCGTCCTCTACATAGAAGCGGTAGTACCATTTCTTTCCTTTCTTTCTAACAGATCCTTTTGCCATAATCGTATGTCTCCTTTCGATATCAGACAATCGGAACTGCTGAAATGCTTCTTGCGTGTAAGTATATCATAACTCCGATTATCTTACTATACCGATTCAGAATCCTCGTACATAACTTCGGATAAAAGATTTGCAAGCCGTTGTTCTGCTGTTTCCGGTTTCTTGGAATAGAGCCTTACAATATCTGCCATGTCATTCAATGCGTTGACAGTATGGGTGATCTCCCTGAGAAACATGATCTCGTTATATTCATCATTCGATTCAAACCCCATTACTTTTGCAATGTCCGCTTCTTTGGTATTGCCTTTGTAATTCTTGCAGGCGAACTGGAACGAATCCAAAAACAGTTCATATTGTTTCAACATTAACAGCAGTAGGTCTTTGGAAAAAGCATCTTCTGTTTTCGTAAGGTCAAGAGGTAACTGTTTGAGAATATCCGTCATGGCATCACGAATCTGTAATTCTCTTTTATCCGTAATGTCGGTTTCATATTCGTCCGTTTCCCCTCTGAGCCATTCCACAGATACATGGAGAGCTTCTGAAAGACCTTCCAGCACCATTTTCTTTGTATTGTCAATCGTTCCGGCTTCATATCTCTGAATCGTAGATGCAGTCACACCCATCTTTTCAGCGATATAAGGCTGTGTCAGATTCAATTCTGTACGGCGCTGTTTTGCCCTGCTACCGATCAGCTTGCGTAATTCTTTATCTTTCATGCTGATGTGCCTCCTTTTTCGGTATGTCATTACTATACCA
>OHAC01002563.1_pt1 | contig 14211 bp, 8 predicted proteins | sample 1577051 | NCBI WGS metagenome assembly OHAC01 (sample SAMEA3541499, study PRJEB24748) | human gut metagenome | biome: human gut; feature: human-associated habitat; material: faeces | place: China | collected 2012 | reverse complement strand
AAAAGATCATTGACGGTGAGATGGATGAGTATCCGGAATGGGCATTTTTCAATGTGGGAACCATTGACGATGTCATTGAAAAAGCAAAGAACGGCAATCATTAGTGAGGTGTGACTATGAGTACATTTCATTTAAAAATTATTGCATATGATAAGATCTTTTATGATGACGAGGCAGCATCTGTTGTATTACCTGCAATTGACGGGGAAGTGCAGATCCTGACAAATCATGAGGAATGTGTCGTTGCATTGAAGACGGGTGAGGTCCGTATCGGAACACCGAAAGGTGAAATGATTCCGGCAGTTTGCGGAAGTGGCTTTGCAGAAGTTACTTCTGATAATCAGGTGGAAATTCTGGTGGATACGATCGAACGCCCGGAGGAAATCGATATACGTCGTGCGAAAGAGGCAAAAGAGCGTGCAGAAGAACGGTTACTGCAGCATAAGAGCCGGATGGAATATTATCGTAATACCACATCGCTGGCAAGAGCGATGGCACGTCTGAAAGAAGCAAATAAATATCGTCATTAGATGTAGATAAGGAAGCCCTTGAAACAGTTCGTTTCAGGGGCGTTCTTTTTTTAATAAAGGAAGTAATCGTTTACAAAAAAAAACAAGACGCAGTGGTATGAGGGGTTGACAGTCCTAAATAGAGTACAGTATAATCTGGGCTAATGAGTAAACGTGTATTTTTTTATAACTGAATAAAAGTTGTCATGGTTGAGAGAAATCTCATTAAAAGGAATCGAGTGAAAAACCCGGCAGATTAATTCCTGCTGTGAGAGCAACGAAAGGAATCAGAACCACTGAATGAATCGGTCATTTGGGAAGGAATTCCGAGTAGGAAAGATTTACGTGGCTCGAGTCAGAAAACAAACTTGACAAAGAAATGAAAAAATTTCTGGTGGAATTAGGCAGAGGTTTATTTTTATGCCTTTAATTAGGCATTTTTATATAAATTATGAGAGGATAATTAGTTATTTGGAGGGGGAAACATGAAGCAAAAAAGAAAATTATGGAATCTGCTCATGGTAGTTGCGATCATTGCAATTGCTGTGATCGGAGTTTTTTCTGTGGGAAAATTAAAAGGCTGGTTTGGAAAAAATGAAATAACGGTGACGAAAGAAGATGGAACGGAAGAGACGGTCACGCTTGTGGCAAAGAGTAAAATCGGAACCGTTAATGTGGAACGAAAAAATCTTGCATTTTCGTTGGAAAATGATGCGAACCTTCAGGATGGTGATATTCTGGAAACAAGAGAGGGCGCATCGATCGATATAGTATATGGAGAAAATACCCTGAGTTTTAATGAGAACAGTGAGGCAGAAATATCCATTTCTGAGGACGGAGCTGTTTCTGTTCTGTTAAAAACAGGCGAAATATTTGCAAATGTGGAAGATCCGTTTACTCTGAACGTTTATGAAAATGAAGTCGGTACAGAGAAAGGGGTATTTTTTGCATGCGCACCGGTCGGAAGTGCTGAAATTGGAGTTTTAGATCAGCAGGTTCAGGTCGGGGACAAAGAAGTAGTTCAGAGTGGACAGAGAGCTTCTTTGCTTGCGGACGGTATACAGATATCAGAACTGACACTGGATTCTATGAATCAGTTCCAGCTTTCCAAAGCGAAAACAACGAACGAAACCAAATTATTATGCTTTAGCAACAGTGATATTGAACAATTAGAACGGCAGCGGGAAGAAGAGCAAAAAGCAACAGCGGAGGAGGCTCTTGCCGCTGAAATGGCACAGGCTGAGCAGGGCAGTGCACAGAACCAGGCAGGACAGAAGACAGATGCATCTGCCGGAAATACTTCTGCATCACAGGCAGGAGGTAACACATCACAGACAGGTTCTTCACAGACCGAAAATATATCTGACGCTGGAAGTGGAAATGCAGTTACAAATAGCGGTGCAGCGGAAAGTAACGGTATTTCATCCGGGAATGCCGATGGAAGCAGCACGGAAACAACATCCATGAAATGTACGATTTCAATTCGTTGTGATGAGATTTTAAATCATATGGATGCACTGGAAGAGGGAAAAGATGTATATGTACCGGCAAGCGGTTGTATCTTATCTTCGACACAGGTGACATTTGAACAGGGAGAAACAGTATTTGATGTCTTAAAACGGGCATGTAATAAAAATGGAATTGCATTGGAATATTCATGGTCTCCTATGTACAACAGCTATTATATTGAGGGAATCAATAATCTGTATGAATTTGACTGTGGATCTGCATCCGGATGGAAATATAAGGTGAATGGATGGTTTCCGAATTATGGCTGTTCAAGCTATACCTTAAAGGATGGAGATACGATTGTGTGGAGTTATACGGTGACAGGTTGAACGCAGAATAAGCAGGGAGAGAGGGGAGATTTTTTGCATGAAAAATGCGTTTGAAAAATATCATCCTGCGGTCAATTTCGTTTTTTTTATCGGGGCGATTGTATTTGGGATGTTTTTCGTTCATCCGGCATTTCTGTTGATTTCCGTTGTTGCGTCTTCTTTATATTATATCTTGCTGAAGGGGCGCGACGGGATACGCAGTCTTGGACGTATGTGGGTTTTATTTGTGGGAATTTCTGTATTGAATCCATTATTTAATACACAGGGAGCTACGGTATTGTTTCGCTGGATTCAGGGACGGCCATTTACACTGGAAGCTCTGGGATACGGTGTTGCCACAGGTGGAATGTTTTTGTCTATTTTGTTGTGGTTTTCCTGTTACAATGCAGTGATGACCAGTGATAAGTTTATTTACATGTTTGGACGGATGATACCGACCATTTCCTTGATTTTATCAATGGTACTTCGGCTGGTTCCTGAATTTCAGAAGAAAATCAATACGATTTCGGGAGCGAGACGCTGTATCGGAAAAGGTGCCGGGGATGGTGACCGCAAGGAGAAGATCATGCACGGAATGGACATTTTGTCGACATTAACATCCTGGGCACTGGAAGACGCTGCAATCACGGCAGACGCTATGAAGAGCAGGGGATATGGAAGTGGAGCGAGAACCAGTTTTCATATTTATCGAAAGGAAAAAAGAGATATTATTGTCAGCATGATCATGGGACTGGCAATCATTCTTATTATAATCAGCATGGCAGGTGGAGGAACAAAAATACAGTATTATCCGACCATTCAGATTCCGGGTGGGAATCAGTTCCTGTATGTGGGAATGATCGGTTATGCATTATTTTTGTTTCTGCCTTCCATCATACAAATGGGGGAGGATATTACATGGTACATTTTGAAGTCAAAGATTTGACCTTTTCTTATCCGGGAGTCGAAAAAAAGGCACTGGATCAGATTAATCTCAAGATAAAAAAAGGAGAATATATTGCACTGTGCGGAAAGAGCGGAAGCGGAAAAACGACACTGATGAGTCATTTGAAAACCGTTCTGACTCCGCATGGAAAGCGGACAGGAGAAGTTTGCTTTGAAGGAACACCACTGGATCAAATGAGCCAGTGGGATCAGAGTGCAAAAATCGGATATGTTATGCAAAATCCGGATAATCAGATTGTCACAGACAAGGTGTGGCATGAACTTGCCTTTGGTCTGGAGAGTCTGGGATGTGATCAGCGCACCATGCGGCTGCGTGTGGCAGAGATGGCCAGTTACTTCGGGATACAGACATGGTTTCATAAAAATGTAACGGAACTTTCCGGTGGACAGAAACAGTTATTGAATCTGGCTTCTATTATGGCGATGCAGCCGGAAGTATTGATTTTGGATGAGCCAACCAGTCAGCTTGATCCGATTGCTGCATCAGATTTCCTGAATACTGTCAGAAAGATCAATCTGGAGCTTGGAATCACGGTGATTATTTCGGAGCATCGTCTGGAAGATGTATTTCCATGTGCGGATCGGGTTATCGTGATGGAAAGAGGAAAAATAGTTGCGGATGATACCCCGAAAAAAGTGGGGGATGAATTAAAACGGCAGAACAGTGATATGTTGGCAGCTTTGCCGGCACCGATGCGTATTTGCTATGAAGCAGAAAGTAAGCTCCCTTGTCCGCTTACGGTCCGCGAAGGTCGTGGCTGGATTTCGGATGAACTGGAAGGACAGGAAATTACGTGTCATAAGCTGGAAGAAGAGGAAACCTTTGAAGAGGCAGAACATCCGGCTATTGAAATGAAGGAAGTATGGTTCCGATATGAACGGGAACAGCCGGATATTTTAAAGGGTGTCGATCTGAAAGTAGAAACAGGTACATTGTTTGCTGTGGTAGGTGGAAACGGCACCGGAAAATCCACAATGCTGAAGTCGATCAGTGGTATTGTAAAACCATATCGTGGAAAAATTTTCATTCAGGGAAAACGTCTGGATAAATATAAATCGCAGGAATTGTTTACAAATTGTCTGGCAATGCTGCCACAGAATCCACAGAGTTTATTTGTGAAAAAGACTGTGCGGGAGGATTTGGCAGAAATGCTTTCTTTTACACATATGCATGGAGAGGAACTGGAGGAGAAAATTCTTGCAGTAGCGAAAGAATGCGATGTGACAGAACTGCTGGATGCTCATCCGTATGATCTGTCAGGTGGAGAACAGCAGAGAGCTGCCCTGGCAAAAGTATTGCTTTGCAATCCAAAGGTATTGATCCTGGATGAGCCGACGAAGGGAATTGATAATTTCTTTAAATTGCGGCTGGCAGAAATTCTGAAACGGCTGACGGGCAGAGGTGTTACTATTTTGATGGTTTCCCATGATGTGGAGTTTTGTGCCAAATACGCAGATAGCATATCTATGTTTTTTGATGGAAGTGTTATCACGACAAATACACCGCGCAGATTTTTTGCACAGAATAGTTTCTATACAACCGCAGCCAACCGCATGAGTCGTCATATATTTGAAAATGCTGTGACGGATGAAGATGTGACGGAGCTTATTTTGCGCAACAAAGTGAAGTAAGGGAATGAGGTTGAAAATCAAACGGAGTGAGAAGAAAAAATAGTAGAAGAGAAGGAGAAGGACAGAAGATGGGTGAAATAAGCAGACAGGAGAAAAAACGGAGTTTTTCCAAACGTATGATTCTTTCTGCACTTTTGATACTGGTTGCAATTCCGCTGACAATTTATATTGGATGGAATATTTCGGAACGCCAGTTTTATATTACAAGTTTATTGATTATTGTGTATACAATGATTCCTTTTTTCCTGGTTTTTGAAAAAAGAAAACCACAGGCGAAGGAATTGGTAGTGATCGCTGTGATGTGTGCGATTGCAGTGGTGTCCAGAGCAGCATTTATCTGGCTGCCTCATTTTAAACCGATGACAGCCATCATTATTATAACAGGAGTTGCACTTGGGGCAGAGGCAGGTTTTCTGACCGGTGCGATGACAGGATTTGTGTCAAATTTTATTTTTGGACAGGGCCCGTGGACACCATGGCAGATGTTTGCGTTCGGAATTGCAGGTTTTCTCGCAGGACTATGTTACAGATGCGGGATTTTGAAAAAAAAGCGTGTTTCACTGTGCGTGTTCGGAGGAGTTTGTGTCATGTTGATTGTGGGACCGCTTCTGGATACCTGTTCCCTCTTTTTTGCATCTTCTGAAGTGACAAAAGAGAGCGCTCTTGCAATCTATGCAACCGGATTGCCGGTGAATGCGGTACATGCAGTTGCCACAATTGTAACATTGGCATTATTTTCCGGACCATTGTTGGAAAAATTGGATCGTGTCAAGATGAAATACGGCATGATGGAGGAGTAGATATGCGATTTGATTCTTATCATCCTGCAATCAATTTCCTCTTTTTTACAGTAATGATTCTGGCGACGGTGTTTTTTGATCAGCCGGTATTTCTGATCATCTCTTATTTGTGTCCATTTGTATATTCAGTGGTACTAAAGGGAAAAAAAGCGGCGATATTTGATCTGATACTGATACCGCTTATTCTGATTTATGCATTGTATTATGCATCCTACCATCATTTTGGTGTTACATATCTGAGACAAAATTTCATTGGAAATCAGATTACGCTGGAAGCTTTTATATATGGATGCACGATCAGCATGCGAGTGGCAGCGGTGCTTATGTGGTTTTTGTGTATACATGAAATCATTACCAGTGATAAAGTAGTGTATTTGTTCGGAAAAATCACACCACGTCTGTCATTATTTCTCGCAATTTTGCTGCGTGGTGTGCCGCAGCTGCGTGAGCAGGCAAAAAAAATCAATCTGGCCCAGGAGGGAATCGGAAGAGGTACACGGCAGGGGAACCCGGTGCGGCGGGTGATAAATACGCTGCGACTGCTGTCGATCCTGGTCACATGGACGATTGAGAATATGGTGCAGAGATCCGATTCCATGAAAAGCAGGGGCAGCCAGTTAAGAGGCAGGACAGCATTTTCTATTTATCGTTTTGACCATCGGGACAGAACACTCGTCATCAGTATGTTTTTTGGTTTTACAATTTTACTGATGGGTGTATTGCTGGATCAGACACATATTTTATACAATCCTAAAATAATTATGAACCGTGTAACATCGGTAAGTGTTTTGTTTTATATTATTTATGCATTTTTATGTCTGTTACCTATGGGATTACAGATCGTAAGTGTCTGCCGTTTTGAACGGCAACGAAGAAAGATTACGGGGAACCGTTTTCGATAAAACATATTAATATTGGTAGGCTCAGACCTTTTGATACTACAATCTATAAGAGCAATTCGGGGGAGTATCTTACCAAGGAGAGGAGAAAGAAATTCATGAAGAAACTAAAAACAAGAGTCTTGTCATTTGTTTTGGCGATCACACTGGCCGTTGGACTGGTTCCGATGACTGCTGTAGCTGTGAAAGCAGAAACGGTTACTGATATCAGCAATGCCGCAGGACTCGCAGCAATCGCAAAAAGCGGAGGTGCTTACCGGCTGACGGAAGACCTCACACTGGACAACTGGACACCAGTTTATCCGTCTGGAGATTTTACACTGGATGGAAATGGGCATACGATCACACTTTCAGGAACAAAGATGTTTGAGTCTCTTCCAAAAGGAGCAGTAGTCAAAAATCTGATTCTGAAAGGTTCTGTCAGTGAAACTAAAAATATAAATACAGGTGTCATCACAGGAGACTGTAAAGGAACCATCCGTAACTGTATGAGCAGTGCAACGGTAGATTTTAAAGGAACATCTCCCTATATTTACGTGGGAGGACTGGCAGGAAAAGCAACCGGAACAATTTCCAACTGTCTTGTGACTGGAAAGGTAACAGCCGGAGCGACTCCGTTTTATGGTGCAGTGACATCCATTGCGCTGTTTGAGAGCTGCACGATCAAAAACTGTATTGCAGTCGGCACAGATCGCATTGCAAGTGAAGAAGGATGGGATGGTGCAGAGGTAGTCAATGGAACAGATTGTACACTGATTGCAAATGCAGCAGATTTCAAACCGGATTCTTATGTGGACACATTGAATGCGAACTTGCAGGAAGGTGATCTGAGCTGGAGTGTGAAGGATGGTGTGCTGGCACCGCGTGCTTCCAGTCAGGAAAAACCGGATCCGGATGCCGAAGAAGCAGATCTGAACGCATTAAACGCTGCAATTTTGGCTGCAGAAAAGGCAGATGCGTCCAAGGTGTACACTGCTGATTCCTGGTCAGCTTTTACAAAAGCACTGGATGAAGCAAAAAAGATGCAGTCTGCAGATGAGAAAAAACAGAGTAAAGTTGTCAGTGTCACAGAAAATCTGAAAAATGCACAGAACGATCTGGCAGAAAAGAAACTGGAAGCGGTAGATCTGTCTGACAAAGAAGTGATCTCCATCAAGACAGCGGATGATCTGGAAGATTTAAGACCGGGAAAATATTACCGTCTGGATGCTGATATTACGATTGGAGACTGGTGGTTTGGCACATATAATACAATGAATGCAGTTCTGGATGGAAATGGACATACGATTACATTAAAAGGCGCTGCATTATGGAAAAATATCGGACCAAACGGTGTGATTCAAAATGTGGGAATTCTTGGTTCTGCAACAGGCACAAATGATATGGGTGCAATCGCAGGAAACTGTGAGGGTCTGATCATCAATTGCTGGTCCAGAGCAGAGATTAATTCAGCAGGACAGAACAATAACCGTAAAAATACCGGTGGTTTTGTAGCAAATCTGCTTTCCGGCGGAGCAGTGATCAACAGCTATGTGGCTGGAACTGTCAGTGCAAAAGGAACTGCCGGAAATGGTGTAACAGGAGCAATTGCAGCAACTTCCGAAGCAAATACCAAAATCGGAAACTGCTACTGGCTGACAACTGTAAATGCGAATGGCTGCGGCACTCCGAATGGAACGGTAAGTGAATGTTCCGCAAAAGTCCGTGAAGATTTTTACAGTGAAGAGTTTCTTGGATTATTAAATCAGAAAAAAGGAAGCAATGGAAAAACATGGACAATTAATGAGGATGGCTGGGCACATCTTGGCGAGGCAGGAAACTTTGTTCCGCCACAGCCGGCAGAGCTTTGCTATACGGCATATGAGGGATATGGTTCAGGAGAAACTCTGTTCAGCGAGACAAACGGCCTGATCCTCTCCTTAGATGAAGTTCTTCCGGACGAAGGAGCTACCGTAAATTATTATGTAGGAAAATTTACATATCCGGGCTATGACGGAGAAATTGAATGGCAGCCACAGTACGTTGGCAGCGGACAGGGAAAACATAACGTTTTTCTGTCTGAAAATGGAGAATTACAGGTACTTGGAGCAGGTTCTCTGGATGTGGTAGCGTATGATAAAAATACATGGAAAAAGCTGGCAGCATTTACAATTACGGTCAGTGATATCCAGGCAGAGAAACTTCGCCTTGTCCCGTCAGGAAAATATGTGAAGGAAACAAAAAACGGAGCTTATGAAGTAGAAGGCAGTGGTATTGTAACATTAAATACGGAAGTTTTCGTAGATGGCAAATGGAAAGGTGCACCATCCAGTTTATTTGAGTATGAACTTTCAGGAAAAGTATTTACTACCGGTGGAAATACTTTTTATGCGACAGAACCGGGTGTCGTGCAGGCAAAAGTAACCGGACTTGGAAAAACAGCACAGCTTGATATTACATCTACTTATGTGGCAACTACTTCCATCAAACCGGCAGCAAATGGTACTTATGTAGTGCATGACCGTAATGCAAACAGTGGAGAGCTGGGAGATTTTCTGGATCTGACACTTGGCAGTCAGGCAGGAACTGTCATTGTAGAACCGGAGAATGCAAGTTACCGTGACAGCTGGAAAATGAGTTCCAGTGATACGGATGTGGCAGAATATGTACAGGCTTTCCTGCTTGCTGTATTACCAAAGAAAGCAGGAACAACAACACTTACAGCAACTTCTTTAGATCCGAACTTAAGTGAACCGGTGACAGGAAGTTCTGAGATTTCTATTAAATATTTTAACCCGTTAACCAAGGTTTCTATGGAACAGGAAACCATTACAGTAGATGAAAATAAGAATCTTGTTTTACCGCTGACATTTACAGGAAGTGAAGGAAAAGAAGGATATCATGTAACAGAACCGGGCATGGTATGGACTTTTGAAGGAACAGGAGAAGTATCAATTACACGTTCTCCACTTGGAGAAATTGTTGGAGGTTCCGGAAGCAAAGAATACTGTGTCGCTACTACCGAATATAAGTTGACAGGTGAAAAAGCGGGAACAGTAACCGTGACAGGTACACCGGTTGATACTACCGGCGGTGCAAAACCGATTGTTTTCCAGGTAGAAGTAAAAGCAGGCGAGCAGGAAGCAGCCGCTGACATTGATAAAATCATATCCGACGGTATGAATGATGCATCCGCGGTTATTGCAAATGCATATAAAGAAGGCAATTATCAGTATGGCGATGAGTGGGTTGTATTTATACTTGCAAGAGAAAATAAATTGACTGCTGCTCAGGCACAGGCATACTTAAATTCCATCGAAAAAACATATACGAAGCCGAAGAGCTCTGCGTTGAAGCCGACCACACTTGCAAGAGTAATCTTAACGGTCAGTGCATTAGGTAAGGATGCATCCGATCTGAATGGTATCAATCTTGTTCAGCTTCTGTGCAATCGCAAAATGATTGGTGAAGGAAGTAATGAAGCGGCATGGTCTCTGATCGCACTGGACAGCCGTGGATATGAAATTCCGAATAATGCGAAATGGAACAGAGACTCGATCATTGATGCTGTTCTGACCTTCCAGAACAAAAATGGTGGATTCGGTCTGAACAGCAATGAGAGTGCAGATGTAGATCTGACTGCGATGTGTATTCAGGGCCTTGCACCATATTATGGAACAAATGAGAAAGTAAAGACAGCAGTAGATTCCGCGCTTGCTTACTTAAAGAAGCAGATGGATCGCAATTGTGATCTCGGAACATCTGAGGGTACGGCACAGACTATCATTGCATTGACCGCTTTAAAAATGGATCCGTTAGATGAAACTAGTGGTTTTGCAAAGAGCAAAGCAAGAAATTTATTAACTGCACTGGAAGCATATCGTGTGGATGGAAGCGGGTTCAAACATATGTTGAATGATGCAAAGGTAAACAATATGTCAGCAATTCAGGCAATGCAGGCTCTGGTTGCATATGACCGTTACCGTTTGGGAAAAACAGCATTATATGACCTGAAGGATGCAGAGAAAACACCGGATTACAATGGAGAGATTACGGTTCCGTCTGTACCTGGTGCATCCGAAGATACAGATGCCGGAAAAACACCGGGAAATGTTAATGGTAATACCGGAAATACTCCGGATAATTCCAATGCCCAAGGTGGCCCGGCAGCAGACAAAACACAGATTAATAATACGGTCAAAACAGGTGATGTGGCATCTGTCTGGTTCTTCTGTATGCTTATGATCGCAGCTGGTGGTGTAGCAGGAACGGTTGTTTACAGAAGAAAGATGAGATAGACACTCCGCGAGAAGGCATAGTGATTGTGAGAAGCATATGTCAGCTTAGGCTGTTCAGAGTCACATACTAAATCTCATATATGTTTAAAAATCTCGAAGTTTTATGTGAATAGCATGAAACTTCGAGGTTTTTTTTCGGAAGTAAATAAGCTATAATAAGCACAGTAAAGAAAAGGACAGAGAAATGGGGATTTTACATTATGAAAAAAGAAGTAATGGTGGATATGACTTCCGGACGTATCGTACCGCAGATTTTGAGGTTTGCGATGCCTGTGTTGCTGGGTCTGGTTTTTCAGAGAATCTATAATTTCGCCGATTCGTATATTGTAGGGCATTTTTTAGGGGATAATGCGCTGGCAGCGGTCAGTGTGGCAGGCGTCGGTATGTATCTGGTATTTTCGTTGATCATCGGTCTGACGACGGGCGTAACGGTTGTTATGTCACAATACTATGGCGCAAAGGAAGAGGATAAAGTAGTAAAGACATTTTTTTCGTCTATTTTTATTGCACTTGGTATGACGATACTTGTAACAGTGATCGGACTGCTTACGACAAGGCCGTTGCTGATCGTGCTGCAGACTCCGGCAGAGGTGCTGGATGTGGCTGTTTTGTACCTGCGGATCATTTGTGCCGGTTCTGTCGGAACAATGTTGTACAACTGGATTTTTGCTGTTTTACGCTCACTGGGTAATTCGGTGGTTCCGCTTATTTTTCTTGGTATTTCCAGTTTGTTGAATATTGTATTTGACATTTTATTTGTGGCTGTGATTCCGCTGGGAGTTGGCGGTGCTGCATTTGCAACCGTACTGGCGCAGGTTATATCCGGCGTGGCCTGCCTGCTTTATGCATGGAAGATTTTGCCGATGCTGCGGATCCGCAGAGATAAACTGAAACTGGATACTTATATCGGAAAACAAATGCTGGTGTATGGTCTGCCGGCAGCATTGCAGATGAGTATTATTTCTATTTCAGATATGACATTACAGGCGGTTGTAAATACCTATGGAACAACACTGGTTGTAGCGTATGGCGTGTGTGTCAAAGTGGAATGGCTTGGAATGCAGGTGGGCGATGCCCTTGGAACGGCGCTTGGAACCTTTACCGGACAAAATACGGGGGCGAAGAACATCGAGCGGATCAAAGCCGGATTTCGCACTACGTTTTTGTTGAATGCCATTGGATATGCGGTTGTATCACCGTTGATCTTCTTGCTGGCACCGGTGGTCATGCGGATGTTTACTGATAATCAGGAAGCGATTGCTTATGGTGTGGAATACATGCATATCTTTGCACCGTTTCTGATCGGTGTCGGAACGTTAAATCTGTTTCATAACATGCTTCGTGCAGTGGGAGACGTGAAAATTACCATCTGGATGGGCATCAGTGAGGTCATTACCCGTATTGGTTTTGCATTTTTGTTTTCCTGTCTGTGGGGATATTGGGGGCTCTGGTGGGTATCTCCGATCACCTGGTGGTGCGCAGCAGGTCTGGGCGGTTTGCGATATCTGAGCGGTGTATGGAAAAAGAAGATTAAAACGACGATTCCATCATAAAAGTGTAATTACATAGGAATAATTCCCTTATGAAAATAAAATCTCTGCATTGACTTTTAAAGTGTGCTTTGTTATCATTGTTTTCAGTGTGCAAGGCACACTTTTTTTCTGCAAATTTATTTAGAGTATATATTTTGATTTATTTAGAATATCTTTGAGAATCGTGTTAAAAATCATATTCGTACAGATTTGAAGTAAATAGAGGGAATGTAATAGGCTCTGAATAACATGTTTTTAATTGGAAAGGAAATATATGAGTACAGTTTTATTTGAAGATTTAGATTTAAATCCGCAGATTCTGCGGGCAATTAAAGAAATGGGATTTGAGGAGGCCACTCCGATTCAGGCACAGTCCATTCCGGCTGTCATGAGCGGCAGAGATGTCATCGGACAGGCGCAGACAGGAACCGGAAAAACAGCATCTTTCGGTATTCCGCTGCTTCACAAAGTAGATCCGAAGCTGAAAAAAACACAGGCGCTGATTTTATGCCCGACCCGTGAACTTGCCATTCAGGTATCCAACGAGTTACACAATCTGGCAAAATACACCCACGGTATCAAAATCCTTCCGATTTACGGTGGACAGGAGATTGGCAAACAGATCCGTTCCCTGAAAGGCGGCGTACAGATCATCGTTGGTACACCGGGTCGTGTAATGGATCATTTAAGAAGAAAAACAATCCGCTGCGATCATATCCACACCATTATTCTGGATGAGGCAGATGAGATGCTGAACATGGGATTCCGTGAGGACATTGAAGAAGTATTAAAATATCTTCCGGAAGACCGCCAGACCGTTCTTTTTTCCGCAACTATGCCGAAAGAGATCATGGAGATCACAAAACAGTATCAGAAAGATGCGCTGACCATCAAAGTGGTAAAAAAAGAGCTGACTGTAAAAAATATCGAACAGTATTACTATGATGTAAGAAGAAAAGATAAGCTGGATATTTTGACAAGACTTCTGGATGTGTATGATCCGAAGCTCTCCCTTGTATTCTGTAATACAAAACACATGGTAGACGAGCTGGCAAACGAACTGCAGAACCGTGGTTATTTTGCAGAAGGTCTGCATGGTGATATGAAACAGCAGCAGCGTGACCGTGTTATGAGAAACTTCCGTAACGGAAAAACAGAGATTCTGGTAGCAACGGATGTCGCTGCCCGTGGTATCGATGTTGACGATGTGGAAGCAGTATTTAACTACGATCTGCCGCAGGATGACGAGTATTATGTTCACCGTATCGGTCGTACCGGCCGTGCAGGCAGAACCGGAAAAGCATTTTCTTTTGTAAAAGGAAAAGAAGTTTACAAATTAAAAGAGATTATGCGTTACTGCAAGACAAAGATCTATGCACAGCCGATTCCATCCATGCGTGATGTTGAGGAAGCAAAATGCGACAAGATCATGGAGCAGTTAGACCAGATCATTGAAAATGAGGATCTGACTAAGATGGTAAATATGATCGAAGCGCAGATCAACAATGGTGATTACACAGCCATGGATCTGGCAGCAGCATTTTTGTATCAGGCACTTGGAAAGGCAGATCGCGAAGGCGTAAAACAGGACAACTTCGATTTCTCTGATACTGGTGCAGAAGACGGAATGGTTCGTCTCTTTATCAATATTGGTAAAAAACAGCGCGTGCGTCCGGGAGATATCCTCGGGGCAGTTGCGGGAGAATCCGGAATGCCGGGAGATTTGGTAGGAGCTATTGATATGTTTGACAGCTATACATTTGTGGAAGTTCCGAGAGA
>OHAC01002561.1_pt1 | contig 14228 bp, 12 predicted proteins | sample 1577051 | NCBI WGS metagenome assembly OHAC01 (sample SAMEA3541499, study PRJEB24748) | human gut metagenome | biome: human gut; feature: human-associated habitat; material: faeces | place: China | collected 2012 | reverse complement strand
ATATATGCCATACGTTATCTCCTTTTTCAAGCTGCCCGGAGCCACGCATCGAAACCGTCTTTCGGGATGCGGATGCTTCCGCCTGCCCGCAGGACACGGAACTCAGTGGTGCTGTTGCACAGGTTGTAGGCGGCACGCTGGCTAATGGCTAGCATCTGCGCGACCTCCTTTACCGTGTACACCAGCTTAGTGGTCTCAGGGCTGTTGGTCGGAGACTTGACGGCATTGGTTTGAGTGACCATCTCCATTGTAGTGGGATTCGAGTCCGACTGCAAGAACTTTTTCGTATAATCCAAAGACTTCACAGCTTCCGTCATGTTTCTTCTCCAATCTTGGTTGGTTTTGATTCGGTAGATTATCCAATCAGCAATTTCATGTATTTCAGTTTTTTCTGTGCATTCTCTTTGCGAAGACTTACCCCGATGCAGGATACAGGAACACACATTTCCAGAATGCGGTCATAAATACGGGCGTGGACGGTATCCTGTGGGTAGCGTATCTCATCGAGTGTCAGATTGGTGGTGACGATTAGCGGTTTTCGGCTGCGGTACCGGCTGTCCACAATGTTGTAGACCTGTTCCAGCGCATACTCTGTACCACGTTCCATCCCGAAATCGTCAATGATGAGCAGTGGATAGCGGCAAAGCCTGTCCACAACTGCATTCCGCCCGGAAAAACTGCTGTTCAGCTCATTCATGATGCGGGCAAAGTTCGTCATACGCACAGACACTTCCTGTTCCATTAGAGCGTTTGCAATGCACCCGGCAAGGAAACTCTTGCCGGTGCCCACACCGCCCCAGAGGAGTAGTCCTAGATTCTCTGCACGCATGGTCTGCCATTGCTCCACATAGCGGTGTGCGTAATGCATTTGAGGGGCACGACCATCGTCGTTTTCAAAGTTCCAGTCGAGCATTGCCGTATCCGAGAAGCCCCCTGCTTTCAACCGTCGGACAAGTTCACTGCGCTTTTGCCGACGAATAGCAACTTCCTGTTGCTCCCGCTCCATCTTACGGCACCGGCAATCTACGGGATGCCTGTTCTTTCCCATCAGGACAAGGTTCTTTGCAAAGAACGCTTTTTTTGGGGTATGACACTTTCCACAATAAAGCAGGCCGTCTTTGCCATAATAGTCCCCATTCGATTTGGAAACTGCGGGAATGACCGATTCTAAAACGGTCTTGCCGTTTGTCATAAGCTTTCTCCTTCACGAAATTCATACAGTGGAACATTTCTTTGTTCTGTAGAGTGGTTAAAACTCAGTTGGTTCTTATTCAGGTAGTTAGGTGGGCATTTTTGCACAATCATATTGCTCATTTCTGCACAGTCTGATGAGCCAGAAATGCGCAGAGTGGCAGCGCATTTTTGCGCTGTATGCGGAATTTTGAGAAAAATTCTGCTGGGCTTTGAAAAACCGCTGCGAGTCCGCTCAATAAGGCCGGCATTCGTTAGTTCTGTAAGAGAACGCGTTATACTGGAGAAGCTGCACCCAAGGGTTTGTGCCAGCTTTGGAATCGGATAGACCACATAAATCCGGCCCTGTTCATCGGTCCAGTTGTTTTTTCGGGAAAGTGTTGCCCGGTCGAGCAGAAGTGCGTACAGCAGCTTCGCTGTATGGCTTAATTGGGCGTCCAGCAAAAACTTTGGAAATGGCAGATACCGGGGTAGCGGAGTACAAACTGTCAAATCATCAAACAAGCCAATCACCCTCCCTGTCTCTGTGATTCCAGCATTTTCAAGTGCTTCGAGCGGATAAATTCCAGATAGCGCTGCAGATTGTCAGAATACTTTTCAATTTGCTTCCAGTTTTCCGGCCCTGTCAGAAGATCTGGGTACTCTCGAAACGTGAGTTCCCAATTCTCGATAAAGGCGTCATAAGCACCTTCAATCGCAGCGATGTGGATGGAATGATCCGCAGATGCTTCAACAGATTTTTTCAGGGCTTTTTGATCACTTTCGGTCAGTGCCCTTTTGTGCCCTTGTACTTTTTTTGAAATGCCGATCAGAAATCGACTTCCGTCATCATCAAAAGATTCGACCTTCACGGAAGGGCTTTTTGTAGAGGAAGCAAGCTGCTTATCTCGCTCACTTTTCGGCTTGCGAAGTTCTGCAACGATTTCCGACCGCTGTTCCTTCGGAGCCTTAGCGATGGCACAGATCTCACGGTCAGCAGCTTTGATTTTCCCGTTTAGAATTTCCTCCCGGATACCGGGTGTTGCTTCGTCTGCAGCTTCCACTCCATTCATGTACTTTTCAGCCAGCTGCACATAACCTTCGCTGGGGCCGGTCTCTTTTGCAATCCTCTGCCGGGTAATATGGCTGCCGGATTTATTTTGGCAGGGATCATTTTGATCCGTGGCATCTTTCTTGGTGGATGTATACTGATTACCGCGGTTTTGAGAGACCTGTTTTTCCATTTCATACCGCTTTCCAATCAGATACTTTCTACGCTCGGGTGTCAGGTTGCGTCTCCCAAGCTGATGATTGCAAATCCAGATTAAAGCTTCCTGACGGCTGGAAAACTCCATTTCTTTGATCTCATATTCGATAAACGAATGCTTCCGCAGGATGTTGTAGCGGTTATGCCCGTCCAGAATGGTTTTGTTCCACACAATGATCGGGTCTGTGAGCTTTCTGTCCCGAATCATGTTCATTTCAAGCTGCTGGAGTTCCTCAAAACTCAACGGCAAAATTTGAGCGGAAAACTCGGGGTCTATTTTGAGACTGCTTAGTTTCAGCATATTGTTCGCCTCCTTTGACAACAGTGTACCGGTTTCCGCAGCAAAAGTTTATGGACTCGTAGTCCAAGTTACCCACCCTCTTAGTCCATGTGTTGTATACAATGAAGCAAAAATAAAAATCCGACCTGATTCTACGATGCCATGGCATCGTATGAATCAGGTCGGAGACTTGAAAGCGTTCGCAGAAAGATGCGAGGGAGTATGGAGTCAAAAATATGAAGCGTTTTGCCCCAGTTAGTACTTCAATATTACTATTTTTTGGAAATCGGCACAACCATATAACCGTCTTTGATGAAACTATTTTTGTTTCATCGATGACATTGTACCCGCAAGCAGGGCAGACGTATATACATCTGCTATTTTTGCGTTGCAAAATGCTTGTTGGGAAATCCCAAACCCTTTCAAATCTGCACCGTCCCGGCGCAGGCTGAGCGATGGAATCGCTGAATAGCACAAAGGCATGTTGGAGTCCAGATGTAAAGAAAAAACGGCAAAGCAGATAAAATCCACTTTACCGTTTTAGAAAGTATTCTATTATGCTGCGATTGCATTGGCGTTGACCTGTTCAATGGTCTTGCGAATGCCAAGCCAGATGCTCAAATCTGTAAAAACCTCTACGATGCTTCCCTGGTCTGTAAAAGGTGGTTCCTGCAAAACAGAGAGGTCCTTCATCGTGCCATTGTGTACGATGTACTCGACAATCTGGTTGACAAAGTAAATCTGTCGGCTGTCGAGGTTAGCACCATCCAGATATTGCGAAAATGCAGCTTTCGCCGCAGCCATATCAAGACCAACGATCTCCCGCACGAACTCGCCCAGAGGCTTTGTGCCATATTCGGCTTCATAATCCTCTTTTGTGCCGACCTCGCTCCAAAGAATCTTTTCAAGCTCCCTGACATCCTCGCCGGTGAGCGGGATGTTGCCTTTCAGCTTGGCGATGGCTGCATTATCCTGATGCTGCCGTACATAGTACTCCGCTTTTGCCTTGTAATTTTTCAGATCATCGTTTTCCAGTTCGGCTTCTTTCCATTCTGTCGAAAGAATTTCGTCCGAGAAATCTGTGGTGTACCGTACCCGCTCGATGGGGATGTACTTGATCAGGTCACGCAACTCTTTTCGGATGTGCTCAAACTCGTTCACATCGGCAGTTTTGATATAGTCGGTCTGGATAATTTTTTCGAGCAACGCGCGTTTCTGATCAATCTCCGGAATATTGGACACGCTCGCAACCGCTTTCGCTTTTTTCAGCAACTCGTTGCGGCCATGAGTGTACGGCTTCCCAGCAAGGTATGACAATTCGATGCCGTACAGCAGCGCATCAAAACGCAGTGCTTTCGGGTCATCCGGTTCCGGCTCGATCAAGGGGGCAAGTTCTTCCCGGGCAATCAAAGTATCTGCATAGGTCAGCGCATTGTAACTGTTCTTGTCTGCGTACAACTCGACATACTTCAAATGCTGCTTGACCGCAAAATTGTCACGGTTCAGCTTTTGCACCTGACTGACCATGTGCTCCACCAGTGAAGTACGGAACGCTTTCAGTTCTTCCGTTTGGAACTGCATATCCTGCAATTTATACGCGATTTCAAACTGCAAACCGAAAATCGCGCCCTGAACGGCAATCATGTTCGGGGTAGCGTTTCCTTTGTTCATGCGGAAGAACTCAAAATTTCCGCAGAAGTCAAAAATGTAAAACTTCTTCTTGTCCTCACCATCCAGAAGCCCCGGACACAGGCGGGTTCCGCGACCGATCATCTGCCAGAATTTTGCCTTGCTCAGAACCTTTTTGAAAAAGACCAGATTCAGAACCTCCGGCACATCGATGCCGGTGTCCAGCATATCCACCGAGATGGCGATCTGCGGCAACTTCTTCGGGTCTGAGAATTCGTCAATGGCACTCTGCGCATAATTGAGCCGATTGTCGATCACCATAGCATAGCCGTTCATGTGCGGATATTCCTGATTGAACACTTCGAGGATTTCCTCTGCACGATCGTGGCTCTTGGCAAAAATGATCGTCTTGCCGATCTTGCTGCCGTAGTCGATTTTCAAGGCGTTCTGCATAACGACATTCAAGACCTGCCGAATGGTGTCCTTGTTGAACAGCCAGCTGTTCAGAGCAGATGCATCAATGCTGGCCGGCAGGTTGCCGTTTTCATCCTCAAAGGTGTTTTCGTAGGCTTCCCGTTCTTCGTCCGAAAGCTCATCGTAGGTGATGCCGTTCTTCATAAACTTCACTTCGCTCTCCACCGAGAGGAAATCAACCAGAAAGCCATCCTTAACGGCCTGCGCCAGTTCATAACCATAGGTGGGCACACCGTTTTCGAGGTCAAAGATTTCGTAGGTGTTTTTGTCGATTTCATCTTTGGGCGTGGCGGTCAGGCCAACCAGCGGCGCATCAAAATAGTGGAAGATGTCGCGGTATTTATTGTAGATGGAGCGGTGCGCTTCATCGCAGATAATTAAATCGAAATGACCACAGGTGAACAACTTGCCCTCTGCATCGTGAACGGAATCAATGCAGTTCATCATGGTCTGATAGGTTGAGAACACGCAGTGTGCCGTAAAGTTGTCTTTGTCCTCGCAGAGATTCGTTACGGAAAGCTCCGGCAGGAGGTTGACAAAGCTGCGCTTTGCCTGGGTCACAAGACTGTTGCGGTCAGCCAGAAACAGCACGTTTTTGACCCAGCCATGCTGCAATAATACATCTACCAGTGCAATGACGGTACGAGTCTTGCCGGAGCCGGTTGCCATAACAAGCAGAGCCTTGCGGCGGTTCTTGCGGCCAAAGCTGTCACAAACAGCCTTGATGGCACCTTCCTGATAGTACCGTCCGGCAATGTTTTTGTTTACATCCACATTGGCAAGGCTGGTGCGCATTGCTTGCAGATTGAACCATTTTTCAAGGTCGCGCTTGGAGTAAATGGAAGCGACCTTGCGCTCGGGATAGATATTGTCCACAATGCGGGTATCGAAACCGTTGGTCAGGAATACCACCGGGCGACGGCCAAACTGCTTTTCGAGAATATCTGCGTACAGCTTTGCCTGCTGGCGGCCTACTGCAACATCCTTACAGGTGCGCTTTGCTTCGATCACAGCCAGCGCACGGCCATCATCGCCGTACAGGACATAATCTGCATAGCCGGTGCCGCTCTTGTTGGGCATCCCGGGCAGAGGGACCTCGTTGACCCAGTTTTTGCCCTCGACCCACCCGGCATCGGTGAGCATGGAGTCGATATACAGTTTCCGGGTCTTGTATTCCGAAAGTTCCAGCGGCTTGGGTACATAGGTGGGCTGCTGCGTTTCGCGGCGGGCGGTCAGCTGCGCCTTGAGCTCAGCGTTTTCTTTGATAAGTGCATCCAAGTCCACATCCGGCAGGGCGGGCTGTGCAACGGGTGCAGCAGGCTGTTGTGTGGGCAGGGAAGCGTCAAATTTCTTTTCCTGATAGCTTGTTCCATAGCAGTACGCCACGAAATCAAGGAACAGAAACAGGTTTTCAAGGCAAAGTTCCGCCTGTTCCCGGCTGATGCTGCGGCTTCCGTGGGCGGCATCATTGCCGCGCTTGCGGATAAAATCCATCCGCCGCCACAAATCATCGTCTACAATGTCGTGAAACTCTTCTGTGCTCATCAGGCTGATGAGCTTATCATCCCACGGTTTGACGAGGGAGCTGTCCACCGAATACATCCATTTGACTGCAAACTCCATGGCACGGCGGCAGTCCAGCACAGCGGTGGCCGCATCAATGGGCAGAATCCTCTCCGCAGCGATCGCGGCATCCGCAAAGCCGGAAAATTGCGGGTCATCTTTCAGAAAGTCAAAGTTGGTCATGGCGGGGGCTCCTTTTTACAACTTAATTATTGAATTGCAAATTTTTTGTCCAATAGATTAGGAACTTTTTCCCAGTCCACTTTTTTATAAATCATGCTATTATAAAAATCTATTTCTGGCGTATGAACTCCAATTGCTGGAATCCCATTTGTTTCATATGCAAGTTTTTTCAATGTTTCATTTTTTAGAACGCTACTATTGACAGCTGGTGACATAAAAATATTTTCGGTATACTCAAAAGCCAAATAGCATAAATATCGTTCTTTTTCAGTTGCATTCAATTTTTCAAACTCTCTTTTGAACGTTGAGTATCGCTTTTGTGCAGTTTCAATACAGAAAAGTCCAACTACAGTATAGTCTCTTAATGGAAAAATATATAGGTGCAAATCTTTTACTAAATTGGATTTCTCTATATTGTAAACGTCATTTACAATTGCTCCACTTATTGACCTATAAGGCACAATAGATGATTGACATGCAAACGGTACTTTATGTGGAATCTTTTTCCAGAAAATGATTTTATATCCTTCTGAGCTTTTTCCTTCGATTATCCGCTTTGCTCTATTTAACATTGTTGAATAGTCGACGATATCATGTTTTTGTGCCGCTTGTGTATATGATACATTCGCTCCATTCCACATTTCATGAACTTTTTTGCAAAGGACAGTCTCATAGTTTCTCTTATAAAGCATCATCAAAAAATTCTTGACTTCGATCTCAGCCATCATTTTATTTGTAGGTCTTTCTGAAAGACGAATTGCATTTTCATAATCCGAAAAATATTTACTGTCACAGTCTCTACAAATAAATTGGAACGTTCCCGAATTCTTGATACCCCTTTCTCCACCCTCCAATTCTGATACAGGCATCCATATATTGGAAGAAAAAGTATACAGTTGAAGCAACATCCCATTACATGCGATATTTTGCAGAACAAATTGAGGAATTGAATGTGAATTACAAAAGCTCGTTTGTATTTTTCCGCAAATCGGACAAGATTCCATTTTGGCTGTTCGCTTACTCTCTTTTACTATATTTCTGATAAACTTTACTTCATTGATGTTTAATTCACCCATTGATTACGTCTCTCCCAGTGAAATTTTATGCTCACTCAACTTATTTGAACTCTAAGTTTTATTCAAAAATTGCCGAAGATTATCAGAAAGAAAATTCATATAGTTATATAGAGATTTAGTTGTTCCACCCAAGTTCAAAAGCCAATACTGCTAAACAAGCATAAAATGCTTGTTGCTGATGTTTTGAATCCAAATTACGAGCTGCTTCAATCAAATCGTGTGTTGCGTTCACAGCCTTTTGAACTTGTGCATCTTGATTCTGCTGGTACTGCCACATTGCTTGTGATTGAATCGACTGATAGTAATTCGGGTTCACATAAGTTGGGTTAAACATCTGATTGCAAAATTGATTCATCGTAAAGGCTCCTTTCATATTGTATAAATTCGATTTTTATCATTATATCATGAATTTTATCGTTATACAACATTTTGAACAAAAGGCGACATGGTTCAATAAAATATACCGGCTTTTTGCCGATTTTGAAGAGATTTTCTGTCGTCAAGTGGAAATTAAGGCTTGCATTCTTGCTTTTACGGTTAGGTCGATGGCCGTACAGACACCTTGAAAATTTTTCTCAACTTCCAAATTGGAAAAACGAACGACTTTTACACCGTATTCTGCAAAAATTGCCGACCGTTCTTTATCGTATGCCAATCCCTGCTCATCATAATGCTGGGAGCCATCTAGCTCTATAACCAATCGTGCTTCATGGCAGTAAAAATCTACGATGAACGAATCAATCGTTTTCTGCCGCTGAAATCGAACGGGATAATTGTGTAGAAAGTCATACCATAGATGGTTTTCCTGTTTTGTTGCCTTTTTTCTCAACTCTTGTGCGCGGGGAATCAGCTTTTTCTGATAGGGCAAGGACATCTTGGAAATCACTCCTTCCGTCACAGCTTGCGCTGTGCCACCTCCCTCAAGGAGGGAGGCTTTTGCCTGACCTCCACGTTTTAAGGCTCCCTCTTTGAGGGGGCTGTCGCCGTAAGGCGACTGGGGGAGTTACCTAAAATACTGCTGCATCAGGCTGTCAAAGAGTAATTGCGTCTGGTCAAGGGCTTTCTGCACGTCAGCTTTTGATTTGTCTACTTCTTCTACAAACGCGGCGAACTGTTTTTGGAGGGAAAGTGGAGGCAGAATTAACCGATATTCACGTATCGCTTTTAATCCGACATTTTTTATTGTGCTTTTCGTCGAATTATCTTCAAGATATCTTGCAAAAGCATCCGTTTTCATAATGTTATAAACAAAGATTCTGTTTACTTCGACCTTTAGATTGCAATAACAAGCACTTTTTCCAAGCATTACCTGTTCACCATTGAAAAAGGCGATTTTTCCCAGAGTTCCATTTATCGAAAGAAGTATTGCATTCTGTGAAATTTCGATATAGTGCTTCTCATAGGTTGCCTTATTCACTCTTTTGGTTAAAGCGTTGACCCGAATTGCTCCATCTATAAGATTGTTTCCGTTAATAAATGGGTATTCTCCACTCTCGTCATATTCAGGCGTTCCATGAAGTCCATCGCCTATTCCATCACACATTTCAGCTAATGTAGATGTATTCCAATTCTTTTCGTTATTTAGAGGATCTCCAAACATCTCTACAAATCGAGCTTTGATGAGTTCATCCAGCTTGGTGAGCTGCTGCTTTCTGAAATCAATGCTAGACGATACCCGATTAAGCATATTTACAATTTCAAGCTGATTATCGTATTCGTGAAGCTGAATTTTTATAGTAGATAGAGTGGCTTTGTTCAGCGTAGCACCCATAACTGCTTTATTGGTTCCCTTACTCCAATCCTTTGCGCGAAGCAAGTAGTATAAGTATTCCGGCGAAATCTTTTCTACTCCTTTATCAATAAAGGCCATAATAGCTTCGTTGGAGTACATCTCTTTTTCTGTTATTGCCACCTTGCCCAAAGACAGCTTAAAGCTCATTATGACCGTATTGGCGGGAATCTTTTTGATGCCACTTTCTGCAACAGCTGAATCCGAAAGCGTCTCTTTTGTATTTGATATATATTTTCCTGAGTTAGTCAGATCCGCAATAGAAATCCAGTTGTTTTCTGATTTTTTCCAATAGCTTGAGTTATCTCTGGATGGGGTTTTGCCCATCTGGAGAGTAAAAAGTTCCGACAGGGCGTATTCCATAAACTCTCTCCCACAAATTAGAATTGTTTCATTTCAAAAGTTCTTCCAAAGCGTCCATCTCTGCGTCAATCTTCTTTTGCAAATCACGCAGCTGTGCCATAATTTTCTGCGTAGAAGGATACTCCACCGGCACATACTCGGTCTTTTTATACTTGTTGATGGACAAATCATAGTCGTTGCCCGCGATCTCCTCTTTCGGAACAAAGAAGCTCTGTTCCGTGCGCTCACGGGTGGCTTCAGCCTCCCGGTTGTGGAAGCGAGCGATAATATCGGGAATGTCGTTTTCCGTGGTCGGGCTGCGCTTATCGTCCAGCGAGAAGCCGTCGGCTTTCATATCGTAGAACCAGACGTTATCGGTGCCACCGTGGCCGGTCTTGGTGAAAATCAGGATGGCAGTAGAAACGCCCGCATAGGGCTTGAACACGCCGGAGGGCATGGAAATTACGGCTTCCAGACGGTTGTTCTCGATGATCTCCTTGCGAATCGCCTTGTGTGCAGTGGAAGAGCCGAACAGAACGCCGTCCGGGACGATGCAGGCACAGCGTCCGCCGACCTTCAGCATCCGCAGGAACAGAGCGAGGAACAGCAGCTCGGTCTTTTTGGTCTTGCAGAGCTTGAGCAGGTCGGTGGAAACAATGTCGTAGTCCAGACTGCCCTTGAACGGGGGATTTGCCAGAATCAGGCTGTATTTGTCCTTGTCTGGATTTTGATCGCTCAGGCTGTCGCGGTACTCGATGAACGGGTTGTCCACGCCGTGGAGCATCATGTTCATAGCACCGATGCGCAGCATGGTGCGGTCCATATCGAAGCCGTGGAACATGTGGTTCATGTAGTGGTCTTTGTTTTTGCGGTCAAAGAACACTTCCTGCTTGCAATTTTCTTTTAAATATGTTGCAGCCGCAATAAGAAAACCAGCTGAGCCAAACGCCGGGTCACAAATCACATCATCCGGGCGAGGTTTTACCAACGCAACCATCATTTTAATTATTTGACGAGGAGTACGGAATTGACCGTTTCGACCAGCATTTTCGAGCTTGGATAACAGATACTCATAAACATCGCCAGCAATATCTGATGCTGATTCCTTTGCCATCTGCTCATACATTCCGTCCATGGCGGTCACGATTTTATCCAGCATCAGCGGCGTGGGCACTTTGAAAATGGCATCACCCATGTACTTGGCGTAGGCACTGTCCTTGTCGCCGTGCAGATTCTTGATGAAGGGGAACACCATCTCCTGCATGGTGGAGTACATTTTACCTGCCGGGAAATCGTGGAAAACGCTCCATTTGAGCTGTGCACCGTCCACAGTGCGCTCCCCGACCTGTACCTCTCCCGCAAAAATGCTCTTGTGGGGCAGGCCCAGCATGGCAGCTTCTTTGGCGTGGGTGTTGTCGCTTTCATCGAGGTCGTGAATGAACATCAGATAGGTCATCTGCTCGATCACATCCAAGGGATTCGTCAGGCCGCCCGTCCAGAAAATTTCCCACAGGCTGTCAATTTTGCTTTTCAGTTCTCCGGTTACCATGTATGTTCCTCCTGCGTGTCGAGAAAATGAGCTCGACAAACAATAATTTGTTATGCCATTATTATACCGTTTCTTCGGGATCGGTTCAATCTGCAAAAGGGGGAAGCCCGGAGTTTTCTACATCGTATGAATTTGATGTTGAAAATTCGATGTTTCGTCCTATTGACGGTTTTGTGCAGAACGGCTATAATATAATCGATATTATCATAATTCAAATTATATTAGGCAAGAGGTGAACGGTATGGACTTCATCGGCAGAACATCCGAACTGGCAACGCTGAATGCAGAATTAGAGCGCGGCAGCGGTTTTGTGGTGATTTACGGCAGGCGGCGCGTTGGAAAAACAACGCTGATTAAAGAGTTTATCAAGGATAAACGCGCATTCTACTTTCTGGCAACCACAGAGAGCGAAGCCCAGAGCATGAAGCGGTTTGCCGGAGTGCTTTCCCGTACCACGAAGAATCCCATGATCAGCAAGGTCACATTCACCGATTGGCTGGATTTATTCCAAGTGGTAGCAGGTGACCACCCAGACGAGAAAAAGGTGCTTGTCATTGATGAATTTCCGTATCTGGTCAAGACGAATCCGGATTTCCCGTCCATCTTGCAAAACGCATGGGATGAAGTGCTGAAAGACCATAACGTGATGCTGGTTCTCTGCGGTTCCCTCATCAGCATGATGAAAAAACACGCTCTGGCATACGACAGCCCGCTCTATGGCCGCAGAACGGCACAGATTCGGCTGATGCCGCTGCAATTTACGGATGTGTATGCGGCGCAGAATCTGTCGTTTGAGCAGGCTGTGGAGCAGTATGCCATCACGGGCGGCGTACCGAAATATATGGAGTTTTTCCAGACGGACGAGCCGCTGGTGGAGCAGATTCGGCGTGTGGTACTGTCGAAAAATGGCTTTTTGTATGAAGAACCTGATTTCCTGCTCAACGAGGAAGTGCAGACGCCCATCAACTATTTTTCCGTGCTAAAAGCGATTTCGGACGGCAACCACAAGCTGAGCAAGATCGGCATGACGATGGAACAGGACACTTCGGCTATTACGCCGTACCTTAAAACACTGATCGACCTTGGTTTTGTTATCAAGAACGTTCCCATCACCGAAAAGAATCCAGAGCGTTCCCGGAAAAGCCTGTATTATGTCTCGGACAACTTCATCCGCTTCTGGTTCCGCTATGTGTACCCATTCAAGGGGGAGTTGGAACTGGACAATCAGCAGATCGTGCTGGACGAGATGAGCAAAGATTTCAAGCAAAAGTTCGTGGCGTTCGCTTACGAGAGCATTTGCCGGAACATCTTTGCGGAGCTGTGCCGCAAGGGGCAAATCGACTTTGCACCCTCACGCATTGGCTCTTACTGGCGCAATGATAATGAGGGCGATACGGAAATTGATGTTGCGGCTGTGGACAACCAGCACAAACGGCTGTTCCTCGGTGAGTGCAAGTACCATGCGAAACCTGTGGATGTGGCGGTCTACTCTGCTTTGCAGGAGAAGGGGCAGTCAAAAGAGCTTGCAGCAGCATTTAAGGGATATGAGGTCGTGTACGGGCTATTTTCCAAAAGTGGTTTTACAGATCGACTGGTGGAAATGGCAGCGGAGAATTCCGACCTGATTCTGATTCAGGAAGATGCAGTTTACAAGAAATAATATAATCTGAATTATCATAATTAGGATTATATTGTTTGGATATGTCCTGCGTACTATGTTTAGCGAGCAAGCATATCCCGTGGAGTGCGGGAACTCGCTATATTTTTGTAAAAAGTATCGACATTGACGAAGAAAGTATCGCTTTCGATATATTGCGTTCCCCAAAAGTATCGACTTTCGATTGAGCATATTATCGTGTATCGCGTTTTTTCCTTGCAATGCCACATCAACGGTGTATAATACTTTTAGAGGATAGCGGCGTTGACCAGCTATCGGTGGCATTGAAGCAATAGACTGGTTCGGCATCAGCCTGTTGTAGAGCCAAACCGTGGGTTCAGCGATAACCACAAGCCGAATAGATTCACTCGAATCGAACGAAAACGCAAAATGCCCGCTCACCGTGGAGATTCAGCTCCAGAGGTGGGCGGGTATTTTTGGTTATTCAGCGGAGAACTGGACAGCAACAAAATAAAAGGGACACCTACAACACCGTAGTGCTGTCCGATGTCCCTCGCGACTGATTTTATCGTTGTCCGCCAACCTCAGGCCCTTACGTCCTGCATCTCTTTCGGGTTTTATCATTGCCCGCCAACCTCAAGCCCTTACGTCTTGCATCAGATCGGATTTTAGGTGTCAGCCACACCAGCGGAGTGACGTCCGCTTTCCATTCAAGATTATATTCAATTTACACCTCAATAGCAATGCCTCATACAAAAGTTTAGCGAGGTGAGTATATCCTATGAGGTACGGAAAGTGTGGAAAGCAATGCGGAAAGTGCGGAAACTTGCCATAGAAAAGTGGCAACCTCTACGCTAAAAGTGGCAACTTCATCTCAAAAAATGGCAACCTCTATGCTAAAAGTGGCAAGTGACATATACAAAACGCCATTATACAGAACTGCCCACTCCCCTGAGAACTCCTCAGACGAGTGGGCATTCTTCTTTCCGTGTATCAAATTTACCTCTGTGGTCACTCAAATCGCCACCAAGTCATGGATCAAAAATCATCATTTTTTATTTGTCCAAGAGTAAGTGCACGGTTTCTGCACTGTTTTTTGCACGGTTTCAAGGGATGCAATGGGGTACTCTGACTTGCAAAATACGGCAAAGGGTGCAGAAATTGCCGGGCGGAAAATCACGATGCTTTGCACAAAAATGACGTAAACTCGAAACTTCTAAAATCAGAGTGTTCTGCCCGGTGGGCTCTTTTAATCAGAGGGCCAGGGATTCGAGTTCCCTCGAGCGCA
>OHAC01002558.1_pt1 | contig 14245 bp, 12 predicted proteins | sample 1577051 | NCBI WGS metagenome assembly OHAC01 (sample SAMEA3541499, study PRJEB24748) | human gut metagenome | biome: human gut; feature: human-associated habitat; material: faeces | place: China | collected 2012 | reverse complement strand
GACAACGGAACAAAACAGTCCCGGCTTGATGCAATTTGCCAATCGTAAACCCCCGGAACCACCCTACACGAGGAAACTCATGTCACCCACAAACCATCATTTGGTGGCAGCTTATTATAATGACGGTGTGAAAAATACTTGTAAAATCAGGAAAGTCCTGTAAAATAAAACATAGACTGCAATGAGAAAAACAGTATGGTGAACAATATCAGAAAAATAGCACGTAGATGCAGGAGGATACATATGGAACAGTTAAAAGCGGTAATACTTGCAGCAGGTAAAGGAACACGTATGAAATCAGATCTGCCGAAAGTGGTACATACAATAGAAGGAAAATGTCTGGTAGATTATGCAATCGAAGCAGCGATCGGAGCAGGTGCAGATGATATCTGTCTGGTTGTCGGATACAAATATGAAGTCGTACGGGAGACGATCCTGCATCAGGAGGTCAGCTTTGTATTACAGGAGGAACAGCTTGGAACCGGGCATGCAGTGCGCTGTGCAAAGGATTTCTTAGGAGATGCGGGACAGACAATGATCCTGTTTGGAGATACACCTTTGATCACAGCAGATACACTGAAGCGTTTAAGAGAATATCATACAACAAACAAAAATACCGTGACAGTATTATCTGCCATGGTGGAAGATCCGACCGGATATGGAAGGATCATCCGTGATGCAGATGGTAATTTCGTAAAAAGTGTAGAGCACAAAGATGCAAGTGAGGAAGAGAGAGCTTCTCATGAGATCAATTCCGGTATGTATATTTTTGATACAAAAGAATTAAAAGAAGCGCTTGAAAAAATCCAGCCGAATAATGCGCAGGGTGAATATTATCTGCCGGATACGCTGACAATTATAAAGAACAAAGGACTAAAAGTGGATGCATTTGCATTAAGTGATCCGGAGGATATCATGGGTGTGAATGACCAGGAGCAGTTGAAATCTGCAGCAGAGATCATTCGCAGACGGAATCAGGCAAAATAAATGGGATGGAAAGATTTATTCCGGTCACGGTGGATAAAAGATACAGAAATGGAGAAATACATGTTTTTGATCGTAGGGCTCGGAAATCCGGGAAAACAGTATGAGCACACCAGACACAATATCGGATTTGATGTCATGGATGCGCTTGCAGAGAAATATAATATCAGTATCAGTGAAAAAAAACATAAGGCACTCTGTGGAAAAGGTGTCATAAACGGTGTGAAAGTTGTGCTGGCAAAACCACAGACATATATGAATTTAAGCGGGGAGAGTGTGGCAGAACTGCTCAGTTATTACAAGATGGACCCGGAAGAAGAGATGATCGTGATCTATGATGACATCAGCCTTGCGCCGGGAAATCTGCGCATCCGCAAGAAAGGAAGTGCAGGCGGGCACAACGGCATCAAAAATATCATTGCGATGACCGGGACGCAGAATTTTTTGCGCATCAAAGTCGGTGTCGGGGAAAAACCGGCGGGCTGGGATCTTGCAGACCATGTGTTAGGACATTTTGATGCCGCAGACCGCGTAGAAGTTGAGAAAGCGATCGGGCATGCCGTAGAGGCTGTTGAAATGATGGCTGCCGGTGAAACAGATGCAGCGATGAATCATTATAATGTAAAAAAGAAAGAAGCGTAAATGGGATTTGTGTGAATAAAGATTTTCACACACCGGAATGGGGATTATCATGAGAGCTTTTTCGGAACCTTTAAAAGAGCTGAAAGAATTTGAAAATTTAAGTGCGATAGTGCAGAAGCTGCGCGGGATCGCGCAGATCTCAGGATGTATAGATGCGGCAAAACCACATCTTATGTACAGTGTAAACAATGGTTCTGGAAACAGGATCATTGTTACGTTTCAGGAGCAGAGAGCGAAAGAAATCTATGAAGAATATCGGTTCTTTGATCCGAAGGCAGCGTATTATCCTGCAAAAGATATCCTTTTTTATCAGTCGGATATCCGTGGAAATGTACTTACTGCGGAGCGTATCAATGCATTAAAAATGCTTGCAGAAGAATCGGCGTGCACCATAGTAACTACATTTGACGGACTTATGAATCCAATGCCAGTACCGGAAAATTTTATTCAGTCCGTGATAAAGGTTGCGGTCGGGGATACATTAAATCTCGAAGAACTGGTAAAACACTTAGTGGAGCTTGGTTACGAAAAAAACTATCAGGCAGAAACGATGGGAGAGTTTTCGGTGCGTGGCGGAATTTTAGATATATTTCCACTGACAGAAGATAATCCGTTTCGAATTGAATTCTGGGGGGACGAGGTTGACTCTATCCGTTCCTTTGATGCGGAAAGCCAGCGATCGATTGAAAATCTGGAGGAAATTTCAATTTATCCTGCCTGTGAACTGGTACTGACAGCACAGGAACGGCAGGCGGGGATCGGAAGGATCTTAAAAGAGGCTGATAAGGTATCTGCAAAACTCCGGAAAGAAATGAAAACGGAGGAGGCACACCGCATAAAAAGTACTGCTGCCCAGATTGCAGAGGAAGCGGGAGAGTTAGGTATCAGTGCAGGACTTGACGCGTATCTGTCGTATTTTTGTGAGGAAAGAGTATCGTTACTTGATTACTTTAACAGGGAGAATACGATTATTTTTGTGGATGAGCTGGCACGTTCCATTGAGCGCGGCATGGTGACGGAAACGGAGTTTTCCGAGAGCATGAAACAGCGTCTTGAAAAAGGTTATATTCTGCCTGGACAGATGCGGGAACTTTTTTCCTGCAAGGAAATCCTGGCAAAAATTGAAACAATGGCATGTATTTCTTTGGTGGCACTGGATTTAAAAAACAGTCATGTGGATATCAAAGAAAAATTTACCATCGACTCAAAGACGGTCAATCCATACAATAACAGTTTTGAACTTCTGGTCAAAGATCTCACCCGTTACAAAAAAAACGGATACCGTGTGATTTTGCTTTCCGGATCAAGAACGCGTGCGAAGCGGCTGGCAGAAGATCTGATGGCAGAGGAACTGAATGCTTTTTATTCAGAAGACTTCGACCATGAGGTAAAACCGGGTGAGATCATGACCGGTTACGGTAAGATCAAAAAAGGTTATGAATATCCGTTACTCAAATTTGTTGTGATCTCAGAGAGCGATATTTTCGGCAGTGAAAAGAAAAAAAAGAAACACCGCCGCACCTATGAGGGAGAAAAAATTGCAAGTTTTACCGACCTTAACGTTGGTGACTATGTTGTTCATGAAAATCATGGACTCGGAATCTACCGCGGAATCGAAAAGATCGAAGTTGATAAGACGGTTAAAGATTATATCAAAATTGAGTATGCCGGCGGTGGAAACTTATATATCCTTGCAACACAGTTAGAACTGATCCAGAAATATGCCGGTGCAGATGCGAAAAAACCAAAGCTGAATAAATTAGGCGGACAGGAATGGAATAAGACCAAGACGAAGGTGCGCGGTGCAGTAAAAGAGATTGCACAGGATCTTGTGAAACTTTACGCAATGAGACAGGATCAGGATGGATTTGTCTATGGACCGGATACTGTCTGGCAGAGAGAATTTGAGGAAATGTTCCCGTTTGAAGAGACGGAAGATCAGGAGCTTGCGATCGAGGCGACGAAAAAAGATATGGAAAGCACGAAGATCATGGATCGCCTGATCTGTGGTGATGTCGGGTATGGAAAGACGGAAATTGCGATACGTGCGGCTTTTAAGGCAGTGCAGGACGGAAAACAGGTTGCTTTTTTAGTGCCGACGACGATCTTAGCGCAGCAGCATTACAATAACTTTGTGCAGCGTATGAAAGATTTTCCGGTCAATATTGATCTTTTGTGTCGTTTCCGGAGCAGTGCAGAACAGAAAAAGACAGTGGAGGCATTGAAAAAAGGAAGCGTTGATATCATTATCGGGACACACAGACTGTTGTCGAAAGATGTGGTATATAAGGATCTTGGACTTTTGATCATTGATGAGGAACAGCGTTTTGGTGTGACGCACAAAGAAAAGATCAAACAGTTAAAGACAAATATCGATGTGCTCACGCTCACAGCAACACCGATTCCAAGGACGCTTCATATGAGTCTGATCGGAATCCGTGATATGAGTGTATTAGAGGAACCGCCGATGGACCGTGTACCGATCCAGACGTATGTAATGGAATACAATGAGGAACTGGTACGCGAAGCAATCTCAAGAGAGCTTTCCCGTGGGGGACAGGCATATTATGTATACAACCGTGTGAAAGAGATTGCAGATGTGGCAGCTAAAATTGCAGAGCTTGTGCCGGAGGCAAATGTTGCCTATGCGCATGGACAGATGAAAGAGACAGAATTAGAAAATATCATGTATCGTTTTATTAATGGTGAGATTGATGTACTGGTCTCCACAACGATCATTGAGACAGGACTGGATATTTCAAATGTGAATACCATGATCATCCATGATGCGGATAACATGGGATTGTCACAGCTTTATCAGCTTCGTGGACGTGTCGGCAGATCGAACCGGACAGCATATGCGTTTTTAATGTACCGCAGGGATAAGATGTTAAAAGAGGTAGCAGAAAAAAGGCTGGCTGCGATCAAAGAGTATACGGAGCTTGGAAGTGGTTTTAAGATCGCCATGCGGGATTTAGAGATCCGCGGTGCGGGAAATCTGCTTGGTGCCAAGCAACATGGGCATATGGAGGCAGTCGGATACGATCTTTACTGTAAAATGTTAAATGAAGCGGTTAAGGAAGCAAAAGGCATGGAAGTTGCTGAAAGTTTTGACACTTCGATCGACATTGATATTGATGCTTATATTCCGATGGGATATATTCCGAACGAGATGCAGAAACTTGACATTTATAAGCGTATTGCAGGCATTGAGACTGCGGATGAGTCAGAAGAGATGTTAGAAGAACTGATCGACCGTTTTGGAGATCCGCCAAAATCTGTCGAAAATCTGCTTTATATTGCAAGGGTAAAATCCATGGCACATCATCTTTATTTCATGGATATTTCACAGAAAGGTGATGCACTGCGGTTTACCCTGTATGAGAAAGCAAAGATCAATGTGGCGGCAATTCCGGAGTTTACAGCATCCTTTAACAATCATGTGAAGTTTACCATGGATGCGAAAGAACCGTATTTTACTTATTTCCTGAAACTGAATACCAGGGAAAAATATGTGGAAGCAAAAGATGTGATGGAGATATTTTTAAAGCGTGCGGGAGAGATGCTGATGGAAAAATAACTTGCGGCTTTTGATAAAACGAATTATAATAAACTGAATGACTGCCTATATCTGAAAAAGAGGGCACTGGGAGGAATATATGAACAGCAGAAAAATTACCGCATTATTGTTAAGTGGCGCTATGGCTTTATCTGTACTTACAGGCTGTGGCGGAGTCAATAAAGATAAAACAGTGGCAACTTTAAATGGAGAGCCGGTAACACTTGGAATCGCAAACTTTGCAGCAAGATTTGGGCAGGCGGGAGCAGATGATTTTTATACCGCATATTTTGGAAAAAATGTCTGGACATCTGATCTGTATGGAAATGGAACGACCGGACAGGATAATTTTAAAGACAGTGTGATGGATTCTTTAGAAGATATGTACGTGCTGCAGCTTCATATGGATGAGTATAATGTCAGCATTACAGATGATGAGAAAGCGGCAATCACCGCAGCTGCAACACAGTTTATGGAAGATAACAGTAAAGATGCGATAAAGGCACTCGGTGCAACGCAGGAAATCGTGGAAGAATATCTTACGTTAGAGACGATCCAGAGCAAAATGAAAGCAGTGATCGTTGCGGATGCAGACACTAATGTAACGGATGAGGAAGCAAAAACAGGCGCATATAGTTATGTAGGTGTTTCTAAGACGACACATAGGGATGAGAGCGGCAATACCGTAGATTATACGGATGAGGAGAAAGAGGAGCTTGCAGCAAAGGTGGCTGATTTTGCAAAGGCAGCAAAGGAAGACGGTCTTGATGCAGCAGCAGAGGATGCAGGCTATACAGTAAGTACCGGCACGTTTACACAGGAAGATGATTCTGTGGATGAGAAACTTTTAGCGGCACTGAAAGATTTAAAAGAAGGCGAAGTGACAGATCTGATCGAGGGTGACAGCTCTTATTTTGTGGCACGTCTCGATAAAGAAGTGGATGCGGATGCGACAGAGGAGACACGCCAGAGCATTATTGAGCAGCGCAAAGATGATCTGTATAATGAGACGCTCGATGGATGGAAAGAAGGAATCGAGTGGGCAGTGAAAGAAAAAGTCTGGGATGACGTGAATTTTGATAACCTGTTTACAACTATAAAAGATACAGAGACAGAAAGCACGACGGAGCAGGCAACAGAGTAAAAAGAGAACGTCGAAAGCACAGTCTTTCGACGTTTTTTATAGTGGGAGAAAACAGATGGAGAAAGAAAATATTGTACTGATCGGAATGCCTGGTGTCGGAAAAAGCACCGTGGGAGTCATATTGGCAAAGGTATTAGGCTATCAGTTTGTAGATGCAGATCTGGTTATTCAGGAAAAAGAGGGAAAGCTGCTGCGCGAGATCATTGCAGAAGAAGGACCTGACGGATTTATTGCGGTCGAAAACCGTATTAACAGTGAAATAGAAGCACATCATTCAGTCATTGCCACCGGAGGAAGTGTTGTATATGGAAAAGAGGCAATGGAGCATTTAAAGCAGATCGGAACTGTGATCTATTTAAAATTAGATTATACAGGAATCAGCCGCAGACTGTCGGATATTAAAGGCAGGGGCGTTGTTTTAAAAGATGGACAGACTTTAAAAGATCTGTATGATGAGAGAATTGTACTGTATGAAAAATATGCAGACATTACGATTGCAGAGAATGGTCTGAATGTGGAACAGACGATCGAGAAGATTGTGGCACAGATCCAAAAAGAATCTTTGTAAAATCACATCAATGGAATGAAAGAGTCAGAAGATGAACAAAAGATTAAAAGATAAAAAACTATTGTCTGGAATGATCGTTACCGGTGGATTTCTTATAATATTGGCGGGAGGTGCACTGACGCAGCAGACGGCATTAGGACAGAGTTATCAGAGTGTGTATATAGATGGAATATTTGTCGGTTATGTGGCAGAAAATGTCGATGTGAAGGAGGCAATCCGGAAGGCAAGAAGAGAACTGGCAGCAGAGTCAGAAAAACGTCTGTGTATGGATTATGAATGGTCAGTAAAGACAGAAAAGAAGCCGTTTGTGCATCTGGAAAAGAAAGAAGCATTCGAAGAGCAACTGAAAAATGTGCTGTCAGAAAAGACGATTGAGAGCAGAGAGCGTGCATATACAGTTGCGATCGGTTCCTACCGTGGGAATTTTACAACAATCGATGAAGTGACGGATTTTTTGAACCAGGTCAGAAAAAAAGCGGATGAAGAAGATGCGTATACAGTTACATACCAGTCGTTGGAAGGACAGATTGACGGAATATTAACGGCGGATCTGAAACAAAAAGAAAGCGAAGACGATTTGGCAAAAGAAGGGGAAAAAGAAACACAGGATATACAGGCATCATCACTTGCAGGTGTCTCATTAGAGTCGGCAACACAGCTTTTGGATGCTGTGACGTCGGATGCGGCGGATTTTTATGAAACAGGTGTCCTTGACATGGCATTTGTGGAAAATGTTGAGGTTTATGAAAATTACGTGCAGCCGGATGCATTTACTAATCCGGGTGATGCGGCTGCGGAAGTAACAAAAGAGAAAGAATCGAATAAAATATATGTAGTAGAGAGTGGTGACTGTCTCTCTGTGATCGCACTTGACCATGACACAAAAGTTACGGATATTATGGCATTAAACGGACTCGAAAATGCAGACGCACTGCGAGAAGGACAGGAGCTTATCATTGCGGTTCCGGAACCGGATTTAAAGATCAGGCTGACTGTAGGGGAAGTTTACGAGGAAGATTATGAGGAAGAACCTGTCATTATGGAAAATGATTCCTGGTATACCAATCAGGAGGAAGTTATAGAAGAAGGTGTGTCAGGACATCGTGAGAGAAATGATATCGTCGTATATGAAAACGGCTCTGAGGTAAGCAGGGAGCTGGCACACCAGAAAATCATGACGGCAGCGAAGGCAGCAGTTGTGGAACGGGGAACGATCGTACCACCGACATACATCAAACCGATTGCCGGAGGAAGATTTACATCGGGATTCGGAAGACGCTGGGGAAGAATGCATAAAGGTGTGGACTGGGCATGCCCGGTTGGAACAACCGTGTATGCGTCCTGTGCCGGAACTGTGATTCAGGCTTCTTATAATGGAGGATACGGTAACAATGTCGTGATCAGCCATGCAGATGGAAGACTGACACGTTATGCACATAACAGTAAACTGTTAGTGAAAGTTGGCCAGAAAGTAGAGCAGGGAGAACCGATCGCACTGAGTGGAAGCACCGGACGCTCCACAGGACCGCATGTGCATTTTGAAATCTATATCGGAGGCGCAGCAGTTAATCCACTGAAGTATATCAGTAACTGATAAAAATTGAATGCAAAGTGTGTGGAAATGCAGATTTTTTTTGGGAATATCTGCATATTTACAACAAAATTGAAACTGTGATATAATTCTTGACAAAAGCACATAATAGCAACTATAATTATGTGTTTGTATGAAAAGGTTCATAGAGGTGTGATATGGAACAATATGTCATTAAAGGAGGCAATCCGTTAGTCGGTGAAGTGGAAATCGGCGGGGCAAAAAATGCTGCGCTTGCCATCATTTCTGCGGCAGTCATGACGGATGAGACCGTTACAATAGAAAATTTACCAAATGTCAGAGATATCAATGTGCTGTTAAATGCGATCAGTGATATCGGAGCGAAGGTAGACAGACTGGATACACATACGGTGAAAATGAACGGATCATTTATTCACAATCTGGTTGTGGACAATGAATATATCCGTAAGATAAGGGCATCCTATTATCTGCTTGGAGCTCTCCTTGGCAAGTATAAACATGCAGAGGTAGCTCTTCCGGGTGGCTGTGATATCGGAAGCCGTCCGTTTGACCTTCATCTGAAAGGATTCCGTGCATTAGGTGCGACAGTAGATATCCGGCATGGTCTTGTGGTTGCAGATGCAAAGCAGTTAAAAGGAACGCATATATATCTGGATAAGGTATCTGTCGGTGCAACGATTAACATTATGATGGCAGCAGCCATGGCAGAGGGAAAAACAACTTTGGAAAATGCTGCAAAGGAACCTCATGTTGTAGATGCAGCCAACTTTTTAAACAGCATGGGTGCTAATATCAGAGGTGCAGGTACGGATGTGATCCGTATCGTCGGAGTGGAGAAGCTGCATAAAACAGAGTATTCTATCATTCCGGATCAGATTGAAGCCGGAACATTTATGCTTGCTGCAGCAGCCACAAAGGGAGATATTACAGTAAAAAATGTAATTCCGAAGCACTTAGAAGCGATCAGCGCAAAACTGCTTGAGATCGGATGTGAGGTGGAGGAGTTTGATGATGCGGTACGCGTGGTATCTTCAAAACCGTTGCATCATACACAGGTTACAACGCTTCCGTATCCGGGATTTCCAACGGATATGCAGCCACAGATCGCAGTGGTATTAGGTATTTCAGAGGGTACGAGTACCGTTACGGAAAGCATTTTTGAAAACCGTTTTAAATATGTGGGCGAGCTTGCGCGCATGGGTGCCAATTTTAAAGTCGAGAGCAATATAGCGATCATCGGCGGAGTTGACAATTATACCGGAGCACGTGTTAATGCACCGGATCTGCGGGCGGGAGCGGCTCTTGTGATCGCAGGGCTGGCAGCAGAAGGAATCACAGTGGTAGATGATATCTACTATATTGAACGTGGATATGAAGAATTTGAGAAAAAACTCGCATCACTGGGGGCTGTGATCGAGAAAGTAAGTACAGAGAAAGAGATTCAGAAGTTTACACTGAAAGTATCTTAGGAGTAGAGAAGGGCGTTTCCGGGTATAGGAGACGTCTTTTTTTGATTCATAGGAAATGAGGATAAAGATGAGAAAAATATTTCAAAAAGAACTGGATATGATACTTCACTGGAATCTCACGCTGGTTGGTGGATTCCTTGGAACTTATGCGATATTGCTGCATGCAGGAAATTTTGGATCTGCACAGACCGGAAACGTTATGGAGATGGCAGCGGCACTTACCGGTAAAGATTTTGCAGAAGTGGGAATAAGATTTCTGGCATTTCTTATTTTTGGCAGTGCGATCGTTATCTCCTATCTGCTGACGAATTTTACCAGACTGGATATGCGAAGGCTGGTACTCTGGGTAGATGCGGCAGGACTTACCGCAACAGCGGTCATGCCGGAGGGAATGTCTGCGGTTGTGAGTCTTTATCCGATATTTTTCTGTTCGGCATTCCAGTGGGGAAGTTATTCCGGTGCATCCGGGTATAACAGTGCAAGCATTTTTACCACGAATAATTTTAAGCAGTCGCTGCTTGCATGGACACAGTACATATTGACAAAGGATCCGGAATTTCGCAGAAAAGGAATCATGTATACCATGACAGTACTTTCTTTTTTTGCAGGTGCATGTATCGGATGTGTGTCTGTCTATGCATATGGTGTGTATGGCGCATTTGTGGGATTTGTTCCGTTGATTGCCGCACGTGTGTTTATGCATATTGGAAAAGATACCGGTTTTGAATGGAACACCGGAAGAAATCGAAGAGGAAGCAGAAGAAGCGCTCGAAGAGGCAGCTCTGTTAGAAAACGATCAGAAAATATGATCGTTTTCTAAGGAGCCTCTTTGAGCGCTTCTTTTTGAAACTACAGGTATATCCGAAAAATAGTGGATTCTATCTACAGCAATCAGTCCGCTTACAGAATACTCTGGATATGCAGATCAAGACGTGTAGACAAATCAATGCAGGAGTTATCGTTCAACTGTACGATCGGTCTTGCAAGATGCTGCTGGTTTAACATAACGATATTGGCACTCTGCCCGTTACTTAAAAGAACACGGTTGTTCTGATAAGTGGATGCGATATGCTGTAAAAAAGTCAGGATGAACTTTGGCTTATACTTCTGAAGACCTTCCTGTTCAAAACGCTCAATGACCTGAAATGGACAAAGAGGAGCACGGTAAGATCTTGCAGCAGTCATGGCATCATAAACATCAGCGATCGCAACGATCATTGAGCAGTCATCTAAGTCTTTCTGGATTGCTTTTAGCGGATAACCGGATCCATCACAACGCTCATGATGAAGCAGGGCAGCTTTTTTAATATGAGGATCGATCTGCAGTGGTTTTAATAATTCGTAGCCAAATTTTGTATGTCTTTTGACGAGATCAAATTCTTCGTCTGTATATTTGCCTGGTTTATTTAAAATATCATCCGGGATCTTTAATTTCCCGATATCATGCAAAAGACCACAGAGTGTTAAAGTGTCTAAAGTGTCAGCATCTACTTTCAGCCATTTACCGATACGCCGGCAGATCAGAGCTACATTTAAAGAATGTGCATAAGTGCTGTCATCGTAAGCACGCATATTGTGCAGCATATCAAAAAGCTCAAGTGATGTTTTACAGGAATTAAACAGTTTAACTGTCTGGTCAAGAAGATCATTTGTGTCAAGCGGCTGATCATGAAAAACATAGCCTTCCATGGAAGACTTTAAGGAGTTCAATACGAAAGAATGATCAAACTGGAATGTCTGAAATTCTTTCGAGGCTTTTACCTTCTGGGAATAAGCCGGAATAAAATGTGGTGTTTCCGGTTCTTTTGGTTCATCCGGATCTTCAATACCGACCTCTAAAACACAGTAAAAAGAAAGACGCATGATAAGTGGTCTTGTAAGTGTGACACCTTTATCAACGATCATCTGTCCGTTCTTTGTCAGAATCTGTTCGGCAGTAATCATGCCGGGTTCAAGTTTGTTGACTGTTACCTTTTTCATAAAAAACCCCATTTCATTCATGATAACAGAATGTCCGCGGAACATGCATTCTATTATATGTACGTTTATAATTAAGTATAGTATAGAATTTTCATATTTGAAAGTCAATCGGGTTTGTGCAAAAGGTTAAGAAATTATACCTTGACATTTTAGAAAAACAGGTGTATGTTAGTCACTGTGAGTTTTATAACTTAATAACTTTTAGAATTTTCTTATTCAGAGTGATGGAGATACAAAGGATCTGTGAAGTCACGGCAACCCCTCTACGGAAGGTGCCAACCTGAGCGAATTGTACGTTACAGTATATATGTTCGAACAATAAGAGGATTTGATGATTGATTTACAGATATCACTTCCACTTGTTTTTCGCAAGTGGATTTTTTTTGCGAAAACGCAAAAAACACTATCAGAAAAAGGAGCAAAAGAATGGAAAAAAGATTATTTACATCAGAATCCGTAACAGAAGGACATCCTGACAAAGTCTGCGATGCAATCTCTGACGCAATCTTAGATGCATGTATGGCAGAAGATCCAATGAGCCGTGTTGCATGTGAAACCGCAAGCTGTACAGGTTTCGTTTTAGTAACCGGAGAGATCACCACAAAAGCACAGTTAGATATCCCGGCAATCGTTCGTAAAACGGTAAATGAGATCGGTTACAACGATGCCAAGACAGGATTTGACGGAAATACATGTGCAGTTATGGTAGCACTTGACCAGCAGTCACCGGATATTGCAATGGGTGTTGATAAAGCATTAGAGGCAAAAGAGGGTGCCTTAACAGATGATCTTGATACCGGAGCTGGTGATCAGGGTATGATGTTTGGTTATGCAACCAACGAGACACCGGAGTTAATGCCATATCCGATCTCTTTAGCACACAAACTGGCATTACAGCTCACAAAAGTAAGAAAAGACGGTACATTAACCTACTTAAGACCGGACGGAAAAACACAGGTTTCCGTAGAGTATGATGAGGCAGGAAAACCGGTACGTCTTGAGGCAGTTGTATTATCTACCCAGCATGATGATGATGTAACACAGGAGCAGATTCATGCAGACATCAAAAAATATGTTTTCGATCCGATCCTTCCGGAAGATATGATCGATGCAGATACCAAGTTCTTCATTAACCCGACCGGACGTTTTGTAATCGGCGGACCACACGGAGATGCAGGTTTAACAGGACGTAAGATCATCGTAGACACTTACGGCGGATATGCACGTCACGGCGGCGGAGCTTTCTCTGGAAAAGACTGCACAAAGGTTGACCGTTCTGCAGCATATGCAGCACGTTACGTTGCAAAGAACATCGTAGCAGCAGGTCTTGCAGAGAAATGTGAGATCCAGTTATCCTATGCGATCGGTGTTGCACAGCCGACATCCGTTATGGTAGATACTTTCGGAACAGGGAAATTATCCGATGAGAAGTTAGTTGAGATCATTCGTGAGAACTTCGACCTTCGTCCGGCAGGTATCATCAAGATGCTTGACTTAAGAAGACCGATCTACCGTGGAACAGCAGCTTACGGACATTTCGGACGTACAGACTTAAATCTTCCTTGGGAAGCTACAGACAAAGCAGAGGTATTAAAAAAATATTTATAATCGGCGTTTCGCAGGTTAATTTATGAAAAGTTTAGAATCTTTTTCGGAAAATGTCATAGGATTTCGGACGGTTCATGCTATAATAGGTCATAGGGTTTGTCCCTGTGACCTATTTTTGCGATATAATGTACGCGAAGGCAAAAGTGAGCATGCGATATATCATGGACACGTATGTTTGCATGCCGTGGACATGATATATGCATGTGAACGCGCCCGCGAGTCAGGAAAAACGTAGGTTTTTCTGACTTTTGCCGGAGCATATTTTGCACATGATATAATGAGCGAAAAGATAGAAAACCGTTTTCATAGAAGGAAAGCATATGAAGTTTAAGAATAAAATTATTATTTCGTTCTGCATCATTATTTTTGTGCCGATTTTCCTCGCAATGCTGGTTTTGTTCAGTATGCAGCATATCCAGATGAAGGCAATCGAGCAGACTTATGGTGTGGAAGGGGAAGGATACAGCTATTTTTCTAATTCGGTGCAGCTTTTGAGCAGATTCACGCGGGAGATTTATCAGGAACTTCACCAGGTGTCGGACAATCAGCCTGAGAAGTTACAGGATGAAGCGTATCTTGAAAAAGTAAACCAGCAGTTGGAGGAAAAAGCATCTTATCTCATTGTCCGGAAGGGACAGGAACTGGTATATATAGGAAAAAGTGCAGGAACGTCACTTTTGACGGAGCATCCAGAATATGGAAGCGCGGATAACAATGC
>OHAC01002556.1_pt1 | contig 14255 bp, 9 predicted proteins | sample 1577051 | NCBI WGS metagenome assembly OHAC01 (sample SAMEA3541499, study PRJEB24748) | human gut metagenome | biome: human gut; feature: human-associated habitat; material: faeces | place: China | collected 2012 | reverse complement strand
GGATCAATATGTTTTGCTCATCTCTATAATATTCTAGTCTAATATCTTATAAAACCCAATATCTACTTATATGATTTTATAATTTATCTTTAACTGTTAATGACCTCTTTTCTATTTGTGATAGGGTTCTCCCGACATGATCCGGTATCCACGGTAAATTTGCTCTAGCAGGATTACACGCATCAGCTGGTGCGGAAATGTCATTTTTGAAAAACTAAGTGCATAATCCGATTTTTCCAGAACTGCCTTCCCGATCCCTATGGATCCGCCAATCACAAAAATAATGTGACTGGTTCCCTGAATGCCAAGTTTTTCAATTTTCTCTGAAAATTCTTCGGAGGTCAGCTGCTTTCCGCCTATCTCCAGTGTAATAAGATATGCATCCTCACGGATATATTTCAAAAGACGTTCGGCCTCTTTTTGCCGAATCATTTCCTCTGCATTTTCGCTGGCATTGTCCGGTGTCTTTTCATCCGCCACCTCAATGATCTCCAGCTTGCAGTAGCGGCTCAGTCTCTTCGTATATTCCGCGATCGCATCCCGCAGATACTTTTCTTTTATTTTTCCAACCGTCAGTACGGTTATCTTCATCCTGTTCCTTCCTCTCTTTCGCTGTATCAGTCTGTACAGTTATGCCCTTTCATACATATAAAGCTCATGCAGTGCTCTTGTTGCACAGATGTATTTTGCCTGCCCTGTCATCGGATTTTCTTTCTTCGGGAACACACCGAATACCTGATCAAATTCCAGTCCCTTTGCCATATAGAAAGTCGTTACTGTCACGCCTTTTTCAAAGGTACTGCTGTCCCGGTCAATACAGTTTACCGGAAGTCCACGGTTTGAAAGCATCCTGGTCATTGTATACGCCTCGTCCATCGTCTCCGTCAGAACTGCGGCGGTCTCATATTTATCCATTCCGGCATCTGCCTCCCGGATAAGTTCATTTAACAGTTCCTCATCCGAATCAAATGTCTTTTCGGTCACTGGTTTGCCATGACGCTCCAGATATTCCAGATCCTTTTCCCCGGTAAATTTCGCTGCATACTCTGCGATTTCAATGGTATTCCGGTAACTTTTATTCATGATGATCTTGCGGATCGTACGTCCGAAAATCTTTGGCAGGAATGTCAGTACATCCTGCATCTGACTGTCCAGTGTCTGCGCCCGGTCGCCAAGGATCGTCATCCGGCAGGAAAACAACCGGGACAGTACCACGTACTGCAAATATGAATAATCCTGCATCTCGTCGATCACCAGATGCTTGATATGCTTATGTCTGGTTCCTCCAAGCATCCGGTATTTGAGATAAAGTACCGGAAATACGTCTTCATACTGGAGTTTTCTGTTCTCATACGGAATTTTTGCCAGTGTCTCATACCCTCTGTCCTCCAAAAACCAGTTATATATTTTGTAAATATCACGGGTGACATACATCCGGTTGAATTTCTCCCGGATCTCTTCTACCTCATCTTCCGGAAGATTCCGGTTATACAATGTCTCGTATTCATCCACCAGATATTCCATCACCGCATCCATTCTTGCAAGGATCGGAATATCCTGAAATTTGAAATAGAACAAATGGATCAGCTCCTCTTCGGTTTTTTCCAGAGTACGGATCTTAACCGGCTTAAAATCCATCAGCTGATCTTCCAGAACTGCCAGAAAGCCTTCCATCTCTCCGACAAATCCGGCAGACTGCTTCTTCAAATAGCTCTCCCGGATTCCCATCTCCGGAAAATGGATCAGCTTCTCCAGATAATCATAACGGTCCTCACAGTCCGATACGATTCCTTTCAATTCTCTGTACGCAAACAGATCAAAACTCATCTCCTGGATATTTTCTTCTCCAAGCTCTGGCAGAATGTGGGAAATATAATCCGCAAATACGCTGTTCGGTGAAAGGATCAGGATATCCGATGCTTTTAAATTTTTCCTGTCGTGATACAAAAGATATGCAATCCGGTGCAGTGCAACGGAGGTTTTCCCACTTCCTGCGGCTCCCTGAATGACCAGAACTTTGTCCTTTACATTCCGAATGATCTCATTCTGTTCTTTCTGGATAGTACGGACAATATTCTTCAGTTGTACATCCCCGTTACTTCCAAGCTCCTGTTTCAGGATCTCATCATCAATCTTGGTGTCACTTTCAAATGCATAAACCATCTTCCCTTTCTTGATCTTATACTGCCATTTGGAAGTAATCTCCCCTTCAATGGTTCCTCCCGGTGCTTCATAAGAAGCCTGTCCTCTGTCATAATCATAAAAAAGACCGCTCACTGGCGCCCTCCAGTCGTAGATCAGTGGCGTCATTCCTGCCTTAGGCGCAAAATTGCCGATTCCGATGTAAAAACTTTCGCTTTCTTCTTCCCCCTCAAAGAGAAAATCCACTCTTCCGAAATATGGGGAGTCGATCATTTTCTTAAGGCGCTGTTTTTTCATCAGACGTTCATTGTTCGCATTAACTTCTCCGAGAAGTGCCTGCTGATTATCATAATTTTCATAACCATACTCATCCATCTCCGTATAGTTTTCCCAATAATAATCATGCATGCTCTCAATCTGTTTTTCTCCTTCAAGAAACAATGCGTTGATCTCGGTAATGCGTGTCTTCAGTTTCTCTTCAACCTCTTCCAGAAACCGAATCTCACTGTTCATTGCGTCGTTATTACTCATATTCAAACCCTCTCATGATTACATCTTCCGATGATTTGTGCAATCTCTTCCGGCATCTTTGCAATGTAATCTGCACCGGCACTTTGAAGCTCCGCAAGATCTCCGTATCCATACAGGACACCGATCACCTGGATCCCATTCTCCTTTGCACCGTAGATATCATTATTTCTGTCACCGACCATAACGACCTGATCGTAATTCTTCCTTTCCACGCCCAGGTTATCCAACGCATACCGGATCACATCTGCCTTCCGGATCAGAGAGCCATCCATCGTAGCCCCGTAAATCCCTGCAAAATATTTTGCAAAGTCAAATTTGTCCGCAATCCTTTTTGCATACTCTTCCGGTTTGGAAGTCGCCACTGCAAGTATATATCCTTCATTTTTCAAGGATTCCAGCGTCTCCGCAAGTCCTTCATACACCGAATTCTCAAAAATGCCTTTCATCGCATAATATTCCCGGTAATACTTTACTCCAAGCAGTGCCTCTTCCTCAGACATCCCATAATATTTCTCCATTGATTCCGTCAACGGCGGTCCGATAAATTTCTTTAAAGTATCCCGCTCACCAACCTCCCGGTTCATTTTATTCAGCGCATACTCCACCGAATTCATGATCCCCGGTCCCGATTCCGTAATCGTCCCATCCAAGTCAAATAAGATATATTTATACTTCATAATAACCCTCTTTCACAAAATAATACTTTTTTTATTGTACCATTTTTGACTCTTCTTGTCCAGAAACCCTAATCTCCAAACCTCCTTTAAAATCAGCCAAAACATACAAACCAGCGTCCGTTTCTCCGTCCTTTATAATCGCCAGTTTTCTCCCCTTTGCACAACTTGAATTGGAACGATTATTTTTTCAAAGTGGTCTACACAACCTATACAAAAACCGCAGTCCCTATCAAAAGAAACTGCGGTCATAACCCTTATTTATTTGAAAGATACTCGTCGATACCTCTTGCACCAGCTTTTCCGGCTCCCATAGCAAGGATTACTGTAGCTGCACCTGTTACGGCATCTCCACCTGCGTATACGCCTTCTTTAGAAGTCTTTCCGTGTTCTTCGTCTGCAACGATACATTTCCACTTGTTAACTTCCAGTCCTTCTGTTGTAGAAGAAATCAGCGGGTTCGGTGATGTTCCGAGTGACATGATAACTGTATCAACATCGATCACAAATTCAGAACCTTCAACCGGTACAGGACGTCTTCTTCCTGATGCGTCCGGTTCACCAAGTTCCATACGAACACATTTGATTCCTTTTACCCATCCATCTTCTTCAAGGACTTCTACCGGGTTTGTCAGTAGGTCGAACTGTACACCTTCTTCTTTTGCGTGATGAACTTCTTCTACACGGGCCGGAAGCTCTTCTTCGCTACGACGATATACGATATGAACTTCTGCTCCAAGACGAAGTGCTGTTCTTGCAGCATCCATTGCTACGTTACCACCACCAACAACTGCAACTTTCTTACCAGCTGCGATCGGTGTATCATAAGAATCATCAAACGCTTTCATAAGGTTACTTCTTGTCAGGTATTCATTTGCAGAAAATACACCGTTGGCATTTTCTCCCGGGATTCCCATGAATTTTGGAAGTCCTGCTCCTGATCCGATAAATACTGCTTCGAATCCTTCGTCTTCAATCAGCATATCAATTGTAGTAGATTTACCGATTACAACGTTTGTCTCAAAGTGAACACCAAGCTCTTTTACTTTTGCGATTTCTTTTGCAACGACTTTCTGTTTTGGAAGACGGAATTCCGGAATACCATATACAAGTACTCCACCGAGTTCATGAAGTGCTTCAAATACAGTTACATCATAGCCAAGCTTTGCAAGGTCGCCTGCACAGGTAAGTCCTGCAGGGCCTGAACCGATAACGGCAACTTTGTGTCCGTTCTTCTTGTCAGCTCCAACCGGTTTGATGTCATGCTCCAGAGCGTAATCAGCAACGAATCTTTCCAGTTTACCGATAGAAATAGATTCTCCTTTGATACCACGGATACATTTTCCTTCGCACTGTGATTCCTGAGGACATACACGTCCACAAACAGCAGGAAGTGCAGAAGACTGTCCGATAATCTTATATGCTTCTTCGATATTGCCTTCTTTTACTTCATGAACGAATGCAGGAATATTGATTCCTACCGGGCATCCCTGAATACATTTAGCATTCTTACAGTTGATGCAACGGCTTGCTTCTTCCATTGCCTCTTCCTGATTATATCCGTAACATACTTCTTCAAAATTTGTTGCACGTACCTTCGGATCCTGTTCTCTTACAGGTACTTTCTTTAATACGTCTGCCATTATTCGTCACCTCCGCAATGACCGCATCCACCGTGATGTGTGTCACCTTCCTGTAATTTCAGCATAGCTCTGCCTTCCTGAGTCTTATACATCTGCTGTCTCTTCATTGCTTCATCAAAGTTAACGAGATGTCCGTCAAATTCCGGTCCGTCTACACATGCAAATTTGATTTCATCGCCTACGTGGAGACGGCATGCACCACACATACCTGTTCCGTCTACCATGATCGGGTTCATGCTGACGATAGTCGGGATTTCGAGTTTCTTTGTGAGCAGACATACGAATTTCATCATGATCATCGGACCGATTGCAACACAGACATCATACTTGTTACCTTCTGCAACAAGTGCTTCGATCTTTGTTGTTACCATACCTGCATGTCCGTATGTACCGTCATCTGTACATGGGTAATAATTTCCTGCAACTGCTTCCATCTCTTTTTCGAGAATCAGCATATCTTTTGTCTTAGAACCAACGATAACATCTACATCGATCCCATGTGCGTGCATCCATTTAACCTGCGGGTATACAGGGGCTGCACCAACACCACCGGCTACAAATAAGATCTTTTTATTCTTCAGACTCTCAATATCTTCTGAAATCAATTCAGATGGGCATCCGAGCGGTCCTGTGAAATCTCTGAAAGAGTCTCCTGCTTTTAATTGTGCCATCTTCTCAGTAGATGCTCCTACTGTCTGGAATACGATGGTAATTGTTCCTTCTTCTCTGTCATAATCGCAGATTGTCAGCGGAATTCTTTCCCCCTTGTCATCCATCTTGACAATTACGAACTGTCCTGGCTCACAGTGCTTTGCCACACGTGGTGCTTCTACATCCATAAGATAAATCTTATCAGCCAGTTTTTCAGCTTTTCTTATCTTGTACATTGCATTGCCTCCTAAAATATTTACTCTCTTTATGATAAATTATTGCAAAGTAAATAGCAAGTATTTCTTTTTAATTTGTTAAAAAATTATTTATGTCATAAATATAACTATCTTTTTTATCTATAAGTACTAATATTTCTTCTATAAATCTGCCAAAATTCTTCCGATTACCAAATTTTTCAACCGTATTAAATCTTGTGCCGGCACGAATTTGTACCTGCTGACCGGATATAAAAATGAGACAGACGGTCAATATTGAGTCCGTCTGTCTCTGTAAGAACTGTATTCTCTTTTTTAAAAATCTACTTCTGTTCCATAATATGTACAGTTGAAAAGTTTTTCCATAGCTGCCGGATCGATCGGACGTGGGTTGGATCCTGTACATGCATCACCAACTGCAAGTTCTGAAATCTTTGCAATTTTTTCTTTGAATTCTGCTTCGTCAATACCGAAATCTTTCAGTGTCTTCGGAATATTCAGTTCTACATTAAATGCATCGATCTTTGCACACAGGCTGTTGATCAGCGCTTTCTCAGATGTACCCGGAAGTCCCATTCTGCGTGCGATTTCTGCATAACGTTTTGCAGCGACCGGATCTTTTGCATTATACTTAATTACATATGGAAGGTAAATTGCATTTGCGCATCCGTGCGGAATATGTCCGGTTGAGAATGCCGCACCTGTCTTATGTGCCATAGAATGTACGATTCCAAGAAGTGCATTAGAAAATGCCATTCCTGCAAGACACTGTGCATAATGCATCTGCTCTCTTGCTACCATATCACATTTGTAAGATGCCGGAAGGTAATCCAGAACCATTTCGATTGCCTGCAGTGCAAGCGGATCTGTAAATGGACAGTTCAAGGTAGATACATAAGCTTCGATCGCATGTGTCAGTGCATCCATACCTGTGTAAGCAACCTGCTTTACCGGGAGACCCATGACAAGATCCGGGTCTACAATTGCAACGTCCGGTGTAATATTAAAATCGGCAAGTGGGTATTTTACTCCGGTCTGATAGTTGGTAATAACGGAGAATGCTGTTACTTCTGTTGCTGTTCCTGATGTTGACGGAATTGCAGCAAATTTTGCTTTTGTTCTTAATTCCGGGAAGTTGAACGGAATACAGAGATCTTCAAATGTAACATCCGGATATTCATAGAATGCCCACATTGCTTTTGCAGCATCAATCGGTGATCCGCCACCCATAGCTACGATCCAGTCCGGCTGGAACTCCTGCATAACTGTTGCACCTTTCATAACGGTCTCAACAGATGGATCTGGCTCAACACCTTCAAAAAGCTTTACTTCCATTCCTGCTTCTTTCAGATAGTTCTCAGCTCTGTCGAGGAATCCCTGACGCTTCATGGAACCTCCTCCGACAACCAGGATTGCTTTTTTTCCTTTCAGGTTCTTCAGTTCTTCAAGACATCCTTTTCCATGGTAAATATCTCTTGGTAATGTAAATCTGCTCATTTCAAACACTCCTTCGCCCTTAAAGTATGTTATCTTTTTGACAATCACATTGTATCTCAATTCTATCCTTTTTGCAATATTTTACCACAAATAGATTGTATTTATTTCCATACAATTATACATTTTTAATAAACCATATTATCCACACTCTATTCATAAAATATTTGATTTGTGATATATTTCACATATTTACGCAAGTTATCCACAAATGAAAGTAATCGAAAAAGAGTACGCTTTACCAGTCATGCTCTGACAAGCAGACGGCTCGGCATACTCTCTTCTTAAAATCGGGTTTTACTCTATATTCAGTTCATAATTTCTTCTTGTGACATCACTTAATCTGCCTTTTTGGTCCTGCAGAACAAAGCTGAAAATCGTACTTCCCGCCGGCATTACGATCGGCCCGGTATACTCCTGCGTCGCAGAATTATTCTCCGGATCCGGATCTGATCCATCCGTCGTGTAATATGCCGTATACTTATCCGGTACAACTACACTGATTGATTGGACATGGTTATACTGCCCGGTCGATGGAGTCACCGCCGGCGCATCTGCAATCGGGAACTCAACTTTATAAGTTTTACTTTCTGTCAGGCTTGGAATTCCTTTCTTATTAACAGAAATTGCTTTCACCGTCGTCTCACCTTCACCGATCTTGATCGGTTCCGTATATTTCGTACTTGAAGTTGTCGGCTCTGAACCGTCTGTCGTATAGTAGATTGCTTTTCCTTTTCCGGTCAGTTCCAGTGCCTGCACTTCATCATATGTCTCTGCCTCATCCAGACTAAACTCCGGTTCATCTGACACATAATCCTTCAGTGCTTCAAGAACCGTATCACTGGTACATGCATTCAGAAGCGGTGATACCTTTTCTTCCTGTTTGGTATCAATATAAAATTCTACCGCTGCACGATAAATTTCTGCATTTCCGGACTGCTTTGCAATCTCATCTGTAAAAACTTCTTCTGCCTGATCCAGATCATCCTTGGCAATATAAACCTTTGAAATCCCTGTATAAGCTTCTGCTTTCTTCGGACTTCCAGAAGCTGCTTTTTCAAATACAGTGAGTGCGTTCTCATATTCGGAAGCTGCCAGAAGCCGGTATCCTTTCTTTACTTTTCCGGTATATGAATTTTGATAAAACAAGAAAATGAGTCCTGCCAGAACAATACACCCCGCCAGTAGCATAAGCAACATTTTCCGGCGTTTTTTTCTGGCGCGCTCTTTTCTCTTTTCTGCCCGCATACGCCGCAATCTGCGTTCTTCTTCATACGCTCTTCTCGTCTGTTCCCGCGCATCTTCTCTTTGACCCACACGTCCGGTAGCCGGTCTGACATCACTGCGTCTGACCACCGCATCTCTTCCACGCCTGGTCACAGTTTCCTGCTGGCGACGACCAACACTTCCCGAATTTCCCACGCACCTGGTCTCTCCTCCAACACTTTCCCGTCTTTCATATACCGGATTTGCCGCACCAGAATAGCTGACATCTTGCTTTTCCTGCTCACCCAGATGAACCGACATTGTCTGTGTAATGCCTCCTTTTAACTGAGCAGTCAGCATATCATCAAGTGGGTTATAATCAGGCACGATCTGTATTTCCCTGCCGCAGCTAGGACAGATCAACTGATCTTCAGGCAAATCTGCTCCACAGTGCATACATTTCATTGTCTTTCGTCTCCTTCTGGTATCATACTTCTTTTAGAACAATCCGGTAATTTTACCGTCTTCTACATCAATTCCATTTGCTGCAGGTACTTTCGGAAGACCCGGCATGGTCATGATTGCTCCGGTAAGAGCAACAACAAATCCTGCTCCTGCATTTACATAGACTTCACGGATATGGATATCAAAGTTCTCCGGACGTCCAAGAAGCTTCGCATCATCGGACAGAGAATACTGGTTCTTTGCCATACATACCGGGAACTTGCCAAAGCCCATTGATTCAATTCGCGCAAGCTGTTTCTTTGCAGCAGGTTCATATACAACACTCTTTGCTCCGTAAATCTCTTTGCAGATTGTCTCGATCTTCTCTGCAATTGATAACTCATCACTGTAAATCGGATGATAATGGCTTTCTTTTGTCTCCAGAGTCTGTAATACTTTCTCTGCCAGCTCTTTTCCGCCGTCTCCGCCTTTACCCCATACTTCTGCAAGGGCAAATTCGCAGCCTCTGTCTTCGCAGAACTTACGGATAAATTCGTATTCTGCTTCAGTATCACTGACAAATGAATTCAAGGTAACCACAACTGGAACGCCGAATTTCTGCAGGTTCTCAATATGCTTTTCAAGATTTACAATTCCTTTTGCAAGAGCATCCAGATTTTCTTTGTTCAGTTCGTCTTTTGGCACGCCACCATTGTATTTTAATGCACGTACCGTTGCAACCAGAACTACTGCGTCCGGTTTCAGTCCCGCCATACGGCACTTGATATCCATAAACTTCTCTGCACCCAGATCCGCACCGAATCCCGCTTCTGTGATCGTGATATCACTCAGCTTAAGCGCCATCTTGGTTGCACGTACACTGTTGCAGCCATGTGCAATATTTGCGAACGGACCACCGTGTACCAGTGCCGGTGTATGTTCCAGAGTCTGGATAATATTCGGCTTGATCGCATCCTTTAACAGTGCTGTCATTGCACCGGTTGCATGAAGCTGGTCAGCTGTAACCGGTTCTCCGGAAAATGTATAGGCAACAATGATTCTGCCAAGACGTTTTTTCAGATCTTCCAGATCGTCTGCCAGACATAAAATTGCCATAATTTCGGACGCAACCGTGATCACAAAATGATCCTCTCTTACCATTCCGTCCATTTTATTTCCAAGACCAACTACTACATTACGCAGTACACGGTCATTCATATCTACACACCGTTTCCACACAACCTGTCTCGGATCGATTCCAAGAGCATTTCCCTGCTGGATATGGTTGTCAAGAAGAGCTGCAAGCAGGTTATTTGCCGATGTGATCGCATGAAAATCTCCGGTAAAATGAAGATTCAGATCTTCCATCGGTACAACCTGTGCATAACCGCCACCGGCAGCACCGCCTTTAATTCCAAAGCAAGGTCCGAGCGATGGCTCGCGCAGAGCGATCAGAGCTTTTTTACCGAGCTTTGCCATTGCCTCTCCAAGTCCAACGGTAATCGTCGTCTTCCCCTCTCCCGCCGGAGTCGGATTGATTGCAGTAACAAGTACCAGCTTTCCATCTGGTCTGTCTTTTACTCTTTCCATCAGTTCATCCGATAATTTTGCCTTATACTTGCCGTAAAACTCAAGGTCTTCCTCTTCAATTCCAACCTTTGCTGCAACCTCGCGAATATGGAGCATCTCTGCCTCCTGTGCGATCTGAATGTCTGTCTTCATAATTATATCCTCCCTTTTTTCTTCTGCGTTTCTTAAACTGATTCTTCTATGTATTGCTCAAACTGTTCCATAGACATCAGTACTTTTCTTGGTTTGGTACCTTCTTCTTCTCCTACGACTCCCGCCTCGGCAAGCTGATCCATAATCCGCGCCGCACGGTTAAACCCGATCTTAAACACCCGTTGGAGCATTCCGATCGATGCTTTGTCTTTTTCAATGATAAACTTTCCTGCATCTACAAAGTAGACATCTTTGTCGTCCTCGGAAGATGCTCCTCCCGCAGATACATTCTGATTACTATTCACCTGCTTCTGGATCTCTTCACTGTAGGCTGCGCCTCCGCTGTTCTCTTTTAGGAAATCAACCACTGCCTGGACTTCTTTATCAGAAACAAAAGCCCCCTGAACACGTACCGGCTTCTGATAGCCAGCCGGATAGAACAACATATCGCCTTTTCCAAGCAGCTTCTCCGCGCCATTCATATCAATGATGGTACGGGAATCCACACCGGATGATACAGAAAATGCTATTCTTGATGGCATATTCGCCTTAATCAGACCGGTAATGACATTAACCGATGGTCTCTGCGTTGCAAGAACCAGATGAAGTCCTGCCGCACGCGCAAGCTGTGCCAGACGGCAGATTGCCTCTTCTACTTCTCCAGGTGCAACCATCATCAGGTCTGCAAGTTCGTCTACGATGATTACAATCTGTGGAAGTTTCTGTGCTTTATTCGGATCATCAATATCTTTAATGTTCTCGACTTTATCATTGTAACCTTTCAGATCACGGACATTATACTCGGCAAAAAGCTGATAACGTCTGTTCATTTCCGCAACCGCCCAGTTCAAAGCTCCTGCTGCCTTCTTCGGATCCGTTACAACCGGGATCATCAGATGTGGAATTCCATTATATACACTTAATTCCACCACCTTTGGATCTACCATGATCAGCTTCACATCCTCCGGTTTTGCTTTGTAGATAATACTCATAATGATCGTATTGATACAGACAGATTTACCGGATCCGGTAGCTCCTGCGACAAGCAGATGCGGCATCTTTGCGATATCTGATACCACCACTTTACCTGAAATGTCACGACCTGTCGCAAATGCGATCCGTGATCTACTTTTCTTAAATTCATCTGATTCCAGAAGATCACGCAGCATAACTGCAGTATTTTCCTTATTCGGAACTTCAATGCCGACCGCTGCTTTTCCCGGGATCGGTGCCTCAATGCGGACATCTGCTGCTGCAAGACTCAGCTTGATATCGTCGGTCAATCCGACAATCCGGCTTACTTTCACGCCCTGTTCCGGCATCAGCTCATACCGTGTGACGGTCGGTCCGCAGCTTACGTTATTGACTGTAACTTTGACACCGAAGCTGTCCAGCGTCTCCTCCAGTTTCCGCGCTACTTCCCGCAAATGCGCATCGGAATCGCCCATGGCACCGCGCATCCCTTTTTTCAGAAGATTCATCGGCGGTGTTTTGTACTCCGGCCGCTTTTCCTCTGCTTTTTTCCCGATTTCCTGACGAATGCCGTCTATATCCGCCTCGATCTCTTCACAGGAAGACCGCGGATTTCTCGTATGATCCGCAGACGTTTTCTCTTTTTTCGCCTCTTCTGCAGCTTGCCGTGTCATCTCCGGTCCTGTCTTTTCCGGCTCTTCAGCCGGCACAGAACCACGGTGAATCGAAAGCTCCGGCGTCTCCATCTGATGGGTATCGTCGTTTTCGTTTAAATCAGCCTTCGATTCCACATGAGAAAGAAGGCGGGATTTCTTTTTCTTCCCGGCTTTTTTCGGTTCCTCCACTGGCTCAAGAATCAGCTCTTTTCCTTCCTCTTCCTCCATCGCAGCTTGGCGCGCCAGACGCTCCTGGCGGCGCTCCTCCGCCATCCGGCGGTGGTCATTCGTCTTTTCATGGATCGGCGCGAGAATCGGCTTCTGCGTCATCACGATCACGGAAATCACGATGGCGATCACAATAATCACCCACGCACCGATCTGGCCGAATCCCATGCCGAGAATTTTCACGACAGACCCTCCTAAGATTCCTCCGCCGAGATGATCGTAGGCGCTGTCAAAATAGTAATCCAGAAATGTCGTATCTCTCGTATAGCCGGACGCCAGAAGCTGCATAAAAGCGCAGAAAAAGACGAAGCAGCTGATCGCTCCCCCGGTTTTCCGCACAATTAAAAAGTTCTGTCTGTTTGCTATGTAAAATGCTGTTCCAAAGAAGATCAGAACCGGTGCTGCCCACTCTGTCACGCCGAAAAGGCCGAAAAAGAAGTCGCAGACAGCCTGTCCGATCACGCCGCCCATACCGAAATTACTGAGCATCAGCAGAATCGAAACAGCAAGCACGGAAAGCAGAATAATTTCTGCGCGCACTCCCTCGTCCATCGGCTCACGGACTGTGTTTTTCCTTGTGCCGGAGGTACGTTTTGCGGTACTGCTCTTTTTCGCCGTTGTTTTTCTGGCCGTTGTTTGGGTCTGTTTCTTTTTTGCTGTTCCGGAAGCAGAAGTTTTTTTCTTTGTCTTCCCGCTTCCCTTTGTTGTATTTGCCATGCAGAACTTCTCCCCTTTCTCGTATTACAGCAGAAAATATCCTGCAATGGAGAATGTCCCGACAAGAAGACAGTACAAAGCAAAATATTTCAGTTTCCGTTTTTTCACCACACGCATCAGAATGCGGATCGTAAAGTAACCGGCAAGTGCCGCCATGAAAACGCCGACCAGATATACCGGATGAAAAACAATTTTATTTTTTCCCATGGTCGCAATTTCAACGATCGTTGCCCCGATAATCGCCGGAACACTCACAATCAGAGAGTATTTCACAGCGTACGAACGGGTCATGCCGCCGATCACACACGCAGAAATAGTCGAACCAAGACGGGAAAGACCCGGAATCGTGGAAAAGCCTTGGAAGAATCCAGCAATCAGTGCATCTTTCGGCTTCAAATTTTTCTGCGTTTTTTCTCCCTCCGGAAGCATATCTGCCACCACAAGCAGAATCGCCGTCAGATACAGACCAACGCCAGGTGCCAGCAGATTCGAGGAGGTCAGTGTGACAAGGCTCTGAATCATGCCACCGATTACAGCAGTCGGGATGGTGGTCAGAATCAGCAGGAAAGCAAGCATACGGTAGTTGCTGCCGAGTACCTTCCGGTACTGCTTTCTCTCCTGATGCTGACTGGAAAAGTGTTCCTTTAAATTATGAAACAGATCGATTATGATTCCGCACAGCGCGAGGAAGAGACGTTTCCATTCCTTCGAAAATGTGAGCAGAATTGCAATCATGGAGCCAAAGTGCAAAAGCACATTGAAAAACACCGTCTGCGTATCTTCGATCTTCATAAAGTGACGGAAGATAATCAGATGTGCGGAGCTGCTGATCGGCAGGAATTCCGTGATTCCCTGGATCAGGCCCAGAAATAAAGCTTCTATTACTGTCATTTTTTTATCCTGTTCCCTTATTTTTCTCTTTTGTGAAAGTCCGGACAAAACTTCCGTTCGAATTTTCAC
>OHAC01002554.1_pt1 | contig 14265 bp, 11 predicted proteins | sample 1577051 | NCBI WGS metagenome assembly OHAC01 (sample SAMEA3541499, study PRJEB24748) | human gut metagenome | biome: human gut; feature: human-associated habitat; material: faeces | place: China | collected 2012 | reverse complement strand
GATGGGGAGAAATCAATATGTGTCAATGGAAACAATTGAGAAGATTTGTAAGAAAGTTCCTTCTGCATATTCGTAAATGTCAAATCTTTCGTTTCTTCATAAATTTGCGTCGCTGTTATTAGCGGCGCTTGCTGTAGCATTCATTCGGCAGTTCTTTTGGCCACGGTATGAGTGGCTCCAGATTTGTTGTTTCGTCTATTACTCCGTTTTCATCTTTCAGCTTGAGAAGTTCCATTAACAGATGGCGTATGTAATAATAAACATTCAGATGATTCGCACGGGCTGTTTCCGTAATACTGTAGATGATTGTGCTTGCCTGTGCTTCCCGGGTTTATTAATCGTTACCTAATTCTTCTTATGTGCTTAAGAACATAAGAAGAACTCGCAGATGCTCGATACGATTCATGGAGCCAAATCTTCCACAATCATTTACAGTATTGTGAAAACTGCAAAAGCGAATCATCTGAAGTATTTTGATTATGTACAGTATCTTCTGGAGGAGATCCCGAAACACAAGAATGACAGGGATTGTTCCTTTTTGGAAAATCTTCTGTCCTAGTCAGAAAAACTTCCGGCAGAGATCCGCAAAATTTATTAGTGGCTGTAAAGCAGCCACCAAAAAAACTCCTAGAGTAAAGTGATTCTAGGAGTTTTTTGTGTGAAAATTTACAGAAATATAGGAGATATATACTTTTTACATTTTAAGAGGCTAAGCATTATAAAATTGTGAGCCAATGCAGTAAAAAACCCGGGATTATTCCGGGTTTGATGGGAATGTATAGTTGTTTAAAACTTCATAAGGTATTGAACTGGCATTTTGAAGCACTATTTCTTTTGAAACAGTTAATGTATGTTCGTTAATTAGAATGAACGAAAGGTTTAAGTTTAAATTATGAGGCCGGTGTTCCATGTAGTACTGAAATAACAAAGGAATCGAAGTGACAAAGCTGATTTTATCGTCAGACTTCATTTCTTTTGATATTAAACTTAAAAGATTGGTAGAAAGTTCATGGTCTACAGTTCCAAAAGTATTGTCTGAAAGAAAATGAAAATACCAACGGTGAATGGGACCGTTTGCGAAACATGAAGTCATTTGGTAAAAGCTGGTGTTATCACATAAATGCTCGGAAAAATCATATGGAATATGTGATAAAGCAAGCTTAACTGTCTCCATCATATGATTGATGGTAGCAGGAACGGATACAGTGTTCGGATCATAGCCACAAACAGAAAGTAACTCTTGCAAAGATACTCTGTTTTGTGAATTTAAGGCAATTTTGGTTAAAGTATCTATAGTAGGCGGAGTCTCCCGTTTTTGCGTTACTAAACGGGAAAGGTGCTCCTTGCTCATTTGAATATCTTCGGCAAAACTTTTTTGTGTTCGGTTTCCAAGTGCTCTTTTGAGGAGTATTGAAAATGCTGATTTATCAAATTGACTGTTCATAATAAAACCTCCATTTTCACTATATCATGTGGGAATGGAACAATCAATCAGATAATTAGTAGGGGAAATTATTTTTGTTAAGTATGTGGATTTAAAACAAAGAAAAATCAATATAAAATAATCTATATCAATAATAATTGACATAGAAAAGAAAAGGTATGTATAATGTAGATATAGTAAAAGAGGGGGGTGATGGAAATTTGAAGACTTATGAGGTTGGAAATGTGAGGTATGATGGAAAAGTTTATTTTCTGATTCGCCGGACAGAGGATGCCAGTATCTGTGTATATCCAACAAAATATTTGAAGCATAAGACAACTTCAAATCGTTCCCCCAATACAGTAAAGCGTATTGCGTTTTCATTATCCTATTTTATGGGATATTTGAAAGAACAGGGGAGACAGTTTGAGGATGTTTATGAGATGACTTATAGTGCACAAATGGAATTTTTTCAGAACTTTCTCTATTGGGTTAAAGGAGGAAAGCATATTTCCGGGGAAGTAAGGAAAATTCCAGATAATGGGACATGCAATGCATATTTACATGATGTGTTTGGTTTTTATCAATTTCTTGAAATGGAATATGAACAGTTTGGCTCATTGCTGGTTCTTTCGGATAAGACAATTTCGTATACAAATGCTATAGGTGTTAGAAAGACCAAGCTGTGCCGGTCATTTGATGGATATTTGAATGCAGTTTCATCAAAAGGGAGAACCATAGAGAGAAAAAACATTATCGTTCTTTTGGATGCATGTACAAATTGCAGGGATCAGTTGTTACTTCTTTTGTTAGCTGAGACCGGCTTTCGTATTGGAGAGCTTTTAGGGGTACGTTATGTGGAGGATATTGATTACCAGGGGTGTCGGATACGCGTTGAGCCAAGAGCAGACAATGAAAATGAAGTGCGTGCAAAATATGAGGAAGACAGGTGGGCGAAGGTAAGCAAAGATACTTTTGACATTCTGCTCTTTTACTATGCTAAGTACAGAAAATTACTGAAAGAATCAGAATATTTGTTTATTACATTATCTGGAGAACATGCCGGACAAGCGTTAACAGAAGATGCAGTCAATGCAATGCTCCGCCGTTTACAAAAGAAGACACAGATTAAAGTTACATCTCATATGCTCAGGCATTATTTTGCAAATGAGCGTCGGAAGAATGGATGGAGTTTGGAATTGATCAGTCAGGCGCTGGGGCATAGGAATCTGCAGACAACTATTAATTATCTGAACATTAGCAATGAAGAGTTGGTTGAAGCAAGTGAAGAGCTTTTTCGTAAAAATGCAGCATTATATATGGCGGATAAATTGTTATAGGAGTTGGTTAAATATGGCAATGGAAGTAGTTAATTGTTTTTATGAAGAAAAGAAGAATGCCGAATATTTAGAAAGACAGATAGAGGAGTGCCCGGCAAGGGAAAAGAGATTTATAAAGCGTGGAATAGAGTATTTGTATTTGAAAAATGTGTATGATGTAACAGAAATTGAAGATAGTTTGATTGATTCGTATGCACTATGGCTTCAGGAACAGGGAATTAAAGACAGAAAGTTGATTGGTGTATACCAAAAATCTTTACGGGATTGGAGAATGTTTCATAAGCAAAAAGAATTTGTAAAACTAAAAGAAGAGTTGGAAGAATGTGACACAATAGAACAGTCTCTTAAGAACAAAGTGTATGCATTTATGGTGGAGAAGAAGATATATAGTTTGGAAGAAATTGACTGGGATGCCAGGATGAGTTATGAACAATATCTGGAGAAAACCATAAATAAAAGAAACTGTCCATGGTATCTATGCGGTTTAGATAAACTAAAGTTATTTGATATTAAAAAAAGAAATAACAGTATTAGGGAAAAAAGAATTCGGCTAAAGTATCAAGAGAAGAGAATTTACTTGGGTTATCATCCGGATTATAATTTGGCAAAGGAATTTTACTATTGCAAGGATGCAGAAGGAATTATATGGGATTTTTCAATTAAGACATCACAGAGACTGAAATATCAGATTTTTACGGTTCTAAATTATGCATTAGAAAACTTTTCGGAGCGTAAATTACGGCGGGGGTATCTTGCCCCCTTGCATTTCTTTTATGTGTATTGCATAGACAGAGGGATTTCGGATCTAACACAGCTAGAACAGAATCAAATTGATGAGTATTTTAGTAAAGCAAAAGAAGTTCCACTTGTAAATAACCGATATCCTCAGATTGTGGATAAAGTACAGAGAATCCTTTTTTTGCAGGCTAAAGATATTAACTGGGATGCAAATGTATGGTATTTGGAGCGTTTCCAGTTTGATATAACCCGTTATGATCCGACAAGGCCGGTAAAACGTATTTCATTTTTAGATATATTAGATAAACATAACCGGGAATATTTAAAGATGTATGTAAAATATCAGTTGGGTGTAACTGGAGCTGCGGTTCAAAATATATGGGCACGGACGTATATTACTAAAGCCTTTCTGCGTTTTCTTGATAAAGAAAAGCTTGCAGTAGATAAATTGACTGCAGCAGAGATTGATTTATATATGAGAGAATTGCAAAAGGAATGTGTTGAAATTGCAACATTTAACGATAAGGTGGCTGAAATTCATTGCTTTTTTAGGTTTCTGACAGCGAGGGGATATTATAGCAAGGTTCCTTTTTATCCAGAATATTATATAAAGCGGGAACCGGTACCGCATCATTATCGGTCTGTACCACAGAATACGGTGACGGAGATCTTACAGAATTTAAACCAATTGCCAGAAGACATGAGGCTTATGTATCTGCATTTATGGTGTTTGGGGTTACGAATCAATGAAGTATGTTCCATAAAACGGGAAGGATATTATCTGAAGGAAGGGGTTGCCTGGCTTAGGATTTATCAGCACAAAATGAAGATGGAAAAGGTAATTCCAATCCCAATGATATTATATCGTAGCATGATGGTTTATATAGAACGAAAGAAAATCGGTATAGACTCTTATGTGTTCCAAAATTCCAAAGGAGGACCTTTCTTGTCAACACACTATTGGCATGAAATGGTGGCATGGTGCAAACAACAGGGAATCAGATGCGGAGATCATGTGTTCCAAACGCACGATTATCGGCATAGCGTAGCCACAGCTTTATATGAACGTGGGGCGTCCATACAGGCAATCCGGGAATTTTTAGGTCATAAACATGAAAATATGACAAGGCGGTATATTGACTGTATTCAGAAACATGTGGATATGTCAAGTGAACAATATTATAAAGAACAGAAAAGTTTGGTAAGTGAATGGAGAGGAAGTGAAAAAGGTGGAAACTAGGATTTATATAAAAGATCTTCCTTGCTATCAGAGAAAAGGAAGTATTTCTGAAAAAAATGTTAGAGTTATGGAACACCATTTTTATAATTTGGATCTTTTGACAATGGAAGGGCAGAAAAAGGAAATGGAAACATTCATACGAAGCCGCGGAGAAGAGTTGAGTATGTCTACCGTAAATGGAGACATAATTCTTTACAATCTACTTGCTAGATTTATGAAAGATAAATATCCGTTTCTGCACAGTTTCAGGGCAATACCAGAAGAAGTCCTTGTTAAGAAATTTAGGGCATGGCTATTAAATCATGGATATCAAATCACACGAAAGCATCATATGAAAAGTATGGGTAAGAATTTACAGGAGGATGCGGCATCTACGTCTTCTGCTTCGTTATTTAGAGCCAGAAGATAAACGGTCAGAATGGGAAAAAGATGTGTGGAAACTGGAAAATTTGGGATTTGAGGTCAGACAGAATCCGATAGATGTAATAAGGACAATAAAATTTACAGGAATCGTACAAGAGACGATAAGGGAAGAGGTAAAACGGGCATCTTATATCCGGATTAAATATTTATCGGTAGGTTCGTTACAGGGAGAGATACGTGCGGTAAGACGGTTTTCTGAGTTTCTTGCCAAGAGAAATCCAGAGATTAAAAGTTTAGGAGAAGTAGGGCGATTAAACATTGAAGAATACTTGACTTACATCAACCTGGAAAGAGGACAGGAAAGAAACTTAAAAACGGAAATGGCAAATTTAAAAAACATGCTGCAGCAGGTTGGAAAAGTGATTGACAAGCCCAAGTTGGGGAAATTGTTTATTAAGCAGGACATGCCAAAAGCACCGGAAGTAGCATTTAAAATTTATTCTGACGAGGAAATAAAGCGTTTGAATTATTATATCGTCAATATGGAAGAACAGGTGGCACGTGCGCTGATCCTGCATCAGATGCTTGGCGGAAGGATTTCTGATACACTTACCTTGCGAACAGACTGCTTATATCAGGAAAACGGACATTATATTGTTCGAATGTATCAGGTAAAGACCTCTTATTATGAAAAACCGATTCCAGACGATGTGGCTAAGTTAATTCAGAAATCCATGGAGTATACATACGAAAGGTATGGGGAAACGGAATATGTATTCGTAAATGAGTCGAACCCTTCCCTGCCGTTTCAATATTCTATGCTAAAACACCGTGTATATACATTGATACACGAAAATGATATTTGTAAAGATAACGGAGAACGAATGGGTTTTGCCACACATTTATTCCGGCACTGTTATGGCATGAAGCTTGTAGAGCTGCATCTAGATGATGCTGCTATTGCACATTTATTAGGGCACAGGGGAGTGAATACGGTATATCGGTATCGGCGAGCAAGCGGAAAGCTACTGGTAAAGGAAACCGAAGAATTAAGAAAGACGATGGATGAGATTTTGAGTGAAATTATTAAGGAGTGGGATGGATATGAGCAAGTATTCCAAAATGGTTGAGTCTAATCAAAAGGCGAGTAAGGAAAAAATAGACTGCGCAATCCGCACGATCAAAGAAATGCTGGATAAGGAAGAACAACTTTTGGTCTGTGAACTAGTTCGGAAAACAGGATTGTCAAGGGCTTTCTTCTATAAAAATCCGACTGTAAGCAAGTTTTTGAATGAGGCAAGACAGAAGCAGGAAGGCAAGGTGTTCCATCAGAAAAAGAAAGTGATTCTAGATTATGCTCTGGAACGGCAGAATGAGTTGATAAAAATGGAGTATGAAAAATCTCAGAAAGAGAATAAGGATTTAAAGGCAGAGAATGAAAAGTTGAAGAAAGCTCTTAAGAAAAAAGAAGTTGCGTTTATTAAAGGATTGTAAAAATGTAAAACAGATAGAATTTTCAAAAAATATGAGGGAATCCTATCTGTTTTACTAGTAGTGGAAAGAAAGAGAGAGGAAAGGGAAAGGGATTAAAGTGGCATCTCCATATTAAACAATTTTGTATCTTTTTGATCATTAAAATTCACTACATAAATATGTTCTTTTATTTTATTTAGTACAGAAGTTGAAACATTTGCATTCTCTCCAATACTATTATTTATAAATCGTTGTTTTATCTGTTCCTTGTCTTCTTCAATATCTAGGGTATAATTATATATAATCAATTCGGATCCGTTTTCTTTTAATGAATAAAAAATATGTTCCCACCACCAAGAATCAGATTTTCCTATTGACATTCCATAAATTATAAATAGTTTTGTATTTAAAAAATCACTAGAATATTTTATGTCTGCCCTCGTCCAGTAAGATTTTATAAAAAATCGATCTTTATCTGTAAATTCATTGTATCCTTTGCGCTCATATCCAAAAAGAATGGATTTAGGAATCGACTGAACCCCATTTGGATGTACAATATCTAATATTACATTTGAAAACAATGTATCATTATTGATTTGAAAGTGAAAATTATTAGATGATGTCTTATAAATAACAGGTTTAAATTGTTGTCTATCCAAATCAATATAGTTATCTAATAAGCTTGTATAATTAAAATTATAAAATTTAAAAACAAACAATTGATGGTGTCCATTTTTGATCACACTCTTAGAAAAATCCATATTTTGCAAACTGTCTGTATCAAGATCACCCAATATATTTTCTAAAGAATTTATGGCCCAATTATATTTCGTTGCATTTGATCCTATTTCTTTTATGACTTCGGTTGTAACAATATTGGATAAGAACATGGAAAATAATGTTTGTAATTCAAATAGATGTTCATTTAATTCATCCAAATCACCTGTTGGGATGAGTTCATATAATGCATTTTCAAAGTCGCACCAGTTTTCTGTATTACCTTTATCTTGTTTCATTTTAAGAAAAAGCTTATTCTCTTTGTTACATTCAGCATATTCTAAGAAATCAAAGAATTTTTGGTAAAGTGGAAGTATTTTCTTGTTTAGTTTCTTTAATATTTTGATATCAAATCCATTTCCAACAAAAACCATGATATCATTTTGTGAAACTATTTTATTAAAATGTTTTCCACCATATATTTTTTCCATTTTTATAATCCGCCTTTCTTTGCAAGATACCGAAAGAGTTATATAGACCGTTTCGGTTTGTTGTTATTCTTAATTTCCTGAGAGCTTTTTAATCTGTTTATATTATATAGTTATACAATATTTTTCACTTTAAGGCAATATTTGAATATCATAAAAAATTGTTTCAATTAATCTGTTAATAATTATATCTGGAAAAATAAAAATAATTTTACAGAAAAAAAAGTGTGGGTCACTTAGTAATTAATAAGAGTAAAATTGTTTTAAGAATAATATTTTGAGAAACTGTTAGAAAAAAGAACGCTATAAACACTGTGTATTGTGTAAAAACCTTGATTTTTCAATGTTCTTGAGAGCAGGGTACATATATTGGCTATATCCGGTTTGCATATGTCTTTTATAGGAATCGGGATGTATCAAGTGTTAAGAAGATTAGGACTCAGTTTTTCGGCTTCGGGAATAATCGGAATACTCTTTTTGCTTTTATATACGATGATGATTGGAATCGGAGTATCTAGTCTTCGAGCTATCATTATGTACATTGTACGAATGGGAGCAGAAATTTTAGGAAGAGATTACGATTTATTAACTTCTCTGTCAATTGCCACTGTAGTAATTGTTTTATGGCAGCCGTTATATTTGTTTGATGCAGGATTTTTATTTTCATTTGGTGCAGTTTTAGCGATGATATTAATAAATCCGCTTCTTGAACAAACTTCATTCATACCTAAAATATTCTGTCCTGGAATTGCTATTCAAGTAATGCTTCTTCCAATGACAATGTATTACTATTTTGAAATCCCTACATGGTCAGTGCTAACAAATATAATTGTAATTCCTTGTATGTCGATTTTAATTGGAGTTGGGATTGTAGGCATATTACTTTTATTTATTTTTTATCCAATTGGTAACTTGATTTTACAACTGTGTAAGGCTATTTTATGGGGATATGAAAAATTGTGTATGTTTATGATAGATGTTCCGTTTGGCAGGATTGTGACAGGAAAACCCTCAATATGGATAATGCTGGCATATTATACAGTATTATTGATAAGTTATTTTATATGGAAATATTGGGATATTCAGTCCGAAAAGCAGAAATATAAATCCAAAAGCAGAAAAGATCTTATAGAAACAGAAAAAAAAGAAAGCCAAAGAATTTGTTTGAAAAGCAGATATTTTGCTATAAGAAGTGTAGTTTGTATAATTGCATTATGTGGAATTGTTTGTCTGTCCTACCGTAAAAAAGGAAATTTGGAAATTACGATATTGGATGTCGGACAAGGGGATGGCATTTTTATCCGCACCCCAAACGGGACTAACTGTCTTGTAGATGGAGGCAGCACAGATGTATCACAAGTAGGTCTTTATCGTCTGATTCCTTTTTTGGAATCAAAAGGTGTTGGATGTTTAGATTATATTTTCATATCTCACGGTGATGAAGATCATATAAACGGAGTTAAAGAAATGTTAGAAAGCCAGAAATTAAATATAAAAATAAAAGCGCTGGTATTGCCTGTAAAGGAAGTATGGGATGACAAACTAAAAGATTTATCCGCGACGGCAGAAGAAAACCGCACCAAAGTAATCATAATGTCAGCGGGGCATCAATTCGTAGAATATAAAAAAGATATACCATTCACATTAACATGTATTGGACCGGTAAAAAATTATAGTGGTGAAAATGGGAATGCAGCATCGATGGTTTTAGATTTAAAATTTGATGACTTCGATATGCTGTTTACTGGAGATTTGGAAGGAGAAGGGGAAACGCAATTAATCGAGAGCGGAAGCTTAAGGAAGTATGATATATTAAAAGTTGCACATCATGGTTCGAGAAATTCTACACCTAAAAAATTTCTGGAAATAACTTCTCCTTTGGTTGTGTTAATTTCAGCAGGAGTAAATAATCGATATGGGCATCCACATCAAGAAACTCTTGAACGATTAAATAAGCAAAAATGTACTATCTATAATACACAACATCAAGGGGCAATACATATAAAAACAAATGGAAAAAACTTGAGAATAAATGTTTTGCAAAAAGCAGGTTTTCCCAAAAACGATTTTTGGGAAGAAGATAAAAATACTGATAAAGCGCATGGTTGACACATTTTTTCGTTCCCAAAAATTTTCCCAAAAATGAAGAAAAAGTTCCCAAAAACGATTTTTGGGGAAAATAGCCAATTTTTGGGAGGTTTTATTCTTGTACATGAATGCATTTGTTATTCATTAGAAACTGTATAAACATGCAGATGAAAGGAGATAACACTATGCAGAAAAAGAATTACAAAGGTCGCTGCGAGAAATTGACAGTGCAAAAATCCAAGGATGTCTGCCATATCTATAATGACATTCAAAAGTCTTATCTATTAAAACTTCAAGATAATCCAAACATAAAGGAAATAAAATGTAATGTTCTTATGCTTGGATTAGAACTTGGAGAATTCACATCTGATTTTCAGTGTGTTACAACAGACAACAATCTAATAGTGCGTGAATGTATCTCACGAGATACTATTGCAAAACCAATGACAGCAAAACGATTAGATGCTTCTAGAGAGTATTGGTTTCGTCATGGCATAAGAGATTGGGGGATTGTAACCAATGAAAAATAAGAGTCTATTTTATAATCCAAAAACAAAAGAAATATTTCGTGTATTAGATAGTAAAGAATCAGAAGTTCTTGTCATTAAATGTACAAAGAAACAGATGCCATACTGGACAGATTTTGATTCAATTTCTTCTTATCATTTAATCACGGAAGATGAATTGCAAGACATAACTAACACACACTTTCAAGAAATAACTGTACCATCAAAAGAGTACAAATATGTTCAAGAAAGATTTTCAATGATTTCAAATATCATTCCTGTCATTGGAAATAAAAACAAGCGTACTCAAATGATACGGATCATATCTGAAACAAATAATTGTAGCAAGCAGACGATTAAAAATATCTTATGCCGGTATCTTATCTATCAAAATATTGCTGCATTAGCACCACAAAAGAATGAGAAAGAATTAACAACTGACGAAAAGAATATGCGTTGGGCGTTAAACAAATTCTTCTATACAAAGAATAAGAATTCATTATCAACAGCTTATGTCATGATGCTTAAAGAAAAATATACTGACGAATACAACAACTTATCACAACACCCAACTATCCACCAGTTCCGTTATTTCTATCGCAAAACAAAAAAAATGGAAACATACTATATCTCAAGAGATGGTATAAAAGATTACCAAAGAAATCATAGACCATTGTTAGGAGAAGGAATTAGAACGGTTGCAAATAGTATTGGGACAGCCATGTTGGATTCTACAATCTGTGACATTTATCTTATAAATGAGAAACAAGAATTAATCGGTCGTCCATTAATGACAGCCTGTATAGACGTTTACAGTGGCTTGTGTTGTGGCTATTCATTAACATGGGAAGGTGGCATGTATAGTCTACGTTCTTTGATGCTAAATGTAGTCACTAATAAGAAAGAACATTGCAAAAAGTTTGGAATTAATATTGAAGAATCAGACTGGAATTGTTGTCAATTACCTACAACATTAATCACAGATAAAGGCTCGGAATATGCTTCGGGAAATTTCGAGCAACTTACAGATTTGGGAGTGTCTATTATAAATCTTCCAGCCTACCGTCCAGAATTAAAAGGATCAGTTGAAAAATTTTTTGATATGATTCAGTCACTTTATAAACCTCAATTATTTGGCAAAGGAATCATAGAAACAGATTTTGGAGAGCGTGGCGCACATGATTACAGGAAAGATGCCTGTCTGACATTAGAACAATTTGAGAAAATAATTCTTCATTGTATCATTTATTATAATACACAGAGAATTATCAAAAACCCACCATTGATTGAACAAAATATTTCACCACATTCTTGCAATATATGGAATTATTGTTTGACCTATAGTGATGGTTTTTTGATAAGCATATCACCACAAAATCTACTTTTATGTTTGTTACCAAGAACGAAAGGAGTGTTCAAAAGAAATGGCTTAAATGTCAATAATCTACGTTATAAGCACAAGATATACACTGAAATGTATCTTGTCGGAGGAGATGTAATAGTTGCCTATAATCCAGAAGACGTGTCATATATCTGGCTTATTGAGGAGGATGGAACGTATGTAAAATTTGAATTAATTAATTCTCAATTTTGCGGAAAGGATTTATTGTTCGTAGAAAAGTATATGGAGTCATCAAAAAGATTAATTGCAGAAAATGCCAATGATAATTTACAAGCAAAAGTTATACTTTCAAAAGATATAGATTTTATAATTTCAGAAAGCACACATTCTAATATAAGTACAAAAAATATCCGCAAGAATCGTCAAAAAGAACAGAAACTTACTCATAAAGATTTTGTAAAGGAGTATGAATTATGATTGATATGAACAAAGTAATCAAAAAGCTTCCTGATATGTTGTCAGGCGATGAACTTCAAAAAACAATGTCTATCATTCCAAAATATGACAAACAGATTCAGGAATATGGAAACGTGACAGAACGACTATTGAAGCTATCTGATATTTATAATATTTATATTCCATCACAAATGTCTGCTGAAATTTATAGTAAATTGTATCTTGGTATCATTCGTTCTATGCAGAAAAAAGGAAATAAATTGGCTGTCCAGCAATTTAATTCAACATATAAAATAATGCAGAATATTAATAACAAAACTGATAATCAGCAATATGAGGGGATTATAGGTGGCTCAGATTCATTTACAATTATAGGAGCAAGTGGAATAGGAAAAACATCTACAATTTCACGTGCATTGAATTTGATTGAAGCAGATCATGTGATAGAAATTGGACAGCCTTATACTAAATTCCTTCCATGTTTAACAGTACAATGTCCTTTTGATTCTTCCGTAAAAGGATTATTGATTGAAATTTTACGCAAGCTTGATGAACAGATAGGAACAAATTATACAAAATTAAGAAAAGCAACAATTGATATGCTTATAGGTTCAGTTAGTCAAGTATGCTTAAACCATATTGGATTGCTTGTTGTAGATGAGATACAGAACGTTGTCAACTCAAAAAACGGTAAAAACTTAATTGGCTCACTGACGCAATTAATCAACAACTCAGGCATTAGTATTTGTATGGTTGGTACACCAGAAAGCGAAATATTTTTTGGACAAGCTATGCAATTAGCTCGGAGAAGTGTCGGGTTAAAATATACGGCTATACCATACAACGAACATTTTTGTGAAGTATGCGAGTGTCTATTTTCTTATCAGTATGTAAAGAATGTTACACATATAAACAATACAATTATTGATTGGCTATATCAACATAGCGCAGGAGTTATATCAACTGTAGTATCATTAATCCACGATGCACAAGAAATTGCAATCTTAAATGAGAGAGAAGTGCTAGACATTAAATCATTAGACGAAGCATATAGTAACAGACTTTCTATGTTGCATGATTATATTAATCCTGCTATAAAAAAGAAATATATTAGAAATAACAAAACGAAGAGACAAAATAATATTTCAACTTTACAGATAGAAGATAATATAAACGTTCAGACAGATTTGATACAGAATCTCACAAAAGAATGTAAGAAAAACGGAATAGATGTTATTGAAGTATTAAATCAATATATTGCAATTGAGGTGATTTAAATGATAGGATTTTTACCTGAACTATATCCAAACGAGCTGATATACAGTTTAATATCACGATATCATGCTATGTCTGGACATATTGGACATAGGAAAACGACACTGGAAGTATTAAATGATGGTCGTCTTATGAATGTTGAATTTTTAAATAAATTTACTGACCGTTTTTACAAAGCACTTACAAAAAACAATTCAATGGAAGATATTATTATGAATCACACAATATTTCCTTTTTATGCCATGTTTTTAGAAGGTGAAGAGAAAAGACTCTTATATAATTTTTTGATTGAAAATAAAGGCGTTATTAATGTCCATGTTGCACGCAAAAATTTATATTATTGTCCAATGTGTGTCAAAGAAGACAGGAAAAAATACGGAGAGACATATTGGCATAGAGACTGGCAAATTGAAAATATTAAAATATGCCCAAAACATAAATGCTACCTTGTTGATACTGGAATAGAAATTTACGGAAGACAAAGGACAGGAACAAGGATAACTAATAAATATTTTCTGGCAGAGGAGGTTGCAAATAAAACAAATACTAATATTTCAAAAAATATTCTTGAAATAAAAATATCAGAGTATGTTTTAAAGCTAATAGATCATAATGGAATTAGCAATAGCGTTTCAATTAGTGAATTTTTAAAATCTAAATTGGCTAACACAAAATACTCAACAGAATTTGGTACAATAAAATATGATTTATTTTACTCGGACTTTATTGATTATTGTAAAGCTAACAAATATCAAATAAATCCAATGCCCACAAAACTTCACATTGAAAAAGTTTTTAAAGGCAAGAAATATAATA
>OHAC01002553.1_pt1 | contig 14267 bp, 19 predicted proteins | sample 1577051 | NCBI WGS metagenome assembly OHAC01 (sample SAMEA3541499, study PRJEB24748) | human gut metagenome | biome: human gut; feature: human-associated habitat; material: faeces | place: China | collected 2012 | reverse complement strand
GAAGGAGCTGGAAGCGGATGAATTGATCCAGCGCATCCAATATAATGAAATGCCCATACGGGTGGAATACTCCCTCACCGAGAAAGGACGGGATCTGCTGCCTGTTTTTTATGCTATCTCTCAGTGGGGCATGAAATATATACCGTAACTCCAAATATAATGACGCCTTTTTAGAACAGGAAAGCCGGGAAGCATTGGCACTGAGCCCACTTCCCGGCTATTGTTTTTTTCATTGACAGCTGGGGTTTCATTGTCAATGGCGTTTGCTTTACATTATTTTACGGAAAATATTTTATCACTTGACAAGCAAGGATGCAAACTGTGTTTTAAAACGACAAAGTTTCACCGTCGGCAGGGATCTTCACTCGAGAGAGAAGATTCTGTAATTCCAACTGCTCACTTAAAGAAGTGCGAGAAAGAGAAGCATGTGCCACATTATCCATATGACTGATAATAATATCGGCTTCTGGAGCGTGTGCGATTACTTGTGCCACATCTTCAGCATCCATAATCAGTCTGCCAAAATCAACAAGCTCCGCAGCACAAGCATTTAGTATGATAACATCAGGCTGAAACCGTCTCAAGTTTTCCTCTACCTGTTCATACCAAACGGTATCACCGGCAAGATAAAGTGTTTTTTCCTCTCCTTCCATCATAAACCCCATGGCAGAACCACAGGGAATCGTCACGCCATGTCGTGCCGGTACATTTGTCACGGTTATTTCTCCAATCGAAAGACCAGACTGCGGCAAGATTCTTACATCTTTAAATCCCGACCGAACAAAAACCTGCGCATCTTCGTCGTTCTGTACCAGCACGGGTGTTTCCTTGTTTAACATATTCCCAACTGTTCCGTCCATCTCCATATCAATATGATCCGGATGGATATGAGTAACAATATAATAGTCCACATCTGCAAGAATTTCATCAACCGTTGTGGGAAGCGGACAGATGGGCATGGAAATGAATGTTTTCTGAGAATCCGGCGTTTTAAAGGGAATGGATTCGGGAAGTCTGGCAAAGCAACCAAAACCGTCCTTGGGGGCGAGCCACGGATCGACTAAAAAAATCTTTCCCCCATAGTGAATTTTAATGGTTGCATTTCGTATCTGTCGAATTTGCATAATTTACCCTCCTGTTTGAATTTTAAATATCAAAATTGTATTCTTTACTCTGCCTCTAAGAGAAAAATGACCGGCCGAATTCCGTCTGGACAAGCGAACACGCCAATCGTATCATCATTCAGCCAAGTACCAGATGGCCGAACCAATTCCCCCAAGGATAACTGACGCGCCATGGGAGCAATCACCTGCCAGGCAACGCCACACATCCCATCCGGCGGATTGATGCCATCGCTGTATAATACTTGACCTTTCTGATGAAAAGGACACATCCCCAAATTAGGAATTGCATACGGTTCTGCCATTTCCTGATAGTATTCCGTGCGCAACACGGTGATTTTAACCTTCTTATGCATTAGCATCCCCTCTTTCAAATTGTTCCGCGTAACGGTAGAGGGATTTTCCCTCGGCTGTACGAAGATAGCGGATGTCCAGCCCATTCGGTCCCAAGCGGAAGCGATCCAGCGCATCAGCATCCTTGAAGATGTAATACAGAAGAACGCCGCTCTCCTGTTCCGTCAATGCTGCCTCGCCCAAGACGTCATCCCTGTCGTGAAATGCCATGACCAGATAAACTCGGTTATCAAAGGACAGCGAATGTGTCTGACAATAGTCTCTGTAGTAATCTGCTGCCCGCTGGCCATGACCCACATCCAACCAGTCATCCTGGCGGCGGGAGTCATGGAAAACCGCGGCGGCACACAGTGCCTCCCGCTCTTTCTGGGATAAATCCATCTTGTCTGCGATCAGCAAAGCGAACAGCAATACCCTGGCACAGTGTTCTTTAGTGTGTTTCTCGCTATCAGACAGCGAAAACTGTACTTCTTGTTCGAGAAAATGATACCATCTCTTATAGTCATTTTGAACTTGTTTCGGAATCGTCATGCCTCGCACGCCTCCCGGAGAGCAGGCAGCAGCTCATCCAGTCGCCCGTCCAGTCCGAAGGACTTCTCTTTGATATTGTCCGCAATGTAGATCTCACCCAGATTGATGGTCACATAAGTGGCGTTTGGCTCGCTGGCCACCAGGCGCATCATCGGGGCCTTGATCAGCTGATTGCGCCAGCCAATGCCCAGCTCCAAAACCACCAGTTTCTTCCCGTGGTAGGTTTTCAGAAAGTTTTGGAACCGTGCCTGGGCAGCGGTATCCGGAATCATTCTCTGACCCGCGCCCATGTGGATGTCCATGGGACCTCCGCACTTGGGACAACGCGGCACCAACTCTGTAGGCACATGGCCGCCCTGTTCGGCAGCCGATAATTTTTCGGCCACCTCTAAACTTGAATAGAGGGTGTCGTGGCAGGGGCGGGCACACTGCATCGTAAACCAGTTGCCCTCAATCTCATAGATTTTCGTCGGATCGAAGCCACACAGTTCAAAGTGACCTTCTCCGTTTGATGTGACGACAAAGTAATCTTTCTCTCCCACAATGGCCTTCAAATCGTTCATCACCGGCGTAGGCTGGTACTGCCCGCAGTAATGATGGATGAGCCGGGCCCAGAAGGCCCATTTTTCCTCCTCGCTGGGCCATCCAGCCATCATGCCCTGCAAAATACACCCAAGGCCGTATTTCCGTTTAAAATCCCCAAACAGTCTTTCAAAGGCCGCATTGTCCGCAAACAAATGCAGTCCTTCGGTGATGGACAGTCCGTTACTGGCCCCGATCAAGATAGCGTCCGCTTCTCTGAATTTTTTCGCAATAGGGTTCCAATCAATCATATTCGTTCGCTCCTTTCTATTTTATGGTTGCTGCGATGGATCGCTCCTGCCGGAGGGCAGCTAGAGTTTCCGCCAAATCTCCTTGCAGATACAGGCTGCGTCCCCGCAGATGCTCTGGCCTATGAGATGCCTCTCGATTAAGACATGCATAAAAGACGTTTTCGTTTTTGGCAGTAAGTTCCCAGAAGGGCAGTTTGATGATACTGGGCGTCATCTCACCCACGCCAAGTTCCAACAGCAGGACTTTTTTGTCGGACTGATCCATTATCCAGTGTCGCAGGAATCTATGGTAGCGATGCAGACTATCCTGCCAGAAGGTTCCCTCCAGAAAGGTATCATCTCGTACCCAGGGCACCAGCACCCGCCCGCAATCCGGGCAACGAGGAACAGCCTCCTCCGGCAGGCAAACACCTGCCAAGCAACCAGTCAGCTCCTTCACCAGCTCGCGGTTTTCCCAAATATCATCCCGGCAGGGCTGACTGCATTGGCAGTAGCTAAAGTCTCCCTGAAAGGCGCAAATTTGTTTCTGGGGAAATACTCGAAAAAACTGCTGATCCACATTGGTGGTCAGAACAAAAGCAGGTTTGTCCGCAACAAGCGCCTGCAGGTCCAGATAGGGCTGCCCAGTAGGGGCTTCCCACATGAAGCGGATATATTGACTGTAATATCCCCACTGCTCTCCATAGCTGGAAAAGCAATGGTAGAATCCAGCCAGCGGAGAGGTAAAGCCATACTGTTCGCGAAAGGGAGCCAATGCCTCCGAAAGTGCCGGGGACCAATGGTAGTGGTCGTATCCAGCTGCGCTTGACAGGCCGGAGCCGCCTCCGATCACAACGGCATCTGCTTGAGCAATACGCTCGGCAAGTTCCTGAAGCGCCGCTTGGTTTCCAACCCTCATTGATCGTTATCTCCGCTTTCCATGGTGTTCCGTGCATCCCGCAGCACTTGAGCAATGTCGGCCACAATGGTCATGCCCTTATCCTCCAACTGCTTGGGCAGAAAGTCATATTTGTCGTTGACAGCAATATATCGAGCATGGGGAAAGCTGAGGGTCATGTTCCAGAAAGGTTCTTGGATAAACATGGGAGTCATTCGGCCAACGCCCAACTCCAGGAACAGAATTTTGCTGTCTTTGTGTTCCAGTACATAGCGAGAAATTTTTTCGTACTGTTCTTCATATTTCTTTCCTTGCAGGAAATTCCCATATCCTCGCACCCAGGGGAAAGCCTCGCCACCGCAGTGCGGACACCGGGGAATGAGATCCGTGGGAATCTTCGTGCCATCCCCCATAGCGGCCACCATATCAGCCACTGGCTTTACCGCATCCCAGGTGTCATCGGTACAGCAGGCGGCACACTGGAAGAACCGGTGATCTCCCTGGATCTCCGCCACCTTCTCCTCCGGGTAGAGTTTGACAAACTGGGTATCCTGGTTCGTGGTGAGGATGAAGAAGTCCTTGCCTTTCAGCAAAGCGTCTAAATCCAAATAGGAATGACGCACAGGTGCGGTCTGGGTGGTGTGAAGGAAGGTGGCGAGATACCCCCAATACTCTTCCCTTGTCTTCCAGGGGTGCATCATCCCTGCAAAAGCACCTTTGAAGTGGTACTTCTCCGCAAAAGGCCGGAAGTATTTCCGGTAGGAGTCGTTGTCCTCGTAGTAAAAATCTCCGCCACCGGCAGCGGACAGACCGGAGGCCCCGCCCACTACCACACAGTCAGCTTCCTTTACCTCCTGTACCAAACGATGGATCTGTTCGCTATACGGCAGCGGCTTTTTGTCAGTCAGCTGATAAGGCGTACTGCCGGAAGCATAGATAGGATAGTGCCTGGAATAATTCATCTGGGTCTGCATGACCAAATCATCATAGAAGTTCATTGTCACCATTCCTTTCGAGTGGGTGTTATTTTTATTCTTACTTCAAATCATTTTAGCATCCTCTTGCGCTGTTGTCAATATGCTGTTATAATAAAAATAACATCAAAGAAAAAAGGAGATCAGGCCATGAAATATCCAACCCGCCTTAGCGATGCTGTTCATATTCTAGCTTTTATCGCTCTGTACCCAGACTGCGATCTGACCAGTAACAAGCTGGCAGAGAGCATTCAGACAAATCCTGCCTATGTGCGCCAGCTCATGTCCGCCCTGCGGAAGGGTGGACTGCTGATCAGCGTGAAGGGACATCCCCGACCTGCTCTGGCTCGTGAGCCGGAGAAAATCACTCTACTGGATGTCTATCGAGCAGTAGAGGGCAACAAGCCCCTGCTCCATCAGGACATCCACACCAACCCCGCTTGTGGCGTGGGCGTGAACATTCAACTGGTGCTGCGGGATTTTTACTTGGACATTCAAAAAACAGCGGAACAAAGAATGCAAGAGATCACGCTGAAAGATGTGCTGGAACAATATCACATGAAGTTAGAAGGGATGCTCTTGCAGCGTTTATGACGGATTGATTTTCAGAAACTCTTCCATTTGGGACAAAAATTCTTCTGAATGGGAAATACAGAGCCTCCTTATGGGACTATACTGAGGACTGGAGAAGCCTATACCCCGTATGGGTATTTCGCTTTCCAGAAAAGGAGGTTTCAAATATGCAGGAAAAGTACAATGTCACAGGCATGACTTGTGCAGCCTGCCAGGCTAGGGTACAAAAAAGCGTATCCAAACTGACCGGTGTGCAAGAGTGCAATGTCAATCTGTTAAAAAACAGTATGGTGGTGACTTATGACGACAAAAATGTAAACAGTGGGCAGATTATCGCCGCTGTAGAAAAGGCAGGCTATGGCGCATCCCTACAGCAGGTCAAGGGAAAATCAGCTGCACAGGCTGTCTCCCCGGTGGACACTGCAAAAAAGGAATATGAGGCGATGCGCCGTCGAGTAATCTGGTCCTTTGTATTCACTATCCCTTTGTTCTATATCTCAATGGGACATATGTTGGGCTGGCCGATGCCGGGTGTCTTTCTGGGGACGGAAAACTCCATGATCTACGCCCTAACCCTGTTTTTACTGGTTCTGCCAGTAGCAATTATCAACAACAAATACTATCGCATTGGTTTTAAAACCCTGTTCCACGGATCGCCCAACATGGACTCCCTAATCGCATTGGGTTCCGGTGCCTCCCTGGCCTACGGAATCTACGCCCTCTATAAAATTGCCTGGGGCTTTGGCCACGGAAATTTGGCGCTGGTAGATCAGTTTGCTCACGACCTCTATTTCGAGGGAGCGGGCACCATTCTCACGCTCATTACTCTGGGCAAATTCTTCGAGGCGCGTGCCAAGGGCCGTACCTCTGACGCAATTAACAAGCTGATGAACCTTGCCCCCAAGAAGGCCACAGTAATCCGGGACGATGTGGAGTCTGTCATTCCCGCCGAAGAAGTGGAAAAGGGTGACATTCTCGTCGTTAAGGCTGGTGAAAGCGTCCCGGTAGACGGTGTTTTGCTGGAGGGGACTGGCTCGGTGGACGAGAGTGCCATCACCGGCGAGAGCATCCCCGTGGACAAGCAGACCGGTGATAAGGTCATCGGCGCTACCATCAATCAGAGTGGCTACTTCAAGATGCGGGCTGACAAAGTGGGCGATGAGACCGCACTTTCTCAGATTATCCGACTGGTGGACGAAGCCACCAGCTCCAAAGCGCCTATCGCCAAGTTAGCGGATAAGGTGGCTGGAATCTTTGTCCCGATAGTCATCGGTATCGCTCTGCTTGCTATGGTGGTGTGGCTGATTTGCGGCGCGACCTTCGAGTTCGCCATGACCATCGCGGTATCGGTACTGGTGGTCTCCTGCCCCTGCGCTTTGGGACTGGCAACTCCTACTGCCATCATGGTAGGCACCGGCCGAGGCGCATCTAACGGCATCCTCATTAAATCCGCAGAAGCTCTGGAGACTGCCCACAGTGTAAATGTGGTTGTCATGGATAAGACCGGCACCATCACCCAGGGAAAACCTGTAGTCACCGATCTCAAATGCCGCAGTGGAGTTACCGAAGATCAACTTCTTCAGATTGCCGCGTCCCTGGAAAAACTCTCGGAGCATCCTCTGGCCCGTTCCATTGTGGCTGAGGCCGAGAAGCAGGACACTCAGCTTCTTCCAGTGGAGCAGTTTGAACAGATTCCTGGTCAGGGCATCAAAGGAAGCATCCAAGGACTCGCCTGTCTGGCTGGCAACCAAAAGTTACTGAATGCCGAGGGCATCCACGACGAGGCTCTGGAACAGCTTCAAGATCAGATGGCGGATCAGGGCAAGACACCGCTGTTCTTTGCTGCGGCGGGTAAGCTCATCGGCATGGTCGCAGTGGCAGATGTGGTGAAGCCCACCAGCAAGCAGGCCATTGCTGATCTTCAGACCATGGGTATTGAAGTAGTCATGCTTACCGGTGACCATAAAAAGACCGCCGCGGCCATTCGCAAACAAGTAGGTGTAGACCGTGTGGTATCCGAGGTACTGCCTCAGGACAAGGAGCGTGAGGTGCGCTCCCTTCAGGCGAGCGGCAAGAAGGTAGCCATGGTAGGTGACGGTATCAACGATGCACCTGCTCTGGCCCGCGCCGATGTAGGGATTGCCATTGGTGCTGGCACTGATGTGGCTATGGAGTCTGCCGACATCGTACTGATGCGCAATGATCTGTTGGATGTGACTGGAGCTATTGAACTCTCTAAGGCCACCATCCGCAACATTAAAGAAAACTTGTTCTGGGCTTTCTTCTACAACATCATCGGCATTCCCATCGCCGCAGGATGCTGGTACACAGCCTTCAATCTGAAGATGAATCCGATGGTGGCGGCGTTGGCTATGAGCTTCAGCTCGGTGTTTGTAGTGTCCAACGCCCTGCGTCTGCGATTCTTCAAGCCCAAGCATGGCTCAACGGTCTCCGACAACACAGCAGAGACTACCACTTCTGTCACTACGGAATCTCCCGTACAGACAATTTCCGTCAAGCAAACAACAATAAAGCAATCGAATGGAGGAACCACTATGAAAAAAGAACTGATGATCGAAGGAATGATGTGCCAGAACTGCGTCAAGCATGTCACCCATGCCCTGGAGAGTATCTCTGGTGCGTCCCATGTCCAGGTAAGTCTGGAGGACAAAAAGGCCACTGTTGAGGTCCCGGAGTCCGTTACTGACGAAACCCTGAAAGCGGCAGTTACCGAGGCAGGCTACGAAGTCACGGAGATTATCCCCCATGAAGGCTGATAAGGCTCACATAACCCGTTCCATTAAGATTGCCAGAGGACAACTGGACGGCATTTTGCGAATGATTGAAGAGGATCGCTACTGTGTGGACATTTCCAATCAGCTGTTGGCAACTCAGGCTCTTTTGAAACGAGTGAATCAAGAGATTTTGCGGGCCCATATCCGTGGCTGTGTCCGAGAGGGACTGCATACGGACGAGCCCAACCCAAAACTGGAGGAAGCTCTCCAACTGTTGGAAAAGCTGGTTACATAATAATAAACAATGGACCGGTCAAATCCGAATAGTCGGCCCTAAATCAATTAAGGAGGAAATCAATATGAAACTTGGCATTATTCGTTGTATGCAGACAGAGGATTACTGCCCCGGAAGCCGGGATTTTCGGACAATCCGAGAGAGAAAAGGCGCTTTTATGGGAGAGGATGATATTCAGTTAGTGGGCTTCATCAACTGCGGCGGCTGCCCCGGAAAAAAAGCGGTGCTGCGGGCCCGTTCTCTGGTAGAACAGGGCGCTGACACCATTGCTTTTGCTTCTTGCATCAGCAAAGGGACTCCCATTGGTTACCCCTGTCCTTTTGCTAAGCGTATGCGGGAGCTGGTGCAGAAAGAGGTAGGCGATGGTGTCCGTATCTTGGATTACACCCATGACGCTGGCCCTGAACCAGAAACATCTCAAAAGTAAAGTTTCTTTTCTCTCCGGTCTATGATAAGATAGACTTCAAGGAGGAGTGCTAAATGATTCAGAACCACTTACCCCACGACCACGGACAAACTATCGAGCATGAACTGGAATATATGCCCAGCGTAGAAAACTTTCAAACCGTAGCTGATATTTTCAAGCAGCTGGGGGATGGCAGCCGTATTCGCATTTTTTGGTTGCTTTGCCACTGTGAGGAATGTGTTATCAATCTTTCAGCCATGGTAAATATGAGCAGTCCTGCAGTTTCTCACCATCTCAAGCAGTTGAAATCAGCAGGTCTGATCGTTAGCCGCCGGGACGGAAAAGAGGTCTATTATAAAGCGGCTGATACCGAGCAGGCCCGAAATTTCCATCACATGATTGAGTGGCTTGTAAAAATCGCCTGTCCGTCGCAAGTAGAAAAACAAAAAGGAACGCCATGAAAAAAGAAGAATCCAAAGTTATCGCTCAAAAACTTCAAAAGATCCCAAACGGCACCCTCGCCTTGAAGCATTGCCGGGCTGGTGGAACGGGTACTACACTCTTTGGAGAACAGTTTCGAGCGGTTACCGCTGGAAAAGGGTGTATGGAGGCATATGAAACTTTTCCTGGAATAGAGGTATCCTTCAATGTTTTTCTTGCTTCAGAGGTCAAGTTTCGGCATGATGCTTCGGATTCTGTTTTAGAAATTTACTATTGTCGCAGTGGTCGCGTGGGTTGGAATATGCAAGGCGGTACTGCCGTCTATTTAGGTACAGGTGATGTGACAGCACACAGTATGGCCTGCTGCGCGGATTCCGCCATGATGTTTCCCCTAGGATATTCAGAGGGAATTTCCATTTCCGTGGATCTGAAACAGCTCTCTTCCATTTGCCCGGAAGTTTTAAAGAATGCCGGTGTGGAGGCAGACCAGTTACGGGATCGATTTTGCTCCGGAAAGCCATCCGCAATCCCGTCCTGTTCCGATTTAGAGCATATTTTTGCCCCACTCTTTTCTGCTCCTGTGTCCGTTCGAATTTCCCTCTTGAAATTGAAGGTGCTGGAAATTTTGATTTATTTGAGCAACATGAAATCGGAGCATAAAGAATTGACTCAATACTTCTCCCAGCAAACCGAATTGATAAAAGAAATTCATCAACAGTTGACAGAGCACTTGGATCAACGATTTACGATTGCAGAACTTTCCAAACAGTATTTGATAAATACCTCCACTCTAAAGGAGATATTCAAGGCAGTCTACGGCCAGCCTATCGCCACCTATATGAAGGAATTTCGAGTGCGTCAGGCTATGAAATTATTACGGGAAACAAATGACACTATCGCGGATATTGCTTCCCAGGTAGGCTACCAAACCCAGGGAAAGTTTTCAAGCGCTTTTCAGTCTATAGTCAAAATGTCACCCAGAGAATACAGAAAAATCCAGGGTATAGCTCCATCGGATTCCTTCAGCAAAACACTGTAATGAAAAATTCTGGTAAACTACTGCCGACAAAGCCTAACACAAACATAAAAAGCAGAACATTGCAACATTAGCAATGATCTGCTTTTTTATGTTCCCTTTTTTTGATATTGGCTGCCCTAATGGTCTCAATTCCTGCTGTTTCCATCCGAAGGATAGACAGCCGTGAAACAAACCATTCATCATTTTTGATCCAGTTGAGAGAATCACTCATGATCACTCTATCATAGGCACAGCCAATGATAAGTCTTAAGACGCAACCCATGATAACTTAGAGGATGACACCCATCAAGATATCCACCAAGTGAGCCACCAAGATTCAACGCCGTCAGCAGTTATATTGCGCCTACTCCCCCATTTCAAACTCGTCCAAAAGCGAATCCTGCGGAAGCGAGGCAACTTAGTAGGAAAAACTTAGTCAGTGACCAAGTTAGTGAGCAAGATAAATTGCCGGACATCCCACACGCAGTTTTGAATCTTTGTATCTTCAAAATATCTCGAATCGGTCATTCCTACACCTCCATCAGATTATTTTTGCGGCAGTAATATCATTTTACTGTCGCAAAAATATTTCTTGCATATAATATGACCAATACATCTAATTCGATTCGATGTGATGCTTGCAGAGCGACAAAATGCTTTTTAGATTTTCTTTGCAATCGTAGACAGCTCCGAAATAATGCTCAGAAGATCATTTTTGACTTCCTCTTTGCTTGGCTCGCTGCCCATCAGAAGATAATCCGTGCTGACATGGAGGATGCAGGACAGTTCAATCAGCAAGTCAATGGAGCAGCTGTGTTCACCGTTCTCCATGCGGCTGACATGCTGCTTGCTTACCAGTCCCAGGCGAACCGCCAGTTCCTCTTGCGTAATGCCACGGGAAGTGCGAACATCGTGAAGTCTCTTACCAAACTCTTTTGCGTCAAAATACATACGTTTCTCCTTCCGCACAGCCGGTACAGAACCGAACCGACGGAAGGTCAAAAAAGAGCCGCATGACGGTGAAGAAAAAAATCCTGTGCCGATAAAACAGAACATGTGTATCCCATTTATGTGTTCGCAGCTTGGTTCCGATCTCCTGCACCAGCTCCAGCATAACACACCAGACTTCGGCGTTATTCTCCAAATCCTGCATGAGCTTTTTCAGGATTCCAAACTGCTTTTTCGTACTGGCAGATACCTGATACTGCCAATGTTCCGGCAAAATCGGAAGATCATCATATCTCCACTTGGCATACTTCTCGTCATAGGCTTCCGGCTGGGAAAGTTCCACCAGATGCCCCACACAACAGCTGACAAGGTAGCCATTGCCCTCCATATAACCGTCCCTGCGCTGATTTGCCCCGATCACCTTCGAGAGACTCATGGCAACTGAGGGCTTTTCCGCTAATACAAGCTTCATTCGATACTGCTCCTTTCGCAAAAAAATTAGCAGCCAGGCACCGAAGCGCATGACTGCTATGTAAGGAACGGTATTCTATTTTAGGACTACAAACCGAAATTTGGAGGAAATTATGATGAAAAAATAATAATGGCATTATGTATATTCATTTGTGCGTTTACTTTGGTTGCGTGTTCTGGACAACAAACAAACGAACCACTTACTTTAGGTGTCAATGCGATAATAACAGAAATTGATAAAGAAAATAAAGCCATATTCGCAAAAGATAACGGAGAAGAAAGTATCTTAGGGGATGATTGTCTTATTGATTGTTCCAAAATTCCTATGATTTATTGTAATTATGAAACACAAGGTATTGTAGATATAACTCTTGATGATTTACAGGTTGGGGACGAAATCATTTTGACTATTCGGAGTTCGGAAATAGAAAATCTCCAAAAGGAAGATGACAATAAAGCCAAAATAGCAGTTGAACAATTACAATTAGGCACACAGAGAATTAAATAATTTTAAGTTTGAAGAATTGAGAAAATCGGAATTTAACGCTTGAAAAAATGAGAAATAAACATGGCGAAGAAAGAAGAAAGATTTGAAGTTATATTTAGAGACGGAAGTGGGCTTAAGGATGAAGGAGTTCGCCAAATTCTTGTAGATAAGGAGACGGGAGTTAATTACCTTTGTTGGAAGTCCGGATATGGAGCTGGTATTACACCTCTCCTGGACTCTGAAGGAAAAGTTATAGTTACAAATTAAAATCCAGTTTGCCACTGCATTTGCAATGCTGGACGGAGATAAGAGAATAACAAAGACTCAAGTGAGTAGGAGAAAATCAATGAGAAAAGATATTTATAAATCCAAGAGAACAAAAAGAACAGAAATCACTTCGTGGGCACTTATAGTGGTGGTGGTGTTGGCATTGCTGTCGCCTTTTATTTATCGCAAGGTTTTGGTACGGGATTCCGTAACAGAATACAAAGAACTGCTGGTCATAACGAAAGGTAAGGCTAAAAAAGCTGACAGCGGGTACAATCAGAAGAAAAGACATTACAGTGGTGCGAGCAAAACTACAACAATGTACTATGTAAGAATCAATGCTTCTGACCTGGATTGTGGTGAAGAAACTATGGATGTAGAAGTATCATCAAGTATTTATGATAATGTCGTGGAAGGTGAGTACCATGAGTTTACAGTTGTTACGGACACACTGATCACGGGAAAGAAACGGGTGCGGATTTATTATTAAGTGCTTTTGAGATATTGATAAAATATGTGAAGAAAAATAAGCAGATAAATGGATTTAATATAAAAATTGAGATTTAAGGCGGCAAAAATAAATGGATAAAGAAAAGAAGAGAAAACGCAATTTGGTGTTAAATGGAATAGCTATTCCCATTGACCCCTGCTACTTCACAGATTTCTTTGACTGTAATATACTCAAAATCCTTTTTTGCCAGAAGTGTCAGAAAGGCTTCGTCCATTCTGGCTGCAGTAGCAAAATATCTGCTTTCTGATCTATTCAATCATTCCCACCTTCTTTCGTGTTTTTGTTTACTTCTCACTGATTTCTTTTGCCAGTTCCATGATTTCAAAAGCGTATTTCTGCTTGCCCTGAGCCAGCAATTTTTTGTAGATGGGGTAATTAACGCCCATACCCAGCAGCCCGATAATGCCGACAATCACGCCGAGAACAAACATAGCAGTACTACCGTTGCCGATAACCTTCATGGAAAGGCACATCCCGACACCGGCTACCAACGCTGTGATAATACCGAAGGTGTAGGTAAAAACGTTTGCGGGAAGCTTGGCTTTTGCATCCAGCTTGCGAAGAGCGACCACCTTGGAGGTGTCCTTGGGTGCATATTCGTTTGCGAGTTGTTCTGCATAGATTTTATCTGTATTCATGGCTTGTTGCCTCCTTCATTTGATGGTTCTATGATACCAGCAAAGAACGAGTAACGGAACAACACTGACGGCAGTTTGTGTTGAGTTCAAGAATTGTGTAAGTTTCGATTTTCTTAATTCTACAAACTGAAAGTTATAGTGCTATCTTTTTCCATTTTCTAATCTTAGTTCTAAATGTTCCGAACGGAGCAACCGTGTTAACATGTATAAACTTGTATACTTCCCAGACCGCTGTTTTGGTTGCTTCATCGGCCCACTTTCTCATATGGGGCTCGAATAACTCTTCGTCGCTTAATGAGTCAATCATTTCATAAATCGAATTAATATTCTCTTTCAGCATATCTTTCAACTCCTGCAACGACAGATAAGCATATGTATCTGTAAACCATTGATATAATTCGCCAAGCTGATTCCACTTAAAATTATCCGAAGGAGTATTGACAGGAATACCCTTTCTTTCGTCTGATTCCCATTTAATAACAAGAGTTGTCCAGCCAACCTGATAAGCAAGATTTTCTGCCGGAGTTCGATCGACCTCATCAATTCTCTTATCTTTTAAATGCTCCGGAATATCATTAAATTCTGAAATATACTTTGCAAAGCTTTTATTTATCTCGTTTTTAAGCTCGTCTTTATTCTCATATGTTCTCAATAGTCTATCTCCTCAGCTTCCGATTTTCCAGTTTCAAAAAAAGGATTTTTCAAATTAGTCTTTGCAAATAACCTTTGAACCTTCACCATCAATTACAATTCCCTGACGGTTGTTAATTGGGCATAGATTCAAATC
>OHAC01002544.1_pt1 | contig 14287 bp, 10 predicted proteins | sample 1577051 | NCBI WGS metagenome assembly OHAC01 (sample SAMEA3541499, study PRJEB24748) | human gut metagenome | biome: human gut; feature: human-associated habitat; material: faeces | place: China | collected 2012 | reverse complement strand
GTAAGCAAAAGTGCGACTGTTCCGGGGCAGCCCGGAGGAAAATGGAGTGAAAACATATGGAAAAGCGTGTATTTCTGATCGTGCTGGACAGCTTTGGCATCGGCGCGGAGCCGGATGCAGCCGCCTTTGGCGACGAGGGCACCAACACGCTGGGGGCCATTGCAGGGCATCCCAATTTCAACTGCCCCAACCTGAAAAAGCTGGGCCTGTTCAACATTGATGGTGTGACCGCGGGCGAAAAGACCGACGCGCCCGCCGGTGCCTTTGCCCGCCTGCAGGAGCAGAGCATGGGCAAGGATACCACCATCGGCCACTGGGAGATCGCCGGTGTGGTCAGCCCGAACCCGCTGCCCACCTTCCCCAACGGCTTCCCGGAGGAACTCATTCAGGAGTTTGAGGCCAAAACCGGCCACAAAGTCCTCTGCAATCTGCCTTATTCCGGCACCGAGGTGCTGAAGGACTACGGTGAGCAGGCCATGAAGGAAAATGCCCTCATAGTCTACACCAGCGCCGACAGCGTGTTCCAGGTGGCTGCCCACGAGGAGCTGGTGCCCGTGCACGAGCTTTACCGCTACTGCGAGATCGCCCGTGAGATGCTGAAGGGCGCGTACGGCGTGGGCCGTGTCATCGCCCGGCCCTTCCTGGGCAGCAGCGCCGAGACCTTCTACCGCACCACCAACCGCCACGACCTGAGCCTGAAGCCGCCCCGTGCCACCATGCTCGACCTGCTGAAGGAGGCCGGCAGGGATGTCATCGCCGTGGGCAAGATCTTTGATATCTTTGACGGGCAGGGCGTGACCGAAAAGATCAAGACCACCGGCAATACCAATGGCATCGCCTTCACCAAGGCATTGCAGACCCGGGATTTCGAGGGCCTGGCCTTTGTGAATCTGGTGGATTTTGATATGCTCTACGGCCACCGCCGCGACGTGCCCGGCTATGCCGCCGCCGCCACCGAATTTGACCGCTTCCTGGCCGACTTCATCCCCGGGATGCGGGAGGGTGACCTGCTGATGATCACCGCCGACCACGGCTGCGACCCCTCCTACACCAAGACCACTGACCATACCCGCGAGTATGTGCCGTATCTGGTCTGCGGCAAGGGCGTGAAGCCCGGTGTGGACCTGGGCACCCGGCTCTGCTTTGGCACCATTGCACAGACCGTGTGTGAATATCTGGGCGTGGATGCTTCCAGCCTGGACGGCCACAGCGTGCTGCAGGAGATCCTGAAGTAATATGAGCCCTCTCAGTCATGTGACAGCGTGACTGAGAGGGCTATTTTTTGTGCAAAGTCTTGAACAATATAGTCAGTTGTGGTAGACTAGCACATGCACGCCCGGTGCGTACAAGGTTTACGCCGGGCGCAGGAATTGATATGGTTTCAGAATAGAAGGAGACTATCACATGAGAATCAATCGTACTCTGGGTCTGGCACTGACCGCTGCTGTGCTGGCTGTTGCCATGACTGGCTGCTCCAATAGTGCATCTTCCACCGCATCCTCCGCTGCTTCCAGCGAGGCTGCTTCCTCTGTGGCCGCTTCCAGCGAAGCTGCCGAGAGCGAGGCTGCTGCCGCCAGCGTTGTCAGCACCGAGGATATTGACGTGAACGGTACCACCTACTCCGCTGACTGCTACGGCGAGTTCACCCTGTCCAACGGCGACACCATGAAGCTGTGGAAGGTGAAGGACGCTTACGCAGACCTGAGCGCTCTGCCCATGAAGGGCATGGCCGAGGAGTTCCCCATCGAGGCCGAGGCCGAGCAGATCTATGTTGCTGACGTGACCAGCAACGGCGAGACCACCCGCCAGTATCTGCGCACCGACAAGGCTGGCCGCAACGGCACTGTCTCTGTCAAGACCTTTGAGCTGGGCGACGCTGAGTAATCGCGCTTCCCTGTAAAATCAGCAGACAACAAGCCCCGGACCTTTTGCAAGGCCCGGGGCTTGTGCTGTTTTATCCTGTTTTATTCTCCGCTGCTGCTGGAACCGAACAGGGCATCCAGCACGGTGGAAGCGGCCTGATGCAGGGAGTTGGCAGCAGATTCCACCTGCTCCTGCGTGGGCAGAGAGATAGAAGGTGCTTCTGCTCCGCCGGTGGATCCACTGCCGGCTTCACTCTCAGCAGGTGCTTCGGTGGAAGCCTCGCTCTCGGCAGGCGCTTCGGGGGTGGGTTCTGCGGGCTGCTCATCGGCAGGCTGTTCCGCAGGCACGCTCTCGGCAGGTTCCTCCACAATGACGCTGTCGGGCGATTCCTCCACAGAGGTGCCCGCGTTGGGATCAGCCGTGGGGGTGTATACCTCGGTCTTTTCGGGGGTCTGCTGGGTATCGCTCACGGTGCCCTCGCCGCCCAGAACGGATGCGATCAGCTCCTTGGCCTGGTTGACGGAGTTCTCATCCGGCTTCATCACATAGAGGCTCTGACCCTTTGCGGAGTAGCACTGGGAGCTCTTGCCGCCGGTGCCGGTCACGGTATAGCTCTGGATATCCCAGTCAGACAGGCTTGCCAGCTGCATCCGCACCAGTGCGGAGATCTGCTCCTGAGAAAGGCTGGTCACAAAGCAGTCGGACACAGCATCCATCAGCTTGGAGAAGCTCATCAGCACGGTGGGGGATTTGATCTTGTTCATCATGGCATCGATGACTTTCATCTGGTTGATGCCGCGCTGGATATCGCCGGAGGCAAAGGCATGGCGCTCACGGGCAAAGGCCAGAGCGCTCTTGCCGTCCAGATGGTTCCAGCCCTCGGCAAAGGTGGTGGGGTCATAGTAGCCGGGGCTGCCCACCGAGGTGAACGCCTGATCGGAGTAGACGTCCACGCCGCCCACGGCATCGATGATGCTGATGAAGCCCGCAAAGTTGATGCGGAGGTATTGGTCCACATTGACCCCGTACAGGTTGCCCAGGGTTGCCATGCTGGTCTCCACGCCGTACAGACCGGCATGAGTCAGCTTGTCCTTGCTGTTGGTACCCGCCAGATCAACGTAGTAATCACGGGGGGTGTTGATGAGCGCCACCCGTTTGGTGGAGGGGTTGACCACGGCAAGGATGTTCACATCGCTGCGGGCCTTTTCGGTCAGTTCGCCGCGGTTGTCCACGCCGCTCAGGTAGACCACAAAGGGCTCCTTGGTGATCTTGTTGGCCTCGGTGCCGGTGACAAGGCCGGAGGTTACGTTATCCAGTGCACTCAGGCCCTGCTGAGCCCAGACACAGCCCAGTGCCAGAAAGGCGCACAGGAACACCGAGAACACCCGGGATACCTTGCGGGGAGCGCTGTACTCCTGGCAGCGCTTGACCAGCAGCCAGAACAGCACCAGCAGCGCCGCAATGATGACCAGATACAGCGCGGGCAGCATCTGGGTGCGCCAGAGCTGGAAGAAGGCCGCAATGCTCAGAATGGCTTGTAGGATCAGCAAAATAGTACCTCGTTTCGGGTTGGCCGCGCCGGTATCTGCATCCGGCCTGCGGCGGGGCGGCTTTGACTCCGGGGCAGGCCCGCCGGTATGCTTCGGCGGCTTGGGCGGTGCAGGCGGCGGGGTGGGAGCGGCAGTTTCCGGCGCAAAAAAGGCCGCGCTGTCCACCTCCACAGTCTTTTCTTCCGGTGGGCGGTGACCCCGGTGGATGTGCCGGGTGCTGTCATCGTCCGTGTGGGAACGGGAAGTTTCATCAAACATAGGAATTCTCCTTTTTGACATGTCCTCAGGCAAGGGGCACGATGGTAAGAACGGCCCGTGCCGGCAGGCAGGTGGCCGTCTGATCCTCCTGCGAGATCCAGCCAAAGCTTTCGCAGATGTGGTCAGGGCAGGGGGAATCAATGAACCGTGCCGCGCCGTCCTTGACCTCGATGTGCACCGTCAGATAGCCGGTGTCGATGTCATAGACGGCATCCTTGTCCAGGGAGATCTTCTGCACCGTGTTTGCATCGCCGTAGATCAGCTCCGCGCCCAGGGTGCTGCCGCTCTGCCCGGCACTGCGGAGGTAAAAAAGCACCCCCGCGATCACCAGAACAACAGCGGCGAACAGTAAATTGACCCAGAGATTTTTTTTCTGCTTCATGGCTCAGGCATCCTTCTGGGGGAACAGCTGTTCCAGCTCGGCCAGCCACAGGGCGGCGCAGGCATCGCTGGGCATCCGCCAGTCCCCGCGCGGCGAGAGGGTCACGCTGCCGATCTTGGGGCCATCGGGCAGGCAGCTGCGCTTGAACTGCTGGGCAAAGAACCGCCAGTAGAAGTTGCGCAGCCACTTGTAAAGCACCGCGTCCGGGTATTCCTCCCGGCCCGCAAAGGCTGCCCTGGCCAGCCGGAAGATCTTTGCCGGGCCAAAGCCGAAGCGGAGCACATAATAAAGGTAGAAGTCGTGCAGTTCATAGGGGCCCACCAGATCCTCGGTGCGCTGTGCGATCTCACCGTTGTCCTTGGCGGGCAGCAGCTCGGGGGACACAGGGGTGTCGAGGATGTCCAGCAGCACCTCTTTCAGGGCCGGGGTGGCGGCAATGTCGGCTTCGTACCGGACAAGGTGGCGCACCAGCGTTTTGGGTACGCCTGCGTTCACGCCGTACATGCTCATGTGGTCGCCGTTGTAGGTGGCCCAGCCCAGGGCCAGCTCGGAAAGGTCGCCGGTGCCCACCACCAGACCGCCGGTGCGGTTGGCAGTGTCCATCAGTTCCAGGGTGCGCACGCGGGCCTGACCGTTTTCATAGGTCACGTCCAGCACGCTCTCGTCCTGGCCGATGTCCCGGAAGTGGCTGTGCACCGTGGCGGCAATGTCGATCTCGGTAAAGCTGACGTGCAGCTCGTCACAGAGGATCTCCGCATTGCTGCGGGTGCGCTTGGTGGTGCCAAAGCAGGGCATGGTCACGGCCAGCACATCGGTGGTGGGGCGGCCCAGCTGCTTCATGGCGCGCACAGCCACCAGCAGGGCAAGGCAGCTGTCAAGACCGCCCGAAATGCCGATGACGGCTGTTTTGGCGCGGGCGTGCTCAAGCCGCTTGGCCAGGCCATCGGCCTGCATCTTCAAAATCAGCTCACAGCGCTCGGCGCGCAGCTGCTCGTTGTGGGGGATAAAGGGGGTGGGGTCTACCCAGCGGGTCAGCACGGTGTCGGTCAGGGTCAGGTCGAACTCTACGGTCTGGTAGCCCTCGGTGCTGGGCTCAAAGCTGGTGTTGCGTGCCCGCTCCGACTCCATCCGCTGGCAGTCCAGTTCCGTCTCGGCAAGGCCGCCCGCAAAGGGCTTCACCTCGGCCAGCAGGGTGCCGTTCTCGGCGATCAGGTCGTGGCCTGCGAACACCATGTCCTGGGTGCTCTCACCGTGGCCAGCCGAGGCGTACAGGTAGCCGCAGAGCAGGCGGGCAGACTGGTTTTCTACCAGTGCCCGGCGGTACTCAGCCTTGCCTACCGTTTCATCGCTGGCCGAAAGGTTGGCGATGACGGTAGCGCCTGCCAGTGCGTGGAAGGTGGAGGGCGGCAGGGCACTCCACAGGTCCTCGCAGAGCTCCACGCCCAGCACAAAGCTGGGCATCTGACGGCAGCGGAAGAGCAGGGAGGTGCCAAAGGGGACATCCTGCCCGCAGACATTCACCCACTCCACCTCGGTGGAACCGGGGGTGAACTGCCGCTTTTCATAGAACTCGCCGTAGTTGGGCAGGTACGTTTTGGGAACCAGACCCAGCAGCTGCCCGCGGCAGAACACGGCAACGCAGTTGTACAGCTTGCCCCGCACCATCAGGGGCAGGCCCACAAGGGCCACGGTGTCCAGCTCCCGGCTGGCATCCAGCAGCTCCTGCAGGCCGGCCAGGGCTCCCTGCTGCAGGGTGCGCTGCAAAAACAGGTCGCCGCAGGTATAGCCGGTCAGGCAGAACTCGGGGAACACGGCCAGCTTCACGCCGCGGGCGGCGGCGGCACGCAGCTCCGTGAGGATCTGCCGGGTGTTGTAGGCGCAGTCCGCCACCCGAAGCGCGGGCGAGAGGGCTGCTGCTTTCAAAAAACCATCTTTCATCGGAGGATTTCACATCCTGTCTCTCTTGTTTGCCCACGGAGAACAACTGTGCTCCCGTGGTGAGGATAGTATACCACACTCTGGCCAAAACGAAAAGAGGGCTGTTATCAACCTTCTCTGTCCCTGCGCCTGACGGCGGGGCAAAGAAGGGTTCTAACAACCCCCTGCAGATACACCAAATGGAAAACGAGATGGACCGTAAGCCGGGTTCTGTATTAAACGACGATCTGTCTAGGCCTGCCATTGCTGACAGGCTCATGCCGCCTTCGGGACACGCGAGCAGCGCTGTACGTCCCATATAGGCGTTGCTTCCGGTAGGGTTTACAAAGCCGCATAGTCACCCATGCGCTGGTGAGCTCTTACCTCGCCCTTTCATCCTTACCGCATTGCTGCGGCGGTTTCCTTTCTGTTGCACTTTCCCTGAGGTCACCCTCGGCTGCCGTTAGCAGTTACCGTGCTCTGTGAGGCCCGGACTTTCCTCAGAGCGGTCAAAGCCGCCCCGCCGCCGTATGTTCCACTCGTTTTCCGTTCCCCATGATACCATAAAAAAACAAGATTTGCAAGTGACGATGAAATTTGGTATAATAAATCTAAATATGGCGTGAAATTTTTGGGAGGGACAAAGGATGCAGCTGCTTTTCAATGTCCCGCCCGAAGCCGATGGCGTGCTGCTGCGCGGCTTTCTGCGCCGGTGTGCCGTCTCCACGGAGCTGGCCCGGGCGGTCAAATTCCATGGCAGCGGCTTTTTTGCGGACGATGTGCCCATTCTGGCCAACCGCCGTGTGCAGGCAGGGCAGGTGATCCGCTTTTCGCTGCCCGCCGACGGCCCCGGTGTGGAGCCCCAGCCTGAGATCCCGGTCAGGGTCGTTTACGAGGATGCCTTTGCCATGGTGCTGGAAAAGCCGCCCCATCTGGCGGTCCATCCCACCCTGAACTACCCCCGGGACACCCTGGCCAACGGCTATGCCGCCTGGGCGGCTGCCCACGGCGAAAGCCCGGTGTTCCGCCCGGTGAACCGGATCGATAAAGACACCAGCGGGCTGGTGCTGGCCGCAAAGAACGGCTATGCCGCACCCCTGCTGGCCGAGGGCGTGGAAAAGCTCTATTACGCCATTGTAGAGGGCGAACTGCCCCTTGGCCCCGGAGTCATCGATGCCCCCATTGGCCGGAGAGGGGACAGCATCATCGGGCGGTGCGTGACCCCCGAGGGCAAGCCCAGCTGCACCGAGTATACCATATTAAAGGCAGCGCAGGGCCTGAGCCTTGCCGCCTGTGTTCCCGTGACGGGCCGCACCCATCAGATCCGGGTGCATTTTGCGTCCATAGGCCACCCGCTGGCCGGAGACGACCTTTACGGCGGGCACCGAGACCGCATTGCCCGGCAGGCGCTCCATTGCGCCCGGCAGAGTTTCCGGGTGCCGGCTTACACCGAGGTGCCCGGCGGCATCCGGTTGGAAACGCCGGTGGGGGAACACGCCCGCACCGTTGCAGTGGAGAGCCCCCTGCCCGAGGATATGCGGGCATTGCTGGACGCTGAAATATGAAAATAAAGTGAAACCTCTGTGAAAGCTCTGCCCAAATTCTGTGACAAACCTTGTATCAGCCCGGGCAGAGTGTATAATTGATATGAATTTGTAACTTTCGACCCAAAACGTCAGGAAGGAGCAACCCCTTTTGATCGAAGAAAAAACAAAGGAGCCGCAGAGCCAGGCTCCTGCAGCGCCGGTGAAGGGCAGAGAAAAACTGCGAAGCTTCTGGGCAAAGGTCCAGATCTCCGGCCTGCTGCGGCGGCACCGTTTCCGCCGCAAAACGCAGCGGCACATGAATGATGTGGCCAAAAAGCTGCGGGCCAGTGCCGTGGTGCTGGCAGTTGGCGAGGCACTTTATGCACTGGGCTTTGCGGCAGAGTACATGGTGGTGCGCACAGGGCGCGGTATTGCTGCTGTGGCCCGCAGACTGGCCCGCTGGTGCAGGAATGCCCTGCATACCATCATTGCAACAGCCTTTCCCGGTGCGGCGCAGATGTTCAAGGATCTGCTGGCACCGCTTTACCTGTTCTTCAAGGGCCTCGGCGCTGTGGCGGCCCACGCCAACGATGTGCGCCGGGAGCGGGGCTTTGGCGCTTCCGTAAAAGCGGCCGGGCGCTATTTTGTGGGCGGGCTCAAGCGCAACCTGAGCCTGCTGCCCCGGACAGCAATGTACATCCTGCCCCTGTGTATGCTGGCCGTGTTCGTCACGGTCTGGAACAGGACGATGGCCCAGCCCTATGCGCTGGCTGTGCAGGTGAACGGCCAGACCGTTGGCTATGTGGCCAATGAGGAAGTGTTCAACCTTGCAAAAGAGGATGTGATGCAGCGCATCAACTACGCCGGTTCGGACAAGACCGAGCTGACCATCGAGCCGACCTATACCATCTCCGTGACCCACAAGACCATGGACGAGAGCGAGACGGCAAACGCCATTCTGCAGAGCGCCAGTGACCAGATCAGTGAGGGCACCGCTCTGTATCTGGATGGGGAGCTGACGGCAGTCTGCTCCGATGGTGACACCCTGCGCGGCTATCTGGAGAGCCTGCTGGCCCCCTACGAGGATCAGGCAGACGAGAATGTCAGCGTGGGCTTTAGCAAAAATGTGACGCTGGAAGATGGAGTCTATTTCAACGACAGCTTTGAGGATGACAATTCCATTGAGAATATGCTGACCGGCGTGCAGCAGCAGGAGAAGATCTACACGGTCAAGGCGGGCGATACCCTGTGGGCCATTGCCCAGAAGAACGACCTGACCTTCCGGGAGCTGTGTGCCCTGAATACGAATTTCAAGGGTGCTCCCCTGGCCGAGGACTCCAATATCCAGGAGGGCGATCAGCTGATCGTGACCAAGCAGGAGGCTCTGCTGGAAGTCCGCATCACCAAGGTGGAGACGCGGGAGGAGGAGATCCCCTTCAGCACCGAGACAACCCAGTCCAACGAGTACACCAAGGGAACCACCAAGACCCTGCAGGAGGGCGAGAACGGCCTGCGCCGCGTCACCATGCAGAACGTCTACGATACCAACGGCGTGCTGCTGGAGCAGACCATCCTTTCCACCGAGACCATCCGGGAGCCGGTGAACAAAAAGGTGGTCGTTGGCACCAAGAAGGTCACGAAGAACGGTGCGGCGGCATACATCGGCGGCAGCGGTCAGTTCATCTGGCCGGTCCCGGGTTACCGCAACTGCTCGCGCTGGTATGGCAGCGGCCACAAGGGCGTGGATATCTGTGCCTCTGCCGGTACGCCCATCTATGCATCGGCGGGCGGCACCGTGACCAAGGCGGGTTATAACAAGGCCGGTGCCGGTACGGGCTATGGTTATTCTGTGATCATCAGCCACTCCGGCGGCTATACCACGGTCTATGCCCACTGCCTGTCTCTGGCGGTCAGTGCGGGCCAGACCGTGCGGCAGGGCCAGCTCATCGGCTATGTGGGCAGCACGGGCCGCTCTTCCGGCAACCACTGCCACTTCGAGATCCGCCGCAACGGCTCGTACATCGCACCGCAGAGCGTGTTCTCCGGAAAGCGATAAATCAGAACAGAACCTCTCCGTCAATGCTTCGTGTTGCCACCTCTCCTAATAGGAGAGGCAAGAGAGCGGAAGCATAAACTTGGCTCCCCTATCAGGGGAGCTGGCGTGAAGCGCCTGAGAGGTTTATTTTACAAACAAAAAGGAGAATGATTATGGCAACACCCCACATCAGCGCTGAAAAAGGCGATTTCGCAAAGACCGTCCTGATGCCCGGCGATCCGCTGCGGGCAAAGTTCATCGCGGATACCTTCCTCAAGGATGTCCGCCAGGTCACCGGTGTCCGTGGAATGCTGGGCTTTACCGGCACCTATGAGGGCCGCCCCATCAGTGTGATGGGCAGCGGCATGGGAATGCCCTCCATCGGCATCTACTCCTACGAGCTGTACAAGTTCTACGATGTGGACAACATCATCCGCATCGGCTCTGCCGGCAGCTACACCGACAAAGCCAAGCTGTTCGATGTGGTGCTGGCTGCCGGTGCTGTGAGCGAGAGCAATTATGCCCGGGTCCAGAGCGGCTTTGAGGGGGACCTCACCCTGCCCAGCCAGACCCTGAACGACAAGCTGCGTGCTTCTGCCGCAAAGCAGGGCATCCCCCTGATCGAGGGCAACATCCATTCCTCCGATGTGTTCTATCGCCAGCCCTCCGATGAAAAGCCCACCTACTGGGAAAAGCTGCGGGATGAGCGCGGCTGCCTGTGCGTGGAGATGGAGAGCTTTGCCCTCTTCGCCAACGCTCAGGTCCTGGGCAAGAATGCCGCCTGCCTGCTGACCATCTCCGACAGCTTCGTTTCCCCGGAGATCACCACCGCCGAGCAGCGCCAGACCAGCTTCACCAATATGATGAAGGTCGCACTGGGCGCGGAGTACTGAGAAATAAGAGCAGCAGCGCAGTCTGGCCTTTGCGGCTGACTGCGCTGTTTTTAACCGTGACAGCGGAAAAGGAGAACCCCTATGACGAATCTTACTTCAGACGAAAAGAAAGCCCTGATCCGGATGGCGCTGGAAGCCCGGGAGCAGGCCTATGCGCCCTACTCCGATTTCATGGTGGGTGCCGCCCTGCGGGCCGAGGATGGCCGCATCTTCACCGGCTGCAATGTGGAAAACGCCGCTTTCACCCCCACCAGCTGCGCCGAGCGTACGGCCCTGTTCAAGGCGGTGAGCGAGGGCGTGACCCGCTTCACCGATATTGCCGTGGTGGGCTCCCGCCGCGGCGAGGTGAACAAGCAGATCACCTCGCCCTGCGGGGTCTGCCGTCAGGCGCTGTTTGAGTTCGGCGGACCGGAGCTGAATGTCATCATGGCAAAGACCCCCGATGATTTCATCGAACGCAGCATGGACGAGCTGCTGCCCTTCGGCTTTGGCCCCTCCAACGTGGCGGGCAACAAAGCCGTGGAAGGGTGAGGCGGGAAGCGGATATTTTGCCAAAATTGGTGAAGCAGTACGACTTTTACGCGAATTTTACAAAAAATCTGTAAAGATTTTGTAATCGGAAATGCCTTGCTTTCCTCACATGACCCGGCTATACTTGGGTCAGTAAATGTGCAAGTGTGCGCATTCCCTTTTTAAAGCGCAATTTTTAATGTATAAAAAGGAGAGTTTTCTTATGATGATTTCTCGTCGTAACTTCCTGGCTGTGGCTGGCGCTGCAGCTGCTGCCGCTGCTCTGACCGCCTGCGGTGGTTCTTCCTCTTCCACCAGCACCGCTTCTTCCACTGCTTCCTCTGCAGCTTCTGAGGCTGCCAGCAAGATCACAAAGGTCGCTCTGACCTGCGATACCGGCACGATCGATGACGAGAGCTTCAACCAGGCTTGCTGGAGCGCTGTTTCCAGCTACATGGGCGATGACTGCCAGTACTACATCCCCGAGGCTGATGCTTCCGATGAGGATCGTGAGACCATGATCCGTCAGGCTGTCAACGACGGCGCTGAGGTCATTGTCTGCGTCGGCTACCTGTATGGCGCTTCTCTGGCATGGGCTGCTGAGCAGTACCCCGATGTCAAGTTCATTGCTATCGATGTCACCCAGGGCGATATCGGCACCGATGAGATCCCCTCCAACTGCTACTGCATCACCTTCAAGGAGGAGCAGGCAGGCTATCTGGCAGGTTACGCCATTGCCAAGGACGGCAAGACCAAGCTGGGCTTCCTGGGCGGCATGGCTGTTCCCGCTGTCATCCGTTACGGCTACGGCTTTGTGCAGGGCGCTGATGCTGCTGCTCAGGAGCTGGGTCAGAACATCGACATCAACTACTTCTACGGCGGCCAGTTCTACGGCGATGCCAACATCACCTCCCGTATGGAGGGCTGGTACTCCAACGGCACTCAGGTCGTCTTTGCCTGCGGCGGCGGTATCTACACCTCCGCTGTTGAGGCTGCTCTGAAGAACAACGGCTACGTCATCGGCGTTGACGTTGACCAGAACTACATCGGTGCAAACGGCGTTGCTGACGGCACCTATGCTTACAACCCGTTCATCACCTCCGCTATGAAGGGCCTGTCTGAGGCTGTTTCTACTTCTCTGTCCGACATCGAGGCAGGCGAGTGGAGCACCATCGCAGCAACCAACGGCAACTTTGGTCTGGAGGACGGCGATTACGTCGGCCTGCCCACCGCTGAGGACAGCTGGAACTTCGAGACCTTCACGGTTGAGGAGTACGAGGAGCTGAAGCAGAAGATCGCTTCCGGCGAGATCGTTGTTGACAACAGCTCTGACGATGCTACCAAGCCCACCGTCAGCGAGTTCACCAACGTCACCTACATCCAGTAAAATTTGAACAGTCCGCAAGGGCTGCAGGGAACGACCCTCTCCGTCATTGCCGCCAGGCTTTGACGGAGAGGGTCGTTTTTGTCTCGCGAAAAATCGTGCAGCTTGCACAAAAGTAATACTTATAAGAGTGCATCCCGCCAAAAAATCAAAAAGAAGTGTGCAAAACCGCAAAAATACGGTATAATGGTACACAGAATAGTATAGGTGTCGATTTGACACGAAAGGAGAGTGAGCAGATTGGCAGAGGATTTTGTGATCGAGATGCTCCACATTACCAAGGAGTTCCCTGGAATCAAGGCAAACGATGATATCACCCTGCAGCTGCGCAAGGGCGAGGTACATGCCCTGCTGGGCGAAAACGGCGCTGGCAAAAGTACGCTGATGAGCGTGCTGTTCGGCTTGTACCAGCCGGAGGCCGGTAAGATCCTCAAGAACGGCAAGGAGGTCGCCGTCCGCAACCCCAACGATGCAAACGCGCTTGGCATCGGCATGGTGCACCAGCACTTCAAGCTGGTGGAATGCTTCAGCGTGCTGGATAACATCATTCTGGGCGTGGAGCCCAATAAGCTGGGCTTTTTGCAGAAGGCTGAGGCCCGCAAGAAGGTCGTGGCCCTGAGCGAGAAGTACGGCCTGCGTGTGGACCCCGATGCACTCATCAGTGATATCTCTGTTGGTATGCAGCAGCGTGTGGAGATCCTGAAGATGCTCTACCGCGACAACGAGATCCTGATCTTTGATGAGCCCACCGCTGTTCTGACCCCGCAGGAGATCGACGAGCTGATGGAGATCATGCGCGGGTTCAAGAAGGAAGGCAAATCCATCCTCTTCATCACCCACAAGCTCAACGAGATCATGGCAGTGGCAGATCGCTGCACGGTTCTGCGCAAGGGCAAGTATATGGGCACTGTGGACATCAAGGACACCACCAAGGAAGAGCTTTCCCGCATGATGGTCGGCCGCGATGTTCAGCTGCAGGTGGACAAAAAGCCTGCTGCCCCCGGCGAGGTGGTGCTGGATGTGCAGAACGTTACCATGCACAACGCCCAGCACAAGAAGGATGCCGTCAAGAACGTCTCTTTCCAGGTGCGTGGCGGTGAGATCGTCTGTCTGGCAGGCATCGAGGGCAACGGCCAGACTGAGTTTGTCTACGGCCTGACCGGTCTGGAAAAGTTCAACAGCGGCAAGGTGCTGCTGGACGGCAAGGAGATCACCAACGAGAGCATCCGCCAGCGCTCCAAGGACGGCATGAGCCATATCCCTGAGGACCGCCACAAGCATGGTCTGGTGCTGGATTACAGCCTGGAGAACAACATGGTGCTCCAGCGCTACTGGCAGCCCGAGTTCCAGCACAACGGCTTTATCCGCAGTGAAAAGGTGCGGGAGTACTCCGATAAGCTGATCGCCCAGTATGACGTGCGCAGCGGCCAGGGCAGCGCCACCATCGTGCGCAGCATGTCCGGCGGCAACCAACAGAAGGCGATCATTGCCCGTGAGATCGACAAAGACCCCAAGCTGCTGGTGGCAGTGCAGCCCACCCGCGGCCTGGATGTCGGTGCCATTGAGTATATCCACAAGCAGATCGTGGATGAGCGCGACAGGGGCAAGGCTGTGCTGCTGGTCAGTCTGGAGCTGGATGAGGTGATGAACCTCTCTGACCGGATCCTTGTGATGTACGAGGGTGAGATCGTGGGTGAGTTTGACCCCAAGACCACCACAGTCCAGGAGCTGGGCCTGTACATGGCCGGTGCCCGCAAGCAGGGAAAGGAGTAAGCAGAAATGAAAAACAAAAAACTTTCCCACAACGGGCTGCAGGGTTCTGTCACCAGCGTGATGGCTGCCCTGCTGTGTATTCTGATCGGTCTGGCTGTGGGCTTCCTCGTGCTGCTGGCCATCAACCCGGCCCACGCATGGGCAGACGGTTTTGTCCGCATCCTCAAGGGCGGCTTCCATGATGCCCCCTATGGTG
>OHAC01002542.1_pt1 | contig 14298 bp, 15 predicted proteins | sample 1577051 | NCBI WGS metagenome assembly OHAC01 (sample SAMEA3541499, study PRJEB24748) | human gut metagenome | biome: human gut; feature: human-associated habitat; material: faeces | place: China | collected 2012 | reverse complement strand
TGATCTTGCTTTGATTGTTACATCTCAGTTCAGCATGAATGTCTTGGATCATAGCTTGTTTATTTTTACCAATGCTTCACGTAATAGAATCAAAATGCTTTATTATGAAGCCAATGGCTTCTGGCTTTTTACAAGAAGACTTGAAAATGGAAAATTCAAGTTTAAAAAGCATGAGGAATCAGGCGTTTTGATGATTACACCCCAACAGCTCAACTGGCTGATTGAAGGATTGGAATTTGAAAATAAAATTAGTGAGGATACTGTATCAAACTGTATTCTCATCTAATAATTTATGGTATAATCTTTCCTGTTTGAAGGATGTGATGACAATGAAAAAGGATGAAAGAATCAGACAGTTGGAAGCTGAACTTGAAGCAAAAAATACAGTCATAGAAAGTCTGAAACAGGAACTGAATTATGTTCGTGAACAGCTGGTTCTTTATAAAAAAACATTTTATGGATCAAGAAGCGAAAAGATCGAAATACCTGATCAACTGACACTCAACCTTTTCAATGAAGCTGAAACTGAATCAACAGTATTAAAAACAGAACCAGAACTGCAGGTAAGAGTTACATCACATTCAAGAAAGAAATCAAAGAAAAGAGGGATTGAAGATCTTCCTGAAACAGTTGTTGAACATGATTTGGAAGATAAAACAGATCCTCAAACAGGGAAGCCATTAAGACTGATTGGAACGAATGAAAGAAAAGAACTTGTCCATCATAAAGAATATTATGAAGTCATAAAACATATTCAATATGTTTACAGCGGGGAGTATGATGAAGAAATTGAAACAACACCAATGTACAAAGGTGATATGCCTAAAGCAGTCATACCTAAAAGTTTTGCTTCACCATCATTGCTCGCATCGATACTTGATAAAAAATACAATCTTTCTTTGCCATTATACAGATAGGAAAAGGCACTTGAACGCATAGGGATTACATTATCGAGGCAGACAATGTCCAACTGGATCATGAAACTCTATGATCTTTACTTTCAAGAATTTGTTGAGTACATGCATGATCAGCTTTTAAAATGTGAATATATCAATGCAGATGAAACAAAGCTGGAAGTATTAGAACTCAAAAAGAGTGAAGGAAAACAGGACTGTTAGATGTGGGTGTATAAAACAGGAAGAAGCGAAGAAAAGAAGATGGTGCTCTATCAGTTTGAAAACGACAGAAAATATGATAGAGCCAGCGATTATCTTGAAGGCTTTAATGGAGTAATTCAAAGTGATGGCTACCAGGCCTATGCAAATATAAAAGATATAAAAAAACATGGGATGTTTTGCTCATCTTAGAAGAAAACTGGTAGAAGTAATGGATGTTGCGCCACATACACCAAAGAAATCACATTTGGATACGGCAATGACATATGCCATCAATAATGAAAAATATTTAAGATATTATATAGAAGATGGGCGAGTTAAAATAAGCAATAATTCAGCAGAAAGATGTTGTAAGAGCTTTGTCATTGGCAGAAAAAATTTTCTGTTTTCAAACAGCATCAATGGAGCCAAAGCAAGTGGAGCGGCGTACAGCATAATTGAAAGTGCAAAAATAAATGGTCTAAAACCATATGAGTATATAGAATACATACTAACAAGAATGACAGGAAATAAGCTGACAGCAGATTTACTTGAAAAAATCATGCCATGGTCAGAAGAATTACCAAAAAATCTATACAAAAACAAAAAGGCATAGAAATATGTTCTTTTGGTGCAACAATAAAACAAACAGGACATTTTCTTCATTATGAAGGCTTACTGTTTGTTTTTTTATTCTATGCTTATAAATTGATGCTTACTATTCAATACATGTATATAAAACCAATCAATGATCATAAATAGAAAAGGAATTCCTACCCATATCATAGTTTCTATAAAATGATATCTTTTTGCATTCATCCTCATCACCTCTTAACAAAATATTACTCTTTTTTATGTTAAGAAAATATCCATTAAATGTAAAAAAAGAACTTCTTTCGAAGTCCTTATGCTCTTGAATTCATTGTATTTTGTTTTAAAGAATTTACATATTCCATTTGATGTTTAGTATTTTCTCTTAATTCTTTTTCCATTCCTTCTAATGTCATATGTTGTACTTCTTTAGTTTCTGCTTTTTTTCCACATACTTTTTCTAATGCTTCTCTAGCATCATGTTGTAATGTGTTTCTCATTTGCTTTCTTTGTTCTAATTTCATTTCTGAAGTTTTGATTTCTCCCGCTACTGATTGAAAGATTTCTTCTTTTGTTAATTCTTCTCTTCCTTCATTTCCATGTTTTACATCATTACTATCTTTAAAATACTTTCTTAAAGATTCTTTTGCTTCTGCGTTAATTTCATTGATACTCATAATATTCATCCTCTCTTTCCTAAGACACCTGTAGCATAATCTTTTTTAATTTTTCAGAAAAGAGAAATGTATACAATTTTAATTTCATTAACAAAATATATAAAATGTAAGAGCTTTATTTGTTAATGAGATTTACAATAGCCAAAAGAAATTCTTGAAGCAATAAAGCAAATAAACGCTAAAAATAAATAAACATAAAGCATAGCCTGCTTGGAAAAAACTCATTGCCCTGGCAAGTCCTGAAAAAAGATTTTCAATCAAAAAAACAATGCCATTATTGAAAATAATTCTAAATAAAGAAACACATCCTGAAGATAAAGCTGGTATAAGCATAATCATTTTATGTTTATTTTTATAATCTTCCAATAATCCTACCGATAAACGTAAAACCGTTTGTGATATCCCATAAGTTCCTATAATAATTCCAATAAATGACTCCCCTTCGCTACATTGATGTTATGTTACATCAATATCATTCACTACTATGAGAGTGTCTGACTCCTCATGATGTACCTATCACTTCGAATTACACTTATAGATAAGTACCTTGATATACACCAAGTAGTCATAAGGTCTGACAGGGTCATCGCTATTTCCTTAATATCATGCCAACAGACTTCACAATAGAAGGCCTATGTTATCGTCTAGTTCATTGATAACACAGTAAATAGACTTCCACATTTATCGCAATGTCGTCACACATTCTACTGTCGCACCTTCAGTTCACACTTCGTTTCGACCTAATATTTCATCTACATTTCTCTCGAATACTGCATCTCCTTCACACACCGCCTTACGTTGATGCATTAGATTAGACTTCTCGAATAGCACTAGCGCGCACGAGGTAGGACTTTCACCTACAGGATTTTTACATTCCATGAAGCATTTCAAGTTAATAGAGCCCTATTTTGAATAAGCATTTATAAGTAGAAAATGTCATGCCCCTGTTGACATAACATATAAGCGACTGCCTGTCGCACGAAAAGACAACCCATTTAATTAGGTTGTCTTTCAGTGCGAGATTTTCTCAATCATCCTATTAATTTTGAGATTTAATTAAAGATTCATATACAGTTCCTTTACTGTCTTCTAAAGCTCTATTCTTATATTCATTGCTTTTTGATTCATTACCCACATTTTTGTAGATAACTGATAATAAGAATTCGAGATAGGGAGTATCTTCATTGTTTTTAGTATATTCTGCATCTTCTAGATCAGATTTTAATTCATCAAAATACTTAATTCCACCACTAATTAAAGTATCATTGACCATATCCATCTGTCTATATAGGGCATGATCATTTGTCGTGCTAACCATTTCTAACAAACGATCAATCATAGATGCATTTTTCTTATCTACATATATATAGAATACTGATTTTGCGAGAACAGACTTCTGCTTAGAATCCATAGAAACATGATCTATTATATTGTTTACTTGAGTATCTATTTGTTTATCATCATTTAGTTTTAGATAAGCATTTAAAAGTAAGTATTCTCTATTAAATGGAGGAATACATATCTTAGCTAGTTTAGTTGTCATTAAGTCTTCTATTGCCTTAATATCATTGTTTTGGAGTAATGTAAGATAGATTTTTAGAAGTTTCTTTCTGATGATCACTGGAATAATTCCAATAACAGCAATCACTATAACAGCAACTAACATAGCATTCATACTTTTATGCCCCTTTCTCAATCAACTTTATAATATCATTTAATTCATCAATAATTATATCTGCCTGGCTTTGATCCAAGCCAAACTTATCATCTTTTAAAGCCAATACCTTAATACCAGCTCTATTTGCAGCTAATATTCCTTTAGATGAATCCTCAATAATAATAGCTTCATCTTTATTCACATTCAATTCTTTGATTGTATATAAATATATTTCTGGATTTGGTTTACTTTCTTTGAATTGTTCACCACTTACTATAAGTGAGAAATACTTTCTTAAATCAGCTTGAGCTAATGCAGTATTAATAGCATTTAAACTTGAAGAGGACGCTAACGCAATTTTATAATGTTCACTTAAGCTTTCTAAAACAGAATAGATCTGTGGTCTAACGACTGCTTTATAATCACAATCAAATGAACGAAAATATTCTTGAAGCATATTTTTAAATGTAATGAAATCTGTTTTGTTGTTCCACATTGTGTATGCTTGTTCATAATATAATTTACTATCAATACCAATAAGAGGAATGCAATCACTTACTTGTATTTCTATATCATGCTGTTTAAAAAATCTTATCAAATCATTTATATACATGGTTTCACTATCAAAGATCACACCATCCATATCAAAAATAATCGCTTTAATCGTCTCCATCATAATTCACAAAATTCTCCGTTTTTGCAGCTGCGATAGCCTTAAATTCTTTTAATAATGGGTGTTGATAAATAGAGTGTAAGTCATTTGAAACAATAAAGCTTAATAATTGTACAAATGGTAGATATACAAGTGGACTTAATTCACTTGATACCGTATCACTCAAACTTAAAACATGATCATCACTCGATAATTGAGGGTTGTTTGAAATCAAATAAGCTCGATTTGTGACTTTTCGTGTAGCCTTATATACTTGTTCTACTCGTCGACTTGCACCATCGTTTCCATCAAAGAAAATCACATTGTATTGTGGCGTTAATTGAAGGTTTGGTCCATGGATATACTCTTCAATTTCATAGCAGCAACTTGGAATATGAATGGTTTCACCCATTTTTAATGCACTTTCAAGTGCTGTTCCATAATTAGCACCCGCTCCACAACTGTAAACCCAGGACATAGATGAGAAATTCTTATAATGTTGCTGAATAAAGTTTGTAGCCTGATCAATCATTTCTTCATTTAAATCAGCTGCTTTCTTTAATTCATCCAAATACTCAGTCTTTCCAGAATACGCAATTGCGAATAAATCTAAGAATAACGCAAGTGAAGAAACACCTTTTGTGACATAGCCAACTAATTCTTCACCAACACCATATTCAATCACAACATCCGCAACATCTTTTACATCGCTGTTTTTATTTCCTGTTAAACAAATAGCTCTACATTCTTTTTTCTTGGTGATTTTTAATGCTTCTATTGCATTTGTACTTAACCCACTCTGTGTAACCACTAAAACTAAGTCGTTCTCTTTAATGTCATTTTCATAATACGTAAATGTATATGGCGTAATGATTCTTACTTCTAAACCACTTACTTTTTCCACGAAACTTCTCGCACAATAACAAGCATTATGACTTGATCCAGAAGCAACAAGTAAAATACGTTTTATTTCTTTTTGTTGCACTTCTTTCATCAATGGATCAACTAGTGTAGTATATTGTTCAATATTTGTTCTTAATACGTCTGGTGTTTCTTTAACATAATCAAACATTGTTAATTTATTCATAATATACCTCCAATTATTAAGGTATAAGAGGTGGAATGAATCCACCCCTTATATTTTAGTATTCTAATCTTCTGTAATAACGACGGATTTCCATAGGGTGACGAGTTTCGATTTCCATATGAACATCGATTCTGTTGTTTACAGCATGCATTACATGGTGAGATAAGTGTTTACGATATTTTTCACTAATTCCTTTTAATTCGTAATCTTTAGAGTCGATGATTGTGTAGTTTTCACAAATTCTTGGAATAAAGTTAGCTACACGTTCAGATAATGGACGCTGAGCATCTTCACCAATATAGATAGTAACTGGAGTTTCTTTAGTTACGATTTCGAACATACCGTGGAAGAATTCATTTGATGTGATTGATTTAGTTTTTAACCATAACTGTTCTTCCCAATAGCACATCGCATATGAGTAAGTAGCACCCCACTGATTTCCAGCACCTACAAAGTAGTGCATTTCATCATTCCAATGTTTTTTAGCGAATTCAACAGCAAATGGTTCAGCTTTCTTTTCAACTTCTACTAAAGCTTCTGCTAAGTATTTGTCAAATTCAGCATACATATCTTCGTAGTCTTCTAATTCACCATTGTTGAACATGAAACGGTCAGCAACCATGAAGAACTTTAACTGTTCGTTAACTGGGTAAGAGATCTTGTAGTCTCCTAAATCTAATAAAATAGCTTCTTTAGCATCTACAAATGAAATAACTGTAGAACCAACTTCAGCTTTGATCTTTTTGATAGCATCAACTACTTCTTTAGTATTTCCAGTTACAGAAGAGATAATAACAACTGTATCTTTAGTAATACGTTTGTTTCCTGTAGTTAAGTATTCAGCAGCATTTTCTGCCCAAGTTTCAATGGCACTCATTTCTTTCATATGTACTGTAGCTTGCATTGCACTTGCCCAAGTACCACCAACACCTAACCAGCAGATGTTTGAATATCCACGTTCGCAGATTTCATCAACGATTTCGTTGATCTGAGGGCGTAGAGCTAATGCGCCATTTACGCTATCGATTTTTTCCTGTTCATTAAATTTAATCATTTCCATTTTCTTTTCCTCCATTTATTTTAAATTTATTAACAACCTAAGATACCAAAGAATGCTCCGACCAATCCGATCACAACACAGATTAACAACAATGTAGTTGTCTTAACATTTTTCTTTTTCAATAAGTAGTAAACTAGTAATGTGAATAATAACGGCATTAAACCAGGCATGATATTATTAAATACATCATTTAATGTAGTTGCTTCATTACCAGAACCAAACTTCAATGGGAAACTGATTGATACGTTTTCAGCAGTCATACCACCAACGACCATCAATCCTAAAACACTTGCTGCATAAGTAAGTTTTGCCATTAATCCATTCTGCTGGATCTTAGCCAAGAATCCACTACCTAATTTATAACCAGCATTCATTAAATAATAACGTAATCCCTGAGCTGGAAGGTTGAAGATTAATAAGAATAAGATAGGTCCTAAGATATTTCCTTGATTTGCTAATGATAGACCCACTCCAGTAGCGATAATACGTAATGTTCCCCAGATGAATGAATCACCAATACCAGCTAAAGGTCCCATTAATGAAACTTTTACACTGTTGATACTTTCTGTATCAAATTCAGGATCATTTGCGTTACTTTCTTCCATAGCAGCACTAATACCTAATATTAATGTTGCCAATTGTGGAGTTGTATTGAAGAATTCCAAGTGACGCTTCATAGCTGCAACCTGGTCTTCTTTATTTGGATATAACTTTTTGATAACTGGTAACATACTATAGCAGTATGACATATTCATCTGTCTTTCATAATTCCAAGACCATTCCAAACCGAATGAACGCCAGAATACTTGATTTAATTCTTTTTTAGTTAATTTATTAGAAGTCGTCATCTTCATCCACTCCTCCTTCTATAGCTGTTTGAACCGAATTACTACGTAACTGAGTTAATACGATAGCAATGATAGCTCCAAAGATTGCAATCGCTGTTACTGGAACCTTTAGGTATACGCTTAATGCGAATCCTAAGAAGAAGAAACATGCAACGTCTTTGTCCATAATCATCATTAATAATAAACCGAACCCAATTGCAGGTAATAAGCCCATTGTAATTTGTAAACCATTTGAAATCCATTTAGGAATGACATTTAATAAAGCCTGTACAGCAGGTCCACCAGCATAGTAACCACATGCTACGATTACACCGATAATTAAGTTAACACCGAAGAATCCACCTAATAAGTGCATTCTAGCAACTCCAGCCATATTTCCCTCAGCTGCATATTTATCTGCTTTGTGAACAAACGGAGGTAAGATGAATACCATTCCAACGTTCTTTGCGATTAATACTAGTGAAGCAACTGGTAAACCTACAGTTAATGCGGTTTCTGGTCCAGCTCCTGTTGTAATTGTGAAAGCTGTTCCTAATACAGTTCCTGAAATCATTTCAGGTGGAATACTAGCACCGATTGAGAAAGCTCCCATAAATGCTAATTCTAATGTTGCACCTAAAGTAACACCTGTTTGAACATCACCAAGTACAATACCTGTTAAAGTACCCATAACCAATGGTCTTGACAGCAAACTTGTACCGAACAAATACTCAGCATTTCCAAGCATTGCTACCAAGCCAAGTAAAATTGCTTGTAGTAACATATTTCTCCTCCTATAAAACTTTTTCTACATTTACTGGATTATCTTCTGGAACCATCTGAATTGTTACATCCACACCTGATTCACATAATCCTTTTAAAATTGTTTCTTCTGCTTGTGTAATATTCATTGCTTTAGAAATATTACGAGTTTCAGCAGTTGCCTTAGTACCACCAAGATTTAATTTTTTAATGTTGCACTCTTTACATAATCTTTCAGCATCCTTAATAGATTCAACTACAGTCAATAATTTATATTTGTCTGTAACACCACTATTGATTGCATTTACTGCATCATCCATACTTTTAATAACTAATTTCACACCACTTGGCTTTGCCATCTTGATTGATGTTTTTCTTAAATCATCTTTCATAACTGCATCACACGCAATTAAGATACAATCTGCTTCAACTGCATTTTTCCAAGAAAAAGCAACTTGACCATGTAACAATCTGTGATCCACTCTTAATAATTTAATCATTTTCTTCTCCTCCTATTAGAAATCTTCATCATCTTCGCTTGTCATTCCACTCATAACAGTCATTCCATCTTTAGCTGCTTCGATCAAATCGTTCGCTTCTGCTAGTTCAAGTTTTCCGTTCAAGCCTTTCATTACTGCATCTAATACTAGTCCCATGTTCATTCCTGAAAAGACCAGTACATTATCTAATACTGCAAGTTTAGATAATGCTGTGTGAACACTTCCACCTTTAATATCACACAAGATTAAGATTTGTTCTTCACACTCTTTTGCTTCTTTCAAAACTTCTTGATAAAAGTCTTCAGGATTTTCTCCAGGAAGCAAGCTATATGTTTCTATATCCTTAGCTAAATCTCCAACAATCATAGAAACTGAATCTTTCATCCCTTTAGATAATCCTCCATGTGATGCAAGTATGATTTTTGCCATATTCTCTACACTCCTTTCTTTTTCATATAAGTTCAAGCTTCATGTCAGTTTATAGATTCTTTCGCTTAATCTGTACAACTAACTTCCACTTATACCCTAGCAAGCTTCGTGCCAATTTATAGATCTTTACGCTCAATCTGTACAACTAACTTCCACTTATATTTAAGCAAGCTTCGTGCCAATTTATAGATCAATACGTTCAATCTGCACAACTAACTTCCACTTATATTCAAGCAAGCTTTGTGCCAGTTTATAGATCTTTACGCTTGATCTGTACAACTAACTTCCACTTATACCTAAGCAAAAAGTGTGCCAATTAATAGCACACTAATCATTAATAATATAGTTGTATATATATTCTATTTCTTCATCTGGAATCTCAACGTTGTAGTATGTCTTAACTTCTTTCATTGAGATATTTACTTGATCTATAAATTCTTGATGCTTTTCTTTAAAGTCTTGATCAGTAAAGTTTGAAATAGCCTGTCTTGTAACTAATCTTTCTACAAGACAGCAGATATGAACATATAATCCAAAGCATGTTCTATTTTTAAATCTCTTATGTAAGATATTCTGTAGATGGTCAATTGCTTTCGCAACATGTTCAAGTAGTTTATCCGGATTTAATATAGTTAAGTTATTCATGACATTGGATAATGTGAAATTACGTAAGATATTCTTTTCAAATATCTCCATCTGTTCTTTTTTCATATACTTTCCAAAGTATATCTCTACCGCATTCTGACCTTCATTAATGATCAATTCCTGTATACCAATATACTTCATAGATTCAATGTTAGGATCAAGTGTTCCAATAACACATACAACCTCATAATCATTCATTAACTGGTCATAGACCTGTTTACGTATTAAAGCAGGATAATCATAAGTAATAATCTTTAGATTAGAATCTTCAGGTAAAGAATTGAATAAGATTTCTTTGATCTTATGCGCTGCACCTAATCCTGATGCACAAGAACAGATTACAATAGGTTCTTTGTTTTTCTTAAGTTCTACATGTGTTTTATAGATGTTTTCCTTAAGAATAGAATCAATGACTTCAGTCACTGTTTTATTGAATTTAATTCCCTGTCCTATTTCTAACGCACATTTAGTATTAATATTGTTTACTAAGGCAATATCCGCATTACTTGTATCTAATCCCTGATATATTTCTTCAAGAGAACCCATATCAACTAATAAATAAAGTTTTGAGATATTACCAACATGTGCAATGTAATCATTGATCTTTCTTGTAATAGTTTGTACATCCACATCTAATGGCATATCAATCGCATCAAATATATAACTATTCAACATTCTATTGGCTGCTTCTGCAATAGAACTAGCAGTTGAATAACCATGCGCAATAATAACCGCAATTGTGAGATCTTCACCAGAATGTGCAAAATACTTAATCATACAAATACAGATAATACATTCTACAAAGTCATCAATATCCTGATTCATATTATTCTTTAAGTAATGAGAAACATCCTGTCCTATTTCATATTCACGATGGAATTCAAGTTTAAGATATTTCTTTAAGTTCTTCACTTCATCATAATTCTCATTGATCCAGTTATTTGTCAGATATGTATTCTTAGAGAATTCTGAGATATATGTAGCGAGTGCTATCAACTCATTATGTGAAGTCCTAAAGCCATAATGTTCAGTGATATTATTAAATATCTTTTCTAGATAGTTAGTAAGATAATCAATTGAACCTGCACGATTATCATTAAAGATTAATTTTTCAAAATATCTATCTACAGTCTTCTGTGCATTTATCGCAAATGAAGTATCTCTCTTTATATTAATTAATGATTGATAAAAATCTTTAATGATACCCTGATCTGATACAGGAAGAAGTGTATTAAGAGACACAAGCTTATGCTTCTTCATAATCATAGAAGAGACATCTATACTATTTCTAATACTGTCAGGTAAATCATAAGCATGAATTTCTAACGTATCTGAATTACTTTTATATAATGCACTCACACAGCTTGCCTGAATCGTATTAGTCAGTTCACCAATATTACCTACAAATGTATGATTCAGTAACAACTCATAGACATTAGATGAAATAAGAATTGTTTTGTTGATACGCTTCTCTTCATTCTTTAAGAAGTTATACATGAGTTCTAGCTTTTCATTTTCTCCTCTTTGGGCAAGAGATGGAATTGTAAGAATAACAGGAATACGTCTAAGGAATGTTTTTAATAATGCTTTTTGTGGTATTTCTGTTGTTGCAAATATAATTCTACATTTTGATTTATACCACTTATTATTATCACCTACTAAGTGATAGATTCCCTGGTCCATATAAAGGAATAGTTTTTCTTGGCATTCCGCATTTAAACAATGCACTTCATCTAGGAATAATACACCACCATCCGCAAAATGTAATAAACCTAAGTTATCACTATCTGCACCTGTAAATGCGCCCTTCTTATAGCCAAATAGGTTTGCTGTGAGTAGTTCTGGGTTATTGGCATACTCTGAACAGTTCACCTGTACAAAATTCTTAGATGCATCAATTAAGCCTGTATCTACACAATATTCATACGTAAGTTTAGCCATAAATGATTTACCAGTACCAGTTGGTCCATAAAACAACATTGGTAATCCAACTGGTGGATATGCTACTGTTGCCTTAATCTTCTCAACAATCTGATACATACTTTCATTAGACCCAATAAGCTTTTCAAAGTTCTGTAACTCTGTCTGATTATTTAATTCAGCTTCCAATTCATCCAATGATTTGTATTCATCTGATGAAAGTTTCTTCTTATATTTACTTTCAAGAGAAGCTCTTGAAAGATATAAGATAGGACTTGCTTTAATTTTAATAAGTTTTTTCTCATTAAAAAGTTCATTTAATAATCTTATCACTTGATTTCTACCTAGTTTTAATTCTTTTGATAATTGGGTGGATTGACATTCATCATATGAATTTTGATCCATTTTTCCATTAATCAACAACATTATTTTTTCTTCCAATGAAATCACCTCATTATTCATCATAAAACAAATAAAACTTGTACGCAACAATAGTTATTCGGTATACTATTCAAGTAAATATCTAAACATTAATTGGCACGAATTTTGCTATATATTGATGAGAGGTGATGGACATGAAACAGAAAATGCAATATATTCAAACATTGAAACAAACTTTAAAATTGAATCAAAAACTATTAAAATCCTTAGATTTCTTGACTGACAACATTGATGATATCAACAAAGTAATACAGGATATACTAGAAACGAATCCTTTTTTAGAATTAAAATCATCAAAGAATTATGATAATCAGCAGTTTATTGAAAGTATTTCTAATAAACGTTCTTTAAAAGATGATCTCTATTATCAGTTATATGCCTATACACATCCTTATAATGAAGATGTAATGACATATCTGATTGAATCATTGGATGATAGTGGATTCTTATCTTATCCTCTTGATCAATATATGAGTGACCTTCATATCGATCAAGATATGCTTGATGCACATTTAGATATATTACGTTCATTTGAACCTAATGGTGTGGGTGCCTCTGATGCGATTGATTCTATTCTTATTCAGTTAAAAAATAATAATAAAACTAAAACCTATACACTATTTAGAGATTATCAAGATGTCATCTTAACTCAGAATTATTCACTTATTAAACAAACAACAGGATTAAATAAAGAAGAAATAGATCATTTATTCTATGAAATACGTTCTTGTAATCCATTCCCTTGTAATATGTATAACACGTCTCATGATGACTATGTATCTCCTGATATACTCATTGAAGTAGAGAATTCAGATATTACTATTACACCTATTAACCAACCTGCTCTCATGGTGAATGACACTCTATATGAAAAAGTAAAAAATGATGAGAATATGAAAGCTTATTTTAATGAGGCACATTTCTTAATGGAGAATATGACAAAGAGAAATCAAACTGTTCTTATTGTCGCAAATGCGTTAGTAAATATACAAAGTGGATATTTCTTATATGATGATGAATTATATCCATGTACTTTATCACAGCTTGCAAGTGAGACAGGATTCCATGAATCTACTATTTCACGTACTTTAAATAATAAGTACTATAGCTTTAATGGTGAGGCTTATCCTCTTAAAAAACTTCTTGTTTCTCAAACTGCTTCAGGAGATAGCAGTGATTCTATTAAAAAGGCTATTGTTGAGTTAGTAGATGATGAAGATAAAGAACATCCACTTTCAGATAATCAGATTCTCAAAAAACTAGAGGAATTAGAATTACATTGTTCACGTCGTGTTATTGTCAAGTATAGACAACAATTGAACATTCCTTCTTCTACTAAACGTAAGGTGCTTAAGAAAGTAGGCTAACCTATCACTAGGCTAGCCCCTTATCAAACCGTACGTGCACTATTAATGCATACGGCTTACCAATTTACTATTTATTTAATTTATGTACGGACTATCTTGATAAAGAATCGTCCATTTTCTTTAATCTCTTTTTTGTGTAGAATGCTATACCTAGTTCTTTGAATTTTTGAATGCGTTTTTCCATATCAACCTTATTTCTATGCATGTGACCTTCGAATACTTTGAGAACCTTGTAGACATTCAAATAATAGTTGATCTTACCAACGATGATAGGATTTATATCCTTTATCCATTCTTCTTTTGGCTTAGTCCATCTATAAGCCATATTGACCTTGATTTCTTCACCGGTCATTCTCATAGAATTGATACCAAATGTATAATTGATAAAAATCATTTTAAAAAGTCCCACAGGATCAATAGAACATCTGCCAAAATCACTATAAAGTGATTTTACTAACGGATAGATGAATTTCCAGTCTATCGTAGCTTCCAGTGTTCTAACCAAATGATCTTGTGGTACTAAGTCATCTAAAGGTAAGCGTCAAATAAATAAGCGATTATAAATAATTGATGAATTCAATACAATAAG
>OHAC01002540.1_pt1 | contig 14300 bp, 12 predicted proteins | sample 1577051 | NCBI WGS metagenome assembly OHAC01 (sample SAMEA3541499, study PRJEB24748) | human gut metagenome | biome: human gut; feature: human-associated habitat; material: faeces | place: China | collected 2012 | reverse complement strand
AGACAACACCACAGGTAGCAACATTACGTTCCGGAGCATTCCAGAAAGTGGAAGAGCCAACTGAGGGTGAAGTTGTAGCCAAAGAAGTAAAAGTAGCAGATGATGTGATCAAAGCAAAGATCGCAGAAAGCGTAAAAGAAATTGCAGAGACGATCAACCTAGAGGAAGCAGAAGTTATCGTATCTGGTGGACGTGGAATGGGAAGCAAAGAAAACTTCGCATTAGTTGATGATCTTGCAAAACTCTTAGGAGGAGTTGTAGGAGCAACAAGACCAGCCATTGAAGACGGATGGGTATCAAAGATTCATCAGGTTGGACAGTCTGGAAAGATCGTTGCACCAAAATTATATATTGCATGCGGAATCTCTGGAGCTACACAGCATGTATCAGGAATCATGAATTCTGGATACATTGTAGCGATCAACAAAGACGAAGATGCACCAATCTTTGACGTAGCCAATGTAGGAATCGTTGGAGACGTTATGAAAGTGCTTCCTGTTATGATTGAAGAGATCAAGAAGATCAAGGATGCACAGTAAATAAAAATCTATTTTAAAATAGCTTGTTTCTATACTTAATGTATATTCACCATTTATAAAAGGTCAGATTATGGCGTATGCCATAGCCTGGCCTTTCTTTCCGTGGACAACTAATAGGAAGAAACTTTTATATATCACGTCCACAATGCCGGTAAAATGCCAGCATATATAATCCACATAATCCAACAAGCGCATACACAACTCGTGAGAGCCAGCTCATATCTCCAAACAAAAATGCAACGAGATCAAATCGAAAGAATCCGATCAATCCCCAATTTATAGCACCAATGATCGTAAGCGTTAAAGCTGTACAATCCAAACATTTATTTCCCATAATAAAATCAAACCTCCTTGATGTGAAATGTAAAGAATTCCAGTATAGTATTTACAAAAAAAAGGATTTTATGTACAAGGTATTAAAAACCTTAAAATACATTTACGTTTAAAAAAAAAGAGAGTATAATACTCATCAAAGACCATGTCTGACTACCGTAAAGGTAAAGGAGGAACAAAGGCATGAAAGTTATTTTTTTAGATGTAGACGGAGTATTGAATTCACAGCAATTATTCGAGAAATGCGAAGATGATCAGCTGATTTCTGTAGATGAGGATAACATTAAGAATTTAAAAACAATCGTAGATGCAACAGGAGCAAAGATTGTATTATCATCATCCTGGAGATACGGATGGGCAGAACACAGTGATGCTGTGCAGGATTGGTGTCAGATTCTAGTTGACATCTTAGCGAAATACAATCTAAAGATCATAGATAAGACAGAATACCTAAGCAGTGGAAGAAGAGAAGATGAGATTAAAGATTGGTTGGATAAGTGTGAAGATAAGATTGAAGGTTTTGTCATATTAGATGATGGTGCATATGAATGGCACAGACACGGGTTTGACAAACATCTGGTCAAGACAGATTTTTGTACAGGTGGATTAAGAGAAGAAGATGCAGACAAAGCAATTAAGATCTTAAATAAGAAAAGATTACTAAGCTTTTTCAAAAAATACTAAAGGAGAGTTAACAGATGGACATAAATAAAGTGACAACAGCAATGATCAATTACTATCAAGGTCAGCCAAAGAGAATTCAGCATTTCCTGAAAGTACATGCGTATGCAAAGCTGATCGGAGAACAGGAAGGATTAGATAAGGAAATTTTAGACATCCTGGAAGTGGCTGCATTAACACATGATATTGGTATCAAAATAAGTGAGGAAAAATACAACAGTAGTGCAGGAAAATATCAAGAGATTGAAGGACCGGAAGTTGCACAGCAGATGCTGGAAGACTTGCAATATGACAAAGCAAAAACAGACAGAGTCTGTTATCTGATCGGACATCACCATACATACGATCAGATTGACGGTATTGATTATCAGATCCTTGTAGAAGCAGATTTTCTGGTAAATCTCGCAGAAGAACACAGTTCAGATGAGACGATCGCATCTGTAAAAGACAAGATTTTTAAGACAAAAACAGGAATCTGGCTGATAAATAAAATTTTTTAAAAAAAAAGCTTGCCAAGAGTCGAGGAATATGATAAAGTATAGAAGTCGCAGAAATGAGACAACAATTTAGTTGCCCAGATAGCTCAGTCGGTAGAGCAGAGGACTGAAAATCCTCGTGTCGCTGGTTCGATTCCGGCTCTGGGCATTATATGCGGGTGTAGTTCAATGGTAGAACTCCAGCCTTCCAAGCTGATCACGTGGGTTCGATTCCCATCACCCGCTCTTTTATTAAGAAGAATGTTATGCATTCTTCTTTTTTTGTGTTTAAGGACAAAAATAATAAGAGTATAGAATCCTTTCAAACGATAAATGCACAAATCTGAGTGTTTTTGTACAAATTTTGCACTGTGTACATTCTGCAGATTTGTGCTTTTTCTTTGTACATTTCTTGGACTTTTATTTTAAGAGTTGATTCGGTATGATAAATACATGGAAAGCAAAAGGAGGTAAGAACATGTCAATCGTATATAACCTGGACGTAAGATGTCATGAGATGTTGAAATATTTATTATATCAAGATGGTTATACATCAATTACACAACTTGCAGAAGAAATGAATATTTCAAAACGTAGTGTTTATTATGATATCAGAAAGATCAATGAATGGATGGAGGCACAACAGCTTCCAGAATTAGTTGTTGAGCGAAAAAAGGGAATACGAATTGACGATGAACAAAAAGCAATGATCCGTGCAAGATTAAAGATGATACCATCTGAACTTGCCTATGTATTTACACCAACAGAACGAGTAAAGATCATTATATGTTCTATTTTACAAAGAAATAGAAATTTGTTTCTTGATGATTTTATGGATCTTTGTCAGGTAAGCAGAAATACAACGATAAGTGATGTGAAAGAGGCAGGAAGAACCATTTCTGAATATCAGCTGCAGCTGATTTACGAAAATGGGAAAGGATATCACATTAAGGGTGATCTTGTACGAAAAAGAAGTATTTATTTTTCTTATTTTAGTGCGATTGCGGATTTTTATAAGAAGGGAATCCTTCCGTTAGACGCTCCAGAAAAAGTACAAGAATTTTTGGACAGATTAAAAGATATTGAAAACGCGTTGGATGTTCAATATGTACAAGGAACGTTATATACCATTGCAGTGTTCTTTTCAACCATTGATAACCGTACAGATGTTGTTGAATTTTCAAAAAAAGAAAAAATGGAGATTATGGATACGAAAGAGTATGAAATGGTATCCAGAAGATTTTCCGATTTAAAAGAAAGCGAACAATTATATCTGACTTTACATTTACTTGGATCAAGGATGCAGAGTATACCGGTAGATTTTATGGAAGAAGAATCTGGACAAGAATCACAACGGCTTTCCAGGATACTTGTAAAAGCTTTTTCACGAATTGCAGGAGTTGGATTCTCAAAGGAGAAAGAGTTAACAGAGGCATTGGCAGCTCATTTAAAGACATCAATGTATCGATATCGATATGGAGTACAGCTTGCCAATCCTATGTTAGACAATATAAAAAATGAATATGGAGATCTCTTTGAACTTACAGCAAGAACCTGCAGATATTTGGAAAAAGAAATTGGATTTCCAATTCCAGAAGGTGAAATTGCATATATAACATTACATTTTGGTGCATTTATCAGTGCAGGACAGGAAAAAGAAAAAAGATTAAGGATTTTAATCGTATGTCCAAATGGAGTCAGTACCGCAAATATGATATGGGGTGAGATACAGACACTTGTCCCAGATGCAGACGTAGTCGATGTGTGTTCATTAAGAGAATATAAGAGAGCACACGATTATAATGTGGTGATTTCGACGATTGTGATTGAAAATGAAAAAGATCTGATCTTAGTACATCCGATTCTTACAGATAATGATCGAATGAAAGTTTTGCAAAGATGTATGAAATATAGGCATGAAAATAATGTCAGTATTTCCAATATTACAGATATTGCATCAAAATATATGACAAATGATAATTTACAAAAATTTAAAGAAGAATTGATTGAACTATTTTCAAAAAATTCTTTGAAACAATATGTGGAACATAAGAAAAAGCCTCAAAAAGGATTGTATGAAATATTAGAAGATCCATATATACGCATTGTAAAAGAAAGCTTAAAATGGCAGGATGCAATAAAAGTTTCAGGAGAGACATTATTAGAAGATAAATCAATCAGACAGTCTTATATAGACAGCATCATTCATAAGACAGACCAATATGGTCCCTATATGTTTATTACAAAACAGGTATTTCTTGCACATTCAGAAATTGAAGATGGAGCACAAAGCATGGGTTTATCAATGACTGTTTTTAAAAAGCCTGTGGAATTTATAACATTAGACGGTAAGCAGCGATTTGCAAAAATTATTTTAATGTTATCAGCTCAGGATCAGAAGTCACACATTCGTTTATTAAATGATATTATGACAATTTTTTCAGAACAAAAGAATGAAGAAAAACTATGGGAACAGGAAGAGATTGTGGATGTTAAAAATGTATTGTATGAACTTTTACAGGAGGAAAAATGAAGCAGATATATGACATGTTGAAACTGGAGAATATAAAAATTCTTCCAGGAGTAAAAGACTGGAAAGAAGCAATCTATACAGCAGTTAAACCATTAGTAGATGGAGGATATTGCGAAGCAAGATATAGTGATGAGATTATAAAAAATACAGAGAAACTTGGACCATATTATGTGCTGTGTGAAAATGTGGCATTGGTTCATGGAAGTACAGAACAAGGGGTTATCAAACGCCAGATTGCTATTACATTATTAAAAGAACCAGTAAAATTTAAAGAAGATGGATATGATGTAAGAATTCTTGTCACATTAGCGGCAACAGATGCGGAGTCGCATATGGAAGTACTACAGGCAATGTCAGAATTATTTGAAAGCAAAGAAAGTACACAAAGAGTTTTAGATGCTTCAAATGAAAAAGAAATTTATGATTTGTTTGTCGGTGCAGTTTAGAAATTATATGAAGAAACATGAGGAGGAGAAAAGATGAGTTTTATTATTAATATATTATCAACACCTGCGATTTTGGTAGGTCTGATTTCATTATTTGGTTTAATTTTGCAGAAAAAACCAGTAGAAGATGTTGTAAAAGGAACAGTAAAAACAATTGTTGGATTCTTAGTACTGACAGCAGGATCAAGTTTTTTACAGACAGGGTCTTTAAATGATTTTGGTGTGATTTTTAATTATGCTTTTAATATGCAGGGAGTTGTACCAAATAATGAGGCAATCGTATCATTAGGATTAGCTGATTTCGCAAGTGATACAGCTTATATTATGTGTATTGGAATGATCGCTAATATCGTATTAGCAAGATTTTCAAGATTACATTACATTTTCTTAACAGGACATCACACATTATATATGTCAGCAATGTTAGCAATTATTTTAAATGTTGGGAATCTAACAGGTCCAATGTTATGGATTTCAGGTGGACTTATTCTTGGATTGATCATGGTAATTTCACCAGCACTTTGCCAGCCTACTATGGAAAAAATCACAGGAACAGATGAACTTGGATTTGGACATTTTGGTGGATTTGGTTATTGGTTTTCAGCACAGATCGGAAAATTATTTAAAGATAAGAGTAAATCTACAGAAGATGTGAATTTTCCACAAAGAATTTCTTTCCTACGTGATACAACAGTAGCAATTGGTTTAACAATGACAATCTTCTTTGTTGTTGTAACATTTGTAGCAGTTGTTGTGAGAGATGGAATGAGTGATCCAACAATTTCAGCTTTCTTTAAAGGTGAAACAGAAACACATTGGCTCGTATGGGCTATTACAAAAGGATTAAGTTTTGCAGGTGGTGTATATATTATCTTAAGTGGTGTACGCTTGATCATTGGTGAAATCGTTCCAGCATTCCGTGGTATTGCTGAGAAGATCGTTCCAAATGCAAAACCAGCCATCGACTGCCCAGTCGTATTCCCATATGCACCAAACGCAGTATTAATGGGATTCCTTGTATCATTCTTAGGAGGTATCGTAGGATTATTTGTTCTCGGAGGAATCAATAAAGCATTAATTCCAGTAGCACTTATCTTACCAGGAGTTATTCCTCATTTCTTCTGTGGAGCAACAGCAGGAGTTTTTGCAAATGCAGAGGGTGGATTAAAAGGATGTCTTGTAGGATCATTCCTGCATGGATTACTGATCACATTTCTTCCAGCAATTTGTATGCCAGTTATGGGATCTCTAAACTTTGCAAACTGTACATTCTCAGATGCAGATTTCTCTATTGCAGGAATTATTTTAGGAAATATCGCTCAGTTTGTAAAAGGTGGAGGATTATTTGGAGTATGCGTAGTATTATTCCTTCTGCCAATTATTTATAACGTTATTATGCCAAAGAAAAAAGAAGCTTAAAAATAAAGATTAGATTTTAGGAGGTATTTATTATGATTAAATCAATTATGTGTTGTTGTGGTTCAGGACTTGGATCAAGTATGTTAGTTCGTATGAATGTTGAAAAAACGCTGCAAAAGATTGGAGTATCAGGAGTAAGTGTAACACATTCTTCGTTATCAGATGCAGCAGAAGGGGCAGCAGATTTATTTGTTGTAGGAAAAGACTTAGAGAATTTTGTAAAACAATTACCAAGAGTAGTTATTTTAGATAATATTATGGACAAAACAGAATTAGAAAACAAATTAAGAGCAGAGTTTGAAAAATAAAAAGGATTTATGAATATGGAGAAAGATAAATTAAAGGAGTTGAAGCTTTTATCCGCTAAGATTCGTAAAGACGTTTTGGAAATGTTAGAAAAACGTGGTTATGGGCATATGGGAGGTTCTTTATCAATTGTAGAGTTAATGAGTGTCCTTTATGGAAAGCAGCTTCGATATGATGCAAAAAATCCTGATTGGAAAGAAAGAGATATGGTTGTGTTATCCAAAGGACATTCAGGACCAGCATGGTATAGTGTACTTGCAGAAAAAGGATTTTTTGACAGGGAGTGGCTATTTACATTAAATGATGGCGGAACAAAACTTCCATCACATCCGGACCGATTGAAAACACCAGGAGTAGATATGACAACTGGATCGCTTGGACAGGGAACATCTGCAGCAGCAGGAATTGCAACGGGATTTAAAATGGACAAAACAGACCAGTATGTATATCTGATCGTTGGAGATGGAGAATTAAATGAAGGTCAATGCTGGGAAGCATTTCAGTATATTGCACATTATAAACTAAATCATTGTATTGTGATTATTGATGATAACAAAAAACAGTTAGATGGCACAACAAAAGAAGTAATGAATCCATTTAGTATTGAAGATAAAATGAAGGCATTTGGATTTTATACACAGACTGTAAAAGGAAATGATGAGGAAGCAATTGATGAAGCAATCAATCGAGCCAAAAATGTAAAAGATCAGGCGGTATGTATTGTTCTTGATTCTATAAAAGGAGCCGGAGTTCCATATTTCGAACAGTTGGATGCAAACCATTCTGTAAAATTTAATAATGATGAGATTAAGAAAGCTAATCAAGATGCGATCAAGGCGTTAGATGAGGTCATTAAGGGAGGTGCCAGATAAAATGTTTCAATTAGCAGAAAACAGACAGGAAACAGGAAGAGAATTAAGAGACTGCGTTGTTGAAACATTGCAGGAACTTATGAAGGATGATGACAAAATAACAGCTCTTGAAGCTGATTTGGGTGGAGCAAGTGGATTTACCAAAATCAAAAAGACAAATCCAGATCGTTTTATTCAATGTGGAATTGCAGAAGCCAATATGATGGGAGTTGCAGCTGGATTATCCTTGACAGGGTTTAAACCATTTACACATACATTTGCACCATTTGCGACAAGAAGAGTATTTGATCAGTTATTTTTATCTGGTGCGTATGCAGGAAATACGATCAATATTTATGGATCAGATCCAGGATTTAGTGTAGCATCCAATGGTGGAACTCATACAGCATGGGAAGATGTAGCATTGATAAGAGAAATTCCGGGAGTAGTTATCTGTGATCCAGCAGATGATGTACAAATGGAATGGATCATCAAAGAGTTTTCAAAAATGGCAGGAATCCATTATGTAAGAAGTAATCGAAAGGCTGTACGAAATGTATATAAAAAGGGTTCTTCTTTTAAGATTGGACAGGGAAATATTTTAAAAGAAGGAAAAGATATATTAATTATTGCAGCTGGACAACTAGTTTCTGAGGCATTGGATTGTGCTGAAGAATTAGAAAAAGAAGGGCATTCTGTAGAAGTTATAGATATGTTTACGATAAAACCATTGGATGAAAATTTATTGATTAAGGAAGCAAAAGAAAAAAGTAAAATTGTAACGATTGAAAATCATTCAATTTATGGTGGACTTGGAAGTGCGGTTTCAGAAGTGATTGCAGAAAATGGGATTCCGGTTCCAGTAAAAAGAATTGGTGTCAAAGAAAAATTTGGACAAGTGGGAACGGCAGAATTTTTACAGGAAGAATTTGGATTAACTGCAAAACAGATAAAGAAAACAATTTCTCAATTTTAAATTTTAGAAGGAGCAGAGTAAAAGTTCTGCTCCTTTTTCTGTGATTATCTCTTCAGACTAGACTCGTTTTGTTCAATAAGGTATACTGTTTAAAGAAGCAAAATCTGAAGAATCATAAAGGAGATACAAAAATGGATTACAACAAACTGGCATTAGAAATGCACGAACAAAACAAAGGTAAGATCGCAGTACGTTCTAAAGTAACAGTAAAGACAAGAGATGATCTAAGTACAGCTTATACACCAGGAGTCGCAGAACCTTGTCGTAAGATCCGTGATAATAAAGAAGAAGTATATCGTTATACAGCAAAAGGTAATTTAGTAGCTGTCGTATCTGACGGAACAGCTGTATTAGGACTTGGAGATATCGGACCAGAAGCAGCAATGCCTGTTATGGAAGGAAAAGCTCTTTTGTTTAAAGAATTTGCAGACATCGATGCATTCCCTATCTGCTTAGATACAAAAGATACAGAAGAGATCATTAAAACAGTGAAAAATATCGCCCCATGCTTTGGTGGAATCAACCTAGAAGATATCTCAGCACCAAGATGTTTTGAGATTGAAAAGCGTTTAAAAGAAGAATTAGATATTCCAGTATTCCATGATGATCAGCATGGAACAGCCATCGTTGTAGCAGCAGGATTATTAAATGCCTTAAAATTTGTCGGAAAGAAAATGGAAGATGCAAATATTGTGATCAATGGAGCAGGATCTGCGGGAATCTCTATCTGTAAATTATTATTACAGTTTGGCGCAGGAAATGTTGTTTTAGTTGACCAGAAAGGTGCATTATGTCCAGGAGAAGACTGGATGAATCCAGCACAGAAAGATATGGCAGAGATCACAAACAAAGAGAAACAGACTGGACCATTAACAGAGATCATCAAAGATAAAGACGTATTTATCGGAGTTTCTGCACCAAATATCGTGACAGCCGAAATGGTATCTACTATGGCAGACGATGCGATCATTTTCGCCATGGCAAATCCAACACCAGAGATCATGCCAGATGAAGCGAAGAAAGGTGGAGCAAGAGTTATTGCAACAGGAAGATCTGATTTCCCTAATCAGATTAATAACGTATTAGTTTTCCCAGGAATCTTCAGAGGAGCTCTGGATGCAAGAGCTGGACAGATCACAGAAGAGATGAAGATGGCAGCAGCAAGAGCAATCGCAAGTATCATCAGTGATGATGAGTTAAATGAAGAATATATCATTCCAGGTGCATTTGATGAAAGAGTCTGCAAAGCAGTAGCCAAAGCTGTTGCAGAAGAAAGCCAGAAATAAATGATAGAATTAAATTAAGTACAAGAGCACTTCTGTTCAAGAAGTATGTTTTATGATATACTACATTGAGTTGTGAGAAAATTTTAGGAGATTTTAGGAGAATTCATTCAATGAAAACAAGCGGAATATTATTGCCAATTTTTAGTTTACCATCAGATTACGGAATTGGATGCTTTTCAAAAGAAGCATACAAATTTGTAGATTTTTTAGAAGAAGCAGGCCAGAAGTACTGGCAGATCCTTCCATTAGGAACGATCGGTGCGGGAAATTCTCCTTATCTTTCGTTTTCAAGTTTTGCAGGAAGTGCATATTATATAGACTTAGAACAGTTACTGGAAGAAGGACTTCTTAAGAAAAAAGAACTCGAATCAATTAAGGAAGAAAACAAGGGCAAAGTTGACTATGAGAAAATCAGAGAAGATCATAGAAAGCTTTTAAGAAAAGCTTATTTCAGATTTCATCCAGATGAAGATTATAAGAAATTTATCAAAGACAATGAATACTGGATCGGGGAATATGCAGAATATATGAGCGAGAAGAAAAGTAAATTCCCAGAAAGTTATTTTTGCTTCTGCCAGTATTATTTTCATAAACAGTGGCTTGCACTGAAGAAATATGCGAATGACAAAGGAATTCAGATCGTAGGAGATCTTCCATTTTATGTAGCCTTAGATGGAACAGCATTTACATACCACAAAGAATTATTTAAAGTCGATGAAGAAGGAAAGGCAACGGTTGTAGGCGGATGCCCTCCGGATGCATTTGCAGAAGATGGACAGGTATGGTCCAATCCTGTATATGACTGGGAATATCATAAGAAAACAGATTACGAATGGTGGATGAAACGTTTACGTCATAATTTTATGTTATATGATATTTTAAGATTAGATCATTTCAGAGGATTCGATGAGTACTTTGAGATTCCAGCAGAAGACGAGACAGCTGTCAATGGAGAATGGGTCAAAGGTCCAGGAATGGATTTCTTTGAAGCAATGAAGAAAGAACTTGGTGAGAAGAAAGTTATCGCAGAGAACTTAGGATTTTTAACAGACAGCGTGCATAAACTCTTAGATGATACAGGATTCCCAGGAATGAATGTTCTGGAATTTGCGTTTGGAGCATATGATGACAGCATCTATCTTCCACATAAATACAAAGAAAATAGTGTTGTATACACAGGAACACATGACAATGATACGGTTGTTGGGTGGTACGAGACATTATCAGAAGATGATAAGAAGTTCCTAGAACATTATTTAAAATACAGTACGATCGAGAGAACAGGAACTGTACATTTAGACTTGATCTCTCTTGCATTAGAGAGCCGAAGCGATATGGTGATCATTCCACTTCAGGATTACCTTGGGTTAGGAAATGAAGCAAGGATCAACACACCATCTACGGTAGGTGGTAACTGGGAGTGGAGAGTGAAAGAAGAGCAGTTAACAGATGAATTAAAAGAACTGATCAGAACACTGACAACAAGATATCGTGCAGTTGCAGAAGAGAATGCGAAGAAAACAGCCGAAGAAGCACAGCAATAGAAGAAATTGATAGAAGAAAAAGGATGAAGGAATTTGGGAAATCTTTCATCCTTTTTTTTGCATAGAAATAAAATTAGCTTGACGATACAAAACCATAGTGTTACAATTTAGTACATAAAAGCGTTGAAGTTTTAAAGTTCAGAAGTTTAAAGCCAAGGAACGCAATCAGGAGCGATATTTAAGGAGGAGAAAAGTATGAGATTAAAGAAAGTCATGGCAACAGGATTAGTTGCTGCATTAGCATTATCTACAATGGTTGGTTGCTCAAGCAAGAAAGATAGCTCAGACCAGAAGAAGAAGATCGGAGTCGTTCAGTTAGTAGAACACGATGCTTTAGATGCATCTTACAAAGGGTTTAAGGATGGTCTTGAGAAAGCTGGATATAAAGACGGAGACAAGATCAAGATTGAATATAAGAACGCACAGAATGAACAGTCAAACTGCCAGACAATCGCAAAACAATTTGTCACAGATAAGTGCGATCTTGTATTAGCGATCGCAACGCCAGCAGCACAGGCAATGGCCAATGAATCAAAAGATATTCCGATTTTAGTAACAGCTGTTACAGATCCAGCCGATGCCAAACTGGTAAAATCAAATAAGAAACCAGGAACAAACGTATCTGGAACATCAGATTTAACACCAGTAGCAAAACAGATGAATCTATTAAAAGAATTGATTCCAAATGCAAAGAAAGTTGCAATGTTATATTGTTCTGCAGAAGCAAACTCCAAATTCCAGGTAGGACTTGCGAAGAAAGAAGCAAAGAAATTAGGATTAACAACAGTCGATGCAACGGTATCAGAATCCAGTGAGATCCGTCAGGTTGTAGAATCCTTAAAAGGTAAAGTTGATGCAATCTATTCACCAACAGACAACATGATCGCAGCAGGAATCAATACAGTATCCATGGTAGCAAGTGAAGCTAAGATTCCATTTATCGTAGCTGAAGAAGGAATGTGTACAGGTGGAGGACTTGCAACATACGGAGTTAACTACTACAAGTTAGGACAGCAGACAGCAAAGCAGGCAGTAAAGATCTTAGAAGGAAAAGCTGAACCAAAAGATATGCCAATTGAATATCAGGAAAATGCGGATCTGATCATCAATAAAGACACAGTAAAGACATTAGGAATTAAGATTCCAGAGAAGTTAAAAAAAGAAGCTAAGATGGTAACAACACAGAAAAAGACAGATAAAGAATAATAAATAAGATTTTCTTGCATGTAAGATTACAAGAAGATCAGGAAGTGTCTTCCGATTTGCGGGAGGCACTTCTGTGCATTTAGAAAAGAGGTAGAAAATGGCATTAATTACAAATCTTTATAGTGCATTAGCCCAAGGAACATTATGGGGAATCATGGCACTGGGAGTTTATATTACATTTAGGATCTTAGATATCGCAGACTTATCCTGCGATGGAACATTTGCACTCGGTGGATGTATCAGTGCAATCCTTATTACAAGGGGAGTCAATCCATTTGTAACATTATTATTTGCACTTGTAGGAGGAATGTTAGCAGGACTTGTTACAGGCTGGCTGCACACGAAACTTATGATCCCTGCGATCTTAGCAGGTATTTTAACAATGATCGCATTATGGTCCGTTAATATCAGAGTTATGGGAGGACCCAATGTTTCATTACTTGGAGAAGACACTGCATTTACAAAGGTAATGGATCTGTTAGGAGTAGATCAGACACTGGCAACATTGGTAGTTGGAGTCATTATTGGAGCCATTGTGATCGCAGCTCTGTACTGGTTTTTTGGAACAGAGATCGGATGTGCACTTAGGGCAACAGGAAACAATGAATTTATGGTACGTGCTTTAGGGGGCAATACAGATACATCCAAAGTTTTAGGACTGGTGATTTCTAATGGACTGATCTCAGTATCTGGAGCTTTAGTAGCCCAGAACCAAGGATACGGAGATATCAAAATGGGAACAGGATCTATTGTAATTGGTCTTGCATCCATTGTAATCGGAGAAGTTATCTTTGGAAAACGTTTTAACTTTGCTTATATCCTTGCATCACTGATCGGAGGAGCAATGGTATATCGTATGATCATCTCACTTGTTTTACATTTCGGATTAAGTACCGATGATATGAAATTATTCACAGCGATCATCGTAGCATTAGCACTCGGTATTCCTGCTCTCAAATCAAAATATTCACACCGCAGGACACCAGCATAGAAAGAGGGGCAAAGTTATGTTAGAAATTAAAAATGTACATAAAACATTTAATAAAGGAACGATCAATGAGAAAAAAGCATTAAATGGAGTCAATCTTCACTTAGATCCTGGGGACTTCGTAACGATCATCGGAGGAAATGGGGCCGGAAAATCTACAACTCTCAACATGGTAGCAGGAGTCTATCCGATCGATCAAGGAACGATCATTCTAGATGGCAAGGATATCTCAGATCTTCCAGAATACAAACGTGCCTACATGTTAGGAAGAGTATTCCAGGACCCAATGATGGGAACGGCAGCAGGTATGCAGATTGAAGAAAACATGGCAATGGCGAACCGTAGAGGAAAGAAAAGAGGCCTAAGCTGGGGAATCACAAAAAAAGAAAAAGAAATGTTTAAAGAAAAATTACAAATGCTCGACTTAGGACTAGAAGATCGAATGACATCCAAAGTAGGACTATTATCCGGAGGTCAGAGACAGGCATTGACCCTGCTTATGGCAACACTGAAGAAACCAAGCCTGCTATTATTAGACGAACACACAGCAGCCCTTGATCCAAAGACTGCGAAGAAAGTACTAGACATCACAGAGAAGATCGTAGCCAGAGATAATCTTACAACAATGATGGTAACACATAATATGAAAGATGCGATCAATATCGGAAACCGCCTGATCATGATGAGTGATGGAAAGATCATTTATGATGTGAAAG
>OHAC01002534.1_pt1 | contig 14321 bp, 12 predicted proteins | sample 1577051 | NCBI WGS metagenome assembly OHAC01 (sample SAMEA3541499, study PRJEB24748) | human gut metagenome | biome: human gut; feature: human-associated habitat; material: faeces | place: China | collected 2012 | reverse complement strand
CTTATTACCAGATGGTGGAGATCGTTATTTATCAACACCTTTAATTCAAGATTAGATAGGGGAATTTGAATGATTGAAGAATTAAGACATAATTTCCGTAACGGACGAATGTGTAAATAGTTTCATTTATTCATAAAACAATATATAATATTTATGCAAAAGAAAGAAGAGGAAATTAAAATGGCAGTAACTAAAAGAGAAGATAGAAAATTTAAATTTGAAACATTACAATTACATGTAGGACAAGAACAACCAGATCCAGCAACAGATGCAAGAGCAGTACCTATTTATCAAACAACATCTTATGTATTTAAAAATAGTGCACATGCTGCAGCACGTTTTGAATTAGCAGATGCGGGGAACATCTATGGTCGTTTAACAAACTCTACACAAGGTGTATTTGAAGATCGTATTGCCGCTTTAGAAGGTGGGGTAGCAGGTTTAGCTGTTGCTTCTGGAGCAGCTGCAATCGCTTATACTATTCAAGCTTTAGCAGGACAAGGTGAACATATCGTTGCTCAAAAAACTATTTATGGGGGAACTTCTAACTTATTAGCGCATACATTTACTCAATACGGAATTACAACTACTTTCGTAGATGCTCATAATTTACAAGAAGTTGAAGATGCAATTCAAGAAAACACAAAAGCAATTTATTTAGAAACTTTAGGAAATCCTAATAGTGATATTCCTGATATCGATGCAATTAGTGCAATCGCTAAAAAACATGGATTACCAGTTGTTGTTGATAATACATTTGGTACACCATATCTATTTAGACCAATTGAACATGGTGCTGATATCGTTGTTCATAGTGCTACTAAATTTATTGGCGGTCATGGTACAAGCTTAGGTGGTGTCATCGTTGATGGTGGTACTTATGATTGGGCTAAAAGTGGACATTATCCATGGATCAGTGAACCTAACCCAAGTTATCATGGAGTGAAATTTACTGAAGCTGCAGGACCAGCTGCTTTCGTTACTTATATTAGAGCAATCTTATTAAGAGATACAGGAGCTACAATTTCTCCATTCAATGCATTCTTATTATTACAAGGTACAGAAACATTATCTTTAAGAATTGATCGTCATAATGAAAATACTAAAAAAGTTGTTGAGTTCTTACAACAACATCCAGCAGTAGAAAAAGTAAATCATCCTTCATTACCAGATCATCCAGATCATGCTTTATATGAAAAATATTTCCCAAATGGTGGAGGATCAATCTTTACTTTCAATATTAAAGGTGGCGTAGAAGAAGCTCATAAATTTATTGATAATTTACAAGTATTCTCTTTACTTGCTAATGTCGCTGATGTTAAATCATTAGTTATCCATCCAGCAACAACTACACATTCACAATTAACAGAAGAAGAATTAGCTGATGTTGGAATTCAACCTAATACAATTCGTTTATCAATTGGTACTGAACATATTGATGATATCTTATTTGATTTAAAAGAAGCTTTAGATCAAATTTAAAAACTTGGCAAATGCCAAGTTTTTTTATTCTGTTTCAGTTGTTGAATCTGAATTTGTATTTTCATTTGATGAAGAATCATCGGTTGTATTTTGTGATGAATCATTTTCATCGCTGTTTGTTGTATTATCACTTGATGTACTTTCTTCATTTTTAGATGAAGAAGATTCTTTTTGTTGGATTTCCTTTTTTGTAGATGTTGACTTGTCTGATTTTGTTTTATTTTGTTGATCTACTTGTTTTTCTAATTGATTAATTTGTTTTTGTTGATCTTGATAATGTTCATATGCAAAATACCCACCAACTCCTGCACCAATAATTAAAAGTAAAATAAGTAACGTGATAAAGAAAGTAGAAACTTTAGAACGTCCATTTTTTTTCTTTTTCACTTTCGTTTTTGTCTTCTTTCTTGTTACCTTTTTTGTTTTAGGTCTTTTTTTATTTTTACTTTTTGTATAGGAATAATCAGTATTATCATAATATTCTTTTTCTAAATCATCTTGTTGATTATCGTTTTCATCTATATTTTCTTCTTCATCGTTGAATTTAAATCTTTCAGCCATAATTATCACCTCGCTATCATTTTATATATCAATATGAATTGAATTTGAACTTTTTATGTGAATTATTTGAAAATATTTGACTTTAGATATGAATTTTGTTTTTATAAATAGAGAAAGTGAGGATAAAAGATGGATAATTTGGAGTATTTAAAAGAAGTAGAGAAGAGTATTCAAAAAAAATATAAGAAAAAATTATGGAGACCTTTTTGCAAGGCTATTAATCAATATGAATTAGTAAAACCTGGAGATAAAATTGCTGTATGTATTTCTGGTGGAAAAGATTCTATGTTGATGGCTAAACTCTTTCAAGAATTAAAAAGACATAATAAATTTGAATTTGAACTTGTTTTTATGGTGATGGATCCTGGGTATAATCAATTAAACAGACAAATGATTATTGATAATTCGAAAAAATTAAATATTCCAATTCAAATATTTGATTCACAAATATTTGATTCTGTTTTTAATATAGAAAAATCTCCTTGTTATTTATGTGCGAGAATGAGAAGGGGACATTTATATGCGAAGGCAAAGGAATTAGGATGTAATAAGATTGCTTTGGGACATCACTATGATGATGTTATTGAAACTATTTTAATGGGTATGCTTTATGGAGCACAAATTCAAACAATGATGCCTAAACTTCATAGTTTGAATTTTGAAGAAATGGAACTTATTAGACCGATGTATCTTATTCGTGAAGATGATATTAAGGCATGGAGAGATGAACATGAATTAACATTTTTACAATGTGCATGTAAATTTACTGAAGAAAATCAAGATGCTCATGATGAAGAAAATGCTTCTAAACGTTTAGAAATTAAACAATTAATTAAGGATTTAAAGAAAGTAAATCCTTTTGTTGAAGGAAATATTTTTAAAAGTGTAGAAAATGTCAATTTAAAAACAATTATGGCTTATAAAGATGATGAAGGAAAACATCTGTTTTTAGAACATTATGATGATTAATCGTGTAGAAATACACGATTTTTAAATAAAAAAACATATCAATGATATGTTTATTAGATAATATATTCAATTTGATATCCATGTAAATCAGCAAGATCTTCTAAAGTATAGGATTCTAAATAATCAGTAATAACTTTATTTAGTCCTTTATAAAAAGGAAGAGTTAAACATTCACTATAACGAGGACATTGATTAGGTTCAGTTTCTAAACAGGCAACACAAGCGATTGGACCTTCAACAGCAACTAAAATATCTTTTGCTGTATATTTATTAATATCTCTTGTAAGAGAATATCCACCTTGGGCACCTCTAACGCTTTTAATAAGTCCTGCACGAATTAAAGGAGTAGCTATTTGTTCAAGATATTTGATAGAAATTTCTTGTCTTTTAGCAACATCTTTAAGTGATATATTCCCTTGTTCTTTATTTTGGGCTAAATCAATCATTAATCTTAGAGCATAACGCCCTCTTGTTGATATTTTCATATGACCACCTCTTGTCTATTATAACATCTTTTTTAGATAATTCCTAGAGAAATTATATGAATTAAATAAAAAGAAAAAGACCAAAGTCTTTATTCTTGTTCGATAAATGTATTATAGATAGCACGAATTGCTTCATTAAAGTGAATGTTTTTAACACCAACAATGATATTTAATTCTGAAGAACCTTGATCAATCATTTTAACATTGATTTTTTTATTAGCTAAAGCTGTAAAAACTTTTGCTGCAACTCCACGACCATCTTTCATACCACGACCAACGATAGCAATTAAAGCAAGGTCAGATTCAAGTTCAATTGAATCAGGTTCAACGGCACGATGTAAGTTAGCTAAAATTTCTTGTTCATGTTCAATGAATGAATTTAATTCAACAATTACGTTCATTGTATCAATACCAGAAGGTGTATGTTCATAAGATAGACCAGCTTCTTCAATAACTTGTAAAACTTTTCTACCAAAACCAATTTCATCATTCATCATATCTTTTTCAATCATGATTGTCGCAAAACCTTGTTTACCAGAAATACCAGTAATAATATGATCTGGTTTATGCACAGTACTTTCAACGATTAAAGTTCCAGCATCTTCAGGTTTATTAGTATTTTTGATTACAATAGGAATTCCTTGAGAGCGAATAGGGAAAACAGCATTTTCATGCAAAACACTTGCTCCCATGTAAGAAAGTTCACGTAATTCTTTATAAGTGATTGTTCCAATCACTTCTGGGTTTTTAACAATACGTGGATCAGCAACTAAGAAACCTGAAACATCTGTCCAGTTTTCATAAAGTTTAACTTGACCACATTTAGCGACGATTGAACCAGTAACATCACTTCCCCCACGAGAGAAAGTTCTAATTTTTGTAGGATCTTCACTACATGAACCATAGAATCCAGGAATAACACAATTTTCTACTTCACTTAATTTTTTAGATAAAACAGGATCTGTTTTTTTATCATCATAATTTCCATGTTCATCGATAAAGATACATGTTGCAGGATCAACAAATTCAAATTCTAAATAATTCGCAAGTAAGATACCATTTAAATATTCCCCACGACTTGCTGCATATTCTTCACTGATTTGATCTTGGAAGTTTTTCTTAATAACTTCAAATTCTTCAGTAAGATCAACTGTTAAATTAAGTTCATCGATAATACTTTGATAACGATCTTTGATTGTATCAAAAGTACATTCAAATTCTTGTTCACTTTCTGCATTATATGCTTTGTATAATAAATCAGTAACTTTGATATCATCTTTAAAACGTTTACCAGGCGCTGAAGGTACAACAAAACGACGATCTGGATCACTTTTGATAATGTCACCGACTTTTTTAAACTGATGGGCATCTGCAAGAGATGAACCACCAAATTTGACGATTTTCACCATAATAATTCTCCCCTCGTATTAATGATAATAAAATATCACTTTTTTCAAGTATATTCAATATTTTTTCAACATTGAAAAAATAAAACAATAAAAATATAATAATATTATATAGAAAAGAGGTCGACATTATGAGAGAAAATATGACATTTCTTACAAATTACTATCAAATAAGAGAAATGACAATTGATCGTATGAAAGAAATTATTGATCAAAATAAAAATGCAAAGGAAGGAGGTACTGTCTTTTTTGGAGATTCTATCACCCAATTTATGGATATAGAAAAATATTTTCCTGAAATAGAAAATAAATATAATTGTGGTATTGGTGGAATTACTTCCACAATGCTGCTTCATTTTATTGATGAAGGAATTTTAAAATTTAAACCTAAACAACTTGTTTATATGATTGGTACGAATGATTTAGGAAAAACAGTTATGCAATCACCTAAAGATATTGCTATTAATGTCAAAGAACTTGTAGAAACTGTACATTATAATTTACCTGAATGTGAAATTTATGTGGTCTCACCTTATCATACTATTGCTAGTTGTCTAAAAATGAGTTAACAAAAATTTATTACTTATACTTAATTAATAAATATTTATTAATAATGTAATGAGGAATATAATGATAATTATTACTATTTAGAATAGAAAGTTATATTAGTATTAAATATGTTAATTTCTTTTCATTAATTATTATCAGTATATTCTTATATAATAAGGATAGAAGGAAATATAATATCATGGCTAAAAATCATAAATATGATATAATAGAATATTGGATAATAAAAAAGTATAATATCTTCTATATGATTATTTCTAATAAACAGCTTTATTATTTTTTAATGAATTATAGTTTTAAAAGTATAAAAGATAAATCAAATGCTGTATCTCATTATTACAATAAAGAAAACTTTAGTTTTGATTACTTTACAGTTTTATATGATCAAGAATATAATCAATGTCAAACGTATACAGCAAGAGAAAAAATTGGAAATGTCTTTTATGAAAATGAAGATTTTAAATACAAAATTACTCGAATAGGAAATGTCTATAGAATTAATAAAAAAGTGGATATATAAAAAATAGAATAATAAGAGTTAAAGGAACAAAAAATGATAAAGGACTATCATATGTTGTCATTGATAATAAAAAGTATCTTGTGGCAAAATTAATATATGAATCTTTTGGAAATAGAGATCAAATGAGAAATGTAGGACCTAATGGCATTATGATGTATATTGATAACAATAAAAATAATCTTCGTTTTGAAAATTTAAATTACGTTACTAGGTCTGAGTTCAACAAAACGAGAATTGAGAAGAAACGAAAAAAATGCAAACCACAAAGATATAGAACCTTAAAGAAAACAACTATCATTAAAGATTAATAATTATTTAAAAGCAAAAACAAGAACAACCTCATTAAGTTGAAGTTGTTCTCTTATTTTTTTATAATAATAGAATTTAAACAGTTAAATCATATCTTTATCTAATGAATCAATAGCATCATCAATATCATCTAGAATTTTAAGGACATTTTCTTTCAATATAGTATTTTGACCTTTTGTTTTAATCTTTTTGATTTTAGAAGATGTGCAAAGTCTTAAATCACCAATTGTTTTAATTTTGTTGTTTTTTAAAAATGTAATAACATTGTCATTTAATAATTGTAAATATTTTTTTAGTTCTTTAATATCATAATCATCATATTTATTAGTAGAATTTGTAACAAGTTGATCATCGACTTTTGATGTTTTTATTTTTTTTCTATTTTGTTGCATGACAATATTTCTATGTTCTTCTTTAGAAAGATAGTACTTTCTATGTTCTTTAATAAATTCGTTTGAAGAAACAGAATTAATGTTTTGTGAATAAGCCAAACCACTAAATTGTACATCATCAGTTATTAAAGTAACATCCCAATTTTTATACTTTAAAGCTACAGACAATATTATATGATCTGGTGTTTCTTTATCCAAATCAAAAGGTAGTAAATTTTCATCACCATTCTCAATCATAAAACGTATATTGTCTTTTGTGTTAAATGAAGTCAAATACGTATTTTTAATATCTTTAGCTAATGCTCTTGCGATAAGTGGAACTTCCTTGCCATCGCCATATTTCTTTAATTGTCTATCTTTGATATTCCCTAATTCTGCCCACGCTTTAGATGGAATTCTTACATATTCATCTTCGGCAAAATACAAGAATAAATTTTGATTATTAATCATTGCACATGTATCAACAATATAGATTTTTTTATCAATTTTTACATTTTGTTCGGTAATAAAGTTTCGTTTAACTAGTTCGCCTTTAATTGTATCATTTGTATAATTATCTATAATGCGTAAATTTTCATAAAAGTAATCTGTAGCTATTTTATCAACTTTAGCCATTTCTTCATAGGAATTGATATCAATTGATACCAATTCACCTTGCATTGCTCTTATTTGTGAAATGTTAGATTTTAGTGTTGCGATATTAGGACAGTTAATTATATCCATTTCATATTTACTAAAATCAATTGAATTAAATAAAGAATGATGATTAATTAATAATTCAACATTATTTATGCAATTAACATATTCATTAAAAAATCTTTCAATATCATTTAGTTCTAATAATTGAGAAAATTTATTTGTAATAATATCCTGTAAAATAGATGTTATTACATTTCTGTTATAAATTCTTTCTTCATATTCAACGTATTGTTTAGCATCTTCAATATCATGAATATCTAGAACATCATATATTCTTAAAACATCTTCGTATGTCTTTGGAGAATTCTTCTCAAAAATAACATTTAATAATTCTTTAAGCAAATATTCTTCAATAGGTAAGGTAAATAAAATTTTAATAGTTTCTAATTGAGAAGAGCTTTTTAGATTTATAAGTTTATCTACTATTAAAGACGATAATGGCTGAATATTGACAAAATTCGATTCTAAAAGAACACAAGATACATATAGTTCTTTTAATTTATTTGCTATGTTACTAGCATTTACCATATTAAAATAATTTGATAAGTCAAAAGCATCATGTTCTGTAATGGAATTATATGGTTTTAATGTTAATAAGGAATAATATCTAATATCTTTTCTGTAATTATTATTTACAACTTTTTCTATCCATTCTTTTAAGAAGTCTGAATCTTGGGGTTCATTATATCCATTTATAAAATTTACTTTTGTTTCTTTGTAGTTTGCAGTACATCTTGATAAGCATAGGTTTTGATTAAGATCATTTATAGCCATACAATTTTTTTTGATAAAACTGTCAGGAATTGACATGCATACAAATTCATCAATTTTTTCTATTTTAAAATAAGGAGCGTTGAATAATATAAAGATTTTATTCTTAAATAATTTTAGACTCTTAATAAATCTTTTAAAATAGTCAGCATCCATAAATATGTATTTACCGTTTCTTACAATACTGATCAATTCACTTTTGATTTTTGAGCCATACCCTACAATGTTATTCATTTGTGAAGAAGGTAAATAATCATAATTTGATGGTATAACATCTTGAATTTCAAAAATAGATAATATTTTTTCTATATTTTTGTTCAAAATTGTATTATCAATTTTTGGTGTTGTAGATATTTTATTTTCGGTTAAATCAACGGAAATTGATGATATACAATTTGACCAATCATCTTTAGCTAATTCTCTAATTTCTAGAACTTTGTATTTTGATGCATTAAACATTGAAAATATATTACTATTTAAACCATTTAAAATAGTTTCTTTTGGAAAATTAATATGCAAAGTATCCATTTCTAGAGGAACGTAATCAACTTTCAAATTTTTTGTTGTAGGTTTTCCTGTTACTGTATTTGTTAGAGGATTATAATAAACGTCTATAGACATTTCACTCTTTTCTCCAGGAAGCAAACCCTCTTCAAACATTTTTTTGCCAGAATCAGTTAAATAAATGTTAGATAACTTGATTTCATTGTAATTATTCAACATATTACTTTCTACTTTTATAACATCTAATGCAGATAGATTTTTTAAACAAGGGTATATCAATAATTCACTATTTTGAATTTGAAGAATTTCTTCAAAAATGTATTTAATAGATAAATCATTCATAGATCTTGAAGTTTTAGATTTTACAATAGATTTTAACAACAATCTTTCAATTGCAGTAGATTTTCTTGTAGCAATACATTCAATTCCTACAGTATAATGAATTCCTTTTGTTAAAATTTGTGATTCACCAATTATCATTATTTAACACCCGCCTTGTTTATCTCGTTAATAATTTCATCTCCAAATGATGAAGAAATAACTTCATTTGCTGAAAAATATGCACCTTTCATCATCAATTCTTCAATTATATCTTTGTAAGCCATTGTTGTTTTTTCTTCACCATTATTCATGTCTGTTAAAACAACAGGTTGATCTACATACATGTCTTTTGCACCAACAATTACCAATAAATTTTGTGCTCGTGAGAATGCTACATTAATTCTTTCAAAAGCTGCGATATGAGAATTAGTACCATGATGATGATTTTTTACATTTCTTACTAAACTTACAAAAATTATTTCTTTTTCTTTACCTTGGAATCTGTCAACAGTATTTACTTCTACATCAATACTACTAAACTTTTCATCTCGTAACATATTTTTGATTAACAATACTTGATCATAATAAAAGCTTATAACACCAATAGATGTTTTTTGTAATTTTGAACTATTTGTATATTTTTTATCTATCTTCTTTAGTAATTCAACAATAAGAACTGCTTCGATTAAATTTTGTGCAGAAGTGCTTCCTTCTCTACGTTGTTCCTCTATAAATACATTATTTATTTCTGAAGAATCAAACCAATAAGCATGTTTTTTTGCTTCAATCATTTTTGTACCATTTATACTAGGAATTGCTAAATTATGTTCTTTTATTGTACCGTCATACTTATCTTTATTTCCATCTATTAAATATCCATCATAAAAACGGTTAATGATATCCATAATATCTTTATGCATTCTATATTGATATCGTAATGTTTCTTTTATAGAGTTATCACTATTTTCAAAATACATTTCAAACAATGATGAAGTAACCATATCTTTGTATTTATAAAAATTATCCAATGTAAGAAAGTCATTATCATTTTCTTGAGATTCTATAACTTCTTTATAAGTTTTTTCATGTTCGTTAAATAAAGGTGGAAGTTGTCTATGATCTCCAACTAAAACTATTTTCTTACCTTTCAACATTGGAATTAATAACTCTGGTGGAGTAGCCTTACTAACTTCGTCAATGATAACAACATCAAAATTATCAAAGCCATTTTCTTCAAGCGTTCTAGAATTTTCTGTACAAGAAACTCCTACAACATTACATCCATTTATAAAATCTTTTAGGAATATTTCATTTTCTTGATCATAATTCGATAAATCATTTACCCAATTATTAAAATCTTCAAAAACATCTTCCCAGTCAATACGGTTGATTTTTTTGTTTTCAGAGAGTTCAAGCTCATAATTTTTATTTGAAACGGCTGCTTCTATATTATTTTCATTGCAATTGAATTTCATTAATATATGAGCTTTTTGATTTTCTAAATCATTTTTTCTTTCCGTATAATTGTTCTTTTCTTGTGTTAATTCAAATAGTGTTGAACCATCAATATTGAAATAGTTCAATGAATCAATGTTATTATCTAACTCATTAAGTGATTGAGAAATAGCATTTTCTAATGTTAAAAAGCAATGATTAATTAAACCATCATTTTTATTTAGGACGTTTAAGATTTCTTCCTTGTTGTTTTGATTATTTATATTCTTAAATAGCGATAATTCATTTTCAGACAAATAGTTGTTTTTGTTATATGCTGCTTCTAATTGTTTTTTTACATTTTTCCATTCTATTAACATTTCTATAGAATCTAATTCTAAAAGTTTTGATTGTAGTATTTTTTCTTTCAATCTTAATTCTTCTATGTAGTCACTATCTTGTATATTTTCATTACTATTATTTAATTTGGTTTTCATTTGTTTTAGTTTTATTAAATTTGAAATAGTTATAAATAAGATATTATTTGCCATGTCAATACTAGTATTTTCAACTATATTCACATTTGAAAGGTTTATCCCATTGTTATCCATTTCTTGTATAAAATGTTCAATAGAATTGTAAATACTACTTAATATGTTTTTTGATAGTTTAAATTCATTGATATGATTAGTTTTTAAAGAAGAAAGTAAATTATCAAGTTGTGTTTTATCATTTTCTATTAATTCGCTAATTGATGCTTTCGCTTTATTCAATCTATCCAATTTAGAATTAATAGCATTTAATTCATTATTTACTTTAGAAAGCTCATTGTTAATATTCTTAAAACTTTCTATTTGTTTTAGATTTTCTTCTTTTTGAATATCAATATCAGCCCATGAATTTAAATAGTGTTCATTAATATAATTTCCTATTGTGTTATAAAAGGAATTAAGAACATTATTTTCGGAAATATTGCTTACATAAGAATCGATTTTTTTTGCATTTCCTAATCTAATCGCTCTTACTTTTGGATTTGAGATAAGTCTTTCCAAAGCATTATCTACAGCTAGATTTGCTTGAGAAGAAACTAACACTCTTTTATTTCTGATTACTAATTGATATATAGCTTCAGCAATAACAGTTGTTTTCCCTGTTCCCGGTGGACCTTGAACTAAACAAACATCAGGAGTGGATAAAATCTTTCTCACGGCATCTTTTTGATTTTCGTTAATATTTTTATTTTGCCATTCAGTAATATCAATTATTTCTTTTGGATTTCTTGCTTTTTTAATATCAAAAAGCCAATTTTCTAATCCTTCAGAAGCACTTTTTCCATTGATTAAATTATCTATTGCTGTTTTTAATCTGTTATTTAAAACAAAGTCACCAATAAATGTTGTTGCAATAAATCCATTTGAATAATAATTTTTTGCAATTCTATTTTCATCATCGTATGAAATATCACCGTAATTTTTAATCTGACGTTCTAAAAATTCTATGTCAAAATCACTTAATTCAAATACTATTTGATAACAAAGCGGTTCATTGTATAAATTAAGTATTTCATTAATTTCATTATTTAAATCATAAATATCATCAGAATAGTTTTTACTAAACGAAATCCATTGAGACCAATCATCTATATCAATATTTGAAATATCTCCTAATGATTTATAAGTTTTAAAATTCAAAACAATACCTGAATCTATATTGTCTTTTCTCGTATCATCTTTATTTAAATCAAAAACATGTTTATTTTTTGAATATTCATTGGAAAAAATTGACACTTCGTTTTTTCTCAAATGTTTTTTGAAACTATTAAAAGAATCAATTCCATCAACTACACTTAAAAAAGAAATTTCATTTTTATCATAATCAAGTTTAAAAGAAACGTATTTTAACCCTTTAATTCTTAATTCAGATAGTTGTCTTTTCCAATCTAAATATTCACTCCAAAGTTTTATTTCTGAACTAATGTGTTGAGAATTCTTTGCTGGAGCATCTAATATATCATAAAGACAGTTGTTTTTGTTTGGGCCATCATATGAGAATTTTACAATTTTAATTGTATCGTCTATCTTTGCAATTTGATTTTCAACAATTTTAACATCATCAATAACAAACTCACCTTTTTTTAGTTGCCCAGCAAAAACAACAATACTATTTTTTGGCAATATATTTTCAGTAAATTCAAAATCTTCTCTTGATATTTCAGCTCGTCTGCAAAGAGCTTGACTACTATCTTTATTTTTGTAATTATACGACATATTTCGTATATTACATTTAATATCGAGCTTACTAGGGAAAAACTTCTTAATAAAATCATTAATATTGATATTTTGCCCTACTAATTTTGGATATTCTTGTTTTATACGTTTTAATTTATTATTCAAAAATTCAATTTTATTTTTGTTAGAAAAACGATAAATTTGAATTGTATCACCTTTTTTATCTTTCTTTTTTACAATTTTTTTTCTTTCTTTTTTGTTTTTTTTTGATTTTTTATTAATGGTATTATCAATTTTTTTAACAAGATCTACTTTTTTTACGGTAGCAGTTGATTGTAGTGGGGAATCATTTGAAACGTCTCTCCCACCTGAATATATTGGTTGACTAGTAAAATAAATAGGTGTTTGGTCATAATTAGCGTATTTTTTTCCACTATTTTCTTTATTTTTACAGTGAACATAGTATTTTTCGCATATAGGACATTTAAAAATATTTCTATAATATTTGATACCATCTTCTGTTGTTAAAACTCGAAGAGTTGATTTCATGCTTCTTTTATGAATTGGACATTCCATAACTTGTGGTATTATTTCAATATTTGACTTTTTAGCCATTTGCGTCAGCTCCTTTTTAAATTTAAGATTTAAAAGATATTTATTGTGTTATAGATTAATTATATCACATATTTCAACTTGATTTATATTCATATAAAGGTTATATAAAGATTAAAAGCAAATTTGTTGAATATTGCTGTTTAATATAATATGATCATATTGTGTTGGTAGGGAAAATTTTAATTTTCGTTTAGAGAAATTGGTTATCATAGTGGATTGCCAATTTTTTTATTTAGTAAAAAATGAGAATAACTTTAAATTTAAGTTACTCTCATTGATTTGTAATTAATTTATTTTTATTAATAGCAGCTTAAACAATATTGATAATCATTGATTTCATGATTATTACTTTTTTATGTTTTATATATTATTAATCCAATAATTTTGAATTCTAGAAAGTTCTTCTGCATTGATTCTTAGTATATGTTCTTTGATATTATTGATGAAATCATCTCTTAATCGTGGACTTCCAAAATAATGTGGTTTTCCGTGAATGTGTTCGTTATCTAATACTTCTATCAACATTCTAGAGTACTCAACTTTATAAATTTTTGATGGACAACCATTATGATCTCTTTCTCTCATATCTTTAAAATATAGTGTGTTTTCCATGTTAAATTTTCACCTCGTTAGAAATAATTGTAACAAGAAAGAAAATTATTAATAGTCTTGAATTATTATTTAAGACCAATTTGTTCCAAAATCTTATATTAAAACAGTTTCATGTTATCGTTTGATTATAAAATGAAAGGAGAACAAATATGGAACTTGAAATTAATAACAATGAAAAAGAAGAAAAAGGTATTGAGGGAATAAAAGAAGTAAATGAATTTTTAAAAGATACATTATTTAAACAAATTGATTCTATTGCAGAAACATTGCAGATTATTGCTTTAAATAAAGATTGTAACAAAAGCATTTCTAAAATTCTCTTTAATCAAATTGGAAATGTTTTATTATTAAAAGATGAAAACAATCTCTTATAACTTATATAAAAATTCTTTTATTTTTATAACTCCTTGTTTTTTTCTCTTTCTAACATATCTTGATAAGAATAA
>OHAC01002533.1_pt1 | contig 14323 bp, 13 predicted proteins | sample 1577051 | NCBI WGS metagenome assembly OHAC01 (sample SAMEA3541499, study PRJEB24748) | human gut metagenome | biome: human gut; feature: human-associated habitat; material: faeces | place: China | collected 2012 | reverse complement strand
TTTTGCTCCTGTTACCAGAACCTTCATGCTGTTTCCTCTTTCTGTTTCACAGTTTTTCAATGACGGTTTTCGCAGGCTTACACTTCCTCGCGGTTACCGTACATTTTCTCGTAATAATTCTGATACTCGCCAGAGATGATGGTCTCCCACCACTCGCGGTTCTCCAGATACCACTTGATGGTCTTCTTGATGCCGTCCGCGAATTTGGTCTCCGGCAGCCAGCCCAGCTCGTTGTGGATCTTGGTCGGGTCGATGGCGTAACGCATGTCGTGGCCCTTGCGGTCGGTAACATGGGTGATCAGGCTTTCCGGCTTGCCCAGCTCCTTACAGATGAGCTTGACGATATCGATGTTCTTCATCTCGTTGTGGCCGCCGATGTTGTAAACCTCACCGACACGGCCCTTGTGGATGATCAGGTCGATGGCCTTGCAGTGGTCCTCTACATACAGCCAGTCGCGGACATTTAAGCCCTCGCCGTACACCGGAAGCGGCTTGTCTGCCAGCGCGTTTGCGATCATAAGCGGGATCAGCTTCTCCGGGAAGTGATACGGACCGTAGTTGTTGGAGCAGCGGCTGATGGTGGTTGGCAGACCGTAGGTTCTATGGTATGCCTGTACCAGAAGGTCAGCGCCTGCCTTGGAGGAGCTGTACGGGCTGCTGGTGTGGATCGGGGTCTCCTCGGTGAAGAAAAGGTCCGGGCGGTCTAACGGAAGGTCGCCGTATACTTCATCGGTGGATACCTGATGGTAACGCTGGATGCCGTACTTGCGGCAGGCGTCCATCATCACTGCGGTGCCCTTGATGTTGGTATCCAGGAAGATCTCCGGGTTCTCGATGGAGCGGTCTACGTGGCTCTCTGCCGCGAAGTTCACCACGATGTCCGGGTGCTCCTCCTCAAAGAGCTTGTAGATGGCCTCGCGGTCGCAGATGTTGATCTTGCAGAAGCGGAAGTTCGGGTTCTTTAATGCCTCTTCCAGGGTGGATAAGTTGCCTGCGTAGGTCAGGCAGTCCACGCACACGATCCGGTAATCCGGATACTTGTTTAACATATGGTAAACGAAGTTGGAGCCGATGAAACCGGCGCCGCCTGTTACGATGATAGTCATGGTCTGTTCCTCTTTTCTTTTTACTTCATGTCGTTGCCGTGCAGCTTGTCGATGTATTTGCCGTCCAGAACATCTTTTAAGTAGCGGCCGTACTGGTTCTTCTTTAACTCCTCATAGGTCTCCAGAACCTGCTCCTTCGTGATCCAGCCGTTTAAGTAGGCAATTTCCTCCAGACATGCGATCTTGCGGTGCTGATGGGTCTCTACGGTCTTTACAAAGTTGGTGGCCTCCACCAGGGACTCATGGGTTCCGGTGTCAAGCCAGGTAAAGCCCTGGCCCAGGAGCGTTACGTCCAGCTCGCCGTTCTCCAGGTAAATACGGTTTAAATCCGTGATCTCCAGCTCGCCGCGGGCAGACGGTTTTAAGCTCTTGGCATACTCGACCACACGGTTGTCGTAGAAGTACAGGCCGGTCACACAGTAGTTGGACTTCGGGTGCTCCGGCTTCTCCTCGATAGAAATGGCCTTGCCCTGATCGTCGAATTCCACGATACCGAAACGCTCCGGATCGTCTACATAATAACCGAATACGGTAGCGCCCTTCTCCTTGGCTGCTGCCGCGCGCAGGCGCTTCTTTAAGCCCTGGCCGTGGAAGATGTTGTCTCCCAGTACCATGGCAACCGGCTCTCCGCCGATGAACTCCTCGCCGATGATGAAGGCCTGTGCCAGTCCGTCCGGGCTCGGCTGTACCGCATAGGACAGCTCCACGCCAAACTGATGGCCGTCTCCCAGAAGCGCCTCAAATCGCGGCGTGTCTACCGGGGTAGAGATGATCAGAATCTCCCGGATACCGGCGTTCATGAGAACAGACAGCGGATAGTAGATCATAGGCTTGTCGTAAATAGGAAGCAACTGCTTGGATGTTACCTTGGTCAGCGGATACAGACGGGTGCCTGAGCCGCCTGCCAGAATGATACCTTTCATAGTTTTCTCCTTTTAAAAACATAAAATACCGCCCGGGTCTCTTTTGTACAAACGGACAGTTTAAGCTAGTTTGTACTATACCACAGATGCGCCGATATTGCAATCTGGGGCCGGAAAGAGACCGGGCGGGAATTCGAAATTTTTTATTAATTTGTCTGTACTGCAGCAGAATCTGCCGCCGATGTCTCCATCTCAGCCGCACCTGCCTCCGGCACGTTTCTTCCGGTGGCCGAGAGGAAGCTGCCGTCTTCATCTACCTCTGCCGCGAACAGCAGGGTGCGGGCATCGTTCTGCTCGTAGCTGCAGGTAACCAGAACGAACATGGAATCGAAGGGCTGCTCCGGGACTTCCGCAAAGCTGCAGGGTGCCAGGCGCTCACTGACCCATTTGTCAAAGGAGGCCTGGGACTTGAAGGAGGTCTTGCGGACAATGCCGTTGGAGTCACTGTAGTAGCAGCCCAGAGTCTTTAAGTGAATGGTGCGCTCCGGGGTATAGATTTCAAAATACCGGTGGCTTTCAAAGAAAGCCTGATCCTTGAATCTGACTACATCCTTGAACATGGAGCCATCCTTCATATGGTGGCCATAGATCGGGTTGTTCCAGCCGCTAAAGTCCGACTTGCTGTCGGCATCCAGATAGATGGCCCCATATACGCTGTCGTTCCCTTCAAAATCTTTGTGGAGGTAATACTGGTTATCCGGGGACTGGACGATCGGATAGTCGATCTTGGTATCCGGCACGCGGATCCAGCCGATGGTGTCCGGGTTCGTTTCCAGAAGCGGTGTAAAATCAATGGGTGAGACATATGGCGCCTCGGTCTCGGCTTCCGTCTCTTTCTCTGTTTCCGGCGGTTCAGTCTCCGTCTGCTTTGCCGCCTCAGCCAGGCTCTCCTCCAGCCGGCGCTGCGCGGCGGCATCCATCCATTCCTTTACCAGGCTGATGGCACTGGCGATGATGATGACCAGAAGAACAGCAATGATAATTCGGCGGGTAAAACTTTTTAAATCTTTATCTGTTTTATTATGCTTCATGTCAATCCCCCAAGCCCATATCTACCCTACAGCAGAACAATTATCTTTATTTTTATAATAACTCTTTTTTGCTTCTTCTAATTCTTGTTTTCTATCAAAAAGTTCTTCCTCTGCATCATTGTCAAAATAATATATTCTTTGGAGAAAATCTTTTTCATCAAATTGATAATAAAAAATTTTTTCTCCATACCCATCTACCAAACATTTCATCTCAGCAACTATACCAATGTCATTCGTATAATATTTCAAATATTTATAATTAGGCAGTTTTATATTTTCAATTAAATTGTATGGCGTAAGTATCGGCGAATATAACATATCATATATTTTCTTTACATAATCATCCATATTTATTGCCCCTTTTCTTCTGTTTCTAAATATTCACTCAATATTGTTTCTATAAACTCTTTAATAATTGGCAATTTTTGATATGCATTATCATAATCCGATAAAGTCCACTCATTTCTTGCTTTACCAATTTCATTTTTCATATAAGTATTAAGATACATGGCTAATAAAGCACCATTATTGGAAGCTTTAGCTTTTATCCATGCATATTTACCATTAAATAATCGACAACCAGATAAATCATTTTTTTCTTGATCTATTTTATATTTTGTAATCAATTCTGGGACTAACACTTCTCTGATTTCAAGATCCAGATCCTTTTTTCTGTTTGCATATAATATATCTGGCCGTTTTAATGCACTATTTTCCTGCGTCTGGGACTGATTATAAATTGCCAATGCCTGATCATATTCAATATTTAATAATTTTTGTAATTTGTCTACATCTTCTCTTTGTTTCTTTTCCTCTTCCTGTTGCCTCTTTATTAACTCTGTACTCAAATATGTATCTTCTTTAAGTACTCCATCACCACTCTCACGCGCTGTTCCCAAAGGAATAATTTTTCCATCCAGACTGCCATTCGTTGTTGAAGTTATTATTCCATCTTCATCCGCAATATTCTCATCCTGCAAATGTTTAATAACTTCACTCTCTTGAATTTCGACTTTATAGGCTTCCCATAATTCTTCTAATTCCAATTCCTGATGAGAAACAACATCTGCAATATTATCTTCTGTTTTTTGAACCTCATCTTCTGGAATGGCCCTTAACACCCTTCCTATAAATTGTTCATACGGAAGTTCATTTCTAAATGGTCTAAAAATAGCAGCAATACTCAGATATTTATGATCATACCCTTCTCCTAACATTGCCACATGAATTATAGCATCCAAGCGATTATTTTCAATATCTTTTTTTATCTCTATCTGAGTTTCAATATCTTGCTTACTATGAATTACTTCTGCTCTACAGCCATGCGCAAGATACAATTGCTTTATTTGCTCCGCATGCTCAATACTACACGCAACAGCTATGATTTTATGTGGGACTGTTGTAAGCTTTCTCTTTTTCTCCAGTAATTTTAAACTTTCATTAACAACGCTCTCTGAACATTCTTTTGAAAATGCAACCGATCTTCTTATCCAATCTTCATCTCGAATGCCAGATTGTAATAATTCTTCCTTTGTATATAATTTTGAAGTATCATTATCTATTGTGAAATACAATTTTTCAGGAATATATTCAAAATTGCGTAATGATTTCACATAACCTTTTGCCATGGCCTGGCTTAATTTGTACTTATAAACCAGTTCACCTACCAATGGCATTCCGTCTGTGCGAATCGGTGTTCCCGTAAGTTTTACTACTTTTGCCTTTTTAAAATGCTCGACCGTCGTCACCCAGGTTTTTGCTATCGAATGATGTGCTTCATCAATAATTATCATATCGAAATAATCTGGAGGCAAAAAATTTAATGGAGAAGATGTTAAACGGGACTGAAGTTTATGGATATTTAATACAACAATATTAGCACTATCTAAAATCTCTCTTTTTATTCCGCCTGCATATTCAACCAGAACAGGCATTTCATTTATACTGCTAAAAATTTTTCGTTTATACCAAAAGCTCTCCGGATTTTCCGGATCTAGCGAATCTACCACAGCATCCTTGATGGTTAATTGAGGCGTTATAATCAACGCTCTACCCTTACATATATGAAATGGTAAGAGTCCCATCAAACCAGTTTTTCCAACACCAGTCGGCAATACAACTATTGCATGTGTTTGTTTATTTTTAACCACAAAATGATCATACACCCTAAAATATCCTTGAATCTGTGGTTCTCTTAATTCCGTGTTTTCATAGATATTAGGATTTGAAGTGTCAAAATAGTGTTCATCATATTGCAATTGTCCCATACAAAATTCCCCCATCCAGCTTTTTATATATAATATATTACTACGTTTCAAAAAATGGTGTCAATATAACAAGTCCTCTATTATATGAAAAAAGCCAGATTTAATATTCTTGATTAAATCCAGCTTTTCTCAATAGTCTCAATGATTCCTACACTTCGTTCATTTTTGCCAGCTTCGCTGCCTGGTCAGCCGCGATGCAGGCATCCAGGATCTCCTGGATATCACCATTCATGATCTTATCTAATTTGTACAGAGTCAGGTTGATGCGGTGGTCGGTGACACGGCCCTGCGGGAAGTTGTAGGTACGGATCTTCTCGGAGCGGTCGCCGGTACCGATCTGGCTGCGGCGCTCTGCTGCTTCCGCGTTCTGCTTCTTCTCCAGCTCCAGATCATACAGCTTGGAACGCAGGAGGCGGAATGCCTTCTCCTTGTTCTGCAACTGGGATTTCTCGGTCTGGCTGTAGATGACAATGCCGGTCGGGATGTGGGTCAGACGCACTGCGGAGTCGGTGGTGTTGACACACTGTCCGCCGTTACCGGACGCACGCATAACATCGATACGGCAGTCGTTCATGTCGATCTGAACGTCTACTTCCTCTGCCTCCGGCATCACTGCTACGGTTGCGGTGGAGGTATGGATACGGCCGCCGGACTCGGTCTCCGGTACACGCTGTACACGGTGTACACCGGACTCGTACTTCATCTTGGAGTAGGCGCCCTTACCGGTGATCATGGCCTGAACCTCCTTAAAGCCGCCGATGCCGTTCTCACTTAAGGAGATGATCTCTACCTTCCAGTGCTGGCTCTCTGCGTAGTTTACGTACATGCGGTAAAGCTCTGCCGCGAACAGGGCTGCCTCATCGCCGCCCGCGCCGGCACGGATCTCGAGGATGATGTTCTTATCATCATTCGGGTCCTTCGGCAGTAACAGGATCTTCAGTTCCTGCTCCAGCTCCTCCACACGCTTCTTGGCATCGGAAAGCTCCTCTTTTGCAAGCTCACGCATCTCCTCGTCGCTCTCCTCTTCCAGAAGTGCCAGGCTGTCTTCGATGTCCTGCTTTGCCTGCTTGTAAGCCTTGTATGCCTCTACTAACGGTGCCAGGTCAGCCTGCTCCTTCATGAGCTTGCGGAAGCGGTCCTGGTTCTCGGTTACGTTCGGCTCGCCTAATTCCTGCATGATTTCCTCATAGTGGATGAGGATGTCATCTAATCTGTCAAACATGCGGTTCCTCCTATTATATATTTATATATGTTCGTATCTATCTGCTTCTTATTTCGTACCTGTTCCGTGGTTTCACGGATATATCAGTCCGGCCAAATGCCGCATACCACACGGTCTTTGCCCGGAAGGTCTTTCACAACTCTTACTTTATCAAAACCTGCTTCTCGCAGAAGCCCGCTCACAGCCTCGCCCTGGTCATATCCGATTTCCAGGTAAATGACTCCGCCCGGCTTTAACCAGGTTCCGGCTTTCTTTGCAATCTGCCGGTAAAATTTGAGGCCATCTTCGGTGCCATCCAGAGCCATCATTGGCTCATGTTCCCGCACCTCCGGCTCCAGGGTAGCAATGACTGCTGTGGGAATGTAGGGCGGGTTGGATGTGATGATGTCGAAGGTTCCAGCCTCGCTCTGGGGCAGGGCTGTGAACAGGTCGCCCTGGCGGAAGATGATTTCTTTTTGATGTGCCTTCGCATTCCGCTCCGCCACCTTCAGCGCCTCTTCCGACAGATCTGTGGCTGTCACCGATTCATATCCGCCCTTCACCGCCAAACTGATGGCAATGCAGCCGGATCCCGTGCAGAGATCCAGAAGTTTTTTCTCTGTGCTCTGCTGCTCCTGCAGCACCAGCTCCACCAGAGTCTCTGTGTCCTGGCGCGGAATCAGTACGTGCTCATTGACAAAAAAGTCCAGTCCCATAAATTCCTGGCTGCCCAGAATCTGCTGAAGCGGAATGCGGGATGCGCGCTTTGTGATCATGCTGCGGTAAGTCCGGATCTGTTCCTGCACCTGTTCGTCCTGCTCTGAAAGGGGACGCAGGCGGTCCATCAGGAAATGAACCAGATCCAGATGAAATACCTCGAAGAGAAGCAGCTTTGCGTCATTCTCCCCGTCGGTATCCCCCGCCTGTAAGAGGGCTGCGCTTCCTTCAGTCAGAAGGTCATAGAGTGTCATCTGGCTTCCTCCCGGCTGATGGCCTGGTCCTGTGCCGGACCGGAAACTGCGGCATCCGAACGGTCCTCCGGAATTTCCGTATCCGGAAAATTTTCCCTTAAGTATGCTTTCCAGTCAAACACCGCTTCCACCGCCGCAATGGCTACCTCGATCATGGAATTATCCGGCTCACTGGTAGTCAGGTTCTGCATCCACAGCCCCGGCTTACTGAGTAAATTGACAATCGGGTTGTCACTGCGGCCTGCCAGGCGCAGAAACTCGTAAGACACACCGGCAATGACCGGCACCAGAATGATGCGGCTTGCCATACGAAGCAGCACGTTGTCTACCCGCACCACCATAAAGAACAGAATGCTGATGAGCATAACAATGATGAGAAAGCTGGTGCCGCAGCGTTTGTGCTGCTTGGAGCTTTCCCGAACATGGTCTACCGTGAGGGTCATGCCATGCTCAATACAGTTGATGCACTTATGCTCCGCACCATGGTACATAAAGGTGCGGCGGATGTCTTCCATCCGGGAAATCAGTTTGATATACGCAATAAAAATAGCAATGCGGATAACGCCCTCCAGGATTGCCATGATGGTGTCGGAATGAATGACCTGCTTACAGGCATTCGCAATAAGCAGCGGCAGCACCATAAAAATGCCAATGGCCATGACCACGGAAAACACCATGACAACCGCCATAAGCACCTGCTCCACTTTCTCCCCGAAGACCTTGTCCAGCCACAGCTCCAGCTTTCCTGGCTCGGAGTCTTCATCATCCTCGAAGAAGCTGGCAGAAAAGCTTAAGGTCCGCATGCCGAGGATCATGGAATCCGCAAAGCTGAAGACGCCCCGTACAAAGGGGAGTCCGCAGAATGGCACCTTTTCCGTCATGCTGACGTAGGTGTCCTTTTTGACCTCAATGCCGCCGTCCGGCCTGCGCACAGCCGTGGCATACTGGTCTTTATTTTTCATCATAATTCCTTCAATGACGGCCTGGCCGCCGATACCGGAATATTTCATATGAGTGATATCTCCTTATAAAGAAAAATAAGGTTGAGCCAAAGTGTCTCCACTTGAGTCTCAACCTTACTTCGCTCTCGTTATGCTTACGCCTTAACGCCGTATTTCTTGTTGAACTTATCGATACGACCGCGTGCAGAAGCAGCTTTCTGCTGACCGGTGTAGAAAGAATGACACTTAGAGCAAACCTCTACGTGGATCTCTTCCTTGGTGGAACCGGTAACGAACTCGTTGCCGCAGTTGCAGGTAACCTTAGCCTGATAATAAGCTGGATGGATTCCTTCTCTCATGATTTTCACCTCTTCACTTTCTCAATTATATAGTACTGTGATCGTCTAACGGTCTCATTCGTACCGTTAAAATCACGCCACATCTATAAACAGCTCCATAATTGTATCATAGAACGATAGCCTTGGCAAGCATATTTTCTAAGGTTTTCAAAGATTTTTCATCAGAACATACGCCGTTTTTTCGCCACTTCCACAAACTCCCGGTTGGTGCGGGTCTGGGCGAACAGATCCAGGATGCGCTCCACGGAATCCTCCGGCTTCAGGCTGTTGGTTGCCTTGCGGACAATATCCACTGCCTCGGCCTCATCACGGCTGAGAAGCAGGTCATCGCGGCGGGTGCCGGACTTTAAGATGTCGATAGCCGGGAAGATCCGTTTCTCGGAAAGCTTGCGGTCTAACACCAGCTCCATGTTACCGGTGCCCTTGAACTCCTCATAGATCACATCGTCCATGCGGCTTCCGGTATCCACCAGAGCTGTTGCCAGAATGGTCAGGCTGCCGCCCTCCCGCATGTTGCGGGCCGCGCCGAAAAACCGCTTTGGCATGTGCAGGGCCGCCGGATCCAGGCCGCCGGAAAGGGTACGGCCGCTCGGCGGAACCACCAGGTTGTAGGCCCGGGCCAGACGGGTGATGCTGTCTAAGAGAATGATGACATCTCTGCCATGCTCTACCAGACGCTTCGCGCGCTCGATGACCATCTCGGACACGCGTTTATGGCGCTCCGGCAGCTCATCGAAGGTAGAATAGATCACCTCGACATTGTTCCCTACTACGGACTCTTTGATATCGGTAACCTCCTCCGGGCGCTCATCGATCAGAAGGATGATCATGTGCATATCCGGATGATTGTTGGTGACTGCCTGGGCCACCTGCTTTAACAGGGTAGTCTTACCGGCCTTCGGCGGAGATACGATCATGCCTCGCTGGCCCTTACCGATTGGTGCCAGAAGATCCAGAACCCGCATGGCGGTGCTGCTCTTGCCCTGGGTCTCCATATGGAGGCGGCTGTTCGGGAAGATCGGGGTCAGATCCTCAAAATTCGGACGGCGTTCCAGCGCGCTGACCGGATAACCATTCACGTTTTTGATATATAAAAGAGCCGCGAACTTTTCATTGGAGGTCTTCACACGGCGGTTTCCATTGATGATATCACCAGTCTTTAAGTTGAAACGGCGGATCTGGGTCGGGGACACATACACGTCATTCTCTCCCGGAAGAAAGTTCTCACAGCGAATGAAACCAAAGCCGTCCGGCATCACTTCCAGGATGCCGCTTGCCGGTACACCACTGTCCATCTCTTCCTGGGATTTCTCAGCGGCCTCGTCCCGATTATTCTGATATGCCGGCTGCTCATTATTCTGGTTCTGACGGTTCTGCCAGGTCGGTTCGCCATTCTGGTTCTGGCGGTTCTGATAAGTCTGTTCCCCATTCTGGTTCTGGCGGTTCTGGTAAGTCTGTTCCCCATTCTGATTCTGGCGGTTCTGGTAAGGCTGCTGCTCTCCCTGCGCGTTATTGTTCCGTCTTGCCGCGGCAGGCCGGCCATTCTGTCCACGGTTCTGGTAGGAAGTGCGGGTCGGCTGGGAATTCTCCGGCACTGCCGTCTCATGACCGATATTTTCCTCTGCTGCATTGCAAAGCGCTTCGATCAGTTCTGCTTTTCTCAGGGCGGTTGCCCCCTTAATTCCCTGCTTCTTCGCCATTTCCTTTAATACAGCTACAGGTAATGTCTGCAATTTTTCTCTCATATATGTTCTCCATTCTAAGCTTGTTCAAGTGGGTGGGATAATAATGATAGATATGGTTTTCACCATGTGATTAATCAATTTCCGAATGATGCGGGAGCTGCAGTCCGCAGCCCCCACGCATGATTTTATTATAATGGAATTCCCGAAAAAAGAAAAGATTTATTTTACCTGGATTCGCTGTCATCCCTTACCGATTCCCGCAAAAAGCGCATATGTTCGCCAATTTTCGACTCATAGCCGTTTTCGGACGGATGGTAAAATACCTGTTCTTCCATTCCATCCGGCAGATACTGCTGTTTTACGTAATGATTCGGATAGTTGTGGGCGTATTTGTATCCGATTCCGTGTCCCAGTTTTGCGGAGCCACCATAATGGGAGTCCTGCAGATGCGCCGGAACCGGCATGGAACGCTGATTTTTCACGGCATCCATTGCCTCGAACACGGCATTGCACGCGGAATTGGATTTCGGTGCTGTTGCCACATAGAGGACCGCCTGGGAAAGAATGATCTGGGCCTCCGGCATACCAATGCGCTCCACCGCCTGTGCCGCGCTGACGGCCACGGTAAGTGCCTGCGGATCCGCGTTTCCCACATCCTCTGCCGCGCAGATCATGATCCGGCGGGCAATGAACTTGATGTCCTCTCCAGCGTAAAGCATGCGTGCCAGGTAGTAAACCGCCGCATCCGGGTCCGATCCGCGCATGCTCTTGATGAACGCTGAGATAGTATCGTAATGGTTATCTCCATCTTTATCGTAGCGGACCGCGCGTTTCTGAATGCACTCCTGGGCCACCTCCAGCGTAATGTGGATCAGGCCGTCTGCCTGGTCACGCTCCGTGGTAAGAACGCCCAGTTCCACGGCATTTAAGGCCGCGCGGGCATCTCCGCCAGATACATCCGCGAGGAAATCTGCCGCTTCGTCATCGATCACCGCATGATAACTTCCCATGCCCTTTTTCTCATCCCTCACCGCCCGCAGGATCAATTCTTTTACATCTTCCTTCTCCAGTGCCTTCAGTTCAAAGATCCGGGAGCGTGAAAGAAGCGCGCCATTTACCTCAAAGTAGGGATTCTCCGTGGTCGCGCCAATGAGAATCAGGGTTCCATCCTCCACATAAGGAAGCAGATAATCCTGCTGGCTTTTATTGAAGCGGTGGATCTCATCTACAAACAGGATGGTCTTTTTTCCGTACATGCCCAGGGCATCCTTTGCCTCCTTCACCACATCCTCCATGTCCTTCTTCCCCGCCACGGTTGCGTTGATCTGGCGGAAGCTGGCACTGGTGGTGTTGGCAATCACCTTGGCCAGCGTGGTTTTTCCGGTTCCCGGCGGGCCATAAAAGATGATGGAACCAAGCTGGTCCGCCTTGATGGCGCGGTAAAGCAGCTTGTCCTTTCCGATGATGTGCTTCTGCCCTACCACCTCGTCCAGCGTGGTGGGGCGCATACGGGACGCCAGGGGCGATTCCTGCTCCTGGGTACTCGCTCTCATATAGTCAAACAGATCCATGTATCTTGTTTCCTCCTCTTGCCGCAGCTTTCCGGACGTCTGGCCGCAAACTGCAGCGTATGCTTTTTTCCAGTATAATCCGCGCGGATTCCTGCGTCAACCAGGATTCGCGGCGGTAATCCGGCCAGCTCCGCAGTGGCTGTTTTGTCTGCTCAGCCGGATCGGCTGCCCGCCTGCATTATCCGGACAGTGCCAGACACTCTGCCCTGCTTCAGTCCACCAGCAGTTCTTCCACGGTCACAAATTCATAACCCTGCTTCTGCAGGTCATCCACGATCCGCAGAGCCGCCTCCACGGAGGTTGGGAAGATATCATGCATCAGGATGATGTCACCATTCTTCACATCTTTCTCCACCCTCCGTACAATCTGCTCTGTGTTCTGCAGCTTCCAGTCCAGGGAATCCACATTCCACAGCACTGTAGTCAGATTCACCCGGCACTCCAGCTGTTCATTCCAGGCACCGTAGGGCGGACGCAGATACTCCGGCCGTCTGCCGGTGATGTCCTGAATAAGCGTCTCCGTCTGTTCGATTTCCGCGCAGGCCTGCTCTGCCCCTTCCTTTGTCATCTGGATGTGGCGGTAGCTGTGATTGCCGATAAGGTGTCCCTCCTCCTGCATCCGCTGTACCAGTGATTCTTTTCCGGCAATATTTTCTCCCATGAGGAAAAATGTGGCTTTCACGCCGCGCTGCTTCAGTCCGTCTAGCAGGGCAGGCGTGCAGGTCTGATGGGGGCCGTCATCGAAGGTGAGGGCAACCTGGCGAGGCTGGGCGGTGGATGCCTGTGGGATAGACGGCCGGACGGAGGACAGCGGAGTGGTGGACGACCAAATAGTGGATGCCTGAATGGTGGACGGCTGAGCGGTAGATGACTGGAAGGTACCGCACTGGTGCCGCGCAATCGCAAAAACCGTGCCGGCCAGGGCTCCATCTGCCAGAAGCACCAAAAACAGCAGCAGACTCATTGCCGGCAGCTTCCATTTTCTTTTACTCACAGCAGTACCCTCCACGCCCTCTTTTCCCTATTATTTATATCAGAATTTCCCTGCGGATATGCTTGCGTTTTTCCTCCATGTGCGCTACAATAGTCATGTCAAATATTTTGAAGTATTTGAAATATACTTCATTAATTCCGATATTAGAAAGTATTTCATGGAAATTAGAAACCTGATTACATTTACCAAAGTAGCTGAGACCCAGAGTCTCTCCAAGGCTGCAAAAGCGCTGGGTTACGCCCAGTCTACCGTTACCATGCAGATGCAGCAGCTGGAGCAGGAACTCGGAACGCAGCTCTATGAGCGTGTGGGCAAACAGATCCGTATCACCCAGACCGGGCAGGAATTCTTATCCTACGCAGGCGCCATCGTCCGTATGTCGGAAGAAGCCCTGATGGTTGGCAGACAGAAGGACGCCGCTGTAAGCGGTTCTCTGCGTCTTGGCATATTAAGCCCGCTATCCCCGGCTGTTGGCAGCGCCATTGCGCGCTACCTGCAAAGCTATCCCCAGGTTGACCTGGAGGTGCAGACCGTACAGAATCCGGACGATCTGCTTTCCCGTCTGCGGCATAACGAGATTGACCTCGCCCTGACGCTGGACACGCTTTACACCGATGCCGATCTGCTCCATGCTTTGGAAGATCAGCCGGTTCCGGTTCACTATTATACAAACAAAGCACATCCTCTGACCAGCCATGCAGGACCGGGCGCAGAAGATGTTTCCCATTATCCGATCATCCGCACCAGCTGTTACAATTCCAGGGCGAACGTTTCTGCTTCCAGGCAGCTGTATATTGCGGATCCGGGATTAGCGCTTTCCATTGCAGCCAGCGCGAATCCAGAAAGTGGTTCCTCTGTTATTGTTCCGGTTCCGGATCTGATTGCGCAGAATCATCCGCTCTTTCAAAATCTGGCCCGGCTGAACTGCGAATGCGACATTCCATCACTCTGGCTGCAGACGCTTTACCACCGGAACAAATGGCTCACCGGATCCATGAAGGCCTGGCTTTCTGATAGCCAGAAGCTTTCCTTTTCCCTTTGACAACTTTTCCATTTTTTGTTTTGGCATAGCGTGCGTGGCCGGCCACTTTCCCCGGTCACGCACCCATCACACAAGCTTTAAAACTCCTGCCTGTGAACTGCAATCACCCACTGCTTCAGTATCTAAAGAAATGCCGAAATTGCTTGACAGAAAAGGGGTTGGGTGGTAAACTCACAGTGTATTTTGATATGAGCTTTTGATTCACATATTTTTGTAAGTCAAGAAGTACATT
>OHAC01002531.1_pt1 | contig 14337 bp, 12 predicted proteins | sample 1577051 | NCBI WGS metagenome assembly OHAC01 (sample SAMEA3541499, study PRJEB24748) | human gut metagenome | biome: human gut; feature: human-associated habitat; material: faeces | place: China | collected 2012 | reverse complement strand
AGTTATCTGGCGGCAGATGGAATAGAAAATGTCATCCGGGTGCTGGAGGATATGGAAGACCAGAAATTTACCGATTTAAAATTTGTGGAGCTGGATGCCTGCAGCGGCGGCTGCGTGGGAGGAGTGCTGACGGTAGAAAACCCTTATGTTGCCGAAGTAAAGCTAAAACATCTGCGCAAGTATATGCCGGTTGCAAGAAGTCATATGGATGCAGAGACTGAGGAGAAAGCAGAAGGCTTGCTCCCATGGACAGAAAATGTTGAATATGAGCCGGTCTACAACCTGGGCGAAAGCATGATGGAGAGCTTTGCCCGTTTAAGCCGGATTGAGGCTTTGAGCAAACAGCTTCCGGGACTCGACTGCGGTGCCTGCGGGGCGCCATCCTGCCGGGCACTTGCAGAGGATATTGCAAGAGGCGAGGCGAAGGAAGAGGACTGTGTGTATGTGATGAAGGAGCGGATGCAGAAGCTTTTGGAGAAACAAAAACGTGAAAAAAGCGAAAATGCGGACGAAAACACAGGAGAAAACACAGTCTGAGTGACAGAATGTGCAGAAAAGGCCTGCAAAAAGACAGGTGATAAGGAGGAATTATGAACGTAAAACAGCTTCTTGACAGTAAAAAATTTCAGGTAATCCATGCAGGCGATGATCTGGAGCGGAAAATTACGACCCCGTTTTGCTGCGATCTTCTTAGTGTAGCCATGGGAAAGGCTCCGGCCGGATGTGTCTGGGTCACGGTTATGGGAAATATGAATACACTGGCCGTGGCCACGCTGGCAGATGCGGCCTGTATTGTGCTGGCGGAAGATGCTGCGCTGGATGAGACAGCAAAAAAGAAAGCAGCGCAGCAGGACATTACGGTGCTGGCTACGGAGCTTCCGGTGTTTGACGCGGCACTCTGGATCTGGCAGCAGATGCAGGGTGGGGAGCAGGAATTATGAACCGGGATGCGCATGCGGTGCAGGCGCAGGAAAAACTGTCGGAACGATGTTCGGATTGCGCAACCCTGAGCTATGACCTGCATATCCATTCCTGTCTTTCTCCATGCGGGGACGATGACATGACACCGGGAAATATTGTGGGTATGGCAGCGATCAAAGGTCTGGATGTGATCGCAGTGACGGACCATAATTCCTGCAAAAACTGTCCAGCGGTCATGAAGCTGGCGGAACAGTATGGAATTCTGGTCATTCCGGGCATGGAACTGACCACGGCAGAGGAAGTTCATGCAGTCTGCCTTTTCCCGGAGCTTTCCGCTGCGCTGGAGTTTGACCGGTTTGTCTATGAAAAACTGATAAAATTTCCAAACCGGGAAGACATCTTTGGAAAGCAGCAGATCATGAACGAAGAAGACATCTGTATCGGCATCGAGCCGAACCTGCTGATCAACAGCACATCGCTTTCTTTTGATGAACTCTGGGATATTGTGGCTGGGCAGTACGGTGGCGTCATGATCCCGGCGCATATCGATAAAAATGCCAACAGCCTGCTCTCAAATCTGGGCTTTGTGCCGCCGGAGAGCCAGTTTCGAACGGTTGAGCTGCATGATATGGAAAAGCTTTCCAAGCTGCAAAAGAGTAATCCATATCTTACACAGTGCCGCACGATCTGTAACTCCGACGCACATTATCTGGAACATATCCATGAGGCAGAGTATACCATGGCGGTGAAGGAGCGTAGTGCGGCTGGGGTGATCGCGTATCTGAGGGGAGAATTGTAATAGTAATAATATGTAAAATTTTCATGTGCATAAAATGAATTTATAATAAAATAAAATCTATAAATTTGATTTTAAACAGGCAGATTCCTATAATGTAGCTAAAAGTAAAAACACCATAGATAAATTTATGGGGAACAGGAGAAGAGTCATGAATCAATTATTAGGAATCTGCCTTGTCATTTGTCTTTTGACAATCCTGGGTTATGTCTGGGGGAAAATGACACTTGGCACAGTTGCGGCGTGCAGTATGCTTTTGTTTCTGCTGACAGGCTGCATTTCAGCGAAGGATGCATTGGGCAATATTGGAAACAGCAATGTCATTATGGTGCTCAGTATGTTTGTAGTATCCGCTGGATTTAACAAGACACAGTTTGTTAAGATGATCGGACGAAGTGTAAACGTACTGTCTAAGGGAAGCATTACAAAAGTTATGTTTGGCTTTATCTTTGCATCCGTCCTTGCGGCGACTTTAACCGGAAGTGCGGCAGCAGCGTTTTGTATTATGGCTCCGATTGTGGCAGCGAGTTGTGAGGAATTACATATTAGTCCAAGCAAAGTTACGTTCTGTGTTGGTCTTACCTGCATCGCAGCTTGTGGAATTATTCCGGTAGGCGGATCACTTGCGATGTTTGCAGAATTAAATGGATATATTACAGCAAATGACTACGCAGAGTATCAGCTGGCTGTCACAGATCTTTTTAAAGGACGCTGGATGAGCCTTGTGGTACTGGTTATTTATTGTGTATTCCTTGGCTATCGTTTTTCACCGGAACAACCTGTGATTCAGATGGAAAATGGAGCAGATCTGGCTGCAAAGAATAAGAAAGCAGAAGCGTTATCTCCTGCTAAAGAAAAATGTGGATATCTGGTATTCTTTTTGGTAAGTCTGGCATTGATCTTCAACACGCAGTTGAATGCAGGTTTACAGGCGGTGGGTCTGGCACCGTTGGCTTCCTGGGAAATTGTACTTGCAGGTGCTGTGATCATGGTTTTGACTGGCGTTCTTTCCAGTAAAGAAGCATTTGCGTCTGTTCCGTGGGATCTCGGTTTTTTGATTGCAGGAAGCCTTTGCATGGGATCTGCCCTGGCGAATACTGGTGGTGGAGATCTGATTGGTGGAGCCATTGCTTCGGTTGCAGGAAAGCTGGGGAATCCGTATCTCGTAGGTGCTGTATTTTATCTGGTTCCGTTTTTCCTCACCCAGATCATGCAGAACCGTACGGTTATGGCAACGTTCCAGCCAATCGCGATTCTTGCATGTAAAGGTATGGGGGTAAGCTGTGTTGGACCGGTGCTTCTGATTGCATCAGCCTGCTGTACCGCATTTATGACGCCAATGGCAACTGCGTGTGTTCCGATGATTATGGATATCGGTGGATACGATGTGAAGTCTCAGTTGAAGCAGTCCGTGTTTCCGGCGATTCTTTTATCGTTGGTAAATATTTTCTGGATCATGACGGTATATCCGTTCTAAGCAGAACAGCGATTACAAAATATAATATGGAGGCAAAGAAATATGGAAGCAAAAACATTTCCTTCCTGCATGGCAGATCTTGAGGTAGATCTGATGCATCCAAACCGGACGCTGCTCCATGGTTTATATGAAGAGCATACGCTGGTTCATGGCACACCGCGCAGATTTCTCACGTATATTCCGGAAAATCTGGAATACTGTCAGCCATGTCTGGTAACCGCAATTCCTTCCGGGGTGCATCCGGAAGCATATCTGGAAACTTCTGGTTTAAAAGATTTTGCAGAGGAAAAACAGCTGTTTCTGCATGTGGCTTATTCGGAGGATCATTGGAATCCGGACGGAAGTGATGCAGATTATCTGAATGCGATTTATGTGACGATCCAGGCGAGAGACTTTTACATCACTATGCAGGATAATATTTATCTTTGTGGAATCGGGGATGCTTCGTTTGCAGCGCATCAGGCAGCAAAACGTATGGCCAGTGAGTGGAGCGGATTGATGACGTTCGGCGAGCTGAATGGAAATCTTACTCAGGATGCACAGATATTGCATGGGGAGGAAAGCCAGGGCGAAGTAGAACTGAAAATCATGGGAACGAGGGCGCAGCTTCCGGTCTGGATGCGGATATCAGAACGAAACAGCCGGGAGAATTGTTCTGCGATCGCATACTGGAAAGAGCAAAATCACGTGACCGGAATCGCATTGTCCGGAGGTGGGGCAGATGAAATCTGGGCTCCGACTCCGGTCAGGGTCCGCAGTGAGGTGAATGAAGAGTATATTGCGCAGGTCCGGGTTGCAGTTGGAACAGAAGATTTTTCCGTGAAGCACATAGAACAGGCATGGGAGTATATTGGCCTGGCACGTCGTCACAGAGGACAGGGCAGAAAGTGTCTGCGTTATTTCAAAGACCCGATTGCCTGCGGGGCAGTGAAATGGGAAAAGAAGGTGGACGGCATCATGCGTACCTGGTATGAATATGTGCCGTCCAGCTGCACACCGGATAAAACATGGCCGCTTGTTTTTGTATTTCATGGACGCGGAGGTACCGCAGAAACCTTCTTTGACCTGAGTGGAATTTCCGCTCTTGCAGAAGAACGACAGTTTATTGCCGTAATCCCACAGGCTGGAATTTACCGGCAAAAAGAGCATGGATTAAGAAATGTGCTGCTTTGGTGCGGGAAATATCAGGGAAAGTCGATCGACGATGTGAAATTTATCCGGGAGATTTATGCAGATATCCAGACCCGCTATGGCATCGACCAGAGTCGTGTCTATGCCATGGGACAGTCCAGCGGCGGGATGATGAGCGATGTGCTTGGCTATGCAGCCGGAGATATTTTTACTGCAGTGGCGCCATGGTCTGCTTTGCGTTCAAACGATATCACGAAAACGAATTATCAGCCGGGCAGCCGGACCGTTCCGACAATGTGGATTTACGGAGACCAGGATTTTTTATGTGCTTCGCATCAGGAAGATCCGGAATTGCCGTTTTCACCGGCACCAAGTATGCGCATTGCATTTATGGAAAAGATTAAGAGCAGGCATCTGGATGTTTCCAGAGTGGAAAGTTGGTCGGATTGCCCCATCACCTGGTATTCTTTCCCAAATGAGCAGGGCATTCCGATGCTGGTGGCTGGTGTGGTGTCAAATATGGTCCATGCCAATTATCCAGAGGAAAGCTGGATCTCCTATGACCAGTTTTTGTGCCAGTTTACGAAAGATGAAGAAGGAAATACGTATTATCGCGGGAAAAAAGTGATCTTACAATAGTGAATTTTTGTAATATTCCTGGAACAGCGCAATAAAAGCCTTCTGCGCATTGGAAAGATAGTTTTTTCCCGGAGTTACAATATCAAAGACACGGGATGCAAGCGGAGAATCAATTTTGTAGTACACCATTTCCGGGTGTTTTCCAATAACCATCCAGTCGCTGATGAGGGTAGCTCCGATTCCGGACTGCGCCAGGTGGTAAGCGGTGACCAGCTGGGAAACCTGCATGGCAACCGGAGGTATAACGCCTGCTTCCTGAAAAAGAATCTGGGAGCGGCTGTACAGGTTGTTTCCGGGAGAGAGTAAAATAAATGGGGTATCAGCAAATGCTTCCATCGTGACAGCCGGACAATTTTCTTCCAGATAACGGTGGGAAAGAATATCGCTGGTGGTAAGCGCAGCCTTTCTTAAGTGGTCGTTGACTGGAAAACGGGTAGAGACAGCCAGGAGAATCGTGTCTTTGAAACCTGGAACCCGGCGTAATTTATCATGAGGATCTGGTGTACAGTTAAAGGTCAGGTCGATCAGATCTTCTTTCAGCATATCCAAAAGTTCATTGGACCCGGCTTCGGTCAGCTGCAGATCGATGCCGGGCCATTTTTTTTTGAAATCTGCAATGACCGGAGGCAGAATATAAGAATTAAAATAATGGGATCCTCCGACACGCAGATTGCCGGTTTTAAGAGACGTCAGGTCTCCAAGCTGTTGGGCCAATTCGTTTTCCAGGTGCATGATCTGACGGATTTTTTCAATATAAAGTTTTCCAGCCTCTGTTAATTCCAGAGGCTTTTTGTCGCGGTTAAATAAAGGCATGCCGATCTCAGTTTCTACTTTCTGGATGGAAATACTGAGGGCGGGCTGGGTCATGTAAAGGGATTCAGCGGCTTTGGAGAAGCTGCCTTTCTGATATACGGTATAGATATATTTCATTTCCTGCTGCATAAGATACCTCGTATAAAATTGATTTATAATAAAATAAAAACGATAAATTTGATTTAATTATAGCGCGAACTTATAATAAGGACAACAGAAAAAATAAAAACCTGACACAAAACGATGATGGTATCAGGGGCAAAAAGATTGGAAATCCGTTGGAAGCTTGTGCACAAGACAATTTTTGAACCCAACATCATATTGTGTCAAAACCGGATAATTCGGAGAATAGGAGTCGAGATGAAGATTGATGCAATTATGCTGGATCCCAAAGACAACGTAGTGACCTGCGTGCGGGATGTTGCGGCTGGCGAAACGGTTTGCTACCGAAATGGAGATGCGTTCCTGAATGTGGATGCGAAAGAAAATATCCCATTCGGACATAAGATCGCACTGGAGGAAGTTGCGAAGGAGGCAGAAATTTATAAATATGGAGAGCTGATCGGAAAAGCAATGTCTCCGATCGGAAAAGGCTGCCTGGTAGATCACAAAAATATTTACAGTGTTCCGCGTGATTATGAAAGTGAGTATGTGCCGGAGGCATAAAAATTAGGAGGAAAGTTATGAAATTTATGGGTTATCGTCGTTCAGATGGACGTGTAGGAATTCGAAATCATGTATTAATTTTACCGGCTTGTGCCTGCGGAAGTGAATCCAGCCGCATTGTGGCTAGTCAGGTAAGAGGAGCCGTTAACATTGTGTTTAACACGGGCTGCTCCGATGTTGCTGCAAACACGGCAATGTCGCAGAAAGTTCTGACCGGTTTTGCCTGCAACCCGAACGTATACGGAGTTGTGATCATCGGACTGGGCTGTGAGACTGTTCCGCATAAAGAATTGAGAGAAAAAATTCAGGCCATGACCGACAAACCGGTGGTATCGTTTGGTATCCAGGAAGAGGGCGGCACCTTAAAGACCATTGAAAAAGCAGTGCGTGCTGCAAGAGATATGGCTGCACAGGCAGCGTTTGTCCAGAAAGAGGAGTGTGACATTTCCGAACTGCTTATGGGAATCGAGTGCGGCGGTTCTGATGCAACCTCCGGAATCGCTTCCAACCCTGCAGTAGGAGAACTGAGCGACCTTCTGGTAGATCTTGGTGCTTCCACCATCATGAGTGAGTCGATTGAGTGGATCGGCGGTGAGCATCTGCTGGCAAAGCGTGCGGCAACTCCGGAAATCCATAACCAGATCATCAAAGTATGCGAAGATTATGAAAAACATTTGAAGGCAGCAGGTCAGGATTGCCGTGCCGGACAGCCGACACCAGGCAATAAGGCTGGCGGTCTTTCCACTCTGGATGAGAAGAGCCTGGGCTGTATCCGCAAGGGCGGTACCAGACCAATCGTAGAAGTGCTTGAGCAGGCAGAACGCCCAACGAAGCACGGCGCTATCGTTATGGATACGGCAGGTTATGATATTTCTTCCGTAACATCCATGGTAGCAGCAGGATGTGCCTGCGTTGTCTTCACGACCGGACGCGGAACCCCAACCGGAAATGCGATTGCTCCGGTATTGAAGGTGACCGCAAACAAACGGACCTATCAGATGATGGAAGACAATATGGATGTCGACTTAAGCGGCATTATGGATGGAACCGCTACGATTCAGGAGAGCGGAAAAATGCTGTTAGAAGAGATCAATCAGGTTTGCAATGGAAAAATGACAAAAGCAGAGGCATATGGTTTTTCTGATATCGCAGTAGACCATGTATGCCGGTTTGTCTAGGAAGGCGGAGAAAATGTGATGAATCCGATTAAGATGTGGAACAAATTAAGTCTTTTTACAAAAATCATGATTGGTTTTGTATTGGGAATCGCAGCAGGTGTCATTTTGGGCGAATCCGCAACGAAACTTGCATTTCTGGGAACCATCCTGACAAGACTTCTGACTATGGTAGTTGCGCCGCTGGTTCTGGGACTTCTGATCTGTGCAGCAGCCGATGTGAAAGATTTCAAGACACTTGGTAAGATTGGCGGAAAGACGCTGGCAATCTTCCTTGGCGGTACTGCTGTAGCGGTAGCCATTGGCCTGGTACTTTGCAACGTGATGCAGATCGGTGCGGGATTTGTCATGGAAACGCAGGCAGCTTATGATGCAAAGGAAATCCCGAGCATTGCAGACACGCTGATGAACATCATTCCGACCAACCCATTCAATTCCTTAAGTGAGCAGAACCTGCTGCAGATCATTTTCTTTGCTCTTCTGCTGGGATTCTCCCTCATCAAACTGGGAGACAAGGGGGCTCCGGTACTGGATTTCTTCCGCGCATGGACCGAAGCATGGAAAGAAATCACCAACATTGTTCTGGAATTTACTCCGTATGGGGTATTTGGTCTGATGGCAAACATCGTCGGAAAGTACGGCATGGATGTCCTTCTTCCTTATATTAAGACCATCGGAGCATGTTATCTGACCTGTGCGCTGTTTACGATCATCGTGCAGGGAGGTCTGATGGTTGGGCTTTACGGCGGCATCAGCCCGGTGAAATTCTTTGGCACCATGAAAGAAGCAATTCTGTTCGTATTCGCAACCTGCTCCAGTGTAGCAACCATTCCTCTGAACTTAAAATGTACCAAGGCACTTGGTGTCGATGATAAGATCGCAGACTTCGTCATTCCCTTCGGCGCAGTCATGAACATGAATGGTACGGCAATTTACGAGGCAGTTGCAGTTATTTTCGCATCCCAGGTATTCGGCATCGAACTCACTGTAACCCAGCAGATCATGGTTATGGTGACTGCAGTCCTGGCATCTGTCGGTACAGCAGGAATACCGGGATCCGGTCTCGTCATGATGACAATCGTTCTGAATGCGGTAAACCTTCCGTTAGAGACGATCGGTCTGTTAGCCGGAATCGACCGTATTCTGAATATGGCCCGTGTTATTCCGAATATTGTCGGTGACGCAGCGGCAGCGGTTGTGGTAGCAAAGAGTGAAGGTGCTTTGCATCCGCAGAAATAATCTAATAGTGAAATCCCATTTTTGCCAGGGGCATTCCGTGATATTGCGGAATGCCCTGTTTTTTGCAAAGTCTTAATAATTCATTACAAAGCAGGTGAAATGGTTGCCTCAGTGGTGAATTTCGATTAAGATAGAACTCAGATAAGACAGCAGTGATGCAGCTGAATAATTATGATACAAGAAGATAGGGGAGGAATGGGAAAATGAAACTCAAAAAATGGATCACACTGGGGGCGGCCCTCAGCTTTTTACTTGCAGCGCAGCCTGCATATGCAGCGCCGGTTGTTACGGCGGGAGTAAACCAGAGCGTGCAGACGCCGGAAGAGGCAGCCCAGGACGCAGCCCAGTCATCTGGTGTTGTTGCGGGAGAAGCGCCGACTGGTGCAGGGCAGTCATCTGCACCGGCAAATGCATCCAGTCAGGCCCCATCGGCCGCAGAAACGGCTCCGCAGTCAGATGGAACCAGCATTCAGCAGTCCCCGACCATCGTATCCGGCCAAAACCAGACCGCAGCGCCGGCAACAGCAGACAATGGTGCATCTTCTGCGCCGGTTTCTGCAGGTGAGGTGACCGGCATCCCGGAGGGACCTGGCGGCATCAAGAGTGATCCGGTGACACCGGTACTGCCGGAGGAGAAGGCGGCGCAGGAGGCAGCCCAGGCGGTGGACGCGGGACAGGCTGCAGCGCAGCAGGCAGGAACCGTAGACCCGTCCAGACCGATGGTGGCCCTGACCTTCGATGACGGACCGCAGCCGTCTGTTGGAAACCGCATTATGGATTGTCTGGCACAGTACGGCGGCAAGGCAACCTTCTTTATGGTAGGGGAGCGTGTCGGTTCTTATAAAACAGAGGTGCGGCGTATGGTGGCAGAGGGGCACGAGGTGGCAAACCATACCATGAACCACAAATATCTGCAGAAGCTGGGAGCTGCCCAGATCCAGGCACAGGTCAACCAGGGAAATGATGCGATTCAGGCAGCCTGCGGCGTCCGCCCGACCCTGCTTCGTCTCCCAGGCGGAAACCACAACGCTACGGTTATGGCGAATGCCGGAATGCCGATGATCCAGTGGAATATTGATACACTGGACTGGAAAACCAGAAATGCAGATAAGACGGTAGCAGCAGTGCTGAATCATGTGAAAGATGGAGATATCATCTTGATGCACGAGCTCTACGGTGCGACTGGCGATGCGGTTTTGCGGATTGTGCCGGAGCTTCATAAGCGTGGCTTCCAGATGGTGACCGTGAGCCAGATGGCGGCAGCAAAAGGAAAGACGCTTGAGGCCGGGAAGCTATACTCCAGTTTCAATTAATAAACGGATTTCGGAAATGAATCTGCAAAAATGATAATACGGGGAGGAACAAGAACGCCATGAAGATATTACATATCGGCAATGTGAACAATGTGGAGAATTACACAAAGAAAACGCCGTTTACAGAGAGCGCAGAGGTTGTCAATGCACCGCTTGGCCTGACAGATGAAGCCTATGCAGGGCTGGCACCGGATGCAGAGATGATCATTGTAGACGCGATCACGGAGATTTCGGAAAAGCTGATCGAAAAGCTGCCAGACTTAAAGCTGATCCATTCGGAAGGTGTTGCCTTTAACCGGATCGACCTGGCTGCCGCAGGAAAACGGGGGATTTATGTCTGCAACTGTGCAGGGATGAATGCCAAGGCAGTGGCAGAGCAGACGCTTCTTCTGATGCTTGGCGTGGTCAAAAATGTAGTATCCGGGGATGCTGCCGTGCGCGATGGAAACCAGATGGATGTAAAGATGGCTTATATGGGAGCCGGAAGCCTGATGGAGCTGGCAGACTGTAAGGCTGGCCTGATCGGCTTTGGCGCGATCGGCAAGGCAACTGCCAGAATGCTTCAGGGTTTTGGTGTTGAGGTTTATTATACAAAACGCCACCGCTTAACGGCAGAAGAAGAGAAGGAGTATCAGGTCCGCTATCTTCCTATGGACGAGCTGCTTAAGACCTGCGACATGCTGAGCCTGCATCTTCCGGTTACGCAGGAAACGACTGGTATGTGCAACCGGGAGTTCTTCGGAAAATGCCGGAAGGGCAGTTATTTCATTAATACATCCCGTGGCGAGCTGGTGGACGATGAGGCATTGCTGGAAGCTCTGGAAAACGGAACCATTGCCATGGCTGGTCTGGATACCTTAGATCATGAGCCAGTGCAGAAGGATCACCCGATGCTTTCCTGGCCGAGGGAGATTCTGGACCGGATCGTATTCAGCCCGCATATCGGAGGCATTACAGGAAGCAGCTTCCGCCGCGGTTATGGTATGATCTGGGATGATATCGAGAAGGTCGCAAAAGGAGAAGTGCCGGGGCATATCGTGAACTGGAAAGAATTGGAGCAGTAATAAGAAGTGACAAAATGAAGTAATAAAAATAAAGCAATAAAAAACGGGAGAAGCTGTTGCGGATGCAGCTTCTCCCGTTTTTTTATACCTGCTCTGCGATCTCGTACAGCAGATGCTCGGAATCCTCCCAGCCAAGACATGGGTCAGTGATGGATTTTCCGTAGCAGTGCTCGCCGATCTTCTGGTTGCCTGGCTCGATGTAGCTTTCAATCATGACACCCTTAACCAGCTTGTTTAAGTCAGCGGAATGTCTGCGGCTGTGCAGGATCTCCTTGACGATACGGATCTGCTCCATGTACTGCTTGTTGGAGTTGGAGTGGTTTGCATCTACGATGCAGGCCGGATTGACCAGATCGCGTTTTGCATACAGCTCGTGGAGCAGCATCAGATCCTCGTAATGGTAGTTCGGCAGGCACTGGCCGTGCTTGCTGACTGCACCGCGCAGGATGGTGTGGGTGTACGGGTTGCCGTCGGTCTTTACCTCCCAGTCACGCATAATGAATTCGTGGCTGTGCTGGCCGGCCTGGACGGAGTTCATCATAACGGATAAGTCACCGCTGGTCGGGTTTTTCATGCCAACCGGAACGTGGCAGCCGCTGGATACCAGGCGGTGCTGCTGGTTTTCTACGGAACGGGCACCGACTGCGATGTAGGACATGATATCGTCTAAGTAGCTGACGTTATCCGGGTAAAGCATCTCATCTGCGGTGGAGAATCCGGTCTCCTTTAAGACACGCATATGCAGATGACGGATCGCATGAAGTCCCTCTGCCATGCTCGGGCGTTTTTCCGGGTCCGGCTGGTGGAGCATGCCCTTGTAGCCATCACCGGTGGTACGCGGCTTGTTGGTGTAAACACGCGGTACGATCAGCAGGCGGTCCTTGGTCTTTTCCTGGACATTGATCAGGCGGCTGGTGTAATCCAGCACTGCATCCTCGTTGTCTGCGGAGCACGGTCCGATGATGACCAGAAATTTGTCGCTCTCGCCGCTGATGACTTTTTTGACTTCCTCATCGCGCTCTGCCTTGCGTGCTACGAATTCCGCCGGAAGCGGGAACTGTTCTTTGATCTCTGCCGGGGTCGGCAGCTTGTTTATGAATTCGAATGCCATAATTTTCTCCTCGTTTTGTAAATAATGTGCTGTAAAAATGCGGTTGTGTCTGATGCGTGTGGATAAGCAATGATCTGTGCACGTTTAAGTTCAGCGACACAAATGAATTCACACGTTGGCGCGTTAAAGCGTATTATAGTATGCCTGTGACAAAAATGCAAGCATAAAATCTGCATGCTGCTGACGTAATCCCAGAATTGTTTACTGTTCACGCATGCGTGCCCAGCAGCGCCAGGATCCGTTTTGCTGTCTGCTGCGGTGTGCGGTCATTTTTAACCGTAAAGTCTGCGTAGGTCTGGTAGGACACGGCACGCTTTTCGTAGCGTTCCCGCAGTTCTTCTTTGGTATTGTTCTTGATGAGCGGCCGCTCGGGAGTCTGCATGAGGCTGCGGTAGCAGTCTTCGAAGGGGCGGTTTAAATAAATGATGGTGCCGGCTTCGGAGAGAAGCTTTCCATTGCGTTCCGAGGCCAGCATGCCGCCGCCTGTGGAGATGACACAGGGTGGATAGCAGGAAGCCTGCCGGGCGATTTCATGCTCCAGATCACGGAAACAGGCCTCGCCCTTTTCGGCAAAGAGCTGCTGGGGGGTCTGCCCGGTCTGCTCCTCAAGCAGTGTGTCCGTATCGAAGAAAGGAACACCAAGCTGCTTTGCAAGTTCTTTTCCTACGGTTGTTTTTCCACTGCTGGTATATCCGCACAGAAAAACAGGTTTTGTTATCATGTTGCGATTCCTCACTTTATTCAGAGTCAATACCAGAATCATAACATTTTTATAGAAAGAACACAATCCCGGATTATTTCGCGGACACTGGCACTGGTTCGCTGGCAGGGATTTCCTGAAGTGGAATAACTGCCATAACTAACTGTTATGATTTAAAACTTTAACTCGCAAAAGCTTTGTGTTGAATCCTGTCTTTTCCTGTGTTATAATCTGGATTAGCACTGCACGGCGTAAAATGGCCATTGGGCTTTCGGAATCCGGTGCTGCCGGATCCGCAGCGCTTATGGCGAAGCGCACCGTGCTCTGGGGAAGAACGTAGAAAAAGAGGAGTGTAGTAACTATGAGAAAAATCATTGCACTGGCTACGGCTGCCGCAATGTGCCTGTCCATGACAGCATGCAGCGTTTCCGTATCCACATCCGAGACAACAAAAGCAGCAGAGACTACCGCAGAGACCACTGCAGCAGAGAGCAGCGAGGCAGCAGCAGACAGCGATCTGGTGGCAACTGCAGATTACCCGACCAAACCGATCAACATGATCATTCCTTACGGAGCAGGCGGAACCACCGATGTGTGGGGCAGAAAGCTTGCAGCCCTTCTTGAAAAATATTTAGGACAGTCCATCACCGTGACCAACCAGGGCGGCGCATCCGGTTCCATCGGCTGCCAGTCCGTAAAAGAGCAGCCGTCAGACGGCTACACCCTGTTAGTCTGCGCAGAGACTATGGGTACCTACCGCACCATGAACATCTGCGACCTGGATTACGAGGATTTCACTGTTATCTCCCCGTTAGTCGGTGACCCGAAGGTTCTGGTCGTTGGCAAGGATTCCAAGTACAACACTCTGGAAGACCTGCTCGATGATATCAAGGCAAATCCTGGAAAAGTGACCATGTCCCATTCCGGCCCTGGCGGAAGCGGCCACAATCAGGGTCTTGTATTAAAAGAGCTTGGCTACGACGTAGCAATGACCAGCTTCGATTCCGGTAACGATGCATTACTTGGCGTGATCGGCGGACAGGTAGACTTCACCAACCCGAACATCTCTACTCTGGGCGGTTACATCGAAAGCGGCGACGTAAAACCGTTAGCAGTATTCTCCAGCGAGAGAATGGAAGCATACCCGGATATCCCGGCATTCACTGAGGTGGTTCCGGAGTCCGAGAAATACTTAAATATCCCGTACACCCTGTTAAGCTTCGTTGTAAACAATGATACTCCGCAGGAGGTTGTTGACGTATTAAAGGCAGCTGCCAAGAAGGTATTCGCAG
>OHAC01002528.1_pt1 | contig 14380 bp, 12 predicted proteins | sample 1577051 | NCBI WGS metagenome assembly OHAC01 (sample SAMEA3541499, study PRJEB24748) | human gut metagenome | biome: human gut; feature: human-associated habitat; material: faeces | place: China | collected 2012 | reverse complement strand
TGACCCACTTCGACTGCTGGGCATCCACCTTTGGCGAGACCACCACCGCCATCGAATTAGCCCCCGAAGGTACGGGCTACCGTGCTCGTACCCGGTTCGCCAAGTTCTTCAACCTCCCGGAACTGATGTCCATGTTCAAGGAGGTTGCGGACATTAAAACATCCGACCAGCTTCATCTGCCTGTGCCCGAAGCAAAGTTTGAAACCGTGGTGGCAAAACCCTCGGAGATTCAAAAGGAAATGGTGCAGGAACTGAGCAAACGTGCTGCAGAAATCCACTCCGGTGCAGTAGATGCCTCCGTGGACAATATGCTCTGCGTCACCAATGACGGCAGAAAGATCGGCTTGGACGTTCGCCTGATGAACCCCATGCTGCCGGACAACCCGGACAGCAAGCTGAACGTCTGTGTGCGGAACGTGCTGAAGATCTGGAAGGAGGGCAAAGACCAGAAGCTGACCCAACTTTTGTTCTGCGACCTCTCGACACCAAAGAACGATGGCAACTTCAATGTTTATGAGGACATTCGCAAAAAGCTGATTGCCGCCGGTGTGCCGGAAAACGAGATCGAGTTTATCCACAACGCCGACACCGAAGCGAAAAAGGCAGCATTGTTCTCCAAAGTACGCTCCGGCGATGTGCGCGTCCTGCTGGGCAGCACGGCAAAAATGGGCGCAGGAACCAATGTGCAGCAGCGTCTTGTGGCAGTGCATCATCTGGATGTCGGCTGGAAGCCCAGCGACATGACCCAGCGCAATGGTCGCATCATCCGGCAGGGCAACATGAATACGGAAGTCAAGGTGTTCAATTACGTCACGGAAGGAACATTTGACAGCTATATCTTTCAGACTCTTGAGAATAAACAGCGATTCATCAGCCAAATCATGACTTCCAAATCCCCGGTGCGCTCCTGTGAGGACGTGGACGAACAGGCACTTTCCTATGCGGAGATCAAGGCACTTTGCGCCGGAAATCCGCTCATCAAAGAGAAGATGGACTTGGATGTGCAGGTGGCAAAGCTGAAGGTGCTGAAAGCCGACCACCAGAGCCAGAAATTCCGCTTGCAGGACAAGCTGCTGACCAAATTCCCGGCTGACATTCAGGAAACGAACGCCCATATTGCCGGGCTGAAAGCCGATGCACAGCTTGCTGCCACCCACCCGCAGGGCAAGGAGGAGTTTTGCGGCATGACCATCAAGGGTGTTGCCTACGATGAGAAAAAGACCGCCGGTGAACGTCTGGTGCTTGCCTGTTCCGAACTGCCCAACGCCGAGGAAAAAGTCATCGGCAGCTACCGGGGCTTTGAACTGTCCCTGCGGTTCGATGCTTTCCGCACGGAGTATCAGGCACTTTTGAAGGGGCAGCGGAAGTACACGGTGCCTTTGGGCACCGACCCGCTGGGCAACATCATCCGTCTGGATAACTCCCTGAACAACTTCCCGGAGCGCATCACTGCCGCAGAAAACGAATTGGACACCCTGCATCAGCAGCAGGCAGCGGCGCAGATTGAGGTGGAAAAGCCCTTCCCGCAGGAGGAAGAACTGGCCGAAAAGTCCGCACGGCTTGCAGAGCTGAACGCCCAGTTGGATGTGGACGAAAAACACCATGAGCCGGAGCAGGAGGATGCCCCTCGCCGCCCCTCTGTGCTGGCGGCACTGGAAGAAAAGTCGGACAAGTCGGAGCCGGTGAAGCCCTTCCGCAGTTATTACGACAAGGACGGTGATGCCCGGTGAGTGACCGCCGCAACCAGCAACTCCATTTCCGGGTCAGCAAGCCGGAATTGGAGCGGATTCGGAACAAAATGGAATCCAGCGGCATCCTGAGCATTGGCTCCTATCTGCGCAAGATGGCACTGGACGGGTATTGTCTGCATCTGGATCTGCCGCAGCTGCGCCGGATGGCGTATCTTTTGCAGATGTGCAGCAACAATCTGAACCAGTACGCCAAAGTAGCCAATGAAAACGGTCAGATTTATACTGCCGATCTGGAGGATTTGCGTGCCCGGTTGGATGAACTGATCAGCATCGGCAAGCAGATTCTTTCCCGGCTGGCAGAACTCTAAAATCTTCCCCGCAGTTGGAGGACTGCGGAGGTACATAAGGGTTGCCTGTTATATCCGTTGCGTCTTGTCAAGATTCCCGACAGAATGTGGCGGCGCCAACACTTATATTGGAGCCATTGCCAAACACAACGCATCATTTTCAAACGACGCAACGAAATAATTTGGACTGTATTTTTCAAAATCAAAGTGAGTGTAACACTGTGGGACAGCCAGTAATTGAGGCATTTTTGCTAGCGAATACTTGAGCCATTTGTAGCATTCACACTCGATGGAGATGTCATGCACTTACTTTTGTATTATCGCTTCTACGATTATTTTTGAATCTTTATAGGGGCATCTATGTTGCGTTATTTTGCAACATAGATGCCACCCAGTCGCTTGCTCAAGCTACCAAAAATAGCCCCGCCCCTGTTTCCTGTTACTGAAACCGGGGCGAGGCTTGCTCTTGCAGGTGACGTAAAATCACATCTGTTGTCGTTTACTTTTTGATGTTATTCTTACTGGATTTCTTCCCGGATGGACCCGCCCATCGCGCTGATGAACACGTCTTGGTACAGAGCAACTGTCTTGGTCGCGCCATTGTCCGAAAGGGCATCCGGGATCTCTTTGAATTCCACGGTACCGTCCAGCAACTTTTCCAGGCAGATGATGAGGTTGGGCAGGACATCCGGATTCAGTGGACTGCCGAAGCCGCGGAAATCGTGATGGAAGTTGTACACGGCATCATACTGATCGCGCATGGCCCAGATGCGCTGCAGGGCCTTGAGGGAAATTTCTGCACACTCCCGCACGGTGGGGGCGAGGGTCGTGTTCAGCAACCAGTTGCAGTTGCAGGCATCGCCGCACAGCAGGGTGTGGGTCAGATCGTCGATGAAAACCAGCTCACCTGCGGTGTGGCCGGGGCAGTACCAGGCCGTCACTTTGCGATTGCCCAGGTCGAAGACATGGCCGTCTTCCAGCGGTTTCCAGGTAGGCTCGTGCGGCCAGGGGCGGATATCGATGTCCGGGTCATAAGCGTAATACTTTCCTTCTCGCTTCCGGATAAGTGCTGCGTATCTTTTACGGAACTCCGTTGTGGGGGCGGTCCCTTCGTCGGTGTTGTCCATGTCGGCGGGATGGATGAAGATTTCATCAAAGAAACCCGCACCGCCGATGTGGTCGCCGTGGTTGTGGGACACGGCCACCTGATAGGGCTTATCGGTGATGCGGTTCTCGACCACCCATTTCAGGTCGCCGATACCGGTGCCAACATCCAGCAGAAGCGCACGCTCGCTTCCAACGACCATAAAGGAGCTCACGCAGTCGAATTCGTCGATTTCAAACAGGCCGGGGCGAAATTCGTAAAAAGGTATTGTTTTGCAAGCCATAATATCTTCTCCCTATTCCAGATTAGGCAGCCTTCTTCTTGTTGGCCACCTGATAGCAGTCAATGGCGACAGCGGCCAGCAGGATCAAGCCCTTGATCACGCTCTGCCAGTTGGTATTCACGCTCATCAGGACTAGGCCGTTGTCCAGAATGCCCAAGATGATAACGCCGATAACGGTGCCGCTGATCTTACCTTCGCCGCCGGCGATGGAAACGCCGCCCAGGCAGGCTGCAGTCATGCAATCGAAGGAGTAACTACTGCCTGCTCCCGGCTGGGAAGCGTTGGTGCGGCCTACCATGATGAGGGCTGCAATGGCAGCGCAGAAGCCGCAGAAGGTGTAGACCATAACGGTCAACTTGTCAACGTCGATACCGGCCAAACGGGCAGCTTCCTTGTTGCCGCCCAGCGCGTAGATGTAACGGCCGATGTAGGTCTTGTTCATCAGGATAGCTCCAAAGATGATGAAAAGCACAAAGATGATGACGGGAACGGGGATAATGCCGATGTAGCCCTGACCGATGAACTTGAAAGCTTCGGGCATACCGGTGATGGGGTAGCCGCCGGTGATGAGGTAGGCAACGCCCTGTAACACCAGCATGGTACCTAGCGTGACGATGATGGGCGCAATGTGCAACTTGACGGCCACGATGCCGTTGATGGCACCCAGCAAGCAACCGACCACGATGGTGACGATGACAGCCACCGGGACGGGTAAGCTGAGATTGGTCATCATATAACCGACCAGCATTCCGTCCACAGCCATCTGCATACCGACAGACAGGTCCATGCCGCCGCCGATCATGACCATGGAAACGCCCACGACGACGATGCCGAACATTGAAACTTGGCGCAGGATATTAATGACGTTCTTTGTCGCCAGAAAGTTGGGTGCCATGATGGCAAAGAATGCGAACACGACGACCAGCAGGATATAAATACCGTATTTCTTATAAATATCGATCCACTTTGATTTCATCTCAGCAAGCTCCCTTCACTTTACCGCCGGACGCCAGATCCAGAATGTAGTTCTGGTCGAAATCCGCTTTTTCTACTTCACCGTTCTTGCAGCCCTCTGCAATGACCACGATTCGGTCAGACATGCCCAGCAGTTCCGGCATATCGGACGAGACCATGATGATGGAATGGCCTGTCGCCACCAGCTCGTTCATCAGCTTGTAAATTTCCTGCTTGGCACTGACGTCGATGCCGCGCGTAGGCTCGTCGAAGATAATGATGCTGGATTTGGCCGCCAGCGTTTTGGCGATGACGACCTTCTGTTGGTTGCCGCCTGAGAGGTTGTTGACCTTCTGTTCCAACGACGGAGTGCGGATGTTGAAGCGAGCGCGGTATTCTTCGGCCACACGCTGTTCGGCTTTGGTATCCACGAACAGGCCCTTACTGTAGCCAGGGATGTCATTCACGATGGTGTTCCATTTGATGGTGTTGCGCAGGAACACGCCCTGGTTCTTGCGATCCTCCGGGATGTAGCCGATGCCGTGCCGGATGGCATCGCCGCAGGAGCGGATTTTCACTTCCTTGCCGTGCAGGAAAATCTTTCCGCTCTCAACGGGGTTGGCACCGTAGATCACGCGCATCAGCTCGGTGCGGCCTGCACCGACCAGACCGGCAAAGCCCAAAATCTCGCCCTTGTGCAGGGTAAAGGAGATGTCCTTGTCGCCGTTTCCGGTCAAGTGCTCCACCCGGAGCACTTCTTCGCCAATGGCCGTCTTGCGGGAGGGATAGCTTTCCTTCATCTCACGGCCTGCCATCATGGCGATGAGCTGCTGGCGGTCGATGTCGGCAATGTTCCTGGTGCCAACGTACTGGCCGTCCCGCATAACAGTGACGCGGTCGGCCACTTCGAACAGCTCTTCCAGTCGGTGCGAGATGAAAATGATGGTCACGCCGCGTTCCTTCAGATCATGAATGATGCGGAACAGAGTCGTAACCTCATTCGTGGTCAACGGCGCAGTGGGCTCGTCCATGATCAGCAGCTTGACATTTTTGCTGATGGCCTTCGCGATCTCCACGATCTGCTGCATGGCCGGGGAAAGGTCCCGAATCTTCTGCGATGGGTCGAGCTTGATGCCCATCTGATCGAATAATTCCTGGGTGCGGCACTCGCGTTCCTTGATGTCCACGAACAGGCCGGGTTTGGTTTTTTCTCCCAGGAATACATTCTCGGCGGCGCTGATACCGGGCACGAGGGTGAACTCCTGATAGATGACGCTGATGCCCTGCTCTTTAGCCAGAGCTGGTGTAAAGGAATCGAAGGTCTTGCCGTTGATCGTAATGCTACCGCTGTCCGGGGTGATAGCCCCCGAAAGCGTTTTGATGAGCGTTGATTTGCCTGCACCATTTTCGCCAATCAGAGCGTGGACTTCACCTTCCCGGACATCAAACGAAACATGGTCGATGGCCACAACGCCGGGATACGTCTTGACGATATCCTTGACGCTGAGGATGATTTTTTCTGCCACGAAAGTCTTCCTTTCCAAGAACGGCACCGCCCGAAGACGGTGCCGTTCCTTCCGTTGTTCAGTTGTATCGGTCAGTCAATGGAGTTACTGGTAATCGGCCACGTTTGCAGCAGTGATGGGGTTGATGGAGTTCATGACCACAGTGCCAGCATCCATCTTGCCATCGATGTACTGGTACAGGCAGTCACGGGTCTGTTCTGCCACAGAACCAAACTGCAGGGTGCCGCGCATAACATCGTTGTTGGCAATGTAATCGATAGCGTTCTTGGTGCCGTCGCAGGCAAAGATACCGAAATTATCACTGGCCATACCGGCGGCCTTGACAGCTTCCACGGCCTCGGTCGCAGCAGCGTCGCCGTAGCAAAGGATGCAGTTCAGGTCCGGATACTTCTGGATCATGGTCTCGGTGTAGGTGGTACCTGCACCGACGACATCCTTGCCGATATCGACGACTTCCAGAATGGTGGAATCGGGACAGAGCTCCTTGATACGGTCCTGGATACCCTGGCCACGGTTCTGCATATCTTGGTTCTGGTAGGTAGTGTAGACCACGATGTTAGCCTTGCCACCCAACTGCTTGTTGATCCACTCACCGGCCATGTCGGAGATCATGGTGCCAGTGTCATACTGGCTGGAGTTCATGCAGATGTCATAAACGGAGGTCTCAACGCCGCACTCCATCACGATGACACCAGCATCCTGTGCTTCCTTCAGGGCATCGTCGCAGGAATTATCGGAGACCATGGCTAGAATGACGTTACAGCCGGAGGTGACCATGTTCTCGATGTCAGTAACAGCCGTACCGGAGTCGTTTTCAAAGCTGACGGAGGTATAGGTCCAACCATCTTCTGCAGCCACAGCCCTCAGGCCATCATCGATGCCGATGAAAAATTCGGTCTGCAGGGTCGGGGCCAGAAAGCCGAACTTAATATTATTCTTGGTCACGCTGGTACCTGCAACAGCAGCTGCGCTGGATGCAGGTGCTGTGCTACTTACAGCCGTGCTGGAAGAGCTGGAACCGCCGCAGGCGGCTAGCAGACCGGCGGCGCTGATAAAGCCGGTAGTCTTCAGGAAATTGCGGCGGGAAATAAGTTTCTTGCTCATAATTTTTCTCCTTCTTGTGCATTTGTTTTGGTGGTCCTCAACCACTGTCTCTTCTGTGCACTAAGGATACCGTATTTCGACCCCGTTCACAAGGATATAAAATTCGGATTTAGGGGGAGATTCTTCTGACCTTTTGTCAGGTTTGTTCCTTTTTACCATTTTGCTGTGCAAAAAATACGAGCAAAATCACAAATCCCTCAGCAATGATTTCATAGCTGGTCATCCCGAAAGCCGTCAGCAGTTGGCGTAGCAGCACCGTGGAAATGGCGGCGATGAGGAGCTGTGCCGCCTTGCAGGTGCGGTCATTCTGCAGCCCACCCGCTAGGCAGACAGCGGCAAGACTCTGGTAAATATAATCGGTGTTTCGGTTGCTGCTGCCGTAAGGGGCCACCAGGAAGATCATCACTGTGCCCAGCGAAAAGAGCACCGAGGCCAGTGCATACACCACCGTGATGACCCTCACGGTATCGATTCCGCTGCGCTCGGCCTCGGCCCGATTCTCGCCGATAGCCATGCTGTACTTGCCCCAGTAGGTCTTTTTCCAAAAGACATGCAGCCCCACCGCGCAGAGCGACAATAGGACCGCAGCGGGGGTCTGCACCGCCCGGAAATGCCGGTTGAGCGAAAAGTCCAGCAAAAGCGCCTCGTCCGAAGAATACAGATTCGAGAGGATCTGCGCCATGGCAAAGCTGCTCACGAGTGTTGGCACATGCAACCGGGCGCTCAGCCAGCCCCGGAACGCACCCACGCAGCATTGGAACAGCAGCATGACCAGGAGCATACCAGGCAGCGGCACCCCGATAAGGAAGAGCTTCGCCAGCAGCAAGGTGCCCACCGAAGCCTGCGCCATAAAGCAGAGGTCGATGTCGCCCAAAGTCATTTCCATACCGACACCCAGCACAAAAAAGCCCAGCGTCGTTGTCTGACGGAGCAGGTACAGCGGGTTCCAGTTCAGCTGGCCCCGCGCCAGCGCGATACTATACAGGCACCAGATACCCAAATTCAGCAACAGCGCAAAGCGCTGTCCCGGCGGCGCAGCGCACTTCTTTTCATTCTTCGTCACAATGCCACATCCTTATCGGTGTATCCACGCAGGAACTCGTCCGCCGCTTCCAGCAGGATGACCGTTGTATTCCGTTCACACAGTTCGTTCACATAGCGCAGCAGCGCGGTCCGGCCATCACGGTCGCTGGCTGAGAAGGCGTTGTGCATCAGCAGCACCCGTGGGTGAAACAGTTTCCACCGGCTGCACAGAACAGACAGCTTGGAAAGCGGCTTCTGCCCCTCTTCCCGCAGCATGTTCTGGCCCCAAAAGCTCTCATCCGTCAGGATGCGGCGACCATTTTTCTGCCACATGCCCTGTGGGCTGATGCGCGGCATACTGGGCAGCAGGATGTTCTCTTCAGGTGTCAGATTCTCTTGTAGCAGCGTCTCCGGCCGGTCCGCATCCCAGAAGACGATTCGTCTGCGCAGCAGAGCCGCTGGTCCGGCAAAGTCTACTGTTTCATCCGCAAAACGGATTCGGCACCGGCTATGCTCCAAGGTCAGCGATTCCCAGCAACCTTCCAGCACCTGATGGTCAAAGCTGTGCAGTAGCACGCTCTGTCCCTCCCAGCAGTCGATGGAAAATTCAATGTCCCGGTATTCCAACAGCAGGGTCACCTTTTGGCGGTGTTCGCCTTCTTGCAAGGATCGCACCTTGGCATCGACTTTCCGGGTAGGAGTATAATGCAGCAGAGTCTCCTGTTGAACGAATTCCTCCGTACCGTATAGTTTGCGGATAATCTGCCCATCCTGCAGCAAGACCAGACAGTCAGCGGTTTCTTCAAACCAATTGCACCAGTTGTCCGAGATGATCAGGCCAATGCCCTGTTCTTTCAGGCGGCACAGCAATGCCAGCAGCTGCCTAATCTGAGGCAGAGTCAGCCCTCGGGTCACTTCGTCCAGCACGATAATGCTAGCCCCTTGGTCTGCTGCTTTCACGATGCCCAGTAGCAGCCGATCGAGCTGACTCAGAGTCCGGACATCGCAGTCGGCCCTGTATTTGAGGCCATATTCTTCCAATACCTGCTGGGTCAGCAATTCAATGGCGTGTTGGTTCAGCACTGTTTTGTTCATTCGACTGTGCCGCATCAGGAAAAAGTTTTCCGCTAGGTTCAGGCAGTTCATAAAGGGCTGGTGGGTGTCAAGATAGTAAATTTTCTGGGTTTCCATCGCCGTACGGGAATATTCCTGCATGGCACGACCCCGCACCCAGAGCGTACCGCGCAGCAGACTGCCCTCTCCGGCAAATAGGCGGGCCAACTGCCCACGGCCAGAGCTCTCGTTTCCGACCAAGCTGATGCATTCACCCTCTCGCAACAGCAAATGGATATCCCGGACGGATTCTCCAGCGAGCGTTCGAATCTCACCACCACTGATCCGTAGCAATTCCTTTTTCATAGCAAGATTCCCTCTGCGTCCTGCATTTCTTCCCGGCTGCGGATGATGGGTACTAAAACCTCCACCTGGGTTCCCTGACCATCGCTGCTGTAGATCTGCACGCCATACTCCGGGCCAAAGATTAGCTTGATTCGCTGGTTCACGTTGTGCATGGCAATGCCGTTCCCATGGCCTGCAGTGCGGTCAGTGTTCGTCTCGGCGTACTTCCGCTCCATGTTGGCACGCATCCGCGCAAGCGTCTCAGCATCCATGCCGATGCCGTCATCGGTAATAACGAGGTGCAGCAGATTTTCGGTGCTACGGACGCGAATCTTGACGTGTCCCTGCCCAGGTTTGGGTTCCAACCCGTGGAAAATGCTGTTCTCCACAATGGGCTGAATGGTCATCTTGGGCAGTAGACACTCCTGTACGGCTGTATTCTCCTCGTCCAGCTCAATGTCCAAAAAGAACCGATCCTCAAACCGGAACTGCTGGATGAGGAAGTAGTTCCGGATGTTGTTCAGCTCATCCCGTAGGGTCACGATATTCTCCCTGCGGCTGATGCTGTATCGAAAAAAGGACGCTAGTGCGTTAGACATGTGAGCAATGTTGTCGCACCCCTGGATAATAGCTTCGCTGCGGATACATTCCAGTGTGTTGTACAGAAAGTGCGGGTTAATCTGGTTCTGCAATGCGTTGATGCGGGACTGACTGTCGCTCATGCTGGCCGAGTATTCGGCTTTTAGCTTGGCTTCCCGTTCGTTGATTCGGCCGAGCAACACCCGGCCCGGTGCACTGTAGGGGGCCTGCTGCGTCTCGTTAGAGGAAAGCATAGTCTCCAAGTCGTGCGCGTAGGCCACGCACCGCAGGGTCAGGATGGCAAGGCATACCGCCGTCAGGCAGAGAAAGGCAGTCTGGACGCTACCGTTGCTGATGTGGGCACCCACCACGCCACCTGAAACCCCGGCGGCCAGCAGGACGGTTTCTTTTTCCTTCATGTTGTTCCTTCTTTACAGCTCAATAGTAAAGTTTGCGGTACTCGGTCGGCTTCATCCCGACGTTCTTAGTAAACTGCTGGCTGAAATATTTCACATCCCGGTAGCCCACACTCTCGGCGATTTCATAAACCGTCTTGCGTGTGTTGCGCAGCATCTCCTTGGCAGCGTTGATTCGCACCTCGGTCACGTAATCCAAAAAGCCTTTCCCGGTCTTGTGCTTGAACATCTCGGAAAAGTAGGTTGTGTTGAACCCGCTGCGGGACGCTGCTTCCTCCAGCGTCACCTTTTTTGGGTAGTGCTGCTGTACATATTCCATCGCGATACGGATGGGGTAGTCCTCGCTCTTCCGCCGCTCGGCCTGCAACTGTTCCAACGTACACCCCAACGCCTGCGTCAGGATGTCGATGAGGCCGCGGATTGACTGGCTACTACGGCAGTCCAGCCAGACCGCACGAGCCCAACCCTGCGGAAGGGCCATGCCACGCTCCTGGCAGCCCCCCTCAAACCATTGCAACGTGTTCCGAGTCAGTTCCATGTACTGCCACGCAGCGGCACCGGCTTTCTGCGCGTCCGCAAAGTTCTCCACGATGTTCTTTCTCAGCGCCTCCGGGCGCAGGGTCTCCAACCCCGCCTCCAGATTTTTCCGCGCCTTTTCCATCCAGGCCGGGGCAGCTTCAGCCATCCGCTCTTCCACCGACAGCTTCAACTGCCCCCCGCTGCCTTCCAGCAATTTGCGCGCCGTGGCTTGCTCAGCCTCCTGCAGCAGTTCTGGCACCTGCGCGAACTCCGGTTCTGCCCGGCTGACCCCCATGGTTACGGTGTATTCTGCAAAATTGTTGAGATAGTGGCGGCACTCATCCATCCACCGGCTGATTGCTTCCTGCACACCTGCTTTGTCTTCTCTGTTGTAGTACAGCAGGGCGAACAGCCGCATTTCGGTCTCGATGCAGAGCATGACGTGGTAGGACTTCAGGATGTCCTGAGCCGTTTTCTGCGCCCGCATCATGATCATGTTCCGCTGCTCGCTGCTACTCTCCGGCCCCGCCAAGTGGTCCACCTGCACCAGCGCGGCCTGATAAAGCCCATCCGGAATGTCGGTGTCGTGCTCCTTGCGCAGCCGTTCCAGCTCTTCCGGTACGTCACCGATCACCAGACGGTGTAGCAGCTCCCGTTCCAGCAGGCGCAGGTTGGAGTTGTAGTTTTTCTCGATTTGCTCGGTCCGCACCCGGTCGCGCTCCTGCTCCACGTGGGTCTGGCAGATCTTCCGCAGAATGGCATTCAGCTCGTCCTCGTCGATGGGCTTCAGCAGGTAATCGATCACGCCGTATTTCAGTGCTTTTTGGGCATATTCAAAATAGCGGTAGCCGCTGATGATCACAAAACGAATCTGGGGATATTTTTCGCTTGTGCGCTGTACAAGTTCCAGACCGGTCAGCACTGGCATCCGGATGTCGGTGATCACAATATCTGGATGAATCTGCTCGATCAGCTCCCATGCGCTTTGCCCGTCGCAGCACTGCCCAGCAAATTCCAGCCCCAGCTCTTCCCAGTGAATCAGATACCTAACCAGTAATCCAACACGCTGTTCATCATCGGCAATCACAACCTTCAGCATTTTTCTTCTCCTACTCCGTCTTTTTACAAAGTTTTTTATATTGTACATTCTTTTTTCTGCAAAACAAGACAAAAAAACGCCCGGTTTCCTCTTCCAGAAACATGCTTACAATAATCATGACTTCTCGTGCAAGTCAAAAGCAGTAACCTGCCTCTGATGTGCGCCAACACCTCTTGGCATTTTAAGGCTACTGCTTTTTGTTTTCTTTCTCTTTTTTCCCAGCTGCGATACACGCAGATAACCTATTACGATTATTATAACAGAAATTACTCCAGAATGATACTTCGACGTTTTGCTTTGGCGCTGCGACAAAATGCATCGTCCTCGACAGAATCTGGCGGCGCTAACAATAAGGGCTGACATCCTTGCAACGCAGTAGTCGATACCTTTATAATAAGGGCGAACAGACAGGAAGTGCCTGATATGATGTCTATGCTGAAGAAAAATGTTCTTTTCCCGATTTCTCTCTTTGTGGCGTTTCTGGCTCTGATGGCAAAGTGGCGGCTTACCCTGTCCAGCTATGTTGTCGCGCCGTTGATGCTCTACATCTTCGGCTGCTGCATCTACACCGCCTACCGCCAGACTTGGGATCAGTTTTTCATTCTGCTGGCAGCGGAATTTATCTGCTTCGTTCTCTTTTTCGGTGCAACTGCCATCACAGAGGGCGTCGGACGGTTCAGTGAATGGCTTGCCGAATTGTAAAAAGTATTTTATCTTTGCCGCCTTCGGGCGGCTTTTTCGTTGAAGGGGGGATCTGCTCTGGCCGCTACTCGTCTGATTGCACTGCATCAGCACAAAGGAAAATCTATTGCCGTCTGCCTGAAAGACCGCACCGACTATGCACAGAATCCTGCCAAGACTGAAAAGGGCGAGCTTGTCAGCAGCTATCAATGCAGCCCGCTTACTGTGGATGAGGAGTTCATGCTCACGAAAAAGCTGTACGAGCAGACCACCGGGCGCAGCCAGAAAAGCAATGTGATTGCCTATCAGATCCGGCAATCCTTCCGACCCGGCGAAATCACGGCAGAAGATGCAAACCGCATTGGTTATGAGCTGGCCTCCCGATTCCTGAAAGGCAAACACGCTTTTATCGTTGCCACTCATACCGACCGGGAGCATATCCACAATCACATTATCTTTAATTCGACCGCTTTGGATGGCACCCGGAAATTTCGAGATTTTTTCTTTTCCGGGCTGGCAGTGCAGCGGTTAAGCGATTTAATTTGTCTGGAGCATCAGCTGTCTGTCATTGAGAAAAAGCCCTACCGGGAACGGCAGAAGCGTATCACTTACCCGCCAAAGGAAAGTAACCGCGACCGGCTGTGCGGTATCATCGATGAAATTTTGCAGCAGGAACCCACCGACTACGAAGAATTTTTGCAAAAGTTGGAACAGCAGGGCTATGAGGTCAAGCGCGGAAAATACACTTCCGTCAAGGGCGCACGGCAGAAGCGCTTTATCCGTTTCAAGACACTGGGTGCTGGGTACAGTGAGGAAGAAATCAAGGCGGTGTTGGCTGGTAAGGCAAAGCATCATCCCCATCAGAAACAGCCACCAAAGGAACAGACATTTCAGTTGCTGGTGGACATTCAAGCGAAACTTGCCGAGGGCAAGGGCGGTGGATACGAGCGTTGGGCGAATAAGTACAACTTGAAAGAGATGTCCAAAACGCTGATTTTTTTGCAGGAGCAGAAAATCGGCAGTGCGGATGACCTGAAAGAGCGTGCTGATGCTGCACTTTCTCGCTATCACAAACTGGGCGATTCCATCAAGGCCGCCGAGAAGCGTATGGCTGAAATCGCAGTGCTGAAAGCACACATCATCAACTATGCCAAGACGCGACCTGTGTATGATGCCTACCGTAAAGCTGGGTACAGCAAAAAGTTTTTGGAAGAGCACCGCACAGAAATCACGCTGCACAAGGCGGCGAAAGCGGCGTTTGATGAATCCAATTTGAAAACGCTCCCCAAGGTCAAGGAGTTGGATGCGGAATATTCCAAGCTGCTGACAGAAAAGAAAGCACGCTACCCGGACTACCGCAAAGCGAAAGAAGAAATGCAGGAGCTTCTTCGAGCGCAGAAAAATATTGAGCTTTTCTTCGATGAGGAAAAGAAACCAGAGCAAACCGAACATTCCAGATAAACAATACGACCCTGAGAACTTTGCCGCTTATCCGGCAGGGTTCTCAGGGCCTTTTTTGCTTATTGCTCAGCCTGTACTCAGAACAGCATTTCCGGTGCGTTCGATTTGTTTAGCAATCATGCTTTCCAGTTCCTGCGTGATCGTTGCACAATTTGCAACACGATAATTCCAGAAGTAAGAAACGCCTTCACACT
>OHAC01002527.1_pt1 | contig 14382 bp, 10 predicted proteins | sample 1577051 | NCBI WGS metagenome assembly OHAC01 (sample SAMEA3541499, study PRJEB24748) | human gut metagenome | biome: human gut; feature: human-associated habitat; material: faeces | place: China | collected 2012 | reverse complement strand
GTCGTACGAGTCGCCGACCGTGCCGGTCGAGGGAAGCATGCCGAATTCCCCGACCTTGGTGGTGTACACGAGGCTGATGTACTGCGCGCCATGGTCGGAATGGTGCACGAGACCGTCCGTGCCGCCATGCGAGGCGGCCCATGATATCGCCTGTTCCAGCGCCTGCAGCGGCGGCTCCCCGGTGTCCATGGTGGTGGCGCACGCCCATCCGACGATCCTGCGGGCGAACACGTCGGCGGCGAACGCCGTGTGGCCGAACGGGCCGTTGGCCATGCGCACGTAGGTGATGTCGGCCACGTGCGGCCGGTTCGGCGCCTCCGCCTCGAACCCGCGTTCCACGAGGTCGGGCCTGCCGCCCGTGCCCTTCGCCGGTTTGGTGGTGACGGGCGTCCTGCCGCGGCGCACGCCGCGGATTCCCGATTCCCGCATGACGTTCATCACCTGGTCGCGGCCGATCTCGGCCGGATCCCGGCCCCGCGCCAACAACTGGGCGCGCGTCTTGCGGTACCCGTACACGGCCATGAAGGAATCGGCATGGATCTCGAGGATGCCGCGGGCCAGCGCCTCGTGCCTGGCGGCCATGCGGCTGACGGGCCTGGATTTGAACATGCGGTAGCCGCGCGGCGTGATGAACCCGCGGTCCAGCGAAGCGGCCAGCACCCTGCGGATCGGCCCGACCCTGAAACGGTCCTTGAATTCGTCGATGTAAGCGACCATCAACGCCGTGTCGGGTCGAGCCGCGCCGCGAAAAAAGCCGACGCCGTCGTCAATATCTCGTTCGCCCGCCTCAATCGCGCGACCTCGGCCCGCAAACTCCTCAACTCCGCCATCGCGTCTTCGGCCGACTGCTTGGTCTCCGCCGCGACCGTGGCGTCCGTCTTGTCGCGCCAACGGCGCAGCGTCTCCGGCGCGACCCCCAGATCCTTGGCGACCTGTTCGATCGCCTTGGTCTCCGACGAATACGAGCCGCGCGACTCGGTCAACAGCCTGACGGCCTTCGCCTTGAACTCCGGCGTGTGTCTCGTTCCTTTTGCCATGGTTCCATCATCTCCCATCGAGTTAGGGGAAATGCGGAACAAAAATCAGTTCATATCATTTACGCTTAGGACTTCATTGAGGTGAGGTCAAGTCATGCATGGCTGATTTCAAGAGCGGCAAATTCCTAAGCTTTTACGCTTAGGACTTCATTGAGGTAGATAATCGTAGGGGTCGATGCTGATGGTCACGCATTCCTAAGCTTTTACGCTTAGGACTTCATTGAGGTCGTGTTAAGTGTAGCTTAATCTCGATCAGGGTGTGTGTCATTCCTAAGCTTTTACGCTTAGGACTTCATTGAGGTTCGAAACCGCAGGAGCAGCCCCAGTCGGAGCAGCGATTCCTAAGCTTTTACGCTTAGGACTTCATTGAGGACCAGAGCCGAAACAGTCACACGGCAGAAGCTCGCCGCCTGAAATTCCTAAGCTTTCATGCTTAGGACTTCATTGAGGAAAGTGGCTCGATGAGGAGCATTACTTGGTCATCCTGCAATTCCTAAGCTTTTATGTTTAGGACTTCATTGAGGATCGGTCCGCGAGACCTCCACCAGCCTCGAGATCCTATTCCTAAGCTTTTATGCTTAGGACTTCATTGAGGAACCGTCATGCCGCCCTCGACCATCGTGACCTCGTCAATTCCTAAGCTTTTATGCTTAGAAATTCTGAGGGGATGTGGTATTCTTACGGAAGAGCACCCCCGTTACCGTCTTTTCGATAGCTTCCGAGGTGCTCATTTGATTGTGGGTGATGTTCTTGGAGGAATGAAGGCACCCATATTTCGCTTGTGGAAGCTTCCAATGCGGAATTCTCAGGGTGGCTTTTTGATTCCACCCTCAGGTAGTTCAACGATTAGCTTCAGGTGGTATGCTGGCTTTTGTGAGAGGTCTCATTGGCACCATTCGGTGACATTGAGACCTTCATCTTTGCCTTATATTCGGTTGTTGATTTTCCGTATCCTGGGCAACGTTTTGATTTCGCTTTTCCGATTCGCTTATTTGGCTTGTGTCTCTTCTACCGCTTACCGTCTCACCCCATCCCTGTACTATAGGGGGTAAAGAGGAGAGGACAATGGCACGATATGATTTTTGCCCGCAATGCGGCACTGCAAACGCGAATGGTGATTTTTGTATCAATTGCGGCGCGTCGTTGGTGACGTCTGATGATGTGGTTGATCGGGATGCGCCGGCTCCGACGGTTCCGATTCCGGTTGTGCCTACGCCTCAGGGGTATCTTGATGAGAATGGTAGGCCTGTCGGTGTGCAGCCGTCGGGGGAGCGTGGCTCGCAGGGCGATGCTCCTCGTCGCGGAGTTTCCAAAAAACTGATTGCGGTGGCTGTGGCGATTGTGGTTGTCGTTGCGGCGGTGTGTGGATGGTTGGTGTGGCGTGATCGGCAGCATCGTAGCCAGTTGGTGGATTGTGTGAGTGCGGTTGGTAGAGTGAAGGCTGCTGAGCGGAAGGCGGAGGTGGATTATCGGGCGGCTGTCAAGCTTGCCAAAACCGATTCGAAGCGTATTGCCGATGCATCGTTGCTTGGTGAGATGACTGATGTGCTTGGCTCGCAGAAGCCGATTGTGGCGGCTGATTATGTGTGCGATGCTGGCGATGGTACGGCGCGGTTGCGTACGGTCGCTGAGCAGGCTCGTAGGGATTTGTCATCGCAGAAGGCGTGGCTTAAGTCGGTGAATGCTGCGGCGAAGCGGGTTCAGACGAGTATTGATAAGCGGACCGCGTCTGATCGGGCTGCTAAGGATAAGGCCGCCAAAGACAAGGCCGCCAAGGAGGCTGAGCGTCAATCGCAGCAGGATGGTATCAAGACGGACGAGTATGTCAACACGCGGTATGCGTATTCGATTCAGGCTCCGTCGGATTTCGTGTGGTTTGATGAGTCGGATAATGGCGATGGCCGGCAGTTCAGCAGCGATGATGACGATGATATCGCGATCTCAGTGTGGGGTTCATACAATGCCGATGGTGATACGCCGTCCAGTGCGATGCAGCGGTATCTTTCGGAGCATGATGTCAGTTACCATGCGTTGGGCAGCGGGAGCTTTGTGGTCACGTGGGAGGAGGATGGAACCGTCACCTATATTCGTGAGTTGGTGGATGACAATACCATTCGTGCCGTGCAGATCACGTATCCGACGTCGTCGTCCGATCGTGGCGGCAAGGTAGTGGAGGCCGTCGCCCACACGCTGAAAGCGTTGTGATTTTCTGGTGTTGTGACGGTTGTATGGATGGTTGTGGTGGCTTCGAGAGGCTGCGACGCCAGCTTTGGCGGTCCGCACGCCTGCCATGCATTCGGCATGCGGACCGCGTTCAGCGCAGAGGGCGCACGTACGAGCCGACTTCGGGACGGACCTGGGCGAGCGTGCCGTCGGCGTTATGCGTCAGGGGAGCGAACACCGTTTCCCTGTGGCATCCGTCGCCGCCGCTCCAGCGGGAGGCGTGCCCTGACGGGTCGAACGCGAAACGATGGTAGGCGATGATCCACTCGTCGGTGCCGGGGATGTTCACAATGTTATGGTGTCCCGTGGCGTACAAGCCGCGTTCGGGAGCCGGCATGACAAGCGGCATCGGATCGCTCCACGGGCCGGAAAGCGAACGGGACGTCGCGTATTTGACGCAATAGGTTTCCTCGCGCGCGTCGTTCTCCGACCAGGAAGCGTAGTAGATACCCTGCCGTTCGTGGATCCAAATGGCTTCGCGGAAGTCGCCCGGTACCCAGCTGATTGCGCGCGATTCGTCAAACGCTAGGCAGTCGTCGCGCAACGGTGCCACCCACGCCCGGCCATTGCCCCACAGCAGCCAGCGTGTGCCCTCCGATGCGATGAAGACACCGGGATAGATGGTATGGCAATCAAACGTGCCCTTGCGAATCAGTGGCTCCGGCTGCGGCGTGAACGGTCCGTAAGGCGTATCGGCCACGGCGGCGCCGATCTGCGATCCGGCCACGAAAAACAGCACGTATCGTCCGTCGGCCGCGTGCACAATCGACGGAGCCCACGCTCCATCCTCGCCGTGCCACCAGGGCACGTCGTACAAATCGAGCGCAGGATGACGCTCCCAGGTCGCCAAATCGTCGGAAGCATAGACGCTGAACGCGGTGGTGCGCCATTCGTCCACGCCGTCATCCGTGCAATACAGGAAGTAGCGGTTGTCGAAAATCGCCAGATTCGGGTCCGCGCAATAGCGGCGCAGCGGATTGGTGGCGAGCGCCGTGTCGTTGACGCGGTGCGGAAGCGAGTCTCGATCTGTTGCGGAGGTCGCATTCAATGTTGTTGCGATGCTCATGAAACGTCCTTTCGTCAGCCCTTGACCGATCCGGCGACCAGGCCGGAGACGATCCACTTCTGGCAGAAGATGAAGAACACGAACACCGGCAGCAGCGCGAGCACGGTGATGGTCATGAAGCTCGGCCAATCGGTGGAGAACTGGCCCACGGCGTTGTAGACCTGGAGCACGATGGTCCGCAGATTCGACGAGCTGATGAACACATTGGCGTTCATGAAGTCGTTCCACGTCGACATGGTCTGGAATACGACCACGGTCGTCAGAATCGGCCGGATGAGCGGCATGACGATGCTCCAGAAGATACGCAGCGGCCCGGCGCCGTCGATGCGCGCGGCCTCGATGAGTTCGAACGGCAGCGAGCGCATGTATCCGACGATGAGGAAGTAGCAGAACACGCATCCGCCGAGGTAGATGAGTACCAGGCCACCCAGGGTGTTCACGATGTGGGTTTGCGCTTCCATGCGGTACAGCGGGATCAGGGTGGATTGGGCGGGGACGACGAAGGCGACCATGAGGATGGTGCCGATGATGGCGGTGAACCTGGATTTGCGTAGGATCATGCCATAGGCGGCGAGTGCGCCGACGATCACTTGGATGGCCACGCCGAAGAATGTGACGATGAGCGTGTTCCACAGGGAGCGCAGGATGGGCACGGTGGCGAAAGCGTGGGTGTAGTTGTCGAACGTCCATTGTTTCGGCAGTCCCAGTGGATTGGAGCTCATGTCGGGGATGGTTTTGAACGTGTTGATGACGATGTACCACAGTGGTATGGCGCATATCAGTGCGATGGCGATCATCACGATGGATGTGATGGCGGAGGATATGCGTTTGCGGGTGGTGAAGTTCATGCCTTTGGCTTTGGTCGGGTGCTTGGTTGTGGCGCTCATCACTGGAACCTCCTTGAAATCAGGTTGGAAACGCTCATCTGTAGGAACACCACGATGCCGGTGGCGATGAAGAAGAGTACGGCTAGGGCGGATCCGATGCCGTATTGGGATTGGCCGATGCCTTGTTGGATGATGGACTGGGTGACGGTGTAGGTCGAATAGCCGGGACCGCCCTTGGTCATCGTGTAGGGCAGGTCGTAGACCTTGAGGCCTCCGGACATCAGCAGGAAGGTGGAGGTGACGATGCCGGGGGTCAGCTGCGGCAAGGTGATGTGGATGAACTGTTGGAATTTGGAGGCGCCGTCAACGGTCGCCTGCTCGTACAGGTCGGCGGGGATGGCTTGCAGGAATGCGAGGTAGAGGGTGGCGTGCCAGCCGATCTGCGCCCAGATCGCGATGAAGATGACGCAGAATTTAGCCCAGCTGTTGTTGCTCAGCCAAGGAATCGGGTCGAAGCCGAGTGAGGTGAGTATCGAGTTGACCACGCCGGTTTTCATTGGGGAGAAGATGTATTTCCATACCATGCCCATGATGGCCAGCGATGGTACGGAAAAGAAGAAGAATACGGAGCGGACGAAGTTGCAGCCTACGAATTTGCGGTTGAGCACTACGGCCAGTGGGATGGCCAGCGCGGTCACGCCGATCATCACCACGATGGCGTAGAGAATCGTGAATCCGAGGCCGGACAGGGTTGAGGGGTCGGAGAAGACCTTTTTGTAATTGTCGAATCCGACGAACTTCATGTTGGTGCTATAGCCGTTGAAGTCGGTGAACGAAATAATAGGCGGTCTGCACCAAGGGCACCAGGAACAGGATCACGAACAGTGCCAGAATCGGCAGCAGGAACCAGAATGAATTGAGATCCTCGCGCAGGCCCTGCCTCCTACGGCGGCTGCGATAATAGGTTTCGTCCATGAGCGGCAGTGCCGGCGCCGCTTGCGTTGCGTTGCTCATATGCCATCCTTTCGTATGGTTCTGGCGATGATTGTGGAGGAGGGGCGTCGAACGGATTTCCTGTGTCCGCGCGCTTTGTTCGCCCCTCCCGTTGGGTGCAGGTCGCGAGCCTATTGCGCTGCGGCCATCTTGTCATCGATGTTCTTGGCCCACTGGTCGACGCTGATTGAACCTTGGACGAGCTGCTGGATTTCGGCGGTGTTGGCGGACGAAAGCACATCGGGCTTCTTGTAGAAGTTCGTGTACAGGAAGTACTTGCCAGTCTTCACGTTCTCGTCGTAAATCTCCTTGTACTGCTTTGCTACGTCGGAATCGAATCCTTCGACGGTGATGGCGTCGCCGTTCTTGCTGCGCTGCTTCAATGCCCAGTCGGAGACCATGAAGTCGAGGAACTTCTCGGCCGCCTTGAGCTTGGAATAGATGGTCAGACCAGGCGACGGGGAGCCTTGCGAATACTGCTCATGGTTCTTGTCGAGAGCCGGGATGCGGGCGAAACCCCAGTCGAAGGACGCGCCTTCGAAAGCGGAGAAGTCCCATACGCCGGTGGTGTACATGGCCACCTGTCCATTGGCGAACTGGGTCTTGGCATCGTCGCCGCTCACACCGACGTTGTCACGTGACGCGTACCCCTTCTCGTACACCTTCATCCACGCCTTCACGCAATCCTTCTCATTGGCGCCCGGCGTCGACGGGGTCTTGTCGGCCAAGGTCGTCACATCCACGCCATCCTTGGCATAGACCGCGCCCATGAAGGAGTCCGGGATACGATCGTTGCCATCTCCGAGCGATTCGATATATGGGGTGATGCCCTTGTTCTTGAGTTTGCCGCACAGGTCGAGGAACTCGTCCCACGTGGCCGGCACGGAATCGTAGCCGACCTGGCCGAGCAGATCCTTGTTATAGGCGATGCCGGCGGCCCACGAGGAAATGGACTGTCCGTACAGTTTGCCGTCGCGTGACAGGAAATCCTTGTTCGCCTGCGAGAGCTTCTTGACGTAGGACTTGCCGGTCATGTCCAAGGCATAGCCGTTGTCGATGAGATCGTTCTTGTTTTCCGAGGTGATCACGAACACGTCCGGAGCCTGGTTGCCGACGAGGCGGGTCTGCAGGGTCTGGATGTATTCGTTGGTCGGCGGCGCGTAGCCGAAGTCGACTTTGATGTCGGGATTCTCTTTTTCGAATTCGTCGATGAACGGCTTCATGATCTGCTCGTTGTCCCAGCTCAGGAAGCTGATCGTGGTCTTGCCCGCGTCGGCGCTTCCGCCGCAGGCAGCCAACGGCAGCAGCATCGCGGCGCCGGCCGCCGCTGCCATCGTTCTGGTCAAAACCTTGCCCATGTTCACTGTGTTCCTCCTTTATCCAGGGCTTCCATGCCCTTCTTCCGTCCATGGCGACATCGTCGCGAACCAGCTGTTGAATCGATTAATTGACACGATTCAAAAGCTGTTGATAGCATTTATGCACTCCGTGTTGAATCGTGTCAAATCGGCGCGTACAATAACCCTCGAAGGGCTATTGGGGGCATGCTCCGGCGATTGTGCAATCGCCGGCCGCGCATGGGATTCGTGGCCATGGCACAACTGGAGCCGACAGGCTGGCGGTTCCGTGCAAGACGACTTCCAAGGAGACGCGCATATGGTCACGATGAGCGATGTAGCCAAGGCCGCGGGCGTATCGCGGGCCACCGCGTCCTATGCGTTGCGCGGCGATCCGCGCATCGTCCCGGCGACCGCCGAACGCGTGATGCGGGCGGCGCGCGAACTGCAGTACACCACGAATCTGTCGGCACGTTCGCTGCGCTCCGGACGCTCGGGCATCATCGGGGTGGCGATTTTCGAGCTCGACCATCCCTATCCAAGCGAGATGAGCGCCGCTATGAGCCGTGAGGCCGCGAGGCATGGTCTGGAGACGATTGTGCAGGAGACCTCGAACTCGAAGGACAACGAGGTCGCCATCCTGCAGAAGGTGACCAGCCAATTATGCGACGGCACCATCTTCAGTCCCGGCAACGTGTCCGACGATGAGATTCGCGCCCTATCCGGCGGCAAACCGGTGGTGCTGCTCGACGACATCTCACCTGATCCGGTGTTCGATTCGGTCGCCACGCCCTGTGAGGAAGGCTCGGCGGCTGCCATCCGGCACTTGGTCGACGTGGGATGCCGTCGTCCATTGGTGATTGGCGCCGACTATCGTGTATTGGCCGAGGACAGCGGTTCCATGACGGTGTCCGGACGGCGTCTTCTGGGATGTCTCAACGCCTTCGACGACCTCGGCGTCGCGCCTGCCGCCGAACAGTTCGTCAGCCTGCCCCACTGGGAATCCTCCGACGCCCGCGCCGCTGCCCATGACCTCGTCGACTCGGGCATTGATTTCGACGGCGCGTTCTGCATGACCGACACGATCGCCATCGGCTTCGTACGGGGGCTGGCGGACCGTGGGCTGCGAGTGCCCGACGACGTGGCCGTGATCGGATTCGACGGTATCAGAGAATGCGAGGATTACATACCGTCGCTGTCCACTGTGGCCACCGATCTGAACGATTTGGCAGCCAAGGCGATGCGTCTGCTGCTCGACCGACTCGACGAGGATGGGAAGGGCACGCCGTTGCCTGCCCGCACGCTTACGGCCGATTTCCGATTGATCGCCCGCGAATCGACGCGGCGCTGAGAGAGAGTTTTTATGCTGATTGCCTGAGCGTAAGGAATCAAGGCTATTGGATTGTGGATGAAGCTGATAATTTGATTTTATGATTCTATATGAGCTTGGGGGTGCCATTAGAATGGCACCCCCAAGAGATAATCCATGACTGATGAATTATTCCGTCAAACCTTCATGGGTTTATTTGACAGTGTATCCTTGCTGGGAAGAGTAGTCCTTAAGATTCTTCTCCCAAGCTTGGATGCCTTTGGCAAGAGTGATGGACTTTCCGGTATAGGCAGCACCAACCTCATCGCCGAAGACGCCACGTGCATATACCTCAAAGGGCAGGAATTTGTATCCGGTGGAGACATTGGCAGCGGCCTTCGCCAGTTCTTCATTGAATTTCTGTCCGCCAAAGTACTCGTGAGCTTTGCCGTCACTGTCGGTCAGGGTAGTCATGTTGAGGAAATCGTCGGACTTCAAGGTGTCGTTATCGGCGGGGAACGCACCGCCATCGACACGGGTCTTTATTCCCTTGGAGTTGTGGCAAGCGTATTCCGCGAACTTATACGCTGCTTCAGCCTTCGCCTTATCCTTGGTCTTCACTACAGCAAGCGAAGAGCCACCGTTTTCTGCATTGGTTTCGGAACCATTCGCAGTCGGCATTTGGGTGATGCGCCACTTTCCTTCACCGTCGGGAGCTCCGGAAAGTAGGTTGTAAGGCATCCAGGCTCCGGTGAGCAAAGATGCTATTGATCCATCGTTCAGGCCTTTATTCCAATCGTCGGACCAGCCGACGGTCTTGGTGTCGATAAGATCTTCGTTAATCATCTTCTGCCAAAAGTCGACGAATGTCTTCACTTTGGAATCGCTGGACAGCTTGATGGTGACGCTCTGTCCGTCGGATCCGGTCGAGAATGGTGTCGCTCCGGCAAGCCATGTCATTGAATCGAAGAAGCCAGCGTCGCCTGAATCGGACGTGATGTACGAGCCTGTCGCGCGAATCTTCTTTGCGGCATCGTAGAACTGATCCCAAGTGCGGACCTGGGTCGGATCCACTCCGGCCTTGTCGAAGACATCCTTGTTGTAGAACCAAGCCATTGGACCGGAATCCATCGGTAAAGCGTAAACTCCGTTGTTTAGATTCACTGAGGACCATGTGCCTGGAGTGTAGAAATCGGAGAATTTGTCTGCGCCGAACTGGCTCAGATCTTCGACCTCTTCACGAATCTGGTATTCGGGAAGCGCGTAGTATTCGATTTGCGCTAGGTCTGGGGCTCCCTTTCCTGCGGAAATCGCGTTGTTCAGCGCCGTATACTCAGTTTTATTCGTTCCGGCATTGGTCACTTTGACTTTGATGTTGGGATTGGTCTTCTCGAAGTCCTTAACGGTGCGTGACAGGGTGGAATCCCATGCCCACACTAGGATTTCGGTTGTCCCGTTTGCTGAAGAATTTGACGAATTAGACGAACCGCATGCTGCGACGCTCGCTAACATTGCCACTGCGCCTGTTAAAGCGACGGCTTTTCCAATTGCATTGAACTTCATCGTTCCTCCTCCTTTGGAGTGAGCTTGGCTTTCTAAGCCACTCATCATTTGGATGTGCATTACATCCATTCATGACAATGAACAGATTAACACAGCTTTTATGTTTGCGCAAACACATGATATTTAAAAAGAGTTTACGAATTACCGTATGCTGTAAAAATAACGTAAACATGATAATCTTGAATCGCAGGATATGAATGGCAGAATCTTCTGTCGCAACATTTTCAAAATGAGGCACGATCAATGACGACGAATGCGCTTGCGACCATTGCAGTTGGCAAAAAGAACAAAGTGGCCGATATTCCACCGCGAATTTTCGGTTCTTTCGTAGAGCATCTTGGCAGATGCGTATACGGGGGAATATATGAGCCAAGTCATCCTCTCGCTACTGATGATGGATTTCGACAGGATGTGATTGATTTGGCCAAAGAGCTTGGTGTGACCTGTATCCGTTACCCAGGTGGCAATTTCGTTTCCACGTACAACTGGGAGGATGGGACAGGTCCACGCGACAAACGCCCTGTTCGTCGAGACCTTGCTTGGCATTGCACTGAGACCAATGAAGTAGGTATCGACGATTTCTACCGCTGGAGCAAGAAAACTGGTACGGAGATCATGCTTGCGGTTAACCTGGGAACGCGTGGTCTGAAAGCTGCACTAGAGGAACTTGAATATGTCAATGGGGCCGCCGGAACGGAACTGGCGGATAGACGTATCAGCAACGGTATCCCAGAACCGATGGATATCAAGATGTGGTGCATCGGTAATGAAATGGATGGCCCCTGGCAGGTGGGCCACATGACTCCTGATGAATACGCGTCCGCGGTGGAACGTGTCGCTCACGCCATGAAGCTTGCGGAATCAGGATTGGAATTAGTCGCTTGTGGCTCTTCGAGCGCTCATATGCCGACATTTGGTTCATGGGAGCGAACTGTGCTAACCAAAGCATATGACAATATTGATTTTGTATCTTGCCACGCCTACTACTATGAGCGCGGTGCCAAAACACTACAGGACTATTTGGCAAGTTCTCATGACATGCAGTTGTTCATTGACACTGTTGCCCAAAGCGCTGATGAGGCAAAGGCGGCGAATGGCGGAGACCATGATATCGCGCTCTCCTTCGACGAATGGGGCGTTTGGTACTCCGACGTGTGGAATAAGCAAGAGGCGCAATGGAAAGCCCAATTCGGTAAGGGGCTTCATCACGATGCATGGCCCAAAGCTCCGCACCTATTGGAAGATATCTACAATGTGACGGACGCCGTTGTTGAAGGTTCGCTCATGATTACACTGCTGAAAAACTGCAATAGGGTTCGTTCGGCGTCAAGAGCCCAGTTGGTCAATGCGATTGCTCCCATCATGACGCAGGACAATGGTCCGGCTTGGAGGCAGACGGTGTTCTATCCATTTTCCGAAGCGGCTAATCATGCGAGAGGTGACGCGTTTTGTCCGGATGTGGACTCTCCAAAAGTCAATACAAAAACATTTGGAGAGGTCAATGCCGTTGATGCGGTGATTACTTGGGATGAGAAAACCCGCAATGGATTGCTGCTCATGGTTAATATCGATTCGAATGAGGAACACGATATATCTATTTCATTTGATGGGCTTCCTCATTTCAATCCGTCCGCTTTTGCAGTGGACAAGTCGATGGTTCTTCATGAAGATGATCCACGACTGTGTAATACTCTCGAACAACCTATGGCGGTCAGACCGAAGAATCTGGCAGCTACTGTGGTAGATGGGCGTATCTGTTGTGCTCTTCCACCGATAAGCTGGTCGGCTGTCGAATTCCATTCCTGAATCTAATTCATTATTGACGAAGGGCCGTCGGGAAAGCGGATATCGCTAATCCCGACGGCCCTGTTACTACCTGTCGTCAGTGTTTGAGGACGAGGACCCCGTTGGGTTCGATGGAAGCGCCCGTGCCGTCGCACTCCGCCAGAGAACTGACGATCGGACGGCCCTCGACCGTCGTGCGCACGGTTCCGTGGGTGCGGTTGAACAGGAACGTGAACCCCGCCCCCGTCGCCTCGTCCACGCGCTCGACGCGCAGCAGGTCCGCAGTGGACGTGTCCGCCGTGTCCACGCCGAGCGATCCGAGGATCGCCGGCAGGCTCCTGGCGATGCCGTCGCGTCCCAGCCGGGCTCCGACATACACCGTGCGGCCCTCGCCGTACGTGTTGGCCACGATCGCGGGACGCCCGTCCATACCGGTCCAAGGATTGTCCCTGAACGAGGCGAGCACGGTCGCGTTTTCGCCGATCGAGCCGATCACGTCCGCGATATCATGCGCGCTCGTGCCGTTGTCGAGGTCGAGATGGTCCGGCACGCCGGGCCAGTCGTCGCCCAACGGCGCGAACTCCTCGACCCTCACGCCGACCACGTCGCGGATCGATCCGGGATAGCCGCCGGGCCACACATGGTCGCGTTCGTCACTGATGCCGGTGTAGTAGGTCACGATGAGCCTGCCGCCGCCCGCCACGTAATCGCGCACGCGCCGCGTGGTCTCCTCGGACAGCAGGTACGCGCTCGGCAGCACGGCCACCTCGTACCCGTCCCAATCCGAACGGACCGGCACCACGTCCGCGGTCACGCCGTTGTCCGCCAACGCGCGGAACCACGCGAGCGGCTCGTCTACGTGATGGACCCTCTGGGTCGGCGTCGCGGTGTGCTCGGTGGCCCACTGGGACTCGTAGTCGTATACCACCGCGACCCGGGACTTCGCCAGCCGCGTGCCGAGCAGCCCGTTGTCAGCCAGCGTGTTCAGGTCGGCGCCCAGCTCGCACACGTCACGGAAGACCTGGGAATCCTCGCCCGCATGCGGCAGCATCGCGGAATGGAACTTCTCCGCGCCCGCCACGGACTGGCGCCACTGGAAATAGCACACCGCGTCCGCGCCCATGGCCACATGCGCGAGCGAGTCACGCACCAGCTGGCCCGGCTCCTTGCGGTAGTTCACCGGACGCCAGTTGACCGCCGACGTGGAATGCTCCATCAGGAACCACGGCTCCTTGCGGGAGATGCCGTCCACCAAGGAGGCGGAGAACGCGAGCTCGTCCAGATGCGCCTCGCCCGGCGTGAAGTAGTGGTCGTTCGACACGAAATCGACCTCATTGCCCCAATCGTCGTAATCCAACACCGTGCCCGACGCGGAGACCATGAAGTTCGTGGTCAACGGCCTGCCGGGCGTGATCTCGGCCAACGCGTCGCGCTCCGCGATGTAGAACGCCTTCAACGCGTCCGAGCTGAACCGTTTGAAATCAAGCAGCTTGCCCGGGTTCATGAAGTTGCCGTCGCCGATGAACCGGGGCGGGACGATCTCGGAGAAATCGTTCATGCGCTGCGACCAGAACGCCGTGCCCCACGCGTCGTTCACCTTCCCGATCGTGCCGTACCGCGCCTCGCACCATTCGCGGAACGCGCGCTCCGCGTCCTCGGAATAATCGAAACGGTTGTGGCAGCCGTACTCGTTGCCCACATGCCAGGCGACCACGTACGGATTGTCCTTGTAATGCACGGCCATCGCGCGGCACAGCCTCAACGCGTACCCGCGGAACACCGGGCTGGTCGGCCTCCAATGCTGGCGGGCGCCCGGCTGGCACACATCGCCCCGGTAGTCCTTCCACAGCACCTCCGGATGCGCCTGGGTGAGCCACATCGGCGGGGACGCGGTCGCGGACGCCAGATCGACCGCGATGCCGGCCCTGCCGAGCTTGTCGATGACGCGGTCGAGCCAACCGAAATCGTACACGCCGTCCCTCGGCTCGATCCTCGCCCACGAGAAGATGCCCACGGACACGAGGTTCACGCCCGCCTTGACCATCAGGCGCATGTCCTCGTCCCACACCTCCTCGGGCCATTGGTCGGGATTGTAATCGCCGCCGTACCAGATACGGGCCTTCCGACCCTCCAACGGCCGTGGCCAACGATGCTCTCTACGCTGGGACATCAGTCCTCCTATTTCTTTATTGTTCAATCATTCTTTGACTGCGCCTGCGGCGAGGCCGGACTGCCAGTACTT